>Ga0302321_100001948_pt1 | contig 17626 bp, 17 predicted proteins | sample Fen_T0_1_FD_202505 | JGI IMG/M metagenome (GOLD analysis project Ga0302321, IMG submission 202505) | Peat permafrost microbial communities from Stordalen Mire near Abisko, Sweden - Fen_T0_1 | ecosystem: Environmental > Terrestrial > Soil > Wetlands > Permafrost | place: Sweden: Abisko...
TAGGGTTATACCTGATCGTGGCTAAATGCAGTTAAGCGGCGTTTTCAGCCTCGCTGCGTTGGGCAGCGGGGTTGGGTCGGCACGCTTCTTTAAAGACCGCTAAAATGACGTGTGGTGTCGTGAAATTTTTGTGGCGAGTCTCGAATGTGCACTGATTTGCTGTGATTCACCCTTTCCTTAAGGCAGGTATTTTGCGCAAATGGGGTTACGCCCTATGAGTTTACTTGTTCGTCACGCTCGAATTCTAACCCTTGCCCAGCCCAAGATGGACGGGAGTTCGGAAGGTGGCGTGCGCCCGAGGCGTGGAGCGGCGTTGCGTGAGCTCGGCGTGATTCCGCGTGGTGATGTGTTGATGGTCGAGGGAAAGATTGCCGCCGTCGGCGCTGACCTCGCTGCTCCCGCTGATGCGGAGGTGATCGAGGCTGACGGTAGGGTGCTCATGCCGGGTTTTGTTGATTGTCATACCCACGCCTGCTGGGCGGGCGAAGGGGTCGATGACTGGGTAAAACACCTGGGTGGGGTATCGGCTGCGGAGATTTCCAAACAGGGCGGCGGCCTTCATGCGACGGTGCGGGCGGTGCGCGAAGCCACGCGAAAGCAGCTGGCGGCCACGTTGCGCACGCGGCTCGATCCGATGTTGCGGGCCGGTATCACCACCGTAGAGGTTAAGAGTGGTTATGGTCTTTCGATCGAAGCGGAGTTGAAAATGCTCAATGCGATCTTGCGTGTGAAACAGGAATGGTCGGGCACGGTTGTGCCAACGGCTTTGTTGGGTCACGCGATCGAGGGTGATATGGCGGCGTATACGCGAATGGTCGTGCGTGAGATGTTGCCGGCGGTGTGGCACGAGTTTCCTGGAATCGCGGTTGATGCGTGTTGTGACGCGGAGGGTTGGCCGCTTGAGGCGTGTGCGCGGCTTTTCGAACGCGCGCATAAACATGGACTGCCGCTCCGCGTGCAGACCGATGCGGTTGGCTCAACGGGTATGATTGCGGAGGCGTTGAAGGTATTTGCGCGCAGTGTCGACGGACTGGAAGGTGCGACGAAGGCCGATTTGCTCGCGTTGGCTGCTAGCAACACGTTCGGTGTGATGATGCCGTCGACGGGTTTCCATCAAGGGGGTCGTTATGCCCGGGCGGGAGCGTTTGTGGACAGCGGCGGTTTACTGGCGCTGGCGACCAACTATAACCCGCATACTGCGCCAACGTTTTCCATGCCGATGGTGATCGCGCTGGCGGTGCGCCATTGCGGATTAACACCGGCGGAGGCGATAACGGCTTGTACGGTCAATGCGGCGGCGGTGCTCGGTCTGAGCGATCGAGGAACGATCGAGCTGGGGCAGCGTGCGGACGTGATTTTGTTGCGACATCGAGACGAGCGGCTGCTGGCGCACGAATTTGGCGGCAATCCGGTCGATGCGGTGTTCAGCGCCGGGCTAAAGGTCGGATAGCGAGCGTTGGCGTTCTATTCTTCCAGCGCCCGCTCGGTTTCTTTGGCGGTGAGTTTATGTTGGGCCATCCACTCGCCGGCGGCGGCGGGATCTTTTTCGAGCCAGCTGCGCAGGCCGGCGGTGAGCGCGACTGTGCGGTCGAGGCCTTCAGGAAATTGGTAGGCGGCGTTGGTGAGGGTTTGCGGATTGAGGCTGGACCAGCCGCTGATCACGGCGTGGAAGGCAGTATCTTGTTTGGCGGGATCAGTAAGTTCGGTCGCTGCGTGCAGCGCTTGCTCGGGTTGTTGGCGGGCCCAGTAGGTGTAGGCGCCGGCGAGCAAGTTGGTGCGAATGTCGTCCGGGCTGGTGGCCGCGTAGTTGGCGGCGAGTTCGAACTGACCGACGTGAGCGAGGCTGAAGATCAAATAGGAGCCGTAGGAGCCGGCTTCTTCCGGATGTTGTGTGGAAAGGCGTTGGGCGAGGAGGACGGCGTTGGCGGGGTTGTTGTTCGCGCCGTTGAAGATGGCGGCCATGGCGCGACCTTGGTCGAGGCGGATTTGGGCCAGGGCCCAATTGGCGGCGGCATCAGGTGCGGTGCGCGCCCAGCCGCGGAGGACGGCTTGAAGCAAGCTTTCGTAGCGGTCGATGTCGGGTTCGGCGCTGACGAGTGTGAGGGCGCGTGACGGGTCTTGTTCGGCGAGGGTTTCGAGGGAGTCGGCGGTCGTTTCGGCTTGTCGAGCCGCTTCAGCCGTCGGCGTTTGACTGGCGGAGGAAGAGCGAGAAGGCGTCGTTGACGTAGGCGCGGTGGCCGGGGCGGGGGGGGCGGGCTTATCGCGTAAAATCAGGAAGAACGCTGCAGCGATGCAAAGGATCGCAATAATAAAAGTGCCCACGCGTTTGGAAATATGGCGGTGGCGATTTGTTTCGGAGGTGGGGTTCACGTTCTGAGTTTCAGCGTGGGGTGAGCGGTATAAATAACAAGCGCATCCCGCGGGGTAATACGGGATGCGCGAGGAGTATAACCAGCCCGCGTCACCGATGAACGGTGGTAACGGTCCAGTTAAGGGTTATCAGTGTGCACCTGCGCCGGTGGAGGCGTTGGTGACAGTACTCTTGATGCCGCTGCTGGCCGCGAGCGTGTAGCTGTACGGAGGCGTGAACACGGTGGAGTTCGCTGCCCAGGTGGGCTGGGTTGTATTCACATAGGTATTACCGGCCCAATGGATCAGGCCCTGGTTGCCGCTGGAGCTGTAGTTCTTCCAGGGATTGGTTTGGGAATCGAAGTAGCAGTTTTGCAGGAGCACCTGGCAGTTGTTGCCGATACCGACGCAGTAGTTGTTACCGGAGGCGCCGTAGTAGTTGTTGTAAACATGAACCTTGCCGAAGCGCACGCGGGGCATGCGTTCTTTGCAGAGCGTGCCATACCAGTTGTGATGCATCGTGATCCGGAGCTTGCCGGTGTCTTCAGAGGCGTTGCTGTCGCTGTGGCCGATGAGGTTCACGAAGTCGTGACCGGTGTCAGACGTGTAGTAGAACTTGCACCAGGAAACGGTGCCGTAGTCACACGCATGGGTCTGGTCGAACTCGCCGTCGGTACATTGCTTAAAGGTGCAATGGGTCACGAAGTAGCGAGTCGTGTATTGGAACGTTAACCCATCGGCATCGCCAACGCCATTCGGGTTGGTGAAGTTCAGGTTTTGGAGGATCAGGTTGGTTTGGTTCTTGGCACGTAGGTCGCCGGTGAAACCGGAATTGGCCCCGACGCCGATTATGGTTTTGTTCGAGCCGATATCAAAGTCGGACGAGCCGAGGTTGATCGTGCCCGAGACGTTGATGATCTTGGCGGTTGTACCGGTAACTGCGGAGGTGAACGCGGCCAGGGTGGTGACGGTGACTGTGGAGCCACCAGCGCCGCCGGTTACGCCGCCGCCCTGAGTGGCCCAGCCGTCGACGGCGAGCATGGCGGACGGGGTGATGAGGCCGAGGACTGCTGCGCACAGGCCGGCGCGCAGAGCGCTGGTCTTCGTGCTGGCAGGGGGTAACGTTATTAAACCTTTCATTTTAGGTGTGTGTTGGGGTTATATATCCCGTCCCCGGAAATGGGGGCGGAAAGGGGTAGGAAGCAAAGAAAGCAGCTAAAGCTAACATGCATATCCCGGGGTAGGGGGATGCGGGGTACGGACAGGGTAGGGTAAAAACGTCAACCGGGTGGGCGGCAAAAGCAACCGCGAGCTCGGTGAAAAGATAAGGGGTCGGGCGGGTAAAAGAATTCCTAATTTACACGCATCGTTCCGAGCGTGCGTGCATATAATTTACCTTTTTCGTGGATGAGCCGTGGATAAATCGGATATTTTTTTGCTCGACGGAATGCATACTGCAAGGTGCTGGCGAGCGGTTGGAACGTAATACGTGACAAACCATCCGGACGGGTTGGTGCAACGAGGGCTGAATTGTTGTCGGTTGACCTCTATGGCCGGGCGGGTTTTCCGGCGTAGCGGGCGTGGCGCGGGCGCTGAGGTGTCGCCCGTGTGGTTTGGTTCTTTCTTCCCTCCGCCATCGATCGATGGCGCTTGCGGTTACTTGGCGTCGGCAGTCGTGCGGGCAACTTCGACCGCGAACACGTAGGTTGGGCCAAACATGTTGGAACGGAAGATCACGAGTTTCTGATCGGGTGAAAAGCTGACATTTGGCTCAAGTTTATAGTTATGTTTCGTCATGTTGACGAGGCGCTCGGCGTGGAAGACACCGGGATGAATGAGTTTTTTGCCGAGGGTGCCGGTGTCGTCGATCGTCTCAGTGCGGAAGAGGTAGATCCAGCGGCCGTCGGGGGCCTTGGCCACCTGGCCGGGATCGCCGCCGTCGCCGCAGAAGAGACTGCCGTCGGGCGAGACGTTGAAGTGGATGGACCATTCGTTGCGCTGGAGGTTGTACCAGGTTCGTTCGCCGGTTTCGAGGTTGAGTCCTGCGACCCAGAAGACCTGACCGCGCGGCGTTTGTAAATCATACCAGATGGTTTTGCCATCGTGGCTGAAGAATTCGTGACCGGCGATTTCCTGACCCATGGTGCGCTGATGGATGGGTGTGTTTTGCGAGCCGTCGGTGTGGATGGACCAGATGCGGTCGACTTTGTGCCACGGGCCTTCGTGGCAATAAACGAGGAGCGTCGGATCGGTGGGGGAGAACTCAAGGTGGTTCACCCAGTCGGTGCTGTGGAGAAGTGTATTCGTTTTTCCAGTACGGAGATCGACGGTAAAGAGGACAATAGGCAGGCGGGCGGCGAGGCGCTGCTCCATCATTTGGCCCTTGTTCATGGGTTGTTCGAGGGCGTGGCCTTGGGCGGCGGGGTTTTCCTCACGGCGTTGGTTGTAGTCTTCGCCGGCGTCGCCTTCGATATAGGTTCCGGCGGCGAGGGTTTCATCGGCGTTGATGGCCGCGATACCACCGCGCGGGGGCAGGTCGGCAAGTTTATGGGTTTCGCCGGTGTCGATGTTGGTGGAGAAAAGCGAGCGTTCTCTTGGGCGGTCGGGTGAGACGGATTTGAGGTAGAAGACGGTTGGGGTTTTATGACCGACGATGATGGCGCGGACGCGGCCTTCGACGACGGAGCGCGTTTTGAAGGTCGCGAGGTCCAGCACCGCGATGCCCTCGGGCGTGGTGTAGATCATCTGGCGGCCGTCGGGCGTGTAGCCGTTTTCGTTGAAATACAGGCTGGCGGAATTGGGCTCGCGAGTGAGGCGGATGACGCGGTGGCCGGTGTCGGGGTCGACCCAGGAGGTGGGCGGTTCTTGTTCTGCGCGAAGGCAGCAAGAGAGAACAAAAACGAAAACGACGGCGAGTAACCGGGGAGAGAGTTTCATCGGGAATAGTGCTAAGACGACTCTCCCGCCGCCGAGGTGACGTCTAGCTTACTGTAAGAAGCTTTTTGCCTGAGCGGCGACCGCGGGCCAGGCGGCGTCGGGGATGATGGGGCCGTAGTGACGGACGGTTTGCGCGCCGAGGAGGGAGGCGATTTTTCCGCAGATCAGAAGTGGCTGGTCGCGCAACCACGCGGAAAGAAAACCGGCGGCCCAAGCATCGCCAGCGCCGTTAGTGTCGATCGCGTCGGTGACGACGACGGGTGCGACGCGGTGGAGTTCGTTGCCGTGGGCGAGCCAGGCGCCGTCTTTGCCGAGGGTGATCGCGGCGGTGCCGCCGAAGCTGGCGAGGCGGCGCGCGTGGGCGGCGTAGTCGTCGGGGTTTTTCGCGGGCAAATCGGGGAAGAGGGTTCGGGCTTCGTCTTCGTTGGCCAGGACGAGGGCGAGGCCTTGCTTGAGCTGGCTGAGCAACCAGTCGCGTGCGGCGGCGACGACTTCGAAGGAGGCGAGCGAGAGGCCGATGGTGCAACCGGCGGCGCGGGCGGAGGCGAGAATCTTTTCCGCGAGGGCCTGGTTAAATAAAACGTAGCCTTCGATGTGCGCGTGACGGGCGCCCGCAAAATCGGCAGGGGAGATTTCGTCGGGCGAGAGGGTCATCACGGCGCCGAGGCAGGTGCGCATCGTGCGTTGGGCGTCGGGCGTGGTGAGGATGAGGCAGCGGGCGTTGGGGAGGTCGGCTTGTTTGAAGCGCGAAGGGTCGACGCCGGCGCTGGAAAAGCGCTGCATGTAGGTGGCGGCTAGTTCGTCGCTGCCGAGTTTGCCGACGAAGGCGGTGCGCAGGCCGAGGCGGTTGGCGTTGAAGGTGGTGTTGGCTGCGGAGCCGCCGGGGGTGATCGAGGGCGGGGTAGGGAGCAGCGCGACGAGGCGGGCGATCTCGTTGGCATCGACCATAACCATGCCGCCTTTTTCGCCGCCGGCCTGGGCGAGAAAACTTTCAGGTACGCTGGCGACGAGGTCCATGATGGGAGCGCCGACGCCGATTAAGTCGATTTGGGGAGCGGAGGATGGGATAGACATGGAAATACGGAAAATTAGTTGCTCACCGTGATATTAGTAGCAAGGAGTGGTTCGTCGTCGACTTCGATGATGAGCGAGTAGTCACCGGGCGCGGCGAAGTTGAGGTTGCGGATCTCGTTGATGAGATTGATGCGCTGGAGCGGGCTTTGGGACTCGAACTTGCGGTCGATGATTGGCGCGGCGTTAGAGGGATCGAGGCCGAGGGAGATCTTGATGCGATGTTCGCCTTGTGACACGTCGCTGAGCGTCATGAACCAAACCATGAACGGATGCACGACGGGGAATTGGCGTGCGCGGATGTTGGAGAAGACGCCGAGGATGGTGTGTTTGCCTGAAGACGGGTCGATGTGAACACCGTCGCACGTGATCCAGACGAGGACTTGGGGTTTGGCTTGCATGTGGTGCGATCCTGCCTGTGAGGTCCGGAATGGAGCAAGCGGGGAATTTGCGCGCCGCAGAACGACACCCGATCTTAACGGAAATACCGTTGGTAAACCTTCCAGCCAACCCAGCAGCCGACGAGTGAACCCACACTGCTGATCATGAAGCTGGTGAACATATCGGCGCCCAACACGTCCGCAGCCCACCAAAAAACGTAGCCGACAACGCCGGATACGCCGAAAATGCAGAGCTTGAGCATGGTGTAAGGGTGGACGACGGGGTTGCGGGTTGCGAGCAATCCGATCAAGGGCGATACCCGGCGGCAAGTTCGCAGTACCCTGCGAGTTTAGACGCGGCCTCGATGGCCGTTGCATTGATGGCTTGTCAGAAGCGGTGAAATCTGAAGATTGGCCGGGTAATGGTCGCAGGATGAGCGGAGGCGGAGTGAGAGATTCACGAAGGCAAAGCGGAGGTCCGGGCCTTCAAGATTAATGGCTATCGTTAAGTTTAATTCCTCATCCAAACCCCTGCGCGGAAAAGTCGGCGGGCTGGTGTTCAAGCACTATGCCGACAAGGTGGTCGTCACCCGTGCGCCCACGTTTTCAGGTCGGTGGTCAACCGCGCAGCAGGAGGGGCGGAAGCGCTTCGCACTCGCCTCGGCCTACGCTCGCGCCGTGGGTGACGAACCGTTACTGCGCGCTAAGTACGAAAAGATTGCTGCGCGCCGCGGTCTGACGGTTCGTTCCGTGGTGATTTCGGCGTATCTGCAGGGGAAAACAGTGGAGATCGAAACTCCCTCGCGGCCGGTTCGTCGCTCGTGGGTGGTTCGGGCGAAGCCGCGTCGTGAATCTTTGCGGGTGAAAGGCCGAGGCGGAGTAGGGACGAGGCTGTTTCGCAACCATCGATCGTTGATCACCCCTGTTTCACGCGAGGGTGCCGGACGGTCAGAGGGTCGGTGGGGTTGCCGTCGACTCAACTTCAAGATGATCGTCTGGCCCTCGCGAAAACGCCTCATTATATGATCCCAATGCCCAATCTCGGATTCGCACGATGGATTTGCCTCACACTGTTGGCCGGCTCTGCACCGGCCCACGTTCAGGCTGGTGCCGTTTCCCATGAGGAGATTGTCGTCAAGGCTCCATTTGAGATGCCGGTGATCAATGTCCCGGTGTTTCCCCAGCAGGATTTTGTCATCACGGATTTTGGCGCGCGTCCGAGTGAACAGACCAAGAATTCCGAGGCCATCCGCCAGGCGATTGATGCGTGTCATAAAGCGGGCGGTGGTCGCGTGGTTGTGCCTGCTGGCAAATGGCTCACCGGCCCCGTCCACCTGAAGAGCAACGTAAACCTGTACCTGGCAAAAGGTGCGGTGCTCACGTTCAGCGGCGAGCCGAAGGATTATCTTCCGGCGGTGCAGTCGAGTTGGGAAGGCTGGGAATGTTTCAACTACTCGCCGCTGATCTACGCCTTCGAATGCGAGAACGTGGCGGTTACTGGCGAGGGCAAACTGCAGGCCAAAATGGAGACGTGGGAGGTCTGGTTTGCCCGTCCGCCCGCTCACCTGGAGGCGCTGAAACAACTCTACACGATGGGCTCAAAGGGTGTGCCGGTGGCGCAGCGCCAGATGACCGGGGGCGAGGCGCATCTCCGCCCGCAGTTTGTTCAATTTAACCGCTGTCGAAACGTCCTGATTGAGGGCGTGACGATTCGCAACAGTCCGTTCTGGACGATTCATCTACTGCTCTGCGAGTCCGTGGTCGTTCGACGCGTCGACATCTCCGCGCGCGGTCATAACAACGACGGCATCGATCCCGAGGCGACGCGCAACCTCCTGATTGAAGACTGTCGTTTTGACCAGGGCGACGACGCCATCGTGATTAAGTCCGGGAGCAATCAGGACGGCTGGCGGTTGAACACGCCTTCCGAAAACATCGTCGTCCGCCGCTGCACCGTCATTAACGGACACCAACTTGTTGCCATCGGTAGCGAACTCTCCGGCGGCGTTCGCAATGTCTATGTTCACGACTGCCGTTTCGATTCTGCCAAACCGGCGTTCGATCCTTTCAACGTTCTCTACATAAAAACCAACCGCCGCCGCGGAGGCTTTGTGGAAGGCATCACGATGGAGAACATCGATGCCTCTGGCGTCCGGTTCAAGATGGGCGTGTTCGGCATCGAAACCGATGTCCTCTATCAATGGCGCACGCTGGTGCCCACCTACGAGGAACGCCTCACCCCGATCCGCGGCATCACGATGCGCAATGTGAAAGTGGGAATGACGTCGACGCCGTTCCGCATTCTTGGCGACAAGGATTTGCCGGTGAAGGACGTTGTGCTTGATAACATCACGATCGGCACCGTGCGTGGTCAGCAACATCGCTATGAAAACGCGGAGAACGTGAAGGAGTCGAACGTCACCATCGGTACGTTCATCGGGGAGTCCGACAAAGAGAACGCGAACAGGTGAACGCTGCTGAGCTCTTGAAAACTCTGACGCCGTTGTTAAGGCGGCGATTTGTGACGTCGGTAAGAATTCAAATTTCAACCTGAACGCCCGCCGACTCAGAATTCGTTGGACGCCGTCCTCCTTCCTGTTGTCAGTCGTGGGGTGCAATTGATCGACGAAATCATGCGTCAAGCCGCGCTCTACCCGCGCTGGTTGGTGATCACGTGCTCGGTGCTCGTTGGACTCGTTGCGCTCTGGGTAGTAGTGAAGCTGCTCAAGTGGACGATGATTCTCTTATTCACCCTCATCCTCCTCGTGATTGTGGGCGGTGTGCTGATCGGCTGGCTCGGTTGAGGCGGCCGGCGGCGGATAATGTGCTGAACGCACCCGCTTTTTCTTGTCACGTTTTCGCACACTCCATACCCCTCAACGATGAAGTACATCTTCGTCACCGGTGGCGTCGTTTCCTCGCTCGGCAAAGGCCTGACGGCTGCGTCTCTCGGCGCCCTGCTCGAAATGCGCGGCCTCATGGTGCGTATTCAGAAGTTCGACCCGTACCTCAACGTCGACCCAGGCACGATGAGCCCGTTCCAGCATGGCGAAGTGTACGTGCTCGAAGACGGCGCTGAGACCGATCTCGACCTCGGCCACTACGAACGTTTCACGAGTGGAAAACTTTCCCGCCTCAATAACCTAACCTCTGGCCAGGTCTACGAAAGCGTTATTCAAAAAGAACGTCGCGGCGCCTTCCTCGGCAACACCGTGCAGGTCATTCCGCACGTCACAAACGAGATTAAAGAACGCATCTACCAAGCCGCAAAAGACGTCGACGTTCTCATCACCGAAATCGGCGGCACCACGGGCGATATCGAAGGCCTTCCCTTCCTCGAAGCGATGCGCCAGTTCGCCCTCGAAGTGGGCCAACGCGACGTGATTTTCATTCACGTGACGCTCGTGCCTTTCCTCAAGGCCGCCGGTGAACTCAAGACCAAGCCCACGCAGCAATCCGTCGCGAAACTCCGCGAAATCGGTATCCAGCCGCACATCCTCGTGTGCCGTTGCGACCACCCGCTCGACAACAGCCTGCGTGATAAACTTTCGATGTTCTGCAACGTGCCGATGAAGGCCGTGATCGAATGCCGCGACGTCGACTCGATTTACGAACTACCCGTTGCGCTCCAAAAAGAAGGTTTGGACAGCCTCGTCGTTGATCTCTTCGCGCTCAACGCACCGACGCCCGCGAAAAACATCTGGGAAGAAATCGTCGTCCGCATCAAAAACCCTGCGCACAAAGTCCGTATCGGTGTCGTCGGCAAATATATCGAACTACAAGACGCCTACAAATCCGTCTACGAGTCCGTCACTCACGCCGGCATCGCAAACAACGCTGAGGTGGAAATCGTTCGCATCGACGCCGAAGACCTGGAAAAGAAAAACGGCCTCTCCGTTCTGAAAAATCTCGACGGCATCCTCGTCCCCGGTGGTTTCGGCGATCGTGGCACCGAAGGCAAAATCGCCGCCGCCAAGTACGCCCGCGAAAACAAAATCCCTTACTACGGCCTGTGCCTCGGCTTGCAGATTGCGGTGATCGAATTTGCGCGCAACGTTCTCGGACTCGAAGGCGCGAACAGCACTGAATTTGATGCGAAGACCGCGCACCCGATCATCAACATGATGGAAGAGCAGAAAGCCGTTATCGACAAAGGCGCGACGATGCGTCTCGGCAGTTACGAATGCGCGGTCACGCCCGGCACGCACGCGGCGAAAGCCTACGGTAAGGAAAGCATCCGCGAACGTCACCGTCACCGCTTCGAAGTAAACAACGCCTACGTGGCGCAGCTGCAGAAAGCCGGCATGCTGGTCAGCGGCATCAACCCACGCCGCAACCTCGTCGAGATTGTCGAACTGAAGGGTCATCCCTGGTTCGTCGCCGTGCAGTTTCACCCGGAGTTCCAGTCAAAGCCGAACCAACCGCACCCGCTCTTTGCAGCCTTCATCGGAGCCTCGATCAAGAATCAGAAGGGCGTGGCGCCGAAAGTGAAGAAGCCCGCGAAGGTCGCGAAAGCGGCGAAGAAGAGGTGATGCACGGCGCGTTACGCCTCGCGCGCTGCGTTTTGCCAAAAGAACCACCCTAACCCCAGACTCCTTTTGGCCCATTTGTTTTAATTTGTATTGAGACAGATGATTGATGAAGAAGCATCTGCTAATATGAGATCCATCGTTGCGTTATTCGCTCTGTTGTCCCTGTGCTCGGGTTGTGTATTCCGGAGGGGTTCGATAGCTGAGTTACATCCAGCGGTTGCGCATCAGTCGCCTGCACCGGAGTTGAGATCCGAGATTACACCTAATGCGTCGGGAACTCATGTTGCATCACTCGGCGATACTATGTTTGTGATAAAGCGTTACCGTCTTTCTATCGAGGAATTCGCCTGTACTCCGCCTCGCGAATTGAATGCGATTCCGCCAGCCAGTAGTTGGAGCGCTACCCATTCGTGGGACAATAATGTCGTCTACACTTCGCCACAATATTACGACGGGGATCTCGGAATCGTTGCCACTCGCGACGGCAAATTTACAGAAATTCCTCATATTTTGCAGGTGAAGGGCGTCAAAACTGGGCGAAGATGGGATATCAAAGCTCAATCGGGAGGAGAGATCTTTCGGAGAGCTCCAACCGATATAGACGAATGGGGGGTGCGGTACGGTGGCCATAGGAGCAACTCAACAGAGTTCCAAATAGTTAATCGTGCGAACGCGAACGTCTCACAGATTGTACAAAACCTGCTCGTTTCTGACGAAGATCTAAACCAAGGCGTGGTAATCAAAGGCGTGCTGGTCAAAATCATCGGGCAGCAAGAACGAGGCACCGTCACTTTTACAATTGAAGATCTCGACGTTAAAAACAAATAAGAGGCTCTAAAAGTGGCAGGCGCTGAAAAAGGAATCAGCTTTGGGGTTTGAGGTCGGTTCGTTCGGGGAAGTTGACGCAGCGCACACGGTTGGTTTGCTCGTTATGGCGAGGACCGCCTGTTTTCTCGGAGGCTGTTTATCGCTGCTCGACTACGACGACGTCGTCGGTGTGGATGGCGCAGTAGACGATGTCGCCTTTGTGCCAGGCGCGTTCGTGGGCGCTTTCGTTGGCGACCATCGCCATCAATTCGAGCTTGCCGGCGACTTTGAGCCGGAGTTCGTCCATCGCGCCACGGAAAACTTCTTCTTCAATCACGGCCTTGAAGGCGTTTTCCTTCATAGGCTTGTTTCGGGTGATGTAGATCTTTTCAGGGCGAACGGAGAGCAGGGCTTGCGTGGAGTTTTCCTTGATCGTGGAGGAACGCACGGTGAGTTCGACGTCTTCGGCCAGGCGAACTTGGGCGGAGGAACCGTTCTTTTTAACGATGTCGGCGGAAAGGAGGTTGGCCTCGCCGATGAAATTGGCGGTGAAGGCGCTGGCGGGCGTGTGGTAGATGTCGGTGGCTTCGCCGAGTTGGTCGATCTTGCCGTGGTTGATGACGGCGATGCGGTCGGACATGATCAGGGCTTCTTCCTGATCGTGGGTGACGAAAACGAAGGTGATGCCGAGCTGGCGTTGGAGGTGTTTCACTTCTAGCTGCATGGCGTGGCGAAGCTTGGCGTCGAGTGCGGAGAACGGTTCGTCGAGCAGCAAGACTTTGGGCTGGCAGACGAGGGCGCGGGCAAAGGCGACGCGCTGGCGCTGGCCGCCGGAGAGTTCGTGGGGTTTGCGTTTACCGAAACCTTTCAAAGAAACTAAATCGAGGGCTTCGTTGACGCGGCGTTCGCGTTCGTCGCGCGGCACGTGGCGCATCTTCAGGCCGAAGGCGATGTTGTCGGCGACGGAGAGGTGTGGGAAAATCGCGTAGCTTTGGAAAACCTGGTTAACGTTTCGGCGGTAGGGCGGGACGCCGGAGACGTCTTGGCCTTCGAGGAGAATTTGGCCGGAGGTCGGGATTTCGAAACCGGCGAGCATGCGCAGGATCGTGGTTTTGCCGCAACCGGAGGGTCCGAGCAGCGTGATGAATTCGCCCTTGCGGATCTGGAGATCGACGGCGTCGACGGCGGTGGCGGTGCCGAAGCGTTTGGTTACGCCGCGTAGTTCGACCATCGTTTCCAGCGAAAGCGGCGCGCTGGAAGCGGGGACGGGCGGTCGGGTGGGCGAGTGGAAGGGCCACTCAAGTTGTGAAAGAGGTTCGCTCATCTCGGTCTGGTCATTCTACGGCACAAATGGGGGTGGAGTTCATCAACGTCGTTCTTCGCCGCGATCGTGCAAGAACCAAAATGCGATCACGAACAACACGAGAAACGTGATGCCAAGCGCGGCCCCGAAGGGCCAGTCGCGAGCCTGGCCGAATTGGTTTTGGATGACGTTGCCGATCATCGGCACGCGAGCGCCGCCCATCAGATCGGTGACGGCGAACATGCCGATCGAGGGCACGAAGACGAGGAGCACGCCAGCGAAAATCCCGGGCTTGGTGAGCGGAATGATGACGTGGGCGAGGGTGCGCCACGGGCCGGCGCCGAGATCGAGCGAGGCCTCAATGTAGGAGTTGTCGATTTTTTCCGCGCTGGTGAAAATCGGCAGAATCATAAACGGCAGATAGGTGTAAACGAGTCCGATCATCACGGCCGTGGGCGTGTAGAGAATCTCAAGCGGTTGGGCGATCAGTTGTGCCCATTGGAGAAGCGCGCTGACGGGGCCCTGTGCTTTGAGGAGCGAAATCCAGGCGTAGGTGCGCAGGAGAAAACTGATCCAAAACGGAATCATCACCAACAGCAGCAGCCAGGAACGGCGTTGGGCGGGCGCCCGACCGATGTAGTAGGCAACTGGATACGCGACGACTAGGCAGATGGTGGTGGTGAGCCCGGCGTACCAGAGCGAGCGAAGAAGAATGTTGAGGTAGACGGGGTCGGCGATGCGCGCGTAGTTTTCCCAGGTAAATTCGAAGACGACTTGGCCGAGTTCGTCGCGTTGGCAAAAGCTGTAGACGAACAGGATGGCGGTCGGCGCGACGACGAAAAGCCCGAGCCAGAACAGCATCGGCGAGAGCAGCAACCAGCCTGCAGCGCCAGGTGAGCGGCGCGTGGAGGCGGTGGCGGTGCGGGGATCGGCGATGGCGGTCATCGGGGCGGGCGGAGTGCGTTTGAACAATCGACTTGGCATTCAGAGCGTAGCGAAGAATCCAGTGAGCGATTGCAGCTGGTTTTGCAGCGTCCAAGTGGATTCTTCGCTACGCTCTGAATGACAGATGAGGAAGGGTTTGTTTTACGAACCGCCCTTCAGGTCGGTGATGAGTTTGTCGACGCCGGAGGCGGCTTTGCCGATGTCGCGGAAGGTTTCGAGCTTGGACGCGGCAGGATAGCTCGCGGGGTTGGCGAGTTGCTCGGGGGTGAGGAGTTTGCGGGCTTCCGTGTTGGGATTGGTGTAGGGAAACGCTTCGGAAATCAGCGCGCTGATTTCGGGACGGAGGATGAAATTGATAAACTGTTCGGCCGCGGCTTTGTGCGGAGCGCCCTTCGGAATGGCGAGGCTGTCGATCCAGAGATGCGCACCCTCTTTCGGGAGAACGTAGGCGAACTTTTTATTTTCGCGGAAGAGAATGGCGGCTTCGCCGGACCAGACGACGCCGACATCAACATCGCCGTTGAGCAACGCGGTCTTCGGGCTGTCTGAGTCGTAGAGTTTGATCTGCGGGAGCCATTTGGCGAGGATCGGACGGGCTTTGGCGATGGCTTCTGGAGTGACCTTGTTGATGTCGAGATCGAGCGTGCGCATCGCCCAGGTGAGGAGCTCGCGGTTGTCGTTGAGGGTGACGATGCGGCTGGTGTACTTGCCGGAGAAAACGTCGTTCAGGCCGGCGACGGGTTCTTTGATCTTCTCGGTATTCACCACGATGCCGACGGTGCCGACCATGTACGGAACGCTGAATTTTTGTTCAGGATCGTGCGGGAGGTTGGTAAACTCCTTGGCGATGTTTTTGAAGTTGGGGACGTTCTTGAAATCGATGGCTTCGAGTTTGCCCTTGGTGCGGAGGGCCTCGATCACGTAGTCGGTGGGCTGGATGAGGTCGTATTGGGCGGCTCCGCCGAGGAGCTTGGAGAGCATTTCCTCGTTCGAAGCGTAGGTTTCGTAGTTCACCTTGATGCCCGTCTCGGCAGTGAATTTATCGAGGACGGCCTGAGGCACGTATTCGGACCAGCCGAAGAGATTGACCTCTTTGGCGGCATGGAGTTGAACGGCAGCGACGAAAGTCGCGAGGGAGGCGAGCAGGATGCGGAGACGTTTCATGGTGGTTGGAAAAGGTTTGGTAGCGGCCGGTGGTTTCAGCGGCGCAAGCGTTTCACCCATTCGGAGGCGACAAGCAGGATGATGGTGGCGACGATGAAGAGCGTGGAGAGGGCGTTGATCATCGGATTGAGGCCGACCTTGGCCATGCCGTAGATCACGATGGGGAGCGTGGAGGAGGCGGAGCTTTTGACGAAGTAGGTGACGATCAGTTCGTCCATCGAAAGCGCGAAAGCCATGAGTGCGCCGGAGATGATGCCTGGCATGAGGTAGGGAATAATCACATACCAGAACGCTTTCAGTGGCGTGGCGCCGAGATCGAGCGCGGCTTCTTCCATCGAAGGATCGAGACCGGCGAGACGGGCTTGCACGGCGGCCATCACGAAGGGGAAACAGAACGTGGTGTGCGCGATGATGACGGTGGTGTAGCCGAGGTCGAAATGAACGGTTTTGAAAAACACGAGTAGGCTGATGCCCATGATGATTTCAGGCACGACCATCGGGATGTAGGCGAGTGTGCCGATGGCGCGGGTGCAGCGATATTGAAAACGGTAGAGGAGCCAGGCTGCGGTCGTGCCGATGACCACCGAGAGCGTTGTTGAAAGAAAGGCGACGACCACACTGCTTTCCAAGGCTGCGATCAATCGCGTGTTGTGCCAGAGCTCGGCATACCATTTTAGCGTGAAGCTCTCCCAGACTATGTTCAGCCGCGAGCTGTTGAACGAATAGACGATTAGAAACAAAATCGGGATATAGAAGAACAGGAGCACGACCACGGTCCAACCGCCAAACAGTGCGTTGACCAGTGCCATGCCTCGCGGGCGCCGGAAGGTTTTGGATTCTGAAGCGGGACTGCTCACGAATGGGTCAATGGATGTAGTCCTGCTGTCCGTGCAGGCAAGGGCTTTTCCAGGTGGTGTGGTTTTGGGCGGGTATTGGGTGAATTCTCTACGCGCTGCACAACGCGTGCCGGATGGATTCAGTCGTGAGGGAATCTTGTCTTTGGCTTAAATCCTCGTTCCGTTGACATAAATTCCGCTCTTCCGTTTTTCCGCGTTTCCGCGATAACTTCGCCGACATGCTTTTCGATCCCGCTAAACTTCTGCTCATCGCTGGGCCGTGTTCGCTTGAAAACGAAAAGGTTTGCCGCGCCGTGGCCGAAACGTTGATGGCCCTTAAGAGTGCGCAGCCGCAGTTAAAGATCATTTTCAAGGGCTCGTTCGATAAGGCCAATCGCACTTCCGCTTCCGGTCCGCGCGGCACGGGTATTGATGCAGGTCTCAAGCTGCTCGCGTTGATCCGCCGTGATTACGGTTTTCCGATTCTCACGGACATTCACGAAATTGTGCAGGTCGCGCCGGTGGCCGCCGTGTGCGATGTGTTGCAGATCCCTGCGTTTCTTTGCCGGCAAACCGATCTGCTCCTCGCGGCTGCTGCGAGCGGTCGCATCGTGAATGTTAAAAAAGGCCAGTTCCTCTCGCCGCAAGAAATGGTTTTCGTGACCAACAAACTGCACGAAGGAAAAGCCGCCGAAATCTGGCAGACTGAGCGCGGGACGACGTTTGGTTATCAGAACCTCGTGGTCGATATGCGTTCGTTCGCTATTATGAAGGCGAACGGCTTCCCGGTAATCTTCGACGCCACGCACAGTGTTCAACTGCCTGGCGCGGCGGGCGGCAAAAGTGGCGGTCAGCGCGAGTTTGTGCCTCCGCTCGCCAAAGCTGCGCTCGCTGCGGGTGCTGACGGGCTCTTTATCGAGACGCATCCGAATCCGGTCGAAGCGATCAGCGACGGCCCCAACATGATTCCGCTCGGCGAACTTCCCGCTCTGCTCGAAAAGTGCCTAGCGATCTGGCGCGCGGCGCGGAGTTGAGGCTTGGCGAAGGTTGGCTTTGGTCGGTTTGGCAAGAGTCATTGACCCCGCCGCCGCCAGCCGCCTAGCTTCATCTCGTAATCTTTTCTGATGGAAATTTTTCTTATTGATGTGCCGGTGCCCTCCATGGGCGCCACTGTTAGCGAACTCACCGTCATTGATGTGGTTGTGACGCCCGGAACCACTGTGACCAAAGGCCAGAAAATGGCCGAGCTTGAGAGCGATAAATCGGTCTTTGAGTTTGAGTCGCCCTGTGACGGCACGGTCA
>Ga0302321_100001949_pt1 | contig 17625 bp, 17 predicted proteins | sample Fen_T0_1_FD_202505 | JGI IMG/M metagenome (GOLD analysis project Ga0302321, IMG submission 202505) | Peat permafrost microbial communities from Stordalen Mire near Abisko, Sweden - Fen_T0_1 | ecosystem: Environmental > Terrestrial > Soil > Wetlands > Permafrost | place: Sweden: Abisko...
AGGCTCTCTATGGGACAAATCGGATTCTTTATACTTGCGGCCGCCTGGCATGTCAACCCCTTTGTTGCCCAGAGGGACTATCTGCGTCCGGCCGGCATGTCGACGCCACTTTTCTGCTGTCCGGCTGGACTCCGCGCGGGCGGCCGACATGCTGACGCCCCTCTTTGTTATCGGGCGAGATTATCTGCGGTTGACCGGCATGTCGACGCCCCTCTTTGTTGTCCGGGGGGATTATCTGTGGTCGCCCGCCATCTCCGCGACGGCGGGCGACGTGCTGCGTCGAGTGACAGGTTCAGAGATTCTTGCGTCCGCTGCGGAGCTTGTTGCCGACCTCGCGGAGGGCGCGGGGTGCGCAGGGGGTGCTATCATTGATAGCAGGAGGGGCGAACGTGGCGCAGCTCGTTGTCCGGAGGTTGGACCCAGCGGTGGTGATGGAGCTTCGGAAGCGAGCCGCTCGTAACGGGCGATCCATGGAGGCCGAACATCGTGGCATTCTGAGCGCGGCCCTCGGACGCGGACCCGGCACGAAATCGCTCAAGGAGCTGCTGCTGCTCATGCCCGCCAGCGGACAGGATTCGGATTTTGCCCGGCTGACGGGCAGGCCGCGCCGGGTCCGGCTGTGAGCCTGCTTCTCGACACAAACGTCCTGTCCGAGCTTCGCAAAGGCGCCCGGGCGAACGCCCGTCTTCGCGGCTGGTTCGACGGCGTTGCGGCTGACGAGATCTATCTCAGCGTCCTCGTCATCGGCGAGTTGCGTCGAGGAATCGAGCTAGTGCGGCGCAGGGACGCAAGGCAAGCGGCCGCTCTCGAGCGCTGGCTGACGCGCGTGACCGCCGATCAAGCAGACCGCATCCTTCCGGTCGACGAGGCGGTTGCGGACCATTGGGGGCGGCTGACCGCGAGCCGGCCGGGCTCAGTGATCGACACGCTGATGGCGTCCACGGCGCTCGTCCACGGGCTGGTGCTCGTCACTCGCAACGTCAAGGATGTAGCCTGGACCGGCGTTGCGTACCTCAACCCCTTCGAGGCGACCTCCAGCTGACCCTGGCCGTGGACGTCGCTCCCGCAAACGCATCTGGGAGCCTCGCGCTCGGGTCAGGGATTCTTGCGTCCGGTGCGGAGCTTGTTGCCGACCTCGCGCAGGACGCGGCGTGCGAGGCGGTCACGATGACGGGCGAGGAAGGCGCGCACCACGGCCGGCTTTGGCACGGCTAGCGCGCGCAAGGCCCAGGACAGGCCCTTGACCACCATGTCGTCGCGATCGTCGACGAGCAGCGCGCAGATCGCGAGTGTGCGCGTGACATCGCCTGTGCCGCCTCGCGAGCGCTGGTTGAGCGGCACCGTCGACACGAGCGCAGTGCGGCGCCACCAACGATCCTGAGAGCAGGCCCAACACAGCACCACGTTGTCGTCGATCTGGCCTTGGCGCCAGACCACGCCGGCCACGAGCACCGAGAAGGCGTCGACCGAGCCCCAGTTGTCGTTGCCGCTTCCCAGCGCCGTCAGTGCGGCGGCGTTGAGCGCGGCCATGGCCGGCGCGTGTCGCGAGAGGATCTCGTAGGCTGCGTTACGAGCATCGGTGACGCGCGCAGCCACGAGTCCGCGCGCGAGCCGCAGTACCTCCTGACCGGAGGCCCCACGTAGCCGACGCGACCAGGCGCGCGTGACACGCCTGAGATCGGGCGTGGCCACGCCAAAGGTGCGCATCTTCGAGGAGCAGTACCACTCGGCGACTTTGCGTCGCTCGGCGCGTCCGACGCGCCGCAACTCGCCGAGGATCGCTGTGGCCGCGGATCGGGGTACCGATGGCATGGCGGAGATGCTGCGCATGAGCGCTCAGAGCGCGTCGCTCTCGACGCCGAGGAACTGGCGCTCGAAGCGTGGCCAATCCTCCACGGCATGCGTCTTGCCGTGTGCGTGGCGCAGCCGCTCGATCTCGTCCTGGTACCAGGCCGCGACAGGTTTGCCGATGCGCAGGTGCGTGAGGTCTGTGGCGAGCTCGTCAGGCTCGACCACGACGAGCCAGCCGGTCTCGTACGGACTGGCAGCGACAATGTCGGGGTGGCGCTCGGCCCGGCCGTTGACGTCGACCACCCTGCCGGCCAAAGGCGCGCGCACCTGCGCGTGGAGCTCCCCTCGTGCCACGGAACACAGCGCCGCGCTGCGCCGGAGGTGCGCGCCGCGCTGCGGCAGCTCGATCCTCTCTATTGCGCCCAGCGCCTTGCGCGCGAAGTCGTCGATGCCGAGCCGCACTTGGCCAGAGGGCTCGATGCGCAGCCAGACGTGGCCCTCTGAGACGAAGACGCCGCCCGGCACGACGTACTCGCTCTCATCCGCAGGCTCATCCGCGCCACCCGGACTGACGATGCGCACGCGCGGCCGCCGCGCCTCGGCCAGCCGCGCCTCGCGCTTGATGGCCAAACGTCGGACAAAGTCGGTCAGCTCGTCCTCGGTGAAGGGCTTCTGCACGTAGTCGATCGCGCCGTGCTGCATGGTCGCGACAGCGGTCTCGACGGTCGCGTAGCCGGTGATCACGGCCACGTCGACGTCCGGTCGGAGGTGGCGCACGGCCTTGACGACCTCGACCCCGTCCATCTGCGGCATCTTCAGGTCAGTGAAGACAAAGTCGTACTCATGCCGCTGGATCAGGCCCAGGGCCTCGGGGCCAGTCTCCACCGTGTCGACGCTGTAGCCAGCCAGGACCAGGATGCGGCGGAAGCTGTCCAGAACGACGGGCTCGTCGTCCACGGCCAGGATGCGCGCCTTGGGCTCAGGCACCTCGACGCGCTTCAAGCTCGGCGCTTCGTCGGTGAAGTCCAGGCGCACGTGCGTCTCGAGCACAGCCGCGCGCTCCCGGCGCACGCGGGCAAGGGTGCGGCGTGCTGCGACGTGGCGCACGACCACGTCGAGTAGGACAAAGCCTGCGAACATCGCAACTACGAGCAAGGCCGTCATTGCCTGTCACCTCTTGCTTCGCCGAGCACGCGTCCAACCGCGGCTAGCAGCTCCTCTTCGTCGAACGGCTTGGCCAACACGGCCGCCGCCCCGGCTGCCAGGGCCTCGTCGATGCTATCGGACGTAGCGTAACCCGTAATCACGACCACGGGTGTGGTCAGGCCGCGCTCGCGCAGGGCAGCCAGGACGCTCGTGCCTGGCTGGTCCGGCAGCATCAGGTCGCAGAGTACGAGCCGGCAGCGGTCGAGCTGCGGGTGGCTGACGGCAGCACCAGCGCTGTCGGCGCTGCTGACGCGCCAGCCCGCGGCTCCGAGGATGCGCACCACGCCGTTTCGCACGACCTCTTCGTCGTCCACCACCAACACGTCGCAGCCGTCGCTGAGCGCGTTCATCGTCTCTCACCCTCGCCTGGCGCGGCCAGCGGCAGACGCACGGTGAAGCGGCTGCCTTCGCCGACGCGGCTCGCCACGTCAATGGTGCCGCCGTGACCTTCGACGATGCCCCAGGTCACTGCGAGGCCCAGACCGGTGCCGCGCGTGCCCTTGGTGCTGAAGAACGGCTCAAAGATGTGTGACAGGTGCTCACCGGCGATGCCGCGGCCGCTGTCCTCGACGACAACCTCGATGGCCTCTTGTGCGCTGGCCCGGCGTGTGGCAATCCGGATCTTTCCGCCGTGCTCGATGGCGTCGGCCGCGTTGACCAGCAAGTTGACCACGACTTGCTGCAGCTGATTGCCGTCGGCCGCGAGCTGCGGCAGATCCTGGGCGAGATCAAGGGACAGCGACACGCGATCGAGCGCCAGCTGGTTGGTGACGATGGCCACAGCACGGCGCACCACCTCGTTGAGGTCCGTTGGCAGGCGGTGCGGCGGCGACTGCCGCGCGAAGTCGAGCAGCCCTTTGACGATCTCGCGACAGCGCTTGGTCTCGCGCACGACCACCTCGAGGTCGCTGCGCAGCTCAGAGTCGTTCGGCGCGCGCTTGAGCAGCAGCGAGGAGTAGGTCAGGACGCCTGTGAGCGGATTGTTGATCTCGTGCGCCACGCCGGCCGCCAGCCGCCCCACCGAGGCGAGCTTCTCCGCTTGCGTGAGCTGCCGTTGATCCTCAGCCAGTCGGGCAGTCATCTCGTTGAAGGCGCGCGCGAGCTCGCCCAGCTCGTGACTGGCTGAGACGGGTATGCGCGTCGTGAGATCGCCGTCTGCCACACGGCGCGTCGCAGCGGCCAGGGCTTCGACCGGCCGCACCACCAAGCGGCGGTTGAGCCACCACAGGATCAAAGCGCCCAGACCCACGGTCAGCAGTGCCGCCAGCAGGATGCGGTGCTGACTCAGCGCAATGCCGCGATCCACTTCCGTCAGCGACATCGTGACGTCGAGGATGCCGAGTACGGTGTCCTCGGGCCGGTGCGCGTGACAGCCGGCGTTCACGCAGCTCGCCTGGTTGTGGATGGGATTGATGATCCCGAGCACTGACTGGCCGTCGGCAGCGTGGAAGATCCGCGCCCGCTCAGGGATGGGCAAGCGCTCGAGCGGCCGGTTCTCGGCGTGGCACGCGTAGCAGGCCTCGGCACGCTTGTCGACCGCCTGGCCCTTCTCGCCTTTGACCGAGGAGAAGACGATACGTCCTTCCTTATTGTAGATACGCACGGCCACGATGCCCTGCTGGTGGCCGATGGTGCCGACCTGGCGCTCGATGTTGTCGCGCCTGTTCTCGAGCATGTCGTGCAGCGTGGCGCTCTTGACCGTCTCGGAGAGCTGGTCTGCGCTGCGCTGGAGCTCTGCGAGCAGGGCGGCACGGTGGGCGCTGAGCAGCCACAGCGACAACGCGCCCACGGTCAGCGCGGTTGCGGCGCCTGCACCGACGATGAGCTGCGTGCCGATGCGCGTTCTCATGCATCTGCCTCGCGGCGATCGGCTCAGGTCTCTCCGTTGCCTGGCTCGGGTGGAGTAGACGATTCGGCTGGAGGTGCGGCCTTGTCCGGCGGAGCCGCCGCTGAGCTGAGCGCGCGGAAGTAGGCTGGCCGCGTGTGACGCAGGTGATCAGCGGACATGCGTCCTGTGATCCATGAGCGCTCCATCGGGTAGACCTCCGGATCGAAGATCACGAAGTAGAAGTGCCAGACCAGGATTGCCAGGGAGGCCAGCACGGCCTCGTAGAAATGGACCGCGGTGGCTGCGTCGCTGGCCCACTTGGGCAGATACGTCAACGACCAGGTGTTGAACCACAACAGGACGCCCGAAGCGGCCATCACCGCCGAGCCCCACATGAAGGCCCAATACTCGGCCTTTTCCGCGTACGAGAACTTGCCGAAGACCGGGCGTGCGACCTTGAATCCCAGATTGTGGCGCACGAGGGCCCACGCGTCGGTCGCGTCCTGAAGCGTCGGCCACAGGTGCCACAGGATCTTGCGATCGCGGCGTGAAAGCGCCAAGTGCACGCCGTGGTAGAGCATGGCCAGGATCAAGACCACAGCAGCGATGCGGTGGACCAGGCCGCGAGCCGGGGCCAGGAGAGCGGCCCACCAGGTGTCGGGGAAGGTCAGGGCAAAGCCGGTGAGCACCAGGGTCGGGAAGCTCAGGCCCACCAGCAGGTGCGCGATACGGAAGTGCAAACCCATGCGCTCGACTTCCTCAGTGCCATAGCCGCGCACGCTGCCCCGCACGAGCTTGGCGAAGAAGTCCAGCACTTGGTGCAGGAGCATCAATCCGATGGTGACCGGGATGATGAAGCGCACGTAGCTCACGCGGATCATGCGCACGATCGGGTGCTCGTCACGGCTGGCCGCGAGCACGTGCACGCGGCCGATCGCGAAGCGCGTGCCAGCGCCGGCGTGACAGGCCCCGCAGGTCTTGGCCAGGTTCTTGGGGTTGATGGTCGAGCGGGGGTCAGAGGCGCGCAGGATGTTGTGTACCCCGTGGCAGGACGCGCAGTTCGCGACGCTCTGCGAACCGCCGCGCATGGCCAGCCCGTGGTAGCTGTTCTCAAAGGCCGGTACCTTGTCCAGCGGTAAGTTGTATTTGGCCGCCAGGCGCGTGTCCGCATGGCAGCGGCCGCACGTTGCGGTGGACACGCGCGCTGGATTGACCGGCGAGCCAGGCTCTGACGGCGCCAGGATGGCGTGCTCGCCGTGGCAGTCTGTGCACACAGGCGCGCCCTGCGATCCGCGGCGCACTGCCTCGCCATGCACGCTGTCCGCATAGACCGCGCGGATCTCCGTGTGGCATTTGCCGCATGTCTCCGGCACGCGGAAGTGGTTGATCGGCGCGCTCCCGTCGCTACCCAGGCGGATGTCGTGACTGCCATGGCAATCCGAGCAGGTCGCGGCCTTCAGGTTGCCGGACGCCACGGCGCGGCCGTGCACGCTCAGTCGGTAAGCCTCGACCGGTCGCGCCAGCGGGATGACGTGACGTGAGAGGAAGTCAGGGTTGGCGTGACAAGTCCCGCAGGTTGTGGGCAGGTTGGGTTTGGCCACCGGCGAGCGAGGGTCAGTGTGGCTCTGGAGCGTGTGGGCTTTGCCATGGCAATTGCTGCACGAGGGGCGGTCGGTCTTGCCGTGCAGTGGCGCGTGCACGCCGCGTGCAAGCGCGGCAGGGATGTCTTCGTGGCAAGCCGCGCAGGCCGCAGTGCTCGGCCGCGCAATCGCGTGTGCCTTTCCGTGACAGGAGGCGCACGCCTCTGCGCCAAACGAGCCGTGAATACTCGCCGCAACGCTCTTGGCTGGGTCGTCGTGGCATGAGGCGCACTCAGGCTTGGCAACGCGTTTGGGGTGCGGATAGGACGAGACGTCGGCGTGGCAGTCTGTGCAGGCCAGCTCGCCGTGCACGCTGGCGTGAAATGCCTTGCCGTCCACCTGGCCTTTGTCCGGGCCGACATGGCACGCGGAGCAGTTGCTCGCCGGGCTCGCGGCCAGCCATAGCGGGAGCAGCCACAGGCCGGTCATGCGCGCGGCCGCCCGGATCTGCGCGCCTTCATGGCTGGGGCGCCACGGGCGTGAGACCCAGCTTGGCCAGGATCTCCGGCTTGGTCTCGTCCTGCGCCAGGATCGTGTGGCACGTATCGCAGTCTGGCGAGATCGTGCGGCCATCCTTGGCGGCGTGGTTGCCGTCGTGGCAGCGGAAGCAGCCAGGGAAGTCGTCGTGCCCGATGTGGGTCGGGTAGGTGCCCCAGGTCACGTTCATCTCAGGGAAGACGTTGGTCGCGTAGATGGCCGCAATCGCGTCGGCCCCGGCCTCGATCCTCTTCTGTTTGGCCGCATAGACGGCGGGGTAGCTGGTCTTGTAGTACGCGGCGAAATCCCCGGGAATCGTCGCCAGTGCGCTCTCGCGGTCGCGGTAAGTCGCGCGCAGCAGCTCGACGGCCTTCTTCTTCGCAAACGGGAGATCGCGGCTGATGCGGTCTTCGGCCATGGCGCGGTCCACCGCGCGCTCCGGCAGCGTAAACGTGTGACTGGGACGGTTGTGGCAGTCCATGCAGTCCATCGTGCGCCAGGCGTTGGCAGTGGCAGACGGGGCCGGTGCATCTGGCGCCGCGAACTCGACTCGACGACCGTCATCGGCCAGGTAGCTCACGCGAGCGATCGACAGGCGCTTCTCGTCAAGCGGGAGATAGCGGATGCGCTGGGTGGCGTCGATGTGGCGTCCGTGGATGCCGATCGGGCCGCTGGCAGCGTGGCCGCCGATCTTGAGCACCAGCACGTTGGTCAGGGCCGTGTTGTTCTCGTCCGGCTGGAAGTGGGTGCGCACGACAAAGCGGTCACCCTGGAACTTGGCCGGCCAATGACATTCCTCGCAGGTCTCCCGCGCGGGCCTGAGGTGCTGCACAGGCGAAGGGATCGGCCGCGAGTAGGTGTGGAAGAGCACGGCGAACACCTGGCGCGTGCCTGAGAGCTTCGAGCGCACGAACCACGGTGCGCCGCTGCCGATGTGGCAGGCGACACAGGCAATGCGTGCGTGCGGCGAGCCTTTGTAGGCCGTGTACTCCGGCTGCATCACCGTGTGGCAGGTTTGACCGCAGAACTGGACCGAGTCCATGTGCTCGATGCCGCGGTACGACGCTGCGGCGATGATGACGACATTGGCGGCCGTGGCGATGGCCACGAGCGCCAGGCCGCGGCGGATGCGCGGGTCGGAGAAGCTCAAGCGCGGCAGGACCGGCACGGGCTGGTCCGGCTTGCGCGTGCGGAAGCGCTTCCATAACGCGCCGGCCGGTATGAGGAGCAGCCCGGCCACGAACACACCCGGCAGGATCAGGTAGAGGATGATCCCTGCGTACGGCGGGACAGAGCGTCCCGCGAGCAGCTCGAGCCCCCAGAACCCCACCATCGTCAGGCCCGAGGCGGTCGTGAGCCCTGCACCGAAGAGCGTGACGAGATTGTCGCCGAGTGCCAGGATTGGCCGGATCCAGAGCGAGAAGCGCTCGCGACGCGTGTGCGATTCCATCAGCGCAGCTCCCTTCCTGGTTTGTTTCGCGCCCTGTCGCGAGCTCTCACGACGTCATCGACGTGATCCCAGGTGACGGCGTGATTATAGCGCGCACTTCCATGCGCCGGCGCGCTCGCGTGGCGCCGGCAATCTGCACTTCGATGTACAGATTCGCCGTGTTTTTCCTTGCAAAGGCGCTGCCGTTTAGGTTGTACTAGGTGACGTCACGGTCGGTGGAGGGATGGATTGGTGATCAGAGCGACGGGGCCAACATGTGCGCGATCTGCCGGGGAGGTGTCTGCATGAAGACGTGGGGAATAGTCGCGGCGGCGATCTTTGCTGGCGTTTTTGTGGCTGGATCGAATGCGCAGGATCAGCCGGCCGCTGCGGTGGCTCCGGCTGCGGCCACGGAGGAGTGCGCTGCGTGCCACGCTGACGCGGTCAAGGCCATGACCGGCACGCGTCACGCTGCCGTAGCGGGCGGGTGCGCGGCCTGTCACGGCAACGTGCTTGAACACCAGAAGTCCGAAGTGGAGCGTGGCGAGCTTGGAGCGATCGTCGTCATCCCGAAGCTCAAGGCCAGCGCGGCCAATGCCATCTGCGAAACGTGCCACACCAAGGGCAAGCAGATGCACTGGAGCGGGTCCACCCATGAGAGCCACAACCTCACTTGCGTGACCTGCCATTCGCTCCATCCCAAGGGTGATCCTCCCATGTCTCTGCTGGCCAAGCCGCAGATGGCCCTGTGCACGGGTTGCCATCTCCAGCGCAAGGCACAGCTGATGCGCTCGGGACACATGCCGTTGCGCGAGGGCAAGCTCGAGTGCACGACCTGCCACAATCCGCACGGGTCGCCCAACGACAGCATGCTGCTCCAGACCTCGGTCAACGAGAACTGCTATAGCTGTCACGCAGAGAAGCGCGGGCCCTTCCTCTGGGAGCACCCGCCAGTGCGCGAGAACTGTCTCAACTGCCACGACGCGCACGGTTCCATCCAGGACAAGCTGCTGAAGGTGAAGCTGCCGCTCTTGTGTCAGCAGTGCCACCAGACGTCGAGCCATCCGGGCCCGGCCTACCCTGCGATGTCGCGCTACGCCTTCAACCAAGGCTGCCTGCACTGCCATCCGTCGATCCACGGGTCTGTGCATCCGTCGGGCAACCGGTTCTTCAGATAGGTCGCGAGGAGGAGCCATGACCATGAAGAGCAACGTTCATCTCCTGCTGCCACTCGCAATCGCGACCGCGTTCGTCGTGCCAGCCCCCGTGATCGCGGATGACGAAGCTGCCAAGACGTCCGGCAGCGTCACGGTCGGCGCCCAAGGCGGCAGCGGCATCAACACCTCGTCCAAGCTGCAAGAGTACGAGATCGTGCCCAAGGGCGTGTTCGTCCCTGACGCCAGGTTCAACTGGCAGAATGGCTCGAAGTACTTCCTCAACTTCACCAGTCACCATCTGGGGCTCGACGACCAGTTCGCTGGCTTGACCGTCGGCCAGAAGGACGGCTTTCAGCTGCACCTGTCCTGGGACCAAAACTCGAACTGGCTCTCCAACACGGCGCGCACGCCTTTCACCGAGACCGTCGTCGGCGGAACCGCCATCTACCACGTGCCGGACGGGATGCGCCTCGCGCTACAGAACATCTATACGCCGTGGGTGACCGCCACGGCCGCCAATCCGGTCGGCATCGGCAACGCGCCTGCTGACCCGACCAAGGCGGGTTTCTTTGCCGTAGAGCCATGGGTGGCGCAGTCGGAGCCGATCAACTTGCGGTACGTGCGCAAGACCGGCAAGGTCGGGTTCACGGTTCCGATAGGGGAGGCGCTGAACTTCAATCTCTCCTACACGCGCGAGCAGCGCGACGGCGACAAGAACACGACGTTCTATGGCGGCCAGAACTTCGAGGTCGCGACGCCGATCGCCTACCGCACCGACGGCGTGCGCGCCGGTCTCGAGTTTGCCCAGGGCCGCTGGTTCGGCAGCGCCGGTCTGAACTACAGCAAGTTCCACAACGACGTACCTTACGCGGAGATCGACAATCCCGAGCGGCTCGAGCTGGCCAACCCGACGAACCAGCGCAGCGTGATCAACGACGTGGCCTTCTTCCGCCTATGGTTGCCGCCAGACAACAATGCGTTCAGCACCGATTTCACGGCCGGCGTGAAGCTGCCGCGGCGCCACAAGATCACGGCGACTTTCAGCTTGGGCAGCATGGGCATGGACCACGACCTGCTGCCGATGTCGACCAACCCCAATCTGGCCACGAGCGCCACGACGCCAGCGGCCGGCTTCAGCGTCACGCCGCCCTACGGGAGCGTGTCTGCGAAGTACGACACTTTCATGGGTGCGGCCAAGCTCACCGGTGATCCCAGCCACTACTTCGGCTACAGCCTGAGCTGGCGCAGATACCAGCTCACGGACAAGACCGATGAGTACCAGTTCCTGAGCACGGTGCGCGGCGATGTGAACGCCTCTCAGCTCACTGCCGATACTGCGCTGATTCGCGACCACCAGGGTTACGACACACAGACCATCAAGGGCGAGGCGCACGTGCTGCCGGCAAAAGGCTTGCGCTTCGGCGCGAGCTACGCGGAGGTCAAGCGGAACTACGACGCACGCGAGTACGCCGACGTCGAGGATCACCTGATCGGCGTCACGGCAGACTACGCCCACAAATGGTTGAGCCTGCATGGCTCCTTCACGGACCTCAATCGCCAGCCTGGCGCGCCGAACGAGCCTCCACCGTGGGACGGCGCGACCCAGACCGACATCACCAAGCGCCATCGCCAGACCTACAACGGCCTGCTGACGCTGATGCCGAGTGAGGTCTTTGCGATAACGTTCACCGGCACCAAACAGACCAACGGCTTTGCCGAGTCGGTCACAGGCCTACTCGACCAATCTGCCGGCGAAGTGGGCCTTGACCTGACCTATGCGCCTACCAAGCGCGTCAGCGTCTCGGGCGGCTACGTCTACGAGAGCTACGACACCAGCATGGCCGCAGCCTTCATCCCGCGCGGTTTGAATCCCCCGTTCCTGAACGAGAACTACTGGCAGAACGCGACGAAAGACCGGATCCACACGCTACGGGCCTCCCTGCAGTGGACCATCACGCCCGAGAAGCTCGACTTGGACGGCAACTTGGACTACACCCTGCCGCGCAACGACTCGCAGTACACCTTCAACTCAGGCGGATTCAACGAGGGCAACGGCATCTTCCCGGCCAATGCGCCGCCGATCCCCGGCTTCCCGGTCGTGACCTTCAACGGTTTTCCACGCGTGACCAAGAACTTCTTGATCGGGAAGGTGCGGCTGAGCTATCACCTCGACAAGAACCTGACTGCGAGCGCGATGTGGTGGAAGCAGCGCTTCGACAACGTCGACTGGCAGACCAACGGGATGTCGCCGTACATGGGCCGCGTGGACCCTGGCGCGAACCGTTGGTTCTTCCTCGGCGCCCAGGTGCCGAGCTACAATGCAGATATGTTCCGCGTTGCGCTCACCTACAAGTTCTAGGGGCGAGCCGAGCGGTTCAAAGGAGAGAGCATGAGCAGAACACGCCACGTCGGGTTGTTGGTCGTTGGCGCGCTGGCTTTGTCGTCCGCAAGCGTCTACGCGACCATGCCGATCCAGAAGAAGGCCAAGGACGCGGGCATTGCAGCGGCGACTTGTCAGTATTGCCACGGCGAGCCGCTGCCCAAGAAGACCGCCTTCACGCTCAACGTGCGCGGCAAGTGGCTGCTGGCCGAGAAGGAACGCCGCAACAAGGCTGCCGAGATCGACGGCGCCTGGCTCAAGGACTACAAGGAACCAGCCAAGTAGGGACGACGTAGGGGCGACGCATGCGTCGCACCTACGACCATTTCGCGCAGGTTGCTCTGTTTGGCCCCTGGGCGATCGGCCGGTGGCCCCTACGCTAGCCGACCGTCAGCATGCGCTCGACAGCGCGCCGCGCGCGAGCCGCGATGTCCTCAGGTACGTCGATGACGTGCTGCCGCCGGCGTAGCGCCTCGAGCGTGTTCGTCAGCGTTATCGAGTTCATGTGACGGCAGCGCACGCTGCACAGCCGCAGCATTTCCTTCTCCGGGTGACTGGCCGCCACGTTGTCGCCCATCGAGCACTCGGTCAAGAGCAGGTAGCGCGGCGCTGTTGAGCGCTCGATGTGGCGAATCATGGCTGCCGTGCTGCCCGTGAAATCGGACGCGGCCGTGACCTCAGGCGTGCACTCGGGATGTGCCATCACCGTGACGTCAGGGAACTGCTTGCGCACCGCGACGATGTCGTCCACCGTAAACTTCACGTGCACCTCGCAGCTCGCATGCCAGCCGACCATGCGGCGTCCTTGGGCGGGATTCTCATCGCCGCCTGAAGCGCTTGCTGGCTTGGGGAAGATCACGTTGCGACCGGTCTCTCTCGCGACGTTCTTGGCGAGATACTCATCAGGTAGGAAGATGACCGTATCGCTGTTCAGCGACTCGACGACCGCCGCGGCGTTGCCTGAAGTGCAGCAGATGTCTGACTCGGCCTTCACGTCCGCATAGCTGTTGACGTAGGTGACGACTGGCACGCCCGGGTAGCGTGCTTTGAGCGCGCGCACGTCCGCGGCGGTGATGCCGTCGGCCAGCGAGCAGCCGGCCTCGAACGCCGGGAGGAGGACGGTCGCCTTGGGCTTCAGGATCTTGGCGGTCTCGGCCATGAAGCGCACGCCGCAGAAGACGATGATCTCGGCGTCGGACTTGGCTGCGGCACGCGCCAGCTCGAGCGAGTCGCCCTTGAAGTCGGCGATGGAATGGTAGAGCGCGGGCTCCATGTAGTTGTGGCACAAGATCACGGCACCCATCGAGCGCTTGAGCCGGTTGATCTCGACGGCCAGCCGCGCCTTCTCGCGCAGCTCGAAATCCGGCATGACGTCGGGCAGCCGCTCGTGCAGCCAGCTGTAGAGCTCGTCTTCCTGGGTCGTCAGCGCGGGCAGGGTCTCTTCGATCATCACGTCCTCAACGACCATGGAATCACAGGCGCCCCTCGCTGGCAAGGTGTAGGGGCGCACGGCCGTGCGCCCCTACGCTCCTGTATCCGTTGAGACGGGGACACCTTGATCTGTCGTTCGGGCCCGTCCAAGGTGTCCCCGACTAGCTCAGCTGCGCAGGAAGTGGCAGCTGTAGCCGCCCGGGTGCTTCTGCAGATAGTCCTGGTGATAGCTCTCCGCCGAGTAGAAAGGAGAGGCCTCCACGATGTCGGTGCTGAGTGGTCGAGGCCACTTACCAGAGGCGTCGACCGCGGCCTTTACCTTCTCGGCCGTCTCCTTCTGCGCAGCGCTCGTGTAGAAGATCGCGGAGCGGTACTGCGTGCCCATGTCGTTGCCCTGCTGGTTGCGCGTGGTCGGGTCGTGCATGCGGAAGAAGTAGCCGAGCAGTTGCTCGTAGCTCAGCTTCTTCGGGTCGAACACGATCCGCACAGACTCGGCATGCCCGGTCTTGCCTGACTTGACGTCTTCGTAGCGTGGCTTCTCGAGCGTGCCGCCCGTGTAGCCGACTTCGGTTGTGACCACGCCAGGTATGGCGCGCAGGATCTCTTGCATGCCCCAGAAACAGCCGCCTGCCAGGATCGCGGTCTCGCCGCTGCTGGCGGAATCCCGCGGCAAGGCGCCGGCCGCCTGAAACGCCGGCACGTACTAAGCGAAGCCGGCCGCTGCGAGCTGCTCTGCGGGCACGAAACGCAGGGCGGCCGAGTTGATGCAATAGCGCAGGCCCGTGGGCGCCGGGCCGTCGGGAAACACGTGTCCAAGGTGGGAGCCGGCCTTCTTCGAACGCACCTCGGTGCGTGACATGCCCAGCTCGCGGTCCTCGCGCGTGACGACGTCGGCTGGGGCGAGCGGCCGCGTAAAGCTCGGCCAGCCCGTGCCCGAGTCGAACTTGTCGAGCGACGAGAAGAGCGGCTCACCGGAAACCACGTCGACGTAGATCCCGGGGTGCTTGTTGTTCCAGTAGGCGTTTCTGAACGGCGGTTCGGTGGCGCTGCACTGCGTCACCTGGTACTGGTCTTTCGAGAGCTTCTTCTTGAGCTCATCGACGGACGGCTTTGTGAAGTCGCTCATCACATTCCCCTTCGCGTGCGCCCCTTCGCCTGCTCTCTCCACGGCGAGCTCCTCCGCGTACGCGAGCGGCCAGAAACCGAGCGCGCCGACGAGCGCGAGGGCCAGCATTGCCATGCCCACCTCCAACGTCATCCGCGCCTGCCTGGACCAGCCCCACATCCTCGACACCCCTACATTGTTGGTACGGGACCAGCTGTGGCGCTGGATGGGCGCACGCGCTGCCATGCCGTGGCCGCGCTACTGGCGCCGCAGGCGTCGCAGTCGCGCAAGGCCTTCGTCTATGGTCGCGTCCCGTTTGCAGAACGCAAAGCGCACCAGGTGCCGCGTCGCCGACCCTTCGTTGCAGAACGCACTGACCGGGATGGCCGCCACACCGACCAGCTCAGGCAGGCGCCTGCAGAAATCGACGTCATCCGTGTAGCCGAGCGGGCGGATATCGGCCAGCGCGAAGTACGTGCCCTCTGGCCGGTGCACGTCAAAGCCCGCTTCGCTCAGGCCGTCGCAGAGCCGCTGGCGGCTCGCGCTGTACTCGGCGCTGAGTCGGGCGAAGTAGCCGTCATCTGTGGTGAGCGCTGCGGCCATGGCGTGCTGGAACGGCGTGGCGATGCAGAAGGTGACGAACTGGTGCACCGTACGCACCGCCGCAGCCAAAGGCGCGGGCGCACAGGTGAAGCCGATCTTCCATCCGGTCAGACTGAAGGACTTGCCGGTGGACGAGATCGTCACCGTACGTTCGCGCATGCCAGGCAGGCACGCCAGGGGAGTGTGCTGGCCCTCAAAGACGATGTGCTCGTAGACCTCGTCCGTGATGGCAAGGAGATCGTGACGCTGGCAGAAGAGCGCGACGGCCGACAGCTCGTCGCGCGTGAAGACCCGGCCGGCCGGATTGTTGGGGGAGTTGAGCAGCAGGGCGCGCGTGCGCGGCGTGACGGCCGCTTCGAGAGCGCCAGGGTCGAGCCGGAAGTTGGGAGGGGCGAGCGGAACGCCGATGAGCTTGGCGCTGGCGAGAGCGGCAGAGGCCGGGTAGGAATCGTAGAAGGGCTCAAAGGCGATCAGCTCGTCGTCGGGGTTGAGCAGGGCGAGCAGCGTCGCGAAGATCGCCTCGGTGGCGCCGGCGTGAATCGTGATTTCGCTCTCCGAGTCGTAGTCCAGCCCATAGAAGCGGCGCTCGTGGTCGGCCACGGCGCGCGCGAGTGAGAGCAGCCCGGGCATGCGCTCGTACTGGTTGTATCCAGCGCGAATGGCCGCCTCGGCGGCCTGTTTCACGAACTCGGGTCCGTCGAAATCAGGGAAGCCCTGTCCCAGATTCACCGCGCCATGCTGCACAGCCAGGCTGGTCATCTCTGCGAAGATCGACGTACCGATTCCGGAGAGGCGGGAAGCGACGCGCGGGCGCTCAATGCTCATGGCCTGGCAGTGTGCCACAAACGAACCACGCGTGAAACGCTGCTGCGGTGGGGGGTACTATCCGTGGCAGCAGATCTGGTCACGGAGGGGGTACATGGGCGTCAGGTTCGTCAATACCATCGTCTTCGTCAAAGACGTCAACCGATCGAAGGAGTTCTACGGGAATCTGTTGGGGCTGCAAGTGGCTGAAGATCATGGCACCCTCGTCATATTCGAGAACCATTTCGCCATTCATAGCTCAAAGAGCTTGATGAGGACGGTCTTCAAGAAGAACATCTTCTCCTCAACATTCAGACAGGGCAGAAGGAACTTGCTCATATACTTCGAGTGCGATCGCCTAGATGACAAGTTCGCCGAAATCGTAAACGCACATGTAAAGTTGATCCATCGTATCGAAAGGCAAGCTTGGGGCCAGAGGGTGTTTCGGTTCTATGATCCTGACAACCACATCGTCGAGATTGGAGAGCCCGCTGACTTGGCTGAGCCGGCAGACGCTCGGTGACCCTTCGCGACGCGCATGCAGATCCGCGCATTCGTAGAAGCTGACGAGGCGAGGGTCGTCGAGCTGTGGCAGCGCTGCGGGCTGCTCAGGCCTTGGAACGATCCGCACAAGGACATTGCGCGCAAGCTTCGTGTCCAGCGCGAGCTGTTCCTGGTCGGCGAGATCGACGGCCGGCTCGTGGCTGCGGTCATGGCTGGGTACGAGGGCCATCGCGGCTGGGTGAACTACCTGGCCGTGGACCCGGATCTGCAGGGCAATGGCCTGGGCCGACAGATGATGGCCGAGGTCGAGCAGCGGCTGGCCGCTCTCGGTTGCCCCAAGGTGAACTTGCAGATCCGTCGGGGCAACACAGAGGTGCTCGCCTTCTACGCACGTCTCGGCTATGCGGAGGATGACGTCGTCAGCATGGGCAAGCGTCTGATCCGAGACGATGCCGATGGAAAGAAGGCCGACACATGACCTGGCGGCCGCCGGACTTTGCGCGCGACTGGGAGTGGTTGAAGGAGACGGCGCAACAGCACGCAGCCACCGTCAGGAAATGGGCGCTGCACCCGGCCACGATTCTGGCGTGTCTGCACGGGCTGCTGATGCTGCTCGTGCGCAGCCTCTGGCTCGCAGCGATTCGGCAATACGGAATGCCTGTTGGCACTGGCGCGGACTTCGCGTCTGGAATTGCGGCCTGGCTCGATTGCCCGGTGAACTGGTTCTGCGAGGCGATCGCGTATGGCCCGGGCCACTCTGGGTCACCACTGCCGTACTGGTTGCTGTCGCTCTTCGGTGTGCGCTCACTGTCTGATCTGGCGCTCGGAGTCCATTGGCCGCTATTGCTCATCCTGGGCACAGCGCAGTGGTTTCTGATTGGACTGGTTATCGCGTACATACGTGGCCGCCGCCGACCGCGCTACACGCATCGGCCCGCGCGGTACGCTCGCCGCTGAGTGCCGGCGTTCGGGTACTGCTAGCCAGCTGCCGGCATCACGTCGGCTGCGTCGAGGGCCGCGGATCCCACACAGTCACGGAAGTCGCGTTCGACTTCGCCGCTGGCGGTAGTAGGCGGCTCGCCAGGTAGCCGACGCCGAACGACGCGGCGTTGGCCAGCGTCACGAGGAGCAGAGGGTCAAAGGGAAAGAGCTTGGGCCTGGATCCTGCCCCTCCGGGGACCACCAGGCCGACGATCTGGTCGAGGGTGCCCCACGTGGTCACGGCGATGCCAGCGGCCAGGCCGAGATAGATGCCGCGCGCATGGGTCTT
>Ga0302321_100001952_pt1 | contig 17623 bp, 14 predicted proteins | sample Fen_T0_1_FD_202505 | JGI IMG/M metagenome (GOLD analysis project Ga0302321, IMG submission 202505) | Peat permafrost microbial communities from Stordalen Mire near Abisko, Sweden - Fen_T0_1 | ecosystem: Environmental > Terrestrial > Soil > Wetlands > Permafrost | place: Sweden: Abisko...
TCGATTACGCCCATATCCGGCACGCGAGCAAGCGTGTAACGGACAATGCTACCCACCGAGGTAAGCTCCGCCATCGTCCCTTGGCGAATGACGCGGCCTTGTTCCACGAAGATCGCGTAGTCACACATAGTTTCAAGTTCGCTCAAGATGTGCGAACTGACAAGGAGCGTGGCCTCCCCGCGCTGACGCACGATAAGCTCACGGATCTGCACCACCAACTCGGGGTCTAGGCCGCTCGTGGGTTCATCTAGCAAAATGAGTTCCGGATTACCGAGCAACGCTTGAGCGATGCTGAACCGTCTGCGCATGCCATGGGACAATTGTCCAAAATGGGCTGACGCCCTTTCTGAAAGCTGTACCTTCGCGAGGCAATCTATAGCACTCCGCTTGGCCTGCTCGCGCTCCATTCCCTGCAGTTCAGCGTAGAAGCGCAAGCATTCAACAATTGGAACGTGTAAACTTGGGTTTGCATCCTGCGGCATCAGGCTGACACGCCCCGCGTGGGTCCTTGCGTCGAACGGTCCGCCGCCTAGAACGTCGATGCTTCCCGATTCCACCTTGAGCAAGCCCGCAATGACGCCCATTGTAGTTGTCTTGCCGCAGCCGTTTGGCCCAATTAGCGCACAGATGGCGCCCTTGGGCACCATCATGGTAAGCCCGTTGAGCGCTCGTTGTTGCCCGTAGCGTTTGACAACTTGATCCAGCACAACTGCGGTCATGCGTCCCTCCTTTGAAACACGCTATGTCCCAGAGCAAAGCCTCCGCAACCGATTGCAAGCAACGCTATTGCCGCGGGAATGTAGACAATGAGGCTCGGTGACCAAAGCGACTGTCGATGCGCAGCGGGAAAGATCAGAGCCAAATAGTGCATGAACGGGAGGCGTGCGTTGACGAATTCTGACGATGCAAGGCTTTGCAGGATCCCAATGCCAATCCAAGCAAACAGCGATGCCGCCCGCGCTTTGAGGGGCGAACCCGCGACAAGCGAAATGCCGGCAAATATCCCAAGGTACGCGTTAGCGTAGAGCCAAGCTCGAAACGAAACACGCAAAAGCCAGAGCCAGGTAGTAGGCTCAAACCCGACGTCGAGTTGCATCCCGACGACGCCAGCCATCGCGGCGCCAGCGACCAATCCCGCTGCGAGCACCGCCTGCTGTCCCAAGAGCTTGCCCACCGCCCAGGTCAGCCTATCGCAGCGAAACAAGGTGTAGCGAGCGGCGCCGGTAGCAATGTCTTGCGCCATGGTCCCAGACGATACGACTAGCACCAGCACAGCAACGAAATTCAATGCCATGTACCCGTAGAAGATACTAAGCGGCGGCATTCGCAGTACCTCCTGACGAATCGATTCGTCTTCGATGAGACTCGCGAACATGGGTAGCGCCTTCTCACGAATGAGATTGGGCGCGAGCGTCGCCTCCGGGACCCCTAGATTCGCTGCCAGCGCCTGTCGGGCCGTGGTCTCGGCCGCACCAAGGGCTTTCAGGAACACGTAGCTGCCGAGCGCCGCACCCGCGCCGTACAACACCATTGCAACAAGAAATAGCCGCGATCGCACCGCTTCAAGCAGTTCGAAACGGGCAACGACCCAGAGCTTTCGAGAGTCCAGCATGCCCCCGATTTGTTGCAATCCGTGCGAAAGCGCAAGGGATTACGCCAAATGCAGCCCAAAACCATCCCATTGGGAAAGAAGGGCGACGATCCCGCGCTGCTCGGCGTCTCCCCAAATACAACTACGAGCCCTGAATGACGCTTGCACCCTCGAGCTCCCGCGGGCGATTCATGACCGTCGCCTTGACATCACTCACTAGGCGCACCCCTCGAAGAACGCGCAGAACGAGCCACGTTAAATCCAGCTCGAACCAGCGTTGCCCAATGCGCGCAGAGCCGGGGTGAGCGTGGTGATTGTTGTGCCAACCCTCGCCATACGTGATGAGGCCCACCCACCACAAATTGCGAGCGTCGTCACGTGTTGGGAAATTGGAGTAGCCCCAGCGGTGAGACGCCGAATTGACGAGCCACGTCGAATGGTACGCGACAACAGTGCGCATCCCGACGCCCCACAGAAGACATGACAGGCCGCTCGTATTGACGCCCATTCGCGCCGCGAAGGCGCCCAATGCGAAGACAGCGACGAGACTCATGAGTTGAATGATTGGGCAATAGCGATTAAGCCAAACCAGTGCCGGATCAGCGAGCAGGTCGCGAATGACCTTTTCGCGCCGCTCCCCGCCCGTATTTTTCCTGAGCATCCAGCCGTAGTGCGCCCACCCAAAACCGTGGCGTGGCGTATGCGGATCGTTCGGACCATCCGGATCAGCGTGGTGCAGGCGATGAACCGATACCCAATAAAGCGGCCGACCTTGCAGCGCCAAACAGCTGACGCCCACAAGCACTAGTTTCAGCCAGCGAACGGGCCGAAAACTACGATGGGACAACATCCGGTGAAGAGCCAGGGAAACTCCGATGCTAGAAGTCAGCCAATGCAACAACACGAACACCCCTAGCGCAAACCACGAAAACTGAAAGAGCGCCGCAATCGCTCCCAAGTGCAGGAGTGCAATACCAACCACGACCGGCACGTCAAAGTCCTGCGACAGACCGATAGCGGGTTCAGAATAACGTCGCCACATCACAACAGCTCCGGCATCTGCGCATGAACAAATTAGCGCTCCCAACGTATGGGACCGAGATCTGCAAATCGCCATAGTGTGCGACGCATTTTCTGAAAACGTCACCCACTGACGCAAGGTAGCAATGTGACGCTTCGCGTTAGTATCTGTGTCTTTTGCCCGCGGAACTGCGCATTTCGTTTGCGCGGGCTGGAAACACAAGAAATCCTATTTATCCGCAACACCTTGCTTTCCCATTCAAACAGGCTTGCGTCGCGACTCTGTGCCGCTTGGGCGAGCAGCCACCATTTCTTCGGGTCGTGCACTGCGCGTCGCCACTTCAATGAGTGCGCGCAATTCACTCTCACGCTTGTCGTGCAGGATTTTGCGCAGCGCCAGCAGCTTTACGGCTGCACGTCCTCGAGCCACCGGCACTGAGGGCAATGTGCCAGCACGCAGGGCCGCAATCCGATCCAAGAAGCGGGCCACGGAAGACACGGCTGACACACTCACCGATGCCTGTAGACGCTCGAACAGGTACTTTGCAACGGCGGGTTCACGCACGTCCAAGACCGCGCGCGCCGCTGCGAAGTTGGGTCCGTCCCAAGCATCCAATGCGCTAATGGCCTTCGCCGCAGCCGTTAGTTTTGTCGCTGCACGCGCCACGCGCTTCCCGCCGAATCCGTGGAGCTTCGTAAACATTGCCCACCCATGTTCCAATTCTTCGTCAGTCAGACCACGCGCCGAAAAGGTTTCACGAACCTCAGAATTTCTTGCGACTGCCCTACCTCGAACGGGACTCCGTTTAACGAAATCCGACGTCGTTTCAACCTTGGGATGCTTACGGTCTGCTGCCGGAGCATCGCAACCGGTTGCGGGAGCATGAAACCTGCTGCTCAAGCTTCGGATTCGAGTTCAGCATGCCCAAGTGGTAGCACACCTGAGCTTCTCATTGACATAGTCACTTCCGCCCCGGTATTGTCGCGATCGATGGCTCGTTGGGTTTGCGTGTTCACCAGCATCCTTTTTGTGGTGGCGGTCATGTCATCGACGCAAGATGCCGTTGCCCAATCGGCTGCACGACAAAGCGGTTTGGCGCGTATTACCTTGGATTGGGGATACGCGTTGTCGTACCAGCACCAAATCTCCGTCGTTGATGTCAAATCGCGGGATCCCAACAGCGCAAGACAAATGGCCGCTTTGGTGGACGTCTCTAATCGCACCCTCGCACAAGGACTTCAGCTGAATGCGGCATACAGTCTTAAACCTTGGTTTAGCCTTGGTATTCAGGGATTGATGGAGGAAGGATTCTCAGCTCCCACTCATCCCTGGCTTAGTCGGTTCGACATCCGTCTGGGTCGCCGAGTATGCGGAGGACTCGGCGTCTTCGTCGAGTTTCGCCCCAAGCAACGCGACTATTCACCGCGGCACGGCCTCTTTCTCCAAACGGGGTTGCGATGGCTCTGGTCGCACGAAGAGGTGTTGTCACAAAGTCCTGAAGTTCTCAGCGCAGACCGAGCAAACGCGCAGAAACTGTTGATTTGGGGAGGTGTTGGCTACCGCGTGAATTTAAGATCTGCAATATCGATGCATTTAGCGGCTGATGCAGGAGTGAACGGAGCACAAGCCTTCGCGGGTCTGCGTTTAGGTGGGGGGTTCCATTGATCAACATCCGACCGTGGCTCGGTTTCCTATCAACATTAGTGACGTCCTATTTCTTGATGGGCTGTGACAATTTTGACCGACCCAAGCTGAGCCTTCCGGCACAAGCGGTCACGCTTAGTTCTACCAACCCCGAGTATGTCAGTCGGTTCACAGTTGAGTCGGACGACGGCAAGTTCGAATTGGACGTGAAGTTCCTCACCACAACGAACGCGGCAACGCGCCTGAAATTTCAAGCCATTGGCAACAACGCTTTAAGCGTTTCATACCGATGGAACACCGTGAACAGTTACTCCGCGAACGAACTCGAGCGGAGCTTGGGTGTTGCGGTGGATTGTCCCAGGGCATTCCCCTGCATTGCCGAATTCGAAGTGGCAGTAACGGCCGACAGCCTGGGTGCCGAAGCGGTGACGGGTACGCTCTCTGTTGCGGCTTCCATGGACCGAGTAAACGACGGATATTACCTGTCAATTGAGCCCCGATAAGCCTCGCAACGGGGTGAAATCTTAAGTTAATCGCCGCGCCCAGGCCTGCGTTCGTCAGTCTCTGCGACGCAGCGACTGACGAATTCTATGCTCTCAAAACAATGATACGTCATCTCGTGTTTGCAACCGGAAGCGCGCCATGAGCCACCGTCCAGGTAGTCCACGGTAACCAAACCAACTTTGCATCCAAATTGCTTCGCGTGACGTCGAGCGACGGTGACCTGGGGACTCGCGCAAGACCTTACCGCGCGGGCACATTCTGGTTGGGCTTGGTGTCGGAATTAAGGACCCAAGTACACTCCGTTGCCATGCCGCCTTTGGGTCCATTGCAGGATTCGACATACACCGCGCGTTGCCCGCAGCCCCTAACACCCATGGTGCGGTCGTCAATTTGCGTCATTTGAAGCTGCGCTTGAGGGCAATTGAGGTCAAACGCCGAACGCGACCGGAGCTGCTCCTCCGTTGCTCCGCAGTTCACCAGCACCGCCCCCAGCAAAACGAAACCCAAGATCGCAGGAATTCCCAAACGTCGCGATGTTGCCATAGTTCTTGTGTTCTCCGTTCGATTGGCAACGCGCTGAAAACGCCTGCCGCCCATAACACCCCGTAACAAAACTTTCCGGTCCTGTCCATGGCAACTGCGACGCTAAGCACAAGAATTGTGACGGCATTTCGTAACGGCTAGTGGCGCGTCTACCCCACCGCGCACTACACCGTGGTGCATCGTGCTCGTCCACCGCGACGTGTAAACCCAAAAAGAAAACCGTCCACTGCGACGTACTAACCCACAAACACCAACGAGGCAGCCGGGAGAACCCAGATGCCTCGATTTGGCTTGGTTAGCGCCTATCGGCTAACCCCTACGCGAATTACTTCTTCGCGTTGTCCAAGGTTGCCTTGGCAGCCGCAACGCGCGCGATCGGCACGCGGAACGGGCTGCAGGAGACGTACTTGAGACCAGCGCGCTCGAAGAACTCGATCGATGCTGGGTCGCCGCCGTGCTCGCCGCAAACGCCGAGGCTCATGTCGGGGCGAGTCTGCTTGCCCTTGTCGCAGCCCATCTTCACCAGCTGGCCTACGCCCTCTTGATCGATGGAGACGAAGGGTTCGTACTTGAAGATCTTCTTGTCGACGTATTCCGGAAGGAACTTGCCGGCGTCGTCACGTGACATACCCAAGCAGGTCTGGGTCAGGTCGTTGGTGCCGAAGCTGAAGAACTCAGCGGTCTCAGCCAGCTCGTTGGCGAGCAGTGCCGCGCGAGGCAACTCGATCATCGTGCCGTACTTGTACTCGACCTCGACGCCTTCGGTCTTGAAGACCTCAGCGGCGACCTTGATGCAATCGACCTTGAGCAGATCCAATTCCAGCTTGCTGAGAGCGAGCGGGATCATGATCTCGGGGGTAACCACGATGCCTTCCTTCTTGACCTTGCAGGCAGCAGTCAGAATCGCGCGGAACTGCATGGTGCTGATCTCGGGGAACGTGATGCCAAGACGGCAGCCACGGTGACCGAGCATCGGGTTGAACTCGTGAAGATCGGAGACCTTCTTGTCGAGATCCTTGACCGATACGCCCATTTCCTTGGCAAGCTCGGCGATCTGCTCGGGCTTGGTGGGGAGGAACTCGTGCAGCGGGGGATCCAAGAGGCGGATGGTGACTGGGAAGCCAGCCATTTCCTTGAAGAGACCCACGAAGTCGCCCGTCTGGTACGGCAGGAGCTTCGCCAAGGCCTTCTCGCGAGCCTCGACCGACGACGAGAGAATCATCTCGCGAACAGCCTTGATGCGGTCAGCCTCGAAGAACATGTGCTCGGTGCGGCAGAGGCCGATGCCTTGTGCGCCACGATCACGTGCTTGCTTGGCTTGGGTCGGCGTATCAGCGTTCGTGCGAACCTTCATGCGGGCGTACTTGTCGCACCAGCCGAGGAGCTCGCCGAGTTCACCACCGAGTTCGGGATCGATCTTCGCGACGTTGCCAACGTACACGGTACCGGCAGAGCCGTTGATCGTGATGATGTCGCCGGCCTTGACGGTGATGGTCTCACCGGTCTTGGTCTTGGTGGTAAGGACATTCGCCTTGTAGTCGATCGAGATTTCCGAGCAACCAACGACGCAGGAGCGACCCATACCGCGCGCCACGACGGCGGCGTGGCTGGTGGCGCCACCACGAGCGGTCAGAATGCCGATAGCGGCATTCATACCCTCGAGATCTTCCGGTGAGGTCTCAATGCGGACGAGAATCACCTTCTTGCCAGCGAGGGTTTCCTTGATGGCGGCCTCTGCACTGAAGACGACCTCGCCAGTGACGGCGCCGGGGGAAGCGGGTAGGCCCTTGGCGATGGGCTTGGCCTTCTCCTTGGGATCGACGGTGGGGAACAGGAGCTCTTCCACGCGACCGGGTTCCTGACGCTGGATGGCAGCCTGCTCCGTGATAAGGCCACTCTTCACCATGTCGACGGCAATCTTGACCATGGCGCGGCCCGCACGCTTGCCGTTGCGGGTCTGCAGCATGTAAAGACGGCGATCTTCGATGGTGAACTCGAGATCCTGCATGTCTTTGAAGTGGTTCTCGAGCTTCTTCTGGATGTCGAAGAGCTGGGCGTAGTTCTCAGGCATAACCTCTTCGAGGCTCTTGCCAGCCGAGATGTCGCTCTTCGAGATGGGTTGCGGCGTGCGAATGCCGGCAACGACGTCCTCGCCCTGAGCGTTCGGGAGCCACTCGCCGAAGAACTTGTGTTCGCCGGTGGAGGGGTTACGCGTGAAGCACACGCCGGTACCGGAGGTGTCGCCCGTGTTACCGAACACCATCATCTGAACGTTAACCGCAGTGCCCCACTCCTCTGGGATCTGGTTCATCTTGCGGTAGAACTTGGCGCGGTTGTTGTTCCAGCTGCGGAACACCGCGTCGATGGCGCCAAGGAGCTGCTCGAAGGGATCCGAGGGGAAGTCTTTTCCGGTCTTCTCCTTGATGAGCGCCTTGTAGAGGTTCGCGAGCTTCTTGAGATCATCGGCTTCGAGCGCTGTGTCCGGAACGGCGCGAGCAAGCTCTTCTGCGTCCTTCGGAATCGCGATGCCCTTGCGGTTCGCGACGTCCCTGCGCACGTCATGCATCAGGTGCTCGAAATCATGATGATTGAGCTCAAGCACGACGTTGCCGTACATGGTGAGGAAGCGACGGTATGCGTCGTAAGCGAAGCGTGCGTTGTTCGCCTTCTTCGCGAGGCCTTCGACGGTGATGTCGTTGAGACCAAGGTTCAAGATGGTGTCCATCATGCCGGGCATCGAGGCGCGAGCGCCGGAACGCACGGAGACGAGCAGCGGATTCGCCGGATCGGCAAATTTCTTGCCGGCTTCGGTGCCCATCCACTCCATGGCAGCCTTGATCTCGTTTGCGAGACCATCGGGGAGCCGAGGGGGCGAGACCTTGTAGTACTCGGTGCAAACTTCAGTCGTAATGGTGAAGCCTGCGGGAACGCTGATCCCGAGACTTGCCATCTCGGCGAGGTTGGCGCCCTTGCCACCAAGCAGTGCCTTTTGTTCGGCTTTGCCATCACAGACCTTGCCGGAGAACTTATAAATCATCTTCATAGCAGTTACCTCACTCGCTTTCACAAGCTGCGTTCGCTTGCATCGACGACGGCGATCGAGAGCTCGCCTGGGATCCAATTACCGGAACCAAGGAGGGCTTGTGGCGCGCCCTAACCCTTTTGGTTCGGCCGTCACGCAACCCTTGTATGGTTAAACCGGTGCGGCTTCATACACCGATTCCATGCAGGCGACGGGCGAAAATCGCCAAACCCGCACAAGTTGCGGGGTTTTCATGCTTTCGCCATGCGCTTGAGTAATTCGGCCAATCCGTTGGGAAAGTCGCTCGGTTCTTTTGAAGAGAGCGCAAATTCTGCGAAGCATTTGGGTGATATCTAGCCGATTGCGCAAGTTTTTGTGAAGAAGCCTTTGGTCTGTGCGTCGTAGTGATGTCGAGATGCAAGAAGGCGTCGCAGCATCCCCTCGGTGCGGGGTCCACCAACGCGCTGTTCGACGGCGCAATGAAACAACGACGGAATTGTCCCCCATCGACCTACTCGTCGGCCCAGTGTGTCCGTGAAGTGCCGTGGTCGCGCTTCACCAACCCAATCCGAAATCGAATCAAGTCCATCAATCCAAAATGCTATGGCCCGGGAACATGTGGATCATCTGCCCTGAGTGCGGCACCCGAATGGAGGTGCCTGCGGACCACGAACCCCGCCCGTTTTGCAGTACGCGTTGTAAGTTGGTGGATTTAGGGCGTTGGTTGAATGAAGAGATCCGTCTGCCGGTTTCGCCAGAAGCTGCCGCCGCGATGGAACTGGCTAACGATTCCGAGAACTAGAACGCTTGCGCTGGCTCGTTGGGCAGATTCGACTAGCCTTCGTCTTCGTCATGACCAACCTCCCTGACAAGATCGTCCGTGGCATGGACTTGGACGGCAATTTTCGGGTCCTTTGCTGCGATGTCACTGGCACCGTCAGGGACACGCTTCACAGCCAAAGCCCGGAAGGCAGCGAGATTCAGACTTTCGGGGAGCTACTCGTCGCGACAATTTTGTTTCGCGAAACCATGTCACCGCAACTTCGTGTGCAGGGGATTGCGTCGGCGGGCAACGGCAGTGGTCAATTCGTCGCGGATTCCCACCCTACAGGAGACGTGCGTGGACTTGTGCAAAGGAGGAAGGCAGACGCGTTGGTCACACTCGTGCCCGGCTCCACCCTGCGCATGATGCGTTCGATGCCGAACGGCGGAGTCAACCAAGGGATCGTAGAACTCGCCGAAAAGCCGACAATTGAGCATGGGCTCATGGCTTACATGCAGATCTCCGAGCAAATCGTGACCATGGTCGGAGTCGGCGTGGTGCGGGATGAAGCGGGCGAAGTCACACGAGCCGGTGGCTATTTGGTGCAGCTCTTGCCCGGCGCCAAACGCGGCCCGCTCATGGTGATGACCGAGCGCCTCAAGGATTTCGAAAACGTCCTTGAGCATCTGGCAAAACCCGAGTTTACTCCCGACTTTTTGCTAGATGAGCTGCTTTATGCCATGCCGAGCGAACGCCTTGGCGAGAGCGTTGTCAGGTTCAATTGCTGGTGCGATGAACTCAAGGTCATCAGCGCGCTCGCATCGCTACCGCGTCACGATCTCGAAGATTTGGCAAACTCCGAAGAAGCCTTGCACATCAATTGCGACTATTGTCAAAAGGCCTTCGTCATTGCGCCCAAGAGTCTCCGCGGACTGCTCACGCAGAGCTAGCGGCCCTAGCGCAATAGACCTCAGGTTTGATCACCCACCGAACCTGCGCCTTACCTGGCTCAGAGTCCTTCAACTTTACAAAGAGATTGAAGGAAAAAGCATCCCTCGCCAAGCCGGAGGCCCTTCTGTTAGATTGCCAGGCACCGTGAAGACGCGCCATTTTGCTCCCCTGTTGCTTTCCACCCTGGGCTGGCTTGCGACGCTCGCATTGCCTTCATGCGATGAGAAGCCGGCGCCCGCCGCTATTGCGAGTGCGAAACCCGCTCCCACAATACCCCCCACGGTGCCTAGCGCAGCCCCAGTCGCGCAAGCGGAACCGTCTGTCGCGCCGACACCAACCAAACCGAAGAAGACAATCGCAGATTGCCCCAAAGGCAAAATGCCTGAACTTGGCAGTCCAGAGATCGAAGCGGCAATTCGCCTGAAAGCACAGAAGCAAAAGGGCGATTTGTCGCTTGCGGACTTGAAGCGCATCAAATCGCTGAATATCTCCCAAACACCGCTAAACGAGCTCGATATCTGTCTGTTCTCGCCAATGACAGAACTGAAAGAGTTGTTCATCGGGCGCGGTCAGGTGATGGATATCTCGCCCATCGCGAAACTGACGAAGCTTGAAAGCCTACGACTGAGCTTGAACCCGGTTTCGGATCTGACGCCCCTTGCCGGTATGACGAAACTCGACCGGCTGGATCTGGCGCACACCCAGGTGAAGGATTTATCACCACTCGCCAACGCAACGAGCCTCACGGAGCTCTTGCTCGATGACACACCGGTCAGCGACGTGACGCCGCTTGCCAAACTCGAGAAGCTTGAAGTCCTGGTGCTCAAAAACACGCAGGTCAAGGACGTGAAAGCGCTGCGCGGTTTGAAGGCACTAAAAACCCTGGATTTGCGCGGTGCGCCCGTGGACGACCCAAGCCCGGTGATGCGTCCCGGGCTTCGCGTCCAGCAGTAGGTTGAAGGGGCCCGCGCAATCGGGCCCCCTTTGCTTAACAAGACCCGTCAGACTTGACGCTTACCCCAGCACCAGCGGCCGTGCAGGAACTCGCATAAGTTGACCCATCACAGCCGCACACCGGCGCATAGATGTCAGTACACATCTGGGGCTTCGTGGTGCAGGTGCCCATCTGATCGCCTGAACCGCAATTGGTGCTAGCCGGGAAGTTGCAGTATTCGCCGGAGCCGCAAGCAACCCCCGCAATCCCGCCACAAGACTTGCCGGAGCTGCTCGGACTTGTTCCAGCCCCTCCTGTGCTTGCGGCACCGCCGCCCGATGACTTTCCACCGGAAGCCGTCGTGGTCGCGCCAGATTTGCCCCCAGAACCTGTGCCCCCGTCGGCGGTTGTGCCGGCAGAGCCGCCTGTCGCGTCTCCTTCAATGCTCTTTGAGCCACAAGCGAAAATAAATGTCGACGAAAGAAGCGCGAATAGAGACGTCTTGGGCATTGTATTGGCCTTACGCTGGGGCAAGTTCGCTCACAGTGTCATCACCTAGATAGGGCGGTCCATTGGGGCGTCAAATCGTTAGCTAGCCACCGGGCGCATGCACTGCTAGGACCAGAATGCGCCATGCTGCCAAGCCTTGTCATCGCAAAAGCTCGGACACCCGACGGAAATGAGCTCAGCTTAGTGCGGCGCGGGGAGGAATGGTTTATTCGCGTAGGCGGTGCGGTGCTCATGTCGAGCCGTCAGCATGCCTCGGAAGAAGCCCTCGCCGAGGTCGCGCTCAGTCGCGTGACACAACCAAAACATGTCCTGGTGGGTGGCCTTGGCCTTGGCTACACGCTACGCGCCGTGCTCGATCGGGTAAGCGCGCACACGAAGGTCACTGTTTCTGAGCTATTGCCTGAGCTTGTGCAATGGAACCGCGAACACCTAACGGCACTCAACGGAGCGCCCCTCGCAGACAAGCGCACGGTCGTCAAGACTTGCGATGTCTTCGAGCTGCTCAATAGCTCCAAACAGAGTTTTGATGTGGTCTTGCTCGACGTAGACAATGGCCCGGTGGCGCTTTCCGATCCCGGCAATCAACGGCTTTACGACGAGCGAGGCGTATACGCCTGCTTTAACGCGTTGCGCCCCAAAGGGGTGCTCGCGCTGTGGTCCGCGGGACCAAACCCCAAGTACAACAACCTTTTGTCCCACGCCGGGTTTCGCGTGACAACCGAGCGCGTCGCTGCCGTCAAGGGGTCACGCGCGCGTCACGTGTTGCACATCGCTCTGCGCCCGTAGCAGAAGAGCCCCGGAGGAGCCGAACGCTCCCCAAGGGCCCCAATCGATGCACTGCGAACTATTGTGCCTATTCTGCGTCCGCCGACTTCGGCAGGCGCAGTTGCACCAGGCGATCCTTCTGAATGCGCTGGGCTACGGCAGGCTCTGCGACGTCACTGTGGCAACCCGCCTTGGCACCTTCCTTGGCACCCACGGCGCGCTTGGTTTTCGTCGCAAGCCGATGGATCTCCTCCGGCGGGAGCACACCGCGTTGCTCGAGAATGGCACGCTGCTCTTCCGTGAGCGCATCAGATACGGTGACGCGTTCACGCGTGAACCCCTCGGCCTTACCGCTCGCGAATTCGACGATTTCCTTCGAGATGCGCACCGCGCACCAATCATGGCCGCACATGGCACAAAAATCCGTGTCAACGTCGAGGTCTTCGTCGTGCAGCGCGCGCGCCGTGTCAGTATCGAAGGCTAGATCGAAATGCTGCTCCCAATTGAGGGCGGCGCGCGCCTTCGTCAAGCTGTCGTCCCAATCACGTGTGCCGGGGATCCCGAGTGCGACGTCAGCGGCGTGGGCCGCAATCTTGTAGGCAATGCAACCTTGCTTCACGTCGTCCTTCTTCGGGAGACCCAGGTGTTCCTTCGGCGTCACGTAGCAGAGCATGGCCGCGCCGTGATACGCGGCCGCGGTTGCGCCGATGCAACTGGTGATGTGGTCGTAGCCTGGGAACACGTCCGTAACGAGTGGGCCTAGGACGTAGAAGGGCGCTCCGTGGCAGAGGGTGCGCTGGAGCTTCATGTTGTATTCGATTTGATCGAAAGGCACATGGCCTGGCCCTTCCACCATCACCTGGCAGCCCTTGCGCCAGGCGCGCTCCGTGAGCTCAGCAAGGGTCTGAAGCTCAGACAATTGAGCGGCATCCGTGGCGTCCGCAAGACCGCCGGGACGCAGCCCATCACCGAGCGAAAACGAGACATCGTACTCGCGCATGATGTCGCAGATGTCCTCGAAGAGGGTATACATGGGGTTTTGCTTGCCGTGCGTTATCATCCATTTGGCAAGCAACGAACCACCGCGCGACACAATGCCGATAACGCGCTTCTCGACGAAACCCAAATGCTCACGGATGAGCCCGGCGTGGATCGTAAAGTAGTCAACCCCTTGTTTTGCCTGATGACGCAGGGATTCGAGAATGGTCTCGTAGGTAAGATCTTCAATCTTGCGCCCGATGATCATCGAGTAGATAGGCACCGTGCCGATAGGTGACGTGGAAGCGCGAATAATGGCGTCGCGGCAGCCGTCGATGTCACCCCCCGTGGAGAGATCCATCACCGTGTCCGCGCCCCATTTCTCGCTCCAAAGCAGTTTCTCGACTTCTTCTTCCGTCCCGGAAGCGAGCGGCGAAGCGCCCATGTTGGCGTTGATCTTCGTCTTGGTGGCACGCCCAATCGCCATTGGGTCAAGCTTGTAACCCAGGTGAACGCGATTTGCCGGAATGATGAGACGACCCGAGGCTACCTCGTCGCGCACCTGCTCTGCCGTCAAATGCGGCTCGCGTTCCGCAACGCGCTTCATCTCTTTGGTCACGATGCCGAGCCGCGCGAACTCGAGTTGTGTCTTCGGTTCGAACCCCGCCTTTGCCACGGCGAACCGACCCTCCCGCTTCCAACCCTCAGGAAGAAAATCCCACGCGGTCTTGGTGCTAGGCTTGGGCATTCCCGGCGTGTCGGGAGAGCTGAACGATAGCGGTCCGCCAATGTCCGCTGCGAGGGCAAAGGATCCGGGATTGGTTCCCTCGCGCTTCGTCGAGGGATTCGCTGCGCCTTGCAGAGGCAATTGAACGATGGTCATCAGGCTCTCCTTCGCACCCGGGTTGAGGGTCATCGCGGAAAACGCCTGGTCTGGCGTCGCTTCCCTACGCCGGTACGATCCGGATCAGGTTCCGCGGGTTCTTCTCAGCAGGCCAGGCCTGCGCCCCGAGCGACAGCCGGACTCTAGCGTCACGTTTGGTCATCGACCAGTGGGAGAGCTGCCCCCAAGTCCACGATGCGCCGTGTCAATGTCGCGTTTGCCGTGAAATGGGTGGTGAGCTGGGGTCGCAACTACAGGCCTTTGGGCTTTTTGGCCGGTGAGACGTGGTTACGTTTTTGCCGGCACCTGATACCTTCGCGCCATGTCGGAGCACAACCTGACCGATCTTTTGCGTCAAGACCGTCCACTCGTAGGCCCGGGGATCTGGGATGCGCTTTCAGCAAAATTGGCTGAGCGCGCGGGGTTTCAAATGGCGTTTTTGTCCGGCTATTGCACCACCGCAAGCTTGATGGGACTTCCGGATTTTGGGCTTATTACGCAAACCCAGATGGTCGATGCCGCAACAAGGATTTGCGCTGCCACAAAGCTTGCCGTCGTTGTCGACATCGACACCGGATTTGGCGGTCCCTTCAACGTGGAACGCACGGTGCAGGCGCTAATAGCCGCGGGCGCGGCGGGTTGCTTCCTCGAGGACCAGGTCTTCCCCAAACGTTGCGGTCACATGGAACGCAAGCAAGTGGTTGCCGTTGAAGAGTACTTGCCGAAACTTCGCGCTACCCTGCGCGCCCGTAGTGGCGCAAGCTTTCACGTCACTGCGCGAACGGATAGCCTCGCAGTGCTCGGAATCGATGAGGCCATTCGCCGCGCAAAACTGTACCGCGATGAAGGAGCGGACGCCGTGTTCGTCGAGGCACCACGCACCCTCGAGGATTTGCGGCGCATTCGCGAGGAAGTCACGGACGTGACGCTTGTTGCCAACATGGTGGAACAGGGCAAAACGCCTATTATCGCAGCGGATGAGCTGTATAAGGTGGGCTACAAAATGGTCGCCGTGCCGGTGGCGGGGCTGCTTGCCGTCACAAGGGCGCTTGAGAACCTGTTCACGGATCTGCGTGACCACGGCACTACTATCGCGTCCCAGCCAAACATTGCCACGTTCCCTGAGCTGAACGGCATCTTGGGTCTCACTGAAAAATACGAACGCGAAAAAGAATGGCTCGGTTAGGCTGCCAGCCGTGAATTCCACCGGGCAAATCCTGCTGCTAAAGGTGACCTTGGCGCCATTGCTCGTGGCGCTAGTGTCCCTGGCTGCCATGCGCTTGGGCGCGCGGATCGCCGGAATCATCGCGGCGTTCCCCATGGTTTCCGGACCCGTGCTCTATCTTTTCGCTGTCGAACAGGGCCGTCAATTCACCTCGGAAGCCGCGCACCAAACGCTGTTTGGCACACTCAGCCTGGTTGGCTATTGCCTGGTCTACGCCATCGCGGCAAATCGATTCCGTTCGCGTTGGTCACCCTGGCTAAGTTTACTTTTCGGCTGGGTCGCCTTCCTGTGCTTGACGTTGTTGCTGAAAAACATCGCTTTTCCGCGATGGCTTGGCTTACCCGTTGCTCTTCTTTCCGTGGTTGTGGGACTGAAACTTCTGCCCCACCCCTCCGAGGTGGCAAGAGAACCCTTGCGCAATATTCGCAATGACGGCAAGGCTCGCGCCACGCGATTGCTGCTCTATAGAATGCTCAGTGCAGCCGTACTTGTGTATGCGCTTTCTGAAGCGGCGCGCGCGATTGGGCCGGTGTATAGCGGCCTTCTGACGCCATTCCCGGTCGCCAGCACCGTACTTGTGGTGACAACTCACTTGGAGCAGGGGCGCGAAGGCCTGTTCGGGTGGCTACGCGGATTCATGGTCGGGCTCTTCGGCTACCTGGCATTTATCGCCACCGTCGCGTGGCTCATTGTGCCAGGTGGCATCGCCGTGACTTTTACGGTTGGACTGCTGGGTGCCCTATTGATGCAATCCGTCGCGCAACGCCCCCGTTTTCCGCGTAACGCCCTGCCCCCAATCTTGCCGCGCCGTTAAAATGGCTGCAAAGCGGGCGATTCGTAGAGTGTCGTGAACGCCAGGGTCCGTAATTACGCCACGCCGGCCAAAAGACCGCCCTGATCTGAGGATCGTTGGTGAGCACTGCCGCGACGACGCCTTTCGTGTATGTTACGCCACCTCGCGGCGCTACAAAGGTCCGCCCCCAAACGCCGCAAGAACGCCACTTATACCAAGCTAAAAGGCTGACCCGTGCCCAAATTCACCTGGGATCTCGATCCCGCACTGTTCCACCTAGGTTCCTGGGAACTCAGGTACTATAGCCTGATTTTCGTCGTCGTATTCCTCGGCGGCTACCAACTGCTCCGTTGGCAGATCATGCGCGGTGGCGGTGAAGAACGCGACGCGAGCGATTTCTTCGTTTACGGCGTGCTTGCTGTGCTCATTGGCGCGCGCCTCGGGCATTGCTTCTTCTACGATTACGAAAAGACATTCTCGGATCCACTTTGGGTGCTGCAGATCTGGACGGGCGGGCTCTCTAGCCACGGCGCCGTCATCGGCCTTATCTTCGCAATGTGGCGCTTCACCAAGAGCAAGGGGATCCCGTTCTTAGAAGGCTCCGACCGATTTGCGTTTTCGGCAGCCCTTGGCGCCATGCTGGTGCGCATTGGGAATTTCTTCAATTCCGAGATCGTGGGCAAAGCTACCGACGGCACTTGGGGCGTGAAATTCCCGCGCTACGATCGAGTTGGCGAGGTCTTTTACCGCCACCCGACGCAGCTCTATGAAGCCGCCGTGGCACTCACGGTGCTAGGCGCACTGTTCCTTGCCGACAAACTCATGGGGCAAGAGCGGCGCTACCGCGGCATGATGATATCGCTCTTCTTCGTGCTCTACTTCTCGGGCCGCTTTGGCATTGAGTACTTCAAGGAAATCCAGGTGCAAGCACTTGAAGGCACGGGAGCTACGATGGGCTTTAGTATGGGTCAGGTCCTTAGCGCCCCCTGTATCCTGCTCGGCGTGTACGGCATCTTCTACAGTCTCAAGAAGAAGGAGCCTGTAGGCTGGGTTTCTGACGACGCTATCGACGAAGAGGACGAAGAGGCGGACGACAACGCGGAAGAGGACGAACTAGACGACGCTGACACTTCGGACGAGGAAGCTCCCAAGAACGACGGCGACAACGGGCCAGCCGCCGAAGGCAGCAGGAAGCTCTTCGACAAAGACGTTGCTGACGAATTTGCCATGTCCGCGGAAGAACGGCGCAAGCTGACACGCAAGGCCAGCGAAGACGAATAGCGTTTCGTCGCTGAACCGCTCAAGAAAGGCTCCTTCGCGGGAGCCTTTCTTTTTGCGAGCGAGCCGCTAAAATCAGCGTGTCGAGACGGCCTTGATCAAGGACATTCGAGGAAACTTTGCGCCAGCGCAGCCCGCGGCGAAGCCCGTCGCATCGAACTCCGATTCGACGGCGCCAGTCTGTACTTCGAGCTCATCGCTTATGACGTCGACTTCAA
>Ga0302321_100001953_pt1 | contig 17623 bp, 15 predicted proteins | sample Fen_T0_1_FD_202505 | JGI IMG/M metagenome (GOLD analysis project Ga0302321, IMG submission 202505) | Peat permafrost microbial communities from Stordalen Mire near Abisko, Sweden - Fen_T0_1 | ecosystem: Environmental > Terrestrial > Soil > Wetlands > Permafrost | place: Sweden: Abisko...
CGCAATCCTGGTGTTGGGCCTCGCAGCGTGTAGTAAGAAGGAACAGCCCGCCCCTGCGCAACCCGTCTCCACCGAACAGGCAGCTCAGCAACCTCCAGCAGGCACGCCGCCGGCCCAGTCGAGCGAGGCCGCACCTGGGCAGCAGGCCGGCGCCCCCGCAACGGCTCCAGGTGCAGCTCCGGTTGCCACCACACCTGAGGCCGCCCCGGCAGCCGCCCCTGTGGCCGAGCAGGCACCGCCACCTCCACCACCTGCGCCAATCGTCATTCCAGCAGGAACCGACATCGTCTTCCGCATGGGCAGCACGCTTACCTCCAAGACTGCTCAAGCTGGACAGACCTTCACGGGTACCTTGGCGAACGGAATCGCCGTGAGGGGAAAGCTAGTGGTTCCCGCTGGTTCAGGAGTTACGGGAACTGTGTCGGAAGCAAAATCAGCCGGCAGGTTCAAGGGTGAAGCCATCCTTGCCATCAGGCTGGTGTCCGTCAATATCAAGGGTGTGCCACATAACATACGCACCGATGAATACGTGGTGACCCAGAAGGGCAAGGGCAAGCGCACGGCCGTCATGGTTGGTGGTGGTGCAGGCGGCGGCGCCTTGATCGGAGGGATCGCTGGTGGCGGTAAAGGCGCTCTCATCGGAGGCTTGGTTGGCGCAGGTGCCGGCACGGCAGGCGCAGCCTTCACGGGCAACAAGGAACTCACCATTCCGGCAGAGTCGGCGGTCAACGTCCATACAACATCGTCGCTCACCCTGCAGCCCGCAGCGCCCAGCGAATAGTTACGAATCGTGGCAGTTACCCGCAAGACGCAAAACAGGGGAGGCTTTCGAGCCTCCCTGTTTTCTGGTCATCGAAATTGCAATTGCGAGGCGTCCTGACTCGCGAAATCAGGGCTTCTTCAGTCGCTTCATCTGCTCGCGCTTTCGGGCCGCCCAATTCGCTTTATTGACTTGGCGGCTCCGGCCCAACGCCAAGGCATCACTTGGTACTTCGTCGGTAATGCACGATCCCGCGCCGACGTACGCACCCTTACCTATCTTGACGGGAGCTACCAGCGTCGAGTCGCTCCCCACGAACACGCCGTCTTCGATCACGGTTTCGTGTTTGTTCACACCGTCGTAGTTACAGGTGATGGTACCTGCGCCGATGTTCACGCCCTCGCCGATCACGGCATCGCCAAGATACGAGAGATGGTTTGCTTTCGAGCGTTTGCCGAGCTTCGTTTTCTTGGTCTCAACGAAATTGCCGACGTGCGCTCCCTCGCCGACATCACTGCCTGGGCGGAGATGAGAGTACGGCCCGATCTGCGCGCCGTCGCGCACGATGGAGTCCTCCATGATGCAACCCGGACGAATCAGCACTTTGTCGCCGACCTGGCAGTTGGTAATCACCGAGTACGAACGAATGCGGCAGTCGGAACCGATCTTCGTCTTGCCGATGATCTGAACGAAAGGCTCGATCACAGTGTCCGCGCCGATCTCGACATCGGCGTCGATATCGCACGTCTCGGGACGGAAGATCGTAGTTCCGGCCTCCATCAGTTCGCGTGCTTTCTTCGCCCGCAGCCTGGAGTCGAGCTCCGCCAACTCAATGCGCGTATTCACACCGAGCACTTCATTCGAATCCTCAGCGCGAAGCGCCAGCACTGCATTTCCAGATTTCCCCAGCACCCCCGCCATGTCAGTAAGGTAAAACTCCCCGGCAGGATTATCGGTCGTGAGTTTGTCGATGTGTCCATACAACGGACCAACAGCAAACGCGTAGATGCCTGAGTTGATCTCGCGTTGCTCGCCCTCGCGGTCGCGCAATGCCTTTTGTTCCACGATGCGATCGACTTCGTCGGTGGGCTCGGTGTTCTTCAGCTTGCGAAACACGCGGCCATAACCGGTGGGATCGGCCGGCTCAGCCGTCAGGATAGTCATCGCTGCCCGCTGGGTAATGTGAAAATCACGCACCCGCTGAATTGTCTCGGGTCGGATCAGCGGTACGTCTCCCGACAGCACCAGCACGTGCGTGAATCCCTGCAGCGCTTCTCTAGCCGCCATCAGCGCATGACCGGTTCCGCGTTGTTCAGCTTGCAGCACGAATTGAATTCCTGTCGCCTGCAGTGCCCCCCGGACCAGTTCTGCTTCGTGCCCAATGATGGCGAAGATGTCTTCCGGAGGAACGATTTGGCTGGCTGCGGCAACCACGTGCCCCAACAGCGTTTTGCCTGCAATCTGGTGCAGCACCTTGGGATGGCGCGACTTCAGCCGCGTACCTTTTCCCGCCGCGAGAATCGCAATTGCGAACTTAGACTTGCCTTGGTCGGCAGTGTCAGTGGAGTCGGACTTCGGGTTCATCATGACCTTACAGGGTATCAAGAGAGGCTTAGGATTCGCGCTTTGCCGTGACAACCGGAGTTTCGCGGACTTCGAGCATCACCCGCAAGAGGTCGTGGGCGAGGTGGTGCGTTTCGTGACGGGCGATCAATCCGCCGGCAGGGTCCATCTCCTCTGTGAGATAGTCACCCAGGATTGGCTTCACACCCAACGCCTTGATGCGGTCGGCGTCCACTTCGATCTGCGATTGCTGCTGCTCGGCGTACTTCGTCACCATCGTGGCCGACGCGGGCGTCTGGTTGACCAGGGCATAGTCAAAGAACTCGTGCCGTGCGTGCTTGTAGATTGCAAGAATGTGCTGCGATGCCGTGAGGTTCAGGCTCTCGTTGGCCTGCGTCATCAAATTGCAAACGTAAACCTTGGTGGCCTTGGAGTCTTTAATCGCTTTGGAAAGGTCGCGCACCAGCAGATTGGGCACGAGGCTGGTGAACAGCGATCCCGGCCCGATGGTGATCAGGTCGGCAGATTCGATGGCTTGCAGCGCCGCCGCAGCTGGCTTCGCGTTGGCCGGCGCCATCCGCAATTCCGTGATACGCCGTTGGCTGGCTGTGATGTTGGTTTCTCCGCGCACCACCGAGCCGTCGTCCATGATGGCGTACAGCTGCGCATTGCTCGTGGTCGCTGGAAATATGTTGCCGCGGGTGGCAAGGATAGCGGCGGCGTGTTTCACCGCTTCACTGAAGTCGCCCGTAATCTCGGTCATCGCCGACAAAAACAAATTGCCGAAGCTGTGTCCCTCAAGCCCTTCCCCCGCCTTGAAGCGGTACTGAAAGAGCCTCGACATCAGGGCCTCTTTCTCCGCCAGGGCAACAATGCAATTGCGGATGTCGCCCGGTGGCGGAACGTTCAGCTCTTTGCGCAGCCGCCCGCTCGATCCGCCGTCGTCGCTCACCGTTACGATGGCCGACAGCTCGGTAATGAAGGGAAGGACTCGGTCGAACGGTTCCTCGCCGGCCAGGATCACATGCTGTTTCAATCCGTGGAGCAGGGTGGAGAGCCCGGTTCCTCCGCCCATCGCGACGACTTTCATCGGACGCACTCCGGCGGAATTGGCATAGCTCTGCATGACCAGATTGGGACCCGCTAGAAGTGCCACTTAGGATTGTCGGAGGCCACTTCCGCGCTGGTATCAGGATATAGCAGTTCGGTAAAGCGCGGGTCATCGGCAAGGCTCTTGAAGTCCGAATCGTTTCTGGCCTGGTAACGGTTCGAAGGGTTCAGCCGGATTGCCTCATTCAGCCCGGTAATCGCATCCGGAAAATGTCCCATCAGGCAGTTGAGAGCTGCGGAGCCGTACCACACGAAGTCCAGCTTGGGATGCTTCTTCGTCAGGTCGTCAAAGCACTCTCGCGCGCTGACGTAGTCGCCCAGGTTCATGATGGAAATGGCATAGTCGTATTGCTCTTCTGGCGTCTTGAATTTGGCCGGGTCGCGATTCAATTGCTGGATGCAGGTATTCAGATGGACTGCTGCGCGATCGGCCAGTTCGGGACTGAGTCCGCCGACCAGCTTTTCAAAATAGGCCTTGGCCTTGTCGTACTTATGCGACTGCATGGCCTTCAGTCCGGCCTCATAGTTTTGCACAGCCTGTGAAAATCGTGGGTCGTCAGCCACCTTCATCGGCCTGGCCGCGCGTGCGCGCACTTCCGCGCCCGGCGGTGACGCATGTAAGTTGTTTTTCTTCTTTGATTTAGCCGTGGTTCCCTGAACGTTTTCTGCCTCTTTTTTCTTCATCCAGTTACATCCTTTGAGTCGTAAACGGCAGGCAACCCGTCAGGGTTGTGGAAATCCCAATTTCCTACAGGCTGTGTGTGCTGAGTTATACCCGCAACCTGCGACGGCGTCAACTGTACCTAGTGACTAAGTTCGGGGAGGAGCTAATTCATGCTCGCTGCAGCCTCAAGGTCGATCTTATTCCACTCACCCTTGATGATTCCTTCGCGGATTTGGGCAGGTGTCTTCTTCAGTTTGGTCTGCTGGAACGCATAGTACACCTCTTTCATGCAAACGCCGCAGTGTGCGCCGTGGTTGGACTCAAAGCAGGTGTGCAGACTCTTGTGTCCGATGCGCTCGCAGTAGCAATAGCAGGGAAGTTGATGGATGACCCCTGGTATCTTGGCCGCAAGTTCGTAAGCGTGCACTTGGTACGGATACTTATAAAGCTCTCCGATCCGTAGGTCGGCCGGCAGGATGGGCAGCAATTCTCCCGACAACGGGGCGTGAGCGTTGTAGGCAGGGACCTTGTCACCCTGGGCAAACGCGATCACAGCCAAAAGCACAACCAGCACCAGCGCAGCAGGCTTCTTCATTCAGACAACCTCGGCGATCATTCTAGACGAGAACGCGTCCGGCTCTCAAACTGGCACGTCAGTCTGAGATTTGGTCTGTCTGCAACTGGGTAGGTCGCGGCGGGTTCACTATAATAGGACAAACGTATCAATCCCTCGTTATGAGCTTCATGTCAAACCTCAAACCTACCGATCCTCGCGAGCCTGCATCGGCCATAGCGCATGGGCCATCCCAGGAAAGCTTGGACGGATCCCAGCGCGGTCCTCGCCCCCGACCGGTGCTGACGCGATGGGTGCGGGACATCCTGATTTCCCTGGCCGTGTCGGCGTTCTTCATCATCTTCCTTTACCAACCGGTCAAAGTTGAGGGAACCAGCATGATGCCGATGCTGGAAGATCAGGAGCGCGTCTTCATCAACAAGTTCGTGTACCGGCTGGAACCAATCCAGCGAGGCGACGTGGTCGTGTTCCGCTATCCACGCGATCCTTCGAAGAGTTACATCAAGCGGGTGATCGCTCTCGCCGGCGACCGCGTGAAGATCGAGGACGGCTTGGTCTACGTCAATGACCGCCAGATCGCCGAGAGCTACGTTCCGCAGATGTATGAAGACGTGCGCTCCTACGCCGAGTCGGTGGTGCCGCCCCATTCCTACTTCGTGATGGGCGATCACCGCAACCTCTCGAACGATAGCCGCGACTTCGGTCCGGTGGATGAGCGCTTCATCTACGGCAAGGCTGTTTTCGGATATTGGCCATTCGCCAAGCTCGGCAAGTTGCACTAGATTAGTAGCCGAGTTCCGGAGGCTCCCGTGAAACCACTCATGCGCCTGTTGCCGCTTCTCTTGTTGGTGAGCACTTTCTGCTTCGCCGCCGACCGCGATACAAAAGTACTGATCGACGCCGAGCGCGCCTTCGCCAGGGCCACTGCCGAACGCGGCGTCGATGGCTGGATGGAGTTCATGGCGCCCAATGCCGTGGTGCTCGGCGCCGAGCCGCTGGTCGGGCTTGACCAGATTCGCGCCGGCATGGGCAAGCCACTAAATACCCCGGGCTTCAAGCTCACCTGGGAGCCAACCAAGGCTGAGTTCTTGGGCAAGAGTGGTGAGATCGGATTTGCCGTAGGCCGGTGGGAGAGGCATTTCACCGGCGATGACGGCAAGCCGCAGGTCCGGAAAGGCGCGTACCTGACCACCTGGCAGCAGCAAAAAGATGGCTCCTGGAAGGTCGTCTCCGACATCGGAACCCCCGATCCGCAATAGCAAAGGAAGTGGGTGCCCCATCCTTTGCCCCTCTTTTGGCAAAGGGTGGGACGCAATAACTGTTACTGGCGACCGGCTACCGGCTGCTAGTCACTGATTCTGATAAAATCGATAAAATCCACTCCCCGGAGATGCAATGCAGGCAATCCTTGCGCTGGAAGACGGACGCATCTTCCACGGCAAAGGCTTCGGCGCCCAAGGCGAATGTTACGGCGAAGTCGTTTTTAATACTTCCATCACCGGCTACCAGGAAATTTTCACCGACCCCTCCTACGCCGGCCAGATCGTAGTTCTCACCAATCCCCAGATCGGCAATTACGGCACCAACTCCGAAGACAACGAAGCCACCCGGCCTTACATCGAGGGTTTGATCGTCCGCGAGTTCTCGCGCGTCAGCTCGAACTGGCGTTCACAGGAAGTGGCCGAGGAATACCTCGAGCGCTACAAGATTCCTGTGCTTGCCGAGATCGACACCCGCGCCCTGGTGCGCCACCTGCGTACCAATGGAGTCATGCGCGGTGTCATTTCGACCATTGAAACTGATACCGACAAGCTTGTGGCCAAAGCGCGCTCCATCCCCAAGATGGATGGCACCGACTTGGCGAAAGAAGTGACCACGCCCCGCGTCTACAAGTGGGTGGAAGGCGTTCGCTCCTTCGAGCCAACAGAAGTGGTCGGCGTCAAAGACGACGCGCCGAAATACAAAGTCGTCGCCTACGACTACGGCATCAAGCAAAACATTCTGCGCCGGCTGGTGGGTGAATCCTGCAGCGTGACCGTGGTTCCCGCGACCACTAGCGCCGAAGATGTTTTGGCGATGAAGCCCGACGGAGTGTTCCTGTCGAACGGCCCCGGTGACCCGGAACCCGTCACCTACGCGCAAGACAACATCCGCCGCATGATGGGCAAAGTCCCCATCTTCGGCATCTGCCTCGGTCATCAGTTGATCGGCCTTGCACTCGGCGGCAAGACCTACAAGCTGCGCTTCGGACACCACGGCGGCAATCATCCGGTAAAGCAGATGGCCACCGGCAAGATCGAGATCACGGCGCACAATCACAACTTTGCCGTCGATCCCAACTCGCTCAAGCAGAGCGAAGTTGACCTGACCCACATCGACCTGAACGACAACACGTTGGAAGGCCTGCGTCATCGCTCGCTGCCGCTCTTCAGCGTCCAGTACCATCCCGAAGCCGCTCCCGGCCCCCACGACTCACACTATCTCTTCAAAGATTTTGTGAAGATGATGGAAGAGTGGAAGGGGAACAACTCCTAGACATGCCACGCCGCAACGACATCGCGAAGATCCTCATCATCGGCTCCGGCCCCATAGTCATTGGCCAGTCCGCCGAATTCGACTACTCGGGCGCGCAGGCCTGCAAGGCGCTGAAGTCCGAAGGCTATGAGGTGGTGCTGGTGAACTCCAACCCGGCCACCATCATGACCGACCCTGAGATGGCCGACCGCACCTACATCGAGCCGCTCACGCTCACTTATCTGGAAGAGATCATCCGCGTCGAAGCCGAGTTGCTCTCTGCCAGCGGACATCCCGGCATCTTCGCCGTTCTGCCCACCGTCGGAGGCCAGACCGCTCTCAACCTCGCGGTCGAGCTGGCCGACGCCGGCATCCTCGAGAAGTACGGCGCGCAGCTCATCGGCGCGCAACTCGGCGCCATCAAGAAGGGCGAAGACCGCCTGCTCTTCAAAGATGCGATGACCAAGATCGGCCTCGAAGTGCCCAAGTCCTCCCTGGTTAACAATCTGAAGGACGGGATGGACTTCACCAGCAAAATTGGCTTCCCCGTCATCCTCCGCCCCTCGTTCACGCTCGGCGGTACGGGCGGCGGCATCGCCTACAACCGCGAAGAATTGCTCGAACTCCTGGCTCGCGGCCTCGACCTCTCGCCTGTCCACGAAGTGCTGCTCGAAGAATCGGTACTCGGCTGGAAAGAGTACGAGCTCGAGTTGATGCGCGACTTGGCCGACAACGTCATCGTCATCTGCTCCATCGAGAACTTCGACCCCATGGGCGTGCATACCGGCGACTCCATCACCGTCGCCCCGGCGCAAACGCTCACCGACCGTGAGTACCAGGCCATGCGCGATGCCGCCATCGCTGTGATTCGCGAAATCGGCGTCGAGACCGGCGGCTCCAACATCCAGTTCGCCGTCGATCCCCACAACGGTCGCATGGTTGTTATCGAGATGAATCCGCGCGTTTCGCGCTCCTCGGCGCTGGCATCGAAGGCGACTGGTTTCCCGATCGCGAAGATCGCTGCCAAGCTCGCCGTTGGCTACACGCTCGACGAGATCACCAACGACATCACGCGCAAGACTCCGGCTTGCTTCGAGCCCACACTCGACTATGTCGTGGTGAAGATTCCCAAGTGGCAGTTCGAGAAATTCCCCGGCGCCGACGAATCGCTCGGTCCGCAGATGAAGTCCGTCGGCGAGGTCATGGCCATCGGCCGCACCTTCAAGCAGGCACTGCTCAAGGCCGTGCGCTCGCTTGAGACCGGTAAGCGCATCGGCTCCGAAAAAATCGAGCCACGCATTCTCACCAAGCGCCTGGTCACGCCGCATCCGGAGCGCCTGCAGTACATTCGCTACGCGCTCTCGCAGGGAATGACCGTTCGCGAAATCGGGCAGATGACCAATATCGATCCCTGGTTCCTGCACCAGCTCAAGGAAATCTCTGACGAACAGGCGAACCTGCCCAAACTCTCCGCCCAGTCGATAAGTGCCGACCAGCTTCGCGATCTTAAGCGCGTGGGCTTCTCCGACGCCCGGCTGTCCCAGGCGCTGAAAGTGGAAGACGGCAACGCTTCGCTGGAGTTCGTCCACCAGTTGCGTCGCAAGCACGGCATTCGCCCGGTGTACAAGCGCGTGGACACCTGCGCCGCCGAGTTCGAAAGCTTCACGCCGTACATGTACTCGACCTACGAGGAAGAAGACGAGGCTGCGCCCACCGACCGCAAGAAGGTCATCATCCTCGGCAGCGGCCCCAATCGCATCGGGCAGGGAATCGAATTCGACTACTGCTGCTGCCACGCGGCCTTCGCCCTGCGCGACGACGGCTACGAGACGATCATGGTCAACTGCAATCCCGAGACCGTCTCCACCGACTACGACACCAGCGACCGCCTCTACTTCGAGCCGCTCACCTACGAAGACGTGATGGCCGTTTACGAGCATGAAGCCGAAGGCGGAGCGTCCGTCGGCGTCATCGTGCAATTCGGCGGACAGACTCCTCTGAACCTCGCGCTTCCGCTCAAAGGTGCGCGCGTTCCGATCATCGGAACCTCTCCCGAGTCCATCGATCTCGCCGAAGACCGCAAGCGCTTCGGCAAGCTGCTTGAGGAACTTGATATCCCGCAGCCTCCGGGAGCGACTGCAGCCAGCGTGGAAGAAGCACTCGCTAACGCTAACCGCGTCGGCTATCCCGTGCTGGTGCGACCCTCCTATGTCCTCGGCGGACGCGCCATGGTCATTGCCTACGACGACGAGTCGGTCACCCGTTACATGAAAGAGGCAGTGGAGTATTCGCACGAACGCCCTGTCCTCATCGACCACTTCCTCGAATCGGCCACCGAGGTTGATGTTGACGCTCTTTCTGACGGCGAAGACGTCGTGATTGGCGGCATCATGCAGCACATCGAAGAGGCCGGTATCCACTCGGGTGATTCGTCGTGTGTGCTGCCTTCAGTTGATCTCACGCCGGAAGTGCTGGCAACGATTCGCGACTACACCTTCCGCCTCGCGCGTGCGCTGAAAGTGATCGGCCTAATGAACATTCAGTACGCCATTCAGCGCGACAAGGTGTTTGTCATCGAGGTCAATCCGCGCGCCTCGCGCACCGTGCCGTACGTCTCAAAGGCGACCGGCGTGCCACTCGCGAAGATTGCCGCTCGCCTCATGACCGGTCGTAAGTTGCGCGACTTCCTCCCCGAAAACGTTGAGCGCGGCACCGACCTCGACACCGGAAGCTTCTATTATGTGAAATCGCCCGTATTTCCCTGGGGCAAATTCCCCGGCGTCGACACAGTGCTCGGGCCCGAGATGAAGTCCACCGGCGAAGTGATGGGAGTGGCTGACACCTTCGGCGAAGCTTTCGCCAAGGCGCAAGCCGCCGCCGGACAAGTGCTGCCGACCTCGGGCCGTGTCTTTATCAGCGCCAACGATCGCGACAAGCCGTTCGTCGCCGAAGTCGCGCAGCGCTTCGTCGAGCTCGGATTCAGTCTGGTCGCGACCCACGGCACCGCAAGAATTCTCGAAGATGCGGGCCTGCAAGTCGAGCGCGTCTACAAGGTAAAAGAAGGACGCCCCAACGTCGTCGACCTCATCAAGGGCGAGCGCCTGCACCTCATCGTCAACACGCCGCACGGCATCGATCCCTGGTTCGACGAGAAGGCGATTCGCCGCGCAGCCGTAACCGCGCGCATCCCGACCATTACGACTCTCTCGGCCGCACGAGCGGCTTGCGATGGAATCGCAGCCCTGCAACGTGGAGACTTGAAGGTCTACGCGCTACAGCAGCTTCACGCCGAACGCGCCGCCGCCGCAAAGTAGGCAATCGACCCGTTGATTTGGTTTGTCATGACGAGCGTAGCGAGGCATCTGCTTTTGGTCTGTTCCGGCAATATACTCATTACCGCAGGAAGTAAATGATGTTTCTTCACGGAATCTTTCCCCCTATCACGACGCCCTTCTACCCTGACGGCAAGATCTATCATCGCAAGCTTGAGCAGAACGTCGAGCACTATTCGCGCACGCCGACCGCGGGCATCGTGGTACTCGGTTCCACCGGAGAGGCCATCCTGCTCAGCGACGAGGAGCGCCGCGAAGCCCTCAAGACCTCGCGCGATGCCGCCGCCAACGACAAAGTGCTCATCGCCGGGACCGGCGCCGAGTCTGCGATCGACACCCTTCGCCTCACTGAGTACGCCCACGATATCGGATACGACGTTGCCATGGTGCGCACGCCCCACTACTACAAAGGACAGATGGCCAATCCGCAGAACATGCTGGCCTTCTACCGTTTCGTGTGCGACCGCTCGCCCCTGCCCGTCATCATCTACAACTTTCCCCAGGCGACCGGATACGACATTCCTGCCGAGCTGGTGATCGAACTCGCCGAGCACCCCAACCTCATCGGCATCAAGGAGTCGTCCGGCTCTATCGAGAAAGTGCAGAAGATGGTCGAGGGCACGCGCCATATCCAGCACAAGGCCACCGTTACTGAGACCTTCTCCGTGGTCACGGCACGCATGTTGCAAGCGGCAGCCGCTCCGCCCAGCACCGACGGTGGCGCCCTGGTGTCCATCGGAGGAGAGCCGGCCGCCAAGCCTTCTTCTGCCGCGGTCAAAGTTGTCGGCTCCCTGAAGACCCGCCAGAAAGAGGTGGGATTCCAGGTGCTGGTAGGTGCGGCCCAGAAACTCGCTCCCTCTCTCGACGTGGGAGCGGTAGGAGCCATCCTGGCCTTCGCCGACTGCGCTCCCACCGCGTGTTACGAGATCTACGCGGCCTGGAAAGAGGGCGACATGGCCCTCGCCCGCGAAAAGCAGGCCCGCATCGCCCAGGCCGCTCAACGCATCGTGGGAGAACTCAGCATCCCGGCCGTGAAGTACGCCATGGACTTCAACGGCCTCTACGGAGGCCCGCCGCGCCTGCCACTGCTCCCCCTCACCGCCGACCAGAAGGCCGAGGTCGAGCAGTTGCTGGAGAACATACGGAACTGATGGACGGATGCGCGCTGTCCAGCGACAGTGCCACTGGCTCTTGTAATCTTTCGGGTTGTCACCCTGCGCGACTCCGCTTGGGAAACGCGGGGGGTATGCTTCCCCTGGGAGCGGAATGATGACCGCGCTTGGATCGTGTCTCCGCTACGAGCGACTCGACATCACAGCCAACGCCCTCGCGAATCACAGACAACCTCCTTAGCTTGTGCAACTCTTTAGCGTTGTCATCCAGGCTTGTCAGTCCTCGCGACTCCGCTTCGGCGACTCGGGGATCTGTTTTTGTTCGTCCGCGAACCGAGACAGAAGTCTCGTTCACGCCGTACCAGGACATCAAAGATGCTACGTGACATTTGGAACAACCTCAAAAGATGGCGAAAGATTCCCTTCGGACCGGTTTCGTTGGTATTTAAATTCGAACATTCGGCAGATGTCACGCGCAACTCTCGTCATCGCCTGAAGAACGCATTGCGCCGACAGCAGAAGTGGGTGCAGGCCTCACCGAAGCAGCCAATCAGCGGGTCCCCGGAAACGGCACTATGGGCATCAGAGGTACACGAACTGCGAGGCGAGCTTGCGCTCATCATTGGCGTAGGTCCGGGGTTCGGATATGCGCTTGCCAGACGTCTAGCGAGCGAGGGCATGGCTGTCGCCTTGGCGTCCAGAAACGCGAAGCGACTTGACCCTCTTACCGATGAGATTGAGGCGGAAGGTGGGACCGCCTTTGCCTACGGATGCGACGTGACCAACGAAGCATCCGTTACGGAACTCCTGGCACTCGTCCGTGCACAACACGGTGTCCCGAACCTGGTGGTCTATTCGATACAGAACTTCGGACCCGGGGAAACGGTTGATATTACACTGCCCGCATTTGAAGACGGATGGAGACACAACTGTCTCGGCCCGTTTCTAGTGGCTCGAGAAGCGGCGCGAGTCATGCTGCCAGTCAAACGCGGGACCATTATCCTCGTGGGATCGACATCATCTGTTCTGGGGCGCGCGGGGCACTTGAACCTTGCGGCTGGAAAGTTTGGTCAGCGTGCGCTAGCCCAAGTGATGGCCCGGGAACTCTGGCCCAAGGGGATTCACGTCGTCCATCTTGTCATCGACGCAGACATCGATGAGGGCATTGCAAGGTCCGACGGAGGGCCGCAGGCAGACCCTGGGCACATATCGGAAATCGTCCTTTCGCTGCATCGGCAGCAGAATAGCGCGTGGACCAGCGAAATGGACGTTCGCCCCTGGAATGAACGGTTCTGGGAGCATTGCTGATCTTGCGTTTCAGCGCAACAAACCTCATTTTGCAACGAATGCGTGATAAGTTGCGTTTTTTGGCCCAATTCGGGAAATACATGGCATACCCCCCTTGGTGACGCCCGATTTGCAAGTTGACGCACCGATACTTCGTTCTAGACTCAACCTGTCGAGGCGCTTGCGGCGCATGCGGGTGCAATCGGTTGCGCAGTTTCGGGTCGCAGTACGCAACGTGATACCCCGGCGTGGCAATTCAATGAACACCAGAGAACGAAATACGAAAGGGAGGGACTAGGATGTGCGGGATTGCGGGTCGTGTTTCTTCCGATGGAAGCAACGCACACCTGGTTCACCGAATGTGCGAAGCGCAACGCCATCGCGGCCCAGACGGCAGCGGCGTTCACTCGGAGAACGGCTGCACTCTGGGGGTATCCAGGCTCAGCATTATGGATCTGGAGGGTGGCGCCCAGCCGATGGCCAATGAGGATGGCAGCGTCTGGGTCGCCTTCAACGGCGAGATATACAACCACGGCGAGCTTCGCCAGGAACTCACGCGACAGGGACATCGTTTCCAAACCAGTTGCGACACGGAAGTTCTCGCCCATTTGTACGAACAGTACGGAACGGATGGAGTGTCCCGACTCCGTGGCATGTTTGCTTTTGCCATTTGGGATTGCGTCGCCAAGCGGATTTGGTTGGCCAGAGACCGATTCGGCAAGAAGCCGCTCTATTATGCAGCGCTGCCCGACGGATTTCTCTTTGCCAGCGAGCTAGATGCCCTCCTGCGCGCCGGGGTTCCCCGCGATATCGACCACGAGGCACTGCAGTTGTATTTTCAGTTTCTCTACGTACCGGAACCGTTCACCGGCCTCCGCGCGGTACGCAAACTGGCTCCGGGCAGTTGGATGACCTATGACCACGAAGTTACGATTCATCAGACGCGATATTGGAAGCTTCCCGGCCCTACTGAGCACCCGCCCCATGGACTCAACGAGCATGACGTCTGCGCACAACTTACGGCGAAGTTCGACGAGGCAGTACGCATTCGCATGCACGCCGATGTTCCCCTGGGAGCGTTTCTCAGCGGAGGAATTGACTCGAGTTCTGTGGTCGCTTCCATGGCTTTACAGTCTAAGATGCCGGTCAAAACATTTTCTGCGGGCTTTGATAATCCCGCATTTAATGAGCTTGGCTATGCTTCGTTGGTTGCCCGCAAGTACGGAACCGAGCACCATGAACTGATCATCCCGGAAGATCCCGCTCTGCTGGTCCGGGTGGTGGAAGAATTAGTCGGTCGTTTTGGAGAGCCTTTCGCCGATTCCTCCTCCATTCCGACGTACTTGATTTCCCAGCTCGCCGCGCAACACGTCAAGGTTGTTCTCAGCGGGGATGGCGGCGACGAAATGTTTGCCGGCTACGAGATCTTTGGCGAAGCCGAGAGAATGCGGGCTCTGGACCATATCCCACTGAGTGTCCGTCGCATCCTGGGAATTGTGAGCGACGCTTTGCCGTATTCAGCCTACGGAAAGAACTACCTCCGGGTGGTAAGCCGATCATCGCCCCTGGTCCGTTATTTCGAGCACGCTTTCATTCCGTACTTCCTGCGCCAACAGGTGCTCCGGCCCCAGTGGATGCTCCCTGCCGACGAAGCGTACTACACCCGGGCACTCTGGAATTTTCTGCTACCCAATGGAGCTGGCGGTTTGAAACAATCCGTCTACTTCGCCGCGACTTCCACGCTCGTGTCCGACATGTTGGTCAAAGTCGACCGCGCATCCATGGCGAATGGATTGGAAGTTCGGAGCCCGTTTCTCGATAGCGAACTGGCCGAATTGGCCTCAGCGATTCCCATTGATTGGAAGTTACGAAATGGAAAGGGCAAGCAAATCGTCTTCCGGGCCTGGGGCGATCGTTTTCCGCAGGAGCTCTTCACACGACCGAAGATGGGCTTTGGCGCCCCCGTGTCGCATTGGATACGCGGCATCCTGCGGGAGTATTTGCAGGATCATCTCGGCAGCTCCCGTTTCTTGGGCCGGGACCTTGTGTCGCCGCGGTTTCTCGAAACTCTGATCAAGGAGCATGAAGCAATGCGGCGCGATAATTCGCGTTGGCTGTGGGCCTTGCTGGTGCTCGAACTCTGGTTCGAGCGCTTGGAACAAGTGTCGGGCACAACCCAAACTCCAGGGATAGGAGATTTCGCGGGAGCTGGCCAATGACTCACGTCTTGCTGATCACGTCCGCAATGTTGCTGGTCGTGACGGTGCTGGGTGCGTGGATCGATTTTCGACGAATCGAAGTCCCTAATTGGTTGTCGGTCGCGGGCGTGATTCTCGGTGTTGCACTCAATCAGTTTCTGTTTGGCGTGCACGGCTTGATGGTCGCTGGGGCAGGCCTGACATTGGCGGTAGCAACCTATGGCCTGCGCCACCTACTGCGAATCGCTGGCCTCGACCGATTGAAACTCATGGCCCCCGTCGGCGCCATTGTCGGTCCCAACAACTGGCTGCTGATCTGCGTATTTGCTGTCTTACTCGGAGTTCCAATCGCCGTTCTTGCCGCTTCCTCCACCGTCCGACTTCAGCGAATCGGCGCGACCAAGGGACTCATCATCCGCGAGTTTCTCCAGTTTCTGCCGCCCTACCATGGCAATGACGAACTCCGCCTCAGTCTTCATAACGATATTGCAGTGCGACGTCACACATCCCTGATCGCCGTCGGGGCGCTCTTCCTATTAGCCATCGCTGCGGTTTTGGTATCCAGGTGACTCCTGTTCTCATGATCGCTCTGTTGTATCCACCCGATCCCTATTCAGGAGCGGCTCGCCCCCACCGTCTTGCCAAGTACCTGCAGCGCCACGGATATCCCGTCGATGTGATCGCTGGCGGAAATGAATCCCGATGCGTCATCGCCGATAACGTGTACCGGATGAAAGCTGCATACCCAACGTTGCCCAAACGATACCGTCCGGTGGTGGAACGAGCCGCTCGGCTGACCGTTCTTCCTTGCGATTGCGGCATCACCTGGGTTCCTCGCGTTATTCGGGTCGCCAACCGCTGGCGGAACGAGTCGCGCCTACTCATCTCGACTTCGCCGCCCTTGACCACGCATCTGGCTGCGCTTTGGGCGAAGAAGAAATTCGGTTGGCCCTGGATCGCGGATTTTCGCGATCCGCTCGTGGGGAATCCTTTTCGCCCGGAACGCACCCGCAAAGTTGACGAACATCTTGAACGCCTCTTCTTTCAGAACGCGGATGCGGTAATTGCCAATACCGATTCCCTGGCTCGGCTGTGGCGCGCCCGTTACCCTGAATGGGCCGAAAAGATCGAGACTTTGTGGAATGGCTTCGACCCTGAAGATGGCATCCAAGGTGCTCCTATTCCGTCTCGCCCGTATCGGGTATATCGCCACGTCGGTGCAATCTATGGAGATCGCCATCCGGACTTATTGTTGAACTCGCTGCACCGGCTGATTGGCTCGCGCCAAATTGACGGTTCTGCGCTTCGCATGGAGATGATTGGTTCGTGCGACGCGTCGATGCTTTCGGCTGCCAGGCAGGCGTCGTGGTTTCGCTGCGACGGCGTTGAAGTACCCAAAGCCGAGGCCGATCGACTGGCGGCGGAGAGTGATGGACTGATCCTGCTCGATGTCACCAAGTCAGATGCAGCGCTGCAGTTGCCCGGGAAGATATTCGACTACTTGCGAATTGGACGTCCCATCCTGGCTTGCACCGTGGCCGGGTCCCCTGCGGACCGTGTGCTCGGGCAGTCTGGTATTCCATACGTGTGTCTTTATCCACAAGACGCGCGGGACGAAATCGATCGCAAGGTACTCCACTATCTGGGCCTCCCCTCCGACAGCGTTGCGCCTTCGGAGTGGTTTCAACGCAACTTTAACGCCGTCGCGCAGGCCGAGAGACTCGCCGCTCTCATTGAAAAGGTGCGCTCTCGGGTATAACCGCCGACCAGAAGGTCGAGGTCGAGCAACACCGGTGTACCGCTCGCCGGACGTGCATGCTTTCGAGCGGCGAAAGCTGGAGATTAAACCGCTCGCAGCCGACGTAGGCCTTCGCTATTTCACATTCTTGATCAAGACCATGTCGATGGTGGGAGCCCGAGGCATAAACTTTCTCTATGCCCCGCGGGCTCTATCGCTTCCACCATTCCCGTACCGCGCATTTCATCACCTTCACGTGTTACCACCGGTTTCCTTACCTCGCCGATCCGGCGGTACGCGACGTTTTCGTGCAGGCCCTGGAGCGCGCGAGGGCGCGGTGTGGGGCGCGGGCGCACGGCTTCGTGGTCATGCCGGAGCATGTGCATCTGTTGCTGTCGGAACCGGAGCGCGGCACGGTTGCCAACGTGATACAGTCGCTCAAAATTGCTTCGGCCAAGCGCGCCAAGCAGGTGTGCGGGGCGCGGGATTTACCGGGACGTTTCTGGCAGAAACGTTACTACGACAGGAACGAGTGGAACCACAAGGAGTTCGTCGAGAAATTGAAGTACATCCATCGCAATCCGGTGAAGCGAAAGCTGGTGGAGAGACCCGAGGACTGGAAGTGGAGTAGCTATCGTCATTGCTCGCAAGGCGAGGACTGCGGGGTGGAGATCGAGTCGTGGAGAAATCGGACCCAGACTGCGGATCCCACAATTGCCAACTGAAGGCAATTGTGGGCCACCTGCCAATCCGACCATCTCCAAACTGTCG
>Ga0302321_100001955_pt1 | contig 17612 bp, 15 predicted proteins | sample Fen_T0_1_FD_202505 | JGI IMG/M metagenome (GOLD analysis project Ga0302321, IMG submission 202505) | Peat permafrost microbial communities from Stordalen Mire near Abisko, Sweden - Fen_T0_1 | ecosystem: Environmental > Terrestrial > Soil > Wetlands > Permafrost | place: Sweden: Abisko...
TGTATTTTTTCGAGAACTTGAGCTCTTCTTCACGATCTTCTTAGCCATCTTTACACTTTCCAGGTCAAATCGACGTGAGAGAGAACATTCTGGGTCAAATCATGTCGATTTTCAACAAAGTTTGTTGGTGAAAGCGCGAATGCTGGCTCAATCACGCAAAAAGTCAGTGGATGACGATGGTGCGCTATCGGCGAAATGAGAGCGCAGAGAAGCCAAGAGGGCACAGAGCCCGGAACCAAAGGGGCACGAATCCCGAATCCGAACCAGCCGCGGTGGGCCTCGGTGCTCTCCTCCGCCCTCCGCGCCCTCTACACCTTCTCTACTATTCGACCGTGACGCTCTTGGCGAGGTTGCGCGGCTGGTCCACGTCGGTTCCGCGCGCCACGGCCATGTTGTAGGCCAGAAGCTGAAGCGGAAGCACAGTGACCAGCGGCTGCAGCAGCGCCGGCGCATCCTCGACCCATAGGACATCTTGGCAGAGGGCCTTGATGGCCTCGTCGCCCTTGGTCGCCACCGCGATGACGTGACCTTCGCGGGCGCGCACCTCGGCCAGGTTCGATAGAACCTTGTCGTAGCCCTTGCCTTGCGTCGCGATCACCACCACGGGCAAGCCATCGTCGATCAGGGCGATGGGGCCGTGTTTCATCTCACCCGCGGCGTAGCCCTCGGCGTGGATGTACGAAATTTCCTTCAGCTTCAGCGCGCCTTCGAGGGCGATGGGGTAGTTGGTGCCGCGGCCCAGGAAGAGGAAGTCCCGCGCGTGCATGTACTTGCGCGCGAGCTCGCGTATGGTCGTGCTGCCTTGCAGGGTTTCGCTCATCTTGTGCGGCATGTGGACCAGCGCCGAGACGATCTCGGCCGCTGCCCCGTCGGTCAGCGCAGTGCTGCGGCGGCCGAGGTAGATGGCCAGCAGGGTCAGGGCCGCGAGCTGGGCGGTGAAGCACTTGGTGGAGGCGACCCCGATTTCTGGACCGGCGTGGGTGTAGAGCACGAAGTCCGAAGTGCGCGGGATGGCCGAATCCACCACGTTGCAGATGGCCAGGGTGCGCGCGCCGCGGGCCTTGGCTTCCTTGACCGCAGCCAAGGTGTCGGCGGTTTCGCCACTTTGGGAAATGGCCACCACAAGGTCGTTGCCACCGACCACCGGATCGCGGTAGCGGAACTCGCTGGCCAGATCGACTTCGCACGGGATGCGCGCCAGGTTCTCGACGAGAAACTTGCCGACCAGGCCCGCGTGGTACGACGTCCCGCAGGCTAGAATGAGCACCCGCTTGGGTAGTTGCCCCATATCCTGCCCGTCCAGACTGACGTCGTTGCTATCGAGGAGCAGGCGGCTGCGCAGGGTATCGCTGACCGCCTGGGGCTGCTCGTGGATCTCCTTGAGCATGAAGTGCGGGTAGCCGGCCTTTTCTGCCTGTCCGGCCGTCCAGGTCACGGTCTTGCTGGGTCGGCTGCGGGGCGCGCCGTCCACGCCGGTGATGTGCATCGAGTTGCGCGTCAGCTCGACCACGTCGCCGTCTTCGAGGAAGATCATATCGCGCGTGTATTCCAGGATGGCCGGCGCATCCGAGGCCACGAACATTTCCCCGTCGCCCACGCCCACCACCAGCGGCGAGGCATCCTTCGCCGCCACGAAGACGTCGGGGTGCAGATCGGAAATCACGGCGATGGCATAGGAGCCCTCGACCTGCTTCAGGGCCGTGCGAACCGCCTCCACCAGGCTGCGGGCGCCGCCGACCAGGGCTTCATCGACGAGATGGGCGAGGACCTCGGTGTCGGTTTGCGAAGAAAAGATGCGCCCCGCAGCCTTGAGGCGATCGCGCAAGACCGCGTGGTTCTCGACGATGCCGTTGTGAACGAGCGACACCGAGCCCGACTTGTGCGGGTGCGCGTTCTCGTCCGAGGGACGGCCGTGGGTGGCCCAGCGCGTGTGGCCGATGCCCAGGGTTCCCGCGGGCGTCTTTTCGCCCAGCAGCTTTTCCAGCGCCGCCAGTTTGCCGCGGCAACGCAGGACCTGCGTCTGGGCGCCCGAGATGATGGCCACCCCGGCCGAATCATAGCCTCGATATTCCAGACGGCGCAGGCCGCTGACTAGCACCGCGGTGGCTTGGCGCGCCCCCGCGTAACCGACGATTCCACACATGCGCTAGGTCTACTAGGCGCTGTCAGGCACAGCAAGGCTCTTCTCGGCCAGCGACAAGGCCAGGTCGAGCGCGGCCAGAAATCCCTGGCACTTGGCGCGTCCCGTGCCGGCGATGTCGTAGGCCGTGCCGTGATCCGGCGAGGTGCGCACGAAGGGCAAGCCCAGGGTCAAGCTGACAGCTTCGTCCGAGGCCAGCAGCTTGATGGGGATTTGGCACTGGTCGTGGTACAGCGCCACCACGGCGTCGTATTCGCCCGTCAGCATCTGGCGGAAAATGGTATCCGGCTCATGCGGGCCGCTCACCCGCGCGGCCAGCCCTGAGGTCGAGAGCAAGCGTTGCGCGAGATTGACAGCGGGCAGGACAAGATGGGTTTCTTCGTCGCCGATGCGTCCGCCCTCACCAGCGAGCGGATTGAGTCCGGCCACTGCCACGCGCGGCAAGCGGATGCCGAAATAGGTGGATAGTGCTTGCGCGGTCAGCACGGTGGTCTGGGCGATGCCCGAGGCGGTGAGCAGGGCAGGGATCTGGCGCAGCGGCACCCGTCCCGTCACCATGGTGATCCGCAGTCCCGAACCAATTTGCATGGTGGCGCAGCTCTTGGCGCCCACGCGTTCGGCCAGATACTCCATGTGGCTGGGAAAGGGCAGGCCGGCCCTGGCCGCCCAATCGCGCGAGATGGGCGCGGTGACAAGCGCGCTCACCTTGCCCCCAAGCACAGCATCCGTGGCCGCCGCAAGGTAGTCGACCTGCGCGCGGCCCGTGATCTCGCTGGGCAGACCCGGTTGCGCGTCGTCCTCGCGCAGCTGCGTGACGGAAACCACCGTGGCGCTCTTCGGCAAGGTGACCCCAGTGCGCTCGGCTGCACGGGCGATCACGCCTTTGTCGCCGAACACGGTCACCTCGACCCCGGGCCGGGCGGCCAGCGCGCATACGATGACCTCCGGGCCAATCCCGGCAGGACACCCCATGGAAATCCCTATTCGCGGCGAAACCGCCATGCTCCTCCATCATACAACGAGGCCCGGACCGCCCCCAGAATTGCGAGATTGGATTGCAGGATTGCACATCCGCCGGTACCTCTCGTGGGAGGGGTAGCGGAGCATGAATGCCGCTATGGTGCAAGAAAGAATCTAGCGCGTTCACAGAATCGACGCCTTCCCCTTGGCTTCACCTGTTTCCGGGTGCAATACTGGTTGCAGGTATGGACGACTTCCACTGCTCCTTTTGCCAGAAACGCCGGCGCGAGGTGAGAAAGCTCATCTCGGGTCCGCGCGTATTCATCTGCGACGAATGCGTTGCCTTGTGCAACGACATCATCGCCAAGGAAGAGGCGGCGGAGCGTCCACGCTACCCACGGCCGCGCGAGATTTTCGACGAAATCGACAAGTACGTGATCGGCCAGGATCGGGCCAAGAAGGCCCTGTCGGTTTCGGTTTACAACCACTACAAGCGCATCGGCCAGCGTGGCAAGGCGGCCGACGTGGAAATCCAGAAGGGCAACATCCTGCTCATCGGGCCCACCGGTTGCGGGAAAACCCTGCTGGTGCAGACGCTCGCGCGCAAGCTCGACGTGCCCTTCGCCATGGCCGACGCCACCACCCTGACCGAAGCGGGTTACGTGGGCGAGGACGTGGACAGCGTCATCAAGTCGCTGTACCGCAACGCGGGCAACGATCCGGAAAAGGCCTCTCGCGGCATCGTGTGCATCGACGAGATCGACAAGATCTCGCGCAAGGGTGGCGGACCGTCCGTGACCCGCGACGTTTCCGGCGAGGGCGTGCAGCAAGCGCTGCTCAAGATCCTGGAAGGAAAACAGGCCACCATCACCCCGGATGGAGCGCGCAACCGGCCTCAGCAAGAGCTTATCCAGGTCGATACCACCAACATCCTGTTCGTGTGCACCGGCGCCTTCAACGGGCTGGAAGAGATTGTCCGCCGCCGCATCGGCAAGAGCGGCATGGGCTTCGGCGCCGCCATCACCAAGGGCGAGGAATCCAAGAACGAGCTGCGGGCCATGGCCCGCACGGAGGATCTCATCAAGTTCGGCATGATTCCCGAGTTCATGGGCCGGCTGCCCATCATCGTGGGCGCCGACGAGCTGAATGTGGACGATCTGGCCCAAATCCTGTGGAAGCCCAAGAACGCCCTGTCCAAGCAGTACGAGCGCTTGCTGGAAATGGAAGGCGTCAAGCTGCGCTTCACCGAGGACGCCCTACGCAGTGTGGCCGAGGAAGCTGGCCGGCGCAAATCCGGGGCGCGTGGCCTGCGCGCCATTCTGGAAGAAGTCATGCTTGATGTGATGTACGAGATCCCCTCGCTGTCCGGGGTCACGGAATGCGTGGTCACCCGTGACGTCGTGGTGTCGCGCAGTCGTCCGCAGTTAATCAAGGAGAAAAAGGCGTCCTAGCCGCGCTAGTATCAGCGCGCGGTTGCTCGTTGACGCTAAACTCGGTGGGCCACCCTACCGAAGGTTCTTCATAGGCCCACTTTTCGCGAGGAAATCATGCTGACGAATGCTGAGAAGGAACAACTTAGTGGCGTGCTTGAGACAGCCAGAAAACGTCTGGCCAAGGTGGGCGAACGCGCGCTGAACTATTCGATGAATCACGAGCGCAACATCGGCCGCGATTCCATCGACGAGTCCATGGAAGAAGAAATCTTCTCCACCGAAATGCGCTTGCACGATCGCGAGAAGTACCTGCTGGGCAAGGTTGACAAGCAGATTGTTCGTCTTAAGGACGATTCCATCGACGTGTGCGAGGACTGCGGCGAGAAGATTGCCTTCAAGCGTCTCATGGCCCGGCCCGTGACCACCTTGTGCATCGATTGCAAAGAGCAGAACGAGCGAGAGGAAGCCGCGGTCGCTCAGGCCGGACAGGGCGGGGGTATCGACGGCGGCGGCCTTGGCGAGCTCGGCGTCGGGGACGAATAGCCCACGCATCCCTGGAACTTGGTTTTGCCCACGGCTTTGCGCCTTTACTATATAATGCCCGCCATCAAGTCAGGCGGCCCGCCCGATGCCCGATAGTCGTTATCGAATCACAGAGCGAATTGCTGCCGGTGGAATGGCGGAGGTCTTCAAAGGCGTCGCCGAATCCTTGCAGGGTTTTCGCAAGAACGTCGCCATCAAGCGCGTCTTGCCCGCGCTGACCAAGAACCAGAAGTTCATCACCATGTTCCTGGACGAGGCGCGGCTGTCGCTGTTCCTCCAACACGCCAACATCGTTCAGGTCTTCGATATCGGCCACGCCGACGACACCTACTTCATCGTGATGGAGTTCGTGGACGGCGTGGATCTGAAGGCCATTATGGAATGGCGTCGCCGCGTCGGTCGCCGTCTGACCATCGGCCAGACCATCTACATGATCATGGAGGTCTGCAAGGGGCTCGCCTACGCTCATGACCTGGTCCATCCCGAAACCGGCGAGCGCCTAGGCATCGTCCACCGGGACGTTTCACCCGCCAACGTGCTCATCTCAAAGAACGGCGAGATCAAGCTGGCCGACTTTGGCCTGGCCAAGGCCGCCAGCCAGGTGGAATCCACCGACCCCGGTGTGGTCAAGGGCAAGATGAGCTACCTGTCGCCCGAGGCGGCGCGCGGCGAGAACGTCGATCAACGGGCGGATATCTTTTCCGTCGGAATCCTGCTGTACGAGATGCTGACCAGCAAGCGGTTGTTCTACGGAGACACCGACTACCAGACGGTCGAGCTGGTCCGCAACGCGAAAATTCCGCCCATCGCCACGCAAAATCCCGAGGTCGAACCCGAGTTCGAGGAGATCTGCCGAAAGGCGCTGGCCCGGCGCACGGAAGATCGCTTCCAGACCGCCACCGATTTGCAGGACGCGTTGGCGCACTACCTGTTCTCGCGCGGATTGAAGATGATCCAGCGCGACATCGCGGAACTGGTTCGCGCCTGCATCGAGGATCAGGCCACCCAGTCTTCCGGCGGCAAGGCCAAGCGCTTCGGAACCGTCGACACCATCTTGCACTCCGAGCTCGACGCCTTCACCTCGCTGGAATTCGACAACGCCGCCCAAGATGGCCAGGTGATGGCACCCGCCGACGGCGGCGTGCAAGTGGGCAGCTTTATCGATCCGCGCGCGTGGTCGTCCGAGGCCGACTGGCCCAGCCTGCGCTCAAGCGGCCGCCGCGACACGGTCGGCGAATTCCCACGCCGGGATTCTCAACCCTACCAACGCGACACGGTCAACGAGATGCAGGCTAGAAGTAGCCAGTCCTTGCCCGCCGCCGCATCGCCAGGGCCGCAGCTTGGCGGCCCGCCACCAGGCCCCGTGGCCAACGTGCAGGTCTTCTCGCAGCCCATGCAGAGCCCGGGGGGCTTCGCCCCAACCCCGCCACAGCCTACGCGCTCGCACGCGATCCCTCACGGCCTCTTGCTCGGCATCATGGCTGGCGCGGTGGTGATTGGCGCGGTCTTCGCCTGGCTGCTCTTCAGCGGACGGTAGCGGTCTTCTTTCTGGCCATTGGCAGCGCGGGTGGTCGTGGTATGAAAGGCGCCTTGCCCGGGGGACGCCGGGCCCAATGAAAGTGGACCATCATGCTGCACAGAAAACACGTGGACGCGAAGGGCAACTGGGTTAGCTACCGGCCGGACATCAAGATTCTCGACTGCACCATTCGCGACGGCGGGCTGGTGAACGATCACAAGTTCGACGAATCCTTCGTCAAAGCGGTGTACGAAACCTGTGTCGCCGCTGGGGTTGACTACTGCGAGCTTGGCTACAAGGGCGCACGGCGGTTGTTCGCGGCGGGCCAGCACGGCGAGTGGAAGTTCTGCGACGAGGACATCGTCCGCCGCGTGGTGGGCGACGGCCCGCGCACCATCAAGCTCTCGGTCATGGCCGACGTGGATCGCACGGACTACAAGACCGATATCGCGCCCAAGGAAAAGAGCGTGATCGATTGCGTGCGCGTGGCCTGCTACATCAACCAGATCCCCGGCGCCCTCGACATGGTCAGGGATGCGCACGACAAGGGCTACGAGACGGCGCTCAACATCATGGCCATCTCGTCGGTGCAAGATCGCGAGCTCGAGGACGCGCTGGCTGCGGCCGCCAAGAGTCCTGTCGACACCGTCTACGTGGTGGATTCCAACGGTTCGCTCTACTCCGAGCAGGTCCACGACATCGTGATGGGCTTCCTCGCGTCCTTGGAAGGCACGGGCAAGCAGGTCGGTATCCACGCCCACAACAACATGCAGTTGGCCTACGCCAACACCATCGAGGCGCTCATTGTGGGCGCCAATCGGCTGGATGCCACCATCGCTGGTCTCGGCCGCGGCGCCGGCAACTGCCCGCTCGAGCTCCTGCTGGCGTTCCTCAAGAATCCCAAATTTCACCTGCGGCCGGTCATCGCGTGCATCGAGAAGGAATTCCTGCCGTTGCGTCAGAAGATGGACTGGGGCTACAGCATTCCCTACATGATCACCGGCATGCTCAACGAGCACCCGCGCTCGGCCATCGCCGTGCGTGAAGGCGACCGCCCCGACGAGTACCTGGCCTTCTACGACCAAATGGTCGAAAAGTAGCCGTCATCAAACCGTCGCGCGAGAGGCGGGGTAAAGGCTGCTAGAATTTCCGCCCATCGTGCGGTTTCTATCCGTCGCTTATGATCGAAGGGGCGCCTGACGTGGTCGCTGGCGTGACATTGCTGCTGTGGCTGGCCGCCGCCCCGAACCTGGCCAGCGCGGAGGAAGTTTCGGCAGCCTTGCATCAGTTGGGCGACGCGGATCTTATTGTCCTGAACGATCCGGCTGGCCCCCGACCGGTGCGCGTGCTTCTGGCCACGCGGGTTGCCGCCTCGGCGGAGGATGTTCGCGCGGTCATGACGGATCCAAGCGCCTACGGCAAAGCCATGCCGTCTTTTCGCCGTGTGGACGTCGTCGCCAGGCACGAACGCGAGCCAGGCATCGCCGACCTGGAGGTCGCCTGGGAGCTCGAAGTACCTTTGCGCAACCTGAGCGGCAAGCTGTGGCTGCGGCCGCAGGAAAACGGCGTGGATCTACAGCTCGCGGAGGGCGACTTCGCGCCTGGCCTTTTTCACCTCAGGGCGCACAAGGAACAGGGCAAGCCCGAATCAGTGCTGACCATCGAAGGATTCGCCAATGTGCGCGAGGTGAACTGGGCCACCCGCAAGATTGCCCAGCGCTCGCCCATCGCCGAGCCGGCCATCACCGTGGCCGCGGTCTACGTCCTGCTCAAGTCCCTCGCGCGTCTGGCTGAAGGTGCCTCGCCCACTCGTCCAAGCGCCGCCATGGCCGCGCCCGAACCCTCCAGTCTGAACGGCGCCCTGTCCGGGCAAATCGCCAATGCCACAGCCCAGGGCAAGAAGGTCCTGGCGGCGGTGCGCAGCCGAGCGGATGGCCGCCTTTCCCGCGTGGAAGTCGCTGTCCATGTCTCGGCGCCCGCCGACCAAGTGACTCGGCGGACGATGCAGCCCAAGCCCTTCGGGTACATGCCGGGCTGGAAGAAGATCACCCCCGTCAGCGGCAACCCCGACGAGTGCAAGGACACCGCAGCTTTGTGCTGGAAGGTCGACACCAACCTGCCTGTCTTCTCACTGGACGGAATTTGGAAGATTCGGCCGCGGCCGTGGCGTGCCCGCATGGTGGCCGGCGACAGCAAGGGCGCGGTCATAGGGATCGATGTGATGCCCTCCAGGCCGTCCGGCCGCTCGATGTTGGTCTTGTCCCAGCACCCGCGCCTGGACATGGCCGGCTATGTGGCGCGCAAGCTGATCGCGGCAGAGCCCTTCTTGGAGCACGGGCTGGCGCTGGCCTTGACTCTGGTCGAAGCGGTATCGCTGAGCCCGGCGCTGGAGAAGGACTAAGGCTGACAGGTGCCGACGGTTGAACCTGCCCAGAGCGGAGTGCAGAGGCTTGCCGCTCCTTTTCCGCAGGCGATCGCGGGATTGTGCACATCGCAGAAGGGCTCGCAAACGAGGCCCAAAGCCACCGTTGCGACGCAAGCCAGTCCCGGAATGCACTGACCCGGGATACCGAGCAGGGGCGAGCAAGGGGTGTTCTCGCTGTTGGGCCCATAGTCCTGGCATTTGGCCGTACCCGAGACCGGAAAGCAGGCAAGCGATGAAGGGCAGCCCATCTGAGTGAGCAGGTCGCAGATGCCGGAATCAGCATTCGAGAGCAGATCGGCCTCGGCGACATCTGCTTTCAGGGTGTCGCCCGATGCACCACCATCGCTTCCTTCACCTTCGACCAAGCCTCTGGGATTCGAGCCGCCGGTCGACGGTAGAATGGGATTGGACTTGCTTGCACAACCTGGCACGGCTGCCGTCCCAAACAGCAGGGCAAACACAACGGGCGCTTGAAAGACAGCGGACTTCATGGGTGGCCTCGCCTTTGCCATCGAGTATACCCGGCGCGGGCTCGACATGCCGTGGTTCGAGAGCCGGCGTCAGTTCGCCCGACCGGGTTTGCCCACCCGATCGATCAGCGCCACCACTTCGCTCGACAGGCGCTCCAGGCGTTCGAACACATCGGTGGTTTCAAGCAGGCGCTGCCGGGCCTTGGCGTCGGCGACCAGCGAAGCAGCCACCACGTTGGCCAGCGCCGCGGGCGTGTCCTGCGCGGCGGCCACGTGTTTGAGCAGTTCGCCGCCGTCGGGGATGGATTCGGCCAGGCCGGTGACCAGGGCGCGCAAGGTGGTGTCCGCCTCGTCGATGTCCGACGATTCGCCCGCCGGATCATCGGGGATCTCGTGGGCCGCGATCAAGCGATAGGGCTCGTCGCTGAGTAGCTCTTCGTCGATGCCGATGCGCGCGCGACCGCGCACCACCAGGTTGAAGCGGCCATCGGGCAGCTCCTGGGCTAGAACCAGCTCGCCCACCGAGGCCACGTTGGCCACGCGCGGGATGTTGCCGTCTTCCAGACTTTCCTTTTCGAGCTGCAGGCTGATGGCCACCAGGCGGTTCGAGCCAAGCACGTCTCGCACCATTTTGCGGTAGCGCGACTCAAAGATGTGCAGGGGAATCATGGAGTGGGGAAACAGCACCACGTCTTCGAGAGGGAAAAGCGGCAGGCGCCGCAGCGCCCGGCCGAGAGGGCGCGAGGCCGGCTTATCCGAAGACATCGATGCACGCTCCGGTGAGGGCCGCTGGCGCGTCCGCGGCGAGAAACAGTGCCACGCGCGCGACGTCGTCCGCGGTCATGGCCGGCTTGCCGCCGGGCATGCCTTGTTGGAGCATCTCGGTCTCGACCGAACCGGGACAAATGGCGTTCACCGTGATGCCGTCGCCGCGCAGTTCTTCGGCCAAGGCACGCGTCAGACCGACCACACCGTGCTTGGCCGCGCAGTAGGCGGACAGCAGGGGCGTCCCAGTCCGGCCGCCGATGGACGACAGGTTGATGATGCGCCCGCTGCGCTGCGACTGCATGGCTGGAAGGAAGGCTTGGGTCACAAGGAAGGTGCTTGTCAGGTTGGATGCCAGGACGTCGTTCCACGTCTCTAACGATAGTGCCACGGCGGACTGGCGGGCCACGATGCCCGCGTTGTTCACCACCGTATCGGGCGTTCCAAGCGTGGCCTGAACTTCGTCGCGAAAGCGGATGATCTCGACTTGCGACCGCACGTCGCAGGTCGCGTGCATGCACCGGCTTCGTTCGTCGCCGGCAAGATCGTCCAGGAAACTGCCTGCGTGGGTGCCGCGGGCGCAGCCAGCCACCCGGGCCCCAGCCCGCGCGAAAAGCACCGCGATGGCTCGGCCAATGCCGCGCGAGGTACCGGTCACGACCGCCAGGCGCCCATCCAGCTGGCCCATGCTAGGCCTCCTTTCCATGGGCGGCGGCGAGCAGGCGCGCCTTCAGATCTGGGCGTTCCTGCATGTCGCCGACAAACGCGCTGGTGAGCACACCGGATTTGTCGTGGCGCTCGCCGGGCAGGGCCAGGCACAGCTGTTCGGCTTCCATCACGCAGCCGGCACCGCGCGCGCCCAGGCCTTGACACAGGGCCTGCGCGATTTGATGGGTGGCGCGCTCTTGCAGGGTCAGGCGCTTGGTGAAGCATTCGACCAGATCCGCCAGGCGGCCGAATCCGGCCAACTTGCCCGCCGGGATGTAGGCCAGGTGCGCGACCCCGCGAAAGGGCACCAGATGGTGCGGGCACATGGAATGAAAGCGAAGTCCACTGACGATGACGACGTCGGGGTCGGTCTCGCCGACCACGAGGTCGCCCAGGATCTTGGCTGGATCCATGGCGTAGCCAGCGAGAAACTCCTCTTGCCACAACCTGGCCACGCGTTCGGGCGTCTGCCGCAAGTCCGCATCGCCGGCCGGATTCAGGCCCGCCGCCCGTAACAGGGCCTCAACCGCCGCGGACATGGCTTCAGAATTGTGGGGCAAGCGTTCCTCGATAAGATGAGTCTATACAACATGAACGTCGCCAGGGCGTGAGAGAATCGAAAGGTCGCTATGCAGGCAAGTAACGAAAAGAAGACGCGCTGGGGGATCCTGGGGGTGGCCAAGATTGCGCTCGACAAGATCATCCCCGCCATCCAGGCCGGCCAGACTGGCCAGGTCGTGGCCATTGCCTCGCGCTCGCGCGACAAGGCCCAGGCCGCGGCCCTGCGCTTCGCCATTCCGCGCGCCTACGGATCCTACGAAGAATTGCTGGCCGATGCCGAGGTCGATGCCGTCTACAACCCATTGCCCAACCATCTGCATGTGCCGTGGTCGATCCGCGCGCTGGAGGCGGGCAAGCACGTGCTGTGCGAGAAACCCATCGCGCGCGATGCCGCCGAGGCCAGCCAGCTCATCGGCGCGCGCGAGCGCACGGGCCTCCTCGTGCAGGAAGCGGCCATGGTGCGCACCCACCCACGCTGGCTGGGCGCGCGCGACATCGTGCGCAGCGGCCGCATCGGTGAGTTGCGCGCGATGACCGGATTCTTTTCCTATTTCAACGACTCGCCGACGAACGTACGCCACCAGCCCGACATGGGCGGTGGCGGTCTACTCGACATCGGCTTCTATCCCATCACCATGGCGCGCTTCATCTTCGAGGCCGAGCCCGTGCGCGTGATGGGGCTTCTCGAAATCGATCCTCGCTTCGGCGTGGATCGGCTGGCCTCGGCCATCCTGGAGTTCCCGCGCGGACATGCCATTTTCACCTGCTCGACGCAGCTGGCGCCGTACCAGAATCTGGACATCCTGGGCACGCGCGGCCGCATCGGCGTGGAGATTCCGTGGAGCATGCCGCACACGCGGCCGAGCCGATTGATCATCGACGATGGCGCGCGCGCGGCCGGGGAAGCCGTCGAGGAGATTGGGTTCCCGGCCTGCGATCAGTGGGGCGTGCACTGCGATGGCTTCTGCGAGGCTATCGCCAAGGGCCAGCCTGCGCCCGTGCCCATCGAGGACGCGGTGGCCAACATGCGCGTAATCGATGCGCTTTTTCGGGCGGCGCAGTCGGGGCGCTGGGAAAGGCCCTAGCCCCTCTCGCGTTTTTTCTGGGTCGCACCTACACTAGACGCTGTCTCCGTGCGACTCCCACTGCGCGTATTCTTGTTCGCTTCTCTATCCGTAGGGATGCTGGCGCCCATCGCCTATCTCGGACCGACGCAAGTTGCCCGCTGGCGAGATGTCCAACGCCGGGATGCGGACAAGGAATTGCGTTTCGCCGCGGAATCCCTGGCGCGCGCCATTGACCAGGCGCTGGATGCCAGCATTCGCGAACTGACCGGCACGGCCAACCACATCGGCGTCTATGGTTCGCTCGATCCGGAGCTCCTACAGACCGTGCTCCACCAGCATTGCACGGCCTTTCCTTCGTGCCTGGGCCTCTTCGTGTCCGGGCCCGACGCCCACCCCATCACCGGCGATCCGCCCCAATACCACAATCCCAATGTTGGGGTTGGCGACCGTCCCTACTACCAAGAGATGCTGCGCACGCAGCGCACCTCGGTCTCCGGAGTTGAGATTGGAAAGTTCACCCACGTGCCGACCATTCACGTTTGCGCGCCCATCTGGTCCTCGCCCGATGTGGACAAGCGGAAGTTGCTCGGCGCCGTGGTCGGCGCGCTTGGGCTCGGCTATCTGCAAGAGCTGACCACCAAGTCGGTCGAGGTCTACGGCGATATGCAAGCACGCGTGCTCGACGGGCGCAAGCGCGTCGCCGTGGACTCCAATCCGCGGGACCAGCCCGTCCTGGCTGACTTTTCAGCGATCAAGATGTACGCCGATGTTCCTCCTGGTCAGACCTTGTTGCGCTCTGGCCGCAACGAATGGGGAGAATCGGTGCGGGCGGCCTTTGCACGCGTGTCCGACCCGCGACTCGACTGGACGGTCGTGGTCATGCGCCCCACATCGAAGATCGAAGAGCAGGCACGCCGTGCGCAGACTAGCACCCTGATCGCGGTCTTCGGCGCACTGGCCCTTGGCGTGACGTTCGCCTTCGTCCTGTCCTCGTGGCTGGCGCGACCCATCAGCAAGCTCGCGCGCTACACGCTTCGCGTGGCCAGTGGCGAGGGCGCTTCCATCCCGTCCGCGGCACGCTGGGATGCCCGCGAAGTGAACGAGCTGGTGGAAACCGTGGGAGCCATGGTCGCGCAGTTGCGCGAGCAGGCCGATGCCCTGCGCGAGCGGGAAAAGGAGCAGGTCGTGCTGGCGCGCTTCCGGCAAGAGCTGGAGATCGCGGCGCGCATCCAGGTCGGCATCCTGCCCAAGAATTTCGATGTTCCGGGCTTTGAAATCGCAACCCTGATGCGTCCCGCGGAGGCCGTGGGCGGCGACTACTACGAGCTTCTACCCACCGAATCCGGGTTCTGGATTGCCGCCGGGGACGTTTCGGGCCATGGCCTGACCGCTGGGCTGGTCATGCTCATGTTGCAAAGCGCGCTTGCCGCCTTGGCCATCTACACCCCCAACGCCCGACCCGCGGAAATCCTCAAGGCCACCAACCGGCTCTTGGTCGAGAACATCCGTCGCCGACTGGGTGGTGACGATCATGCCACCTTGGTGCTCATGCACGTCATGCGCGACGGAACCTTTCTCTTTGCTGGTGGGCACGAACCCCTCCTCATCCTGCGCGCAGCGGGCAAGACGTGCGAAGTCGTGGACGCGTTCGGGCCGTGGATGGGCATCAATGACAGCGTCGAACAGCACCTGCACGAGGGGGTCGGCAAGCTCGCCCCTGGCGACCTGCTGGTCTTCCATTCGGACGGTGTGGTCGAGGCAGGCGCCGGGAAACGCGAACCGTATGGACTTGATCGTTTGTGTGCCGCCGTCGAGCGGCTGCGCGATCGGCCAGCGCAGGTCATGTGCAACGAAATCCTGCGCGAATCCCGAGCCTGGGCGCCCGGTCCGCAAGAGGACGACATGTCCATCGTCGTGGTTCGGTGCCTGAATCCCTAGTTGCCTACTCCCAGGCGTCGAAGGTTTCGAACTGCATGGTGTAGTTGGCGCGGCCCTGGGTGGCCGAGCGCAGGTCGGTGGAATAGCCGAACATACGGCGCAGGGGAACCTTGGCGATCACCAGGCGTTGGTTTCCGCGTACGCCCACGTCCTCGATGCGGGCATGGCGGGCGTTGAGGTCGCCGAGCACGTCGCCCACGTTGGCCTCGGGCGCGGTGACTTCGACCTTCATGATGGGCTCGAGAAGCCGCGTGCCAGCCTCGCGCGAGGCCTGGCGTAGCGCCTCGCCCACGGCGGCCTTCTGCCCCGCCGGGGTCGAAGCGTCAGGCCGGTACTCGATGCTGGTGACCACGACTTCGATGTCCTCGAAGGGATAGCCTTCCGGTCCCGAGCGCATGGCCTCGGTGGCGCCTTCCAAGGCTGCCTCGAGGATGGCGCGCGGAGTTTCCGGAATCTTCGGTGCACCCGGAATCTGCTCGGTCGGGGCCAGATCCAGCTTCACCACGTTGCCACTGCCGCGCGGGCGGGCGGCCACGCGTACGCGGGCTTGTCCGAACAGGGTCTCGTCGTCGATTTGGCGTTCGAAGCGTGCCTCGGCCTCGGCCGCTCCGGCCAGGGTTTCCCGGTGCACGACTTGCGGACGGCCCACGGTGGCTTCCACGCCGTACTCGCGGCGCAGGCGATCCGCCATGATGTCGAGGTGAAGCTCGCCCATGCCGCGGATGATGGTCTGCCCGGTTTCGGAATCCTCGCCAAAGCGGAAGGTCGGATCTTCGTCGGCCAGCTTGGCCAGGCCGAAATCGAGCCTTTCCTTTTCGGCCTGGGTTTTGGGCTCGATGGCGCGTGCGATGACGGGCTCGTGCGCCTCGATGCGGCCAAGCAGAATGGGCGCCTTGGGCGCGTACACGGTGTCGCCCGTGCCGGCCTCTTTGAGTCCCATGGCGACCACGATGCTGCCGGCGCCCGCCCGTTCGATGCGCTCGCGGCGGTTGGCGTGCACGGAGAAGAGCCGGGCGACTTTTTCGTTGCGCCGGGTGCGCGCGTTCTGGACCTCGTCGCCGGGCCGTAGCACGCCCGAATAAATACGCAGAAAGACCGTCTTGCGGCCTTCGTCCATGGCCACCTTGAAGGCCAAAGCGCAGAAGGGCGCGCTGTCCTCGGGCGGACGCGTGGTGGGCTGGCCGGAGGTTGGATCCGTGCCTTGGATGGGCGGGACTTCCGTGGGCGCGGGCAGAAAGTCGCACACGGCGTCCAGCAAGGGTTGCACGCCCTTGTTGCGCAGGGCCGAGCCGGCCAGCACGGGCACGATGCCACAGCGGATGGTGCCCGTGCGCAGGGCCGCGACCAGCGCCGCGGTCTCGATGGGCTTACCTTCGAGGTAGGCGGTCGCGATGTTGTCGTCGAAATCGGCGGCGGCCTCGATCAGCTTCTCGCGCGCCGCCGCCACCGCGTCGGCCATGGACGCGGGCACGCTGTCCTCGCGCGGCGGATCGTCTTCGCCGCCGGAAAAGTAGATGGCGCGTTCGCGGATGAGATCCACCACGCCGGTGAACTGATCTTCCGCCCCGATGGGCAGTTGCACGGGCACGGGGCGGGCGGCCAGGCGCTCGCGGATCTCGTCGACCACGGCCTGAAAATCCGCGCCCGGGCGATCCATCTTGTTGATGAAAGCCAGGCGCGGGACATGGAAGTTGTCGGCCTGGTGCCACACCGTTTCCGACTGCGGTTCGACGCCCGAGACGCCACAGAACACCACCACCGCGCCGTCGAGCACGCGCAGCGAGCGTTCGACCTCGATGGTGAAGTCCACGTGCCCCGGCGTATCGATGAGGTGCACGTCATGCCCGCGCCACTCCAGCGTGGTGGCCGCGGCGGTGATGGTGATTCCGCGCTCGCGCTCTTGCGGCATCCAGTCCATCTGGGCTTCGCCGTCGTGGACTTCGCCGATCTTGTGGATGCGTCCGGCGTAGTACAGGAAGCGCTCGCTGACCGTGGTCTTGCCGGCATCGATGTGGGCGCAGATGCCAATGTTGCGCACGCGGGTTAGCTTGGAGGGCTTCTTCGCTTTGGCTTCGGGACTCGGACCTGGGTCAGACATGGAAGGCGGGATTATAGGGAGTCGAAGGGGCCCTGCAAGCGCTGGCGACGGTTCCAGCGCTCTTTGCTGCGTCCCGCTGTATAGTCACGGCCGATGAATCGTTCCGAATTCGATGCCGAGCTTGCGCGCCTACAACGCGAATTTGGTGCGGCTGACCAGAACCTGGGCAGCTTCCGTAGCGAGCGCTGCACTGGCTCCGTGCACTGCATGTTCTGCAAGGGCTGCCGCAACTGCTACCGCTGCACGCACTGCGAGGACTGCGAGGCCACCACGGGCAGCGGGCACTGCCTGCGCTGCGTGGGTTGCCACGATTGCTCGCATTGCGAGGACGCCGTGGGCTGCACCCATTCCGCCTACCTTTTGCGCTGCTCCTTCTGCACCGACTGCAACTACTGCTTCGGTTGCGTGGGCCTGGCCAAGAAGGAGTTTCACATCCTCAACCGCCCCTACGCGCGCAGCGAGTATTTCGCCCTGCTCAAGAGCCTGCGCGGAAGGTAGGGACGCGGTCTCGCAACGCCGCGCGCATCCGTCGCTGCTGTGATACAGTTATGCGACACATGCACGACGGAAGATACGTGCCGGTCTAGCCATGAGAGTTCGCTTCTGGGGCGTCCGCGGCTCGCTTCCTGTTCCTGGCGCACGCACCGAGCGCTACGGTGGAAACACCTCGTGCGTGGAAGTTACCTCGGCCTCCGGCACGCGCATCATCATCGACGGTGGCACTGGCATCCGGCGTCTGGGCAAGGAACTGATGCGCGCCGAGTTCGAATCGGGCAAGGGCCAGGCGCACATTCTCATCAGTCATACCCACTGGGATCACATCCAGGGCCTGCCGTTCTTTTCGCCGTTCTACCGCGGCGGCAATCGCCTGTTCGTGTACGCCCGCCAGCGCGACGATCAGAACCTGCGCAGCGTCTTCGCCTCCCAGGCGGATGCGCCTTTCTTTCCCGTTTCCTTTGATCGCACGCGCGCCAGCGTTGCCTTT
>Ga0302321_100001961_pt1 | contig 17596 bp, 13 predicted proteins | sample Fen_T0_1_FD_202505 | JGI IMG/M metagenome (GOLD analysis project Ga0302321, IMG submission 202505) | Peat permafrost microbial communities from Stordalen Mire near Abisko, Sweden - Fen_T0_1 | ecosystem: Environmental > Terrestrial > Soil > Wetlands > Permafrost | place: Sweden: Abisko...
AGCCAGACTTCCCTGGCTGAAATGTGCGAGTAGAGGTACAATGATGACCAGAGCTATCAAAACGCTGCCAGCGAAGAGCACTACCCGGTTACGGCTCACATTGGCCCATACTGCTTGTTGTGAGCGCCGCTGCCGCCTTAGAGGGCGCCTCAGGGGTTTATGGTAATCAGCGGGTTGGGGTTCGTAGGCGATTGGATGGTGGCGTGGGGTGACGACGATTTTGCCACTGGTGGATGACATTGGCTGATCCTCGTCCGACTCTTGATACCCATCGTCTTCCCTCACACGTTTTGTTCGTGCTCGCTTCGTCTGTTCTGCAGAATATGTTGCTTGTTCCCACTCGTCATCGGGTAAGCGCTCGGCTCTAGAACGCTTAGTCTCTCTGGCTGGGCGCGTTGTTTGCTCCCACTCGTCGTCAGGCAAGCGCTCGGTTCTAGAACGGCGTGTTTGTTTGGGGGGAGAGATGGTCTGCTCCCACTCGTCGTCAGGCAAGCGCTCGGTTCTAGAACGGCGTGTTTGTTTGGGGGGAGAGATGGTCTGTTCCCACTCGTCATCAGGTAAATACTCAGATCTGGAGCGTTTTGTTGGTTCAGGAAGAGGTAGTGGGTTAGGAGCGCCACTAAGAGGTAGCGAAGCTCGTCTGACTTTTGGAACTTCGGGATGCTCATCATTATAATATGTGTCTTCTTGCTCCGTTACGGTATGCCGCCGCCGAGCCTTGTTGGTACTGGCCATATCTCCTGGTTGTTCATCTTCATTTGGCGGCATTCTGCGCATGGGTTGGTCCTCTCAGTTCTAGGCGTCTTAACGAGTTAACCATAAGGAGCACTTTCCTGGTTAACCATAGAGAATGAAACGTGTCAATGTACTGTTTTTAATGGCATGTTACGTCTATTCTTTCTCCTGCTAATATTACTCAGCCTATGCTTTTGTTGTCAACTATGGCTATATTTCTACTAGTATTTTGAGCGCTTCCTGAAATTCTCTGCAAATATGTGAATTTTCAAATGTTTTCAAATATTTTACATTTCTTTGAGCCTTTCTGGACTATCCTATGCTAAAGTTTGTAAATAGAAGAGAGTAGTTTTTATGCATACCCTCTGTAAGTAGTATATGCGTATCAGCTATGCATTCTATTGTGAGTGCGTATCTCTTTATCTATAAACGCCCCACCTTCCATTTATTGCTTGGCGGGTAAGTAAACTGATTGAGGGCAGGTTGCTCTTAATGAGAGTAAGATATACAGATAGTACTAACGATAACAGGGAATAACATATGATGCTGCAAAATAATAGCTGTGTTCAATCCATAAAGCTTTCTGATACAGTTTTAATTTCACAGACCCTTGCTGGTGATGATCGTGCCTTTGAGGTTTTAATGCAACGATATCATATGCAATTATATAATTTTATTGGCCGTTGCCTGAAAGATTATGAACTTGCGAATGATGTGCTGCAGTTTGTCTTTATGCAGCTGTATATCTCCTTGCCCAAGCTGGAGCATAATTTGCATTCGAAGCGCACAAAAACTCCGCTAAAATCCTGGCTCTTTCAGGTTGCATGGAATCGCTGTATGGACGAGTTGCGCAAGCAGCGTTCTATCCTCTTCTCAGAACTGGATCTGATCGATGATGATGAAGAGATGACAATAATTAGTATTATCCCCGATGCCCATCCTCTGCCAGAAGAGATTGCTGAACATCATGAGCTACAGGACACTCTGGTGCATGCCATTCAGAAATTGCCACCCCGTTTGCGTCTGGTTGTTTCTTTACGCTATACACAAGGCTTGAGCTTTGTAGAGATTGGGCGTGCTTTGAATATGCCAGAAAATACGGCCAAGACCTACTTCCAGCGTGCCCGTCCTCTTTTGCGTAACGAGCTTGTTATGCCTGTTAAGACATCATAGAACATGTTGCATCTGCTTGCTCTTGATTGATAGGCTTCAATTTTCCTTGCCTTCTCATGGCTTTGTGTCCTTCTGAGTGGGGGCTACTCACCCTTGACGTGTGTGCGTACGCATGCTAACCTGCGAACATTACCGAACGAGCCGCCTTCTAGCCAGCCGCCGCTTTACAATTGCAACGACATAGATAATTTCAGATTTTGCTGGCTATTGCATGATAGGCAAGACATAACGCTCACACTCTATGGTGTCGTCTTTCGAGAAAGGATATACGTCTCATGAATCTTGCCCAGGTGAAAAACCTTATCGAAGAGGGGAAGGTTAGCTATATCAAACTTGGTGTCCCAGATATTGATGGTGTTTTTCGAGGGAAGCGGGTCGCTGCAAAGTTTTTTCTGAATGCCGTGTCGGAGGGTTTCCCCCAATCTGATGTTCTTTTTGGCTGGGATATTGCCGAGAATATCGTGCCCAACCTTAAAGTGAGCAATGCAGAGAATGGCTTTGGCGATTTTATTATGGAGCCAGATCTGGCAACCTTTGCCCTGGTTCCCTGGGAAGAACGTGTCGCCTCCTGCGTTTGTGACCTATGGACCGAATATGGTGAGCCAATTACTGTTTCGCCACGCTCTGTGCTCTTGAGTGTACTGAAGCGTGCTCGTGCTATGGGTTATGAACCACTTGCTGCATCCGAACTGGAGATGCGCTTCTTCCGTGAGGATCAAGCTTCGTTGCGCGAGAAGGATTTCGGCCCCGATCTGGTTGCACTCAATCCCGGTACCAACTGTTATGTGATTAGCCATGCAACGGCCGATGATCATCTGTTGCGTAATGTGGTTCAGATGATGAGCGATTATGGCATCGAGATTGAGGGCTATAATCGTGAGCATGGCCCTGGCATGTATGAGATAAATATGCACTACTCCGATGTGCTTACTGCGGCTGATCGCACGATGTTATTCAAATCGGGTATCAAGGAGATCAGCCATCAGATGGGTTTTTTGGTCAGCTTTATGGCCAAGTGGCATGAGCAGGAAGATGGGAGTAGCGGTCACGCTCATATGAGCCTCTGGGATCACAATCAGGAACGGAATATGTTCTGGGACGATACCGCGACCGGCCATATGTCGGGGACGATGCGGCAGTTCCTTGCCGGTGTGCTCAATAAGCTACCGGAGTTTATGGCTATCTATGCGCCAGTTATCAATTCGTATAAGCGCTATGTGGAAGGGACGTGGGCGCCTCTAAATACCACCTGGGGTACGGATAATCGGACTTGTGCGGTGCGTATTATTAGCAATAGCCGCCGTGCTATACGCCTCGAAAATCGCGTGCCTGGCTCTGACGCGAACTTCTATCTTGTTTTTGCTGCAATGCTTGCCAGTGGGTTGTATGGCCTTGAGCGCAAATTAGAACTGCCTGCTCGCATAGATGGGAGCGCGTACAATGCGGCTAATCTGGCATTGGGCATTGCGCAGGGTCAGATCTCTCCTCTGGCCCGCAATCTAACGGCCGCCACCGACTTATTTGAGCGTAGTGCAGTGGCAAAAGAGTATCTGGGCGCTGACTTTGTTGAGCATTTTACTATGACGCGTCGCTGGGAAGTGCAAGAGTATGAGCGTGCGGTTACCAACTGGGAGCGTCGCCGCTACCTGGAGCTGATCTAATTCTTCCTTGCACGCCGCTAAAATTAGGGTATCGTGCGCTTTTGCAATGTCGCTGCATATCTGAATGCACCTGAGCAGAATAGCAGCGGCACATCCTCGATTAGATGATCGAACCTGTTTCCTCAATCCAGCCATGTTCCTCTTGGAAGTTCAGCCCTTGTTGTGCGGCCTCATCTGCAGTGAGATAGGGAAGCAAGTGACCTACCAGGGGCTGATGTGCTTTATAGCGTTGTAGATTTTCCCAGGCCTGCTTATGCATCATATTCATCGCTAATTGCCAATCACCAGGCTGCTGCTGGAGTGTATCCCATAGCTGCTTGCTCCGTGTTTGTTCTGCCGCTGATTGTTTATTTTTTGCCAGATAGCGAGAGAGTATAAGCAAGTCGTTTGCCTCCAGAAGCCCCAGATGCTCGGCCTGTAACCTGATGCGTAATTTGCGTGTTAGTTCGCTATCGATTGTGGCTACGTTCATTTCGGTATCGTCTTTCATGCCACGGTTGTTGAGATTACCGGAGCCGACTGTCGACCAGAGATCATCGACAATGCCAACTTTTGCATGCACATAGATGGGCCGATAGCGTTCTTGCCCTTCTTCAGTGGTGGAGGTTGCCAGGCAAAAGGCTTGTATACGACCTTCTTCCGCCGCCTGTGGCGCTGCTTCGCGCAGACGTGTCAGCCCTGCGTCGCTAAAAGCTCGTCCTACGTTGGGGTGATCTGGCAAGATGATGCTCATCGTAACGCCGCGATTGAGGGCTGCGGCGAGCTCGCGTAGAATGTGCTCCATCTCTGGACTGTCTTTGCTAACAAAAGGAATGTCAATGCCAGTGAAGGCCCGTAACCAGAGATACTGATTTTCTAGATAGATGAATTCCCGGCTATTGTGCAGGGCGTTGGCGTAAAGCTGATAAATACCTGAAGCCATAAGTGGTTCGAAGCTATACGTATGTTGGGGGATCGTCCGGGCTACCTGGACGGGGTAGGTGCTCTGAAGTGGAGGTGGCAATGGACGCTCTGGTACGAGCAGTTGCTTATGCCAGTGGTGATGTTTGACTACATCATTCCAGCGTTGGCGGAAATTCGCCTCTACATCTCCGACGACGGGGCCTTCCAGTCGTGCATGTGCATCATGCCAGGGATGGGGGCTATCCCCTTTTGTGGTACGTCGTAGTGGTGTTTCAAACAGATGGTCTGCAGTATCCCAGCGGTCAAACTCGCCTGCCGATTCAATCAATGGATCGACGCCGCCAACATAAGCACACGTTCCATCGACAACAGAGATTTTTTGGTGCAGTGACTCGACCGGGTGATGCAAAATGCCTTGCGCGCTATCATCCAGAATGCATGTTACTCCCACTTCTGTAAGCTGTTTATGTGTCTGTGAGGGGCTCCAATGTGCAAACAGGTCGCTAGCTTTCCACAGGAGCACTTTGACCTCAACCCCTTTACTGACTGCGTATCCCAGCACAGCCTGAATCGAGAGGTCATTACCGAACCAGAAGTCTATATCTTGCGCTTGCAGACCTTCGGCCTGTAGCTCTGCGATGAGTTCTGCTTTGCTCCTATCATCGGGTGGATTATGTCTATCTTCTCCACGTACAAGTTCTATGCCTGGCGTCATGCCCCAGTTCGCGAGGTAGATGTAATTGCGCGCCTTTAAGAAATGGCGGCACATGTCAAGCATTACCGCATGTCCGTCCACAAAGTAGGTGAGCTGTGAGCCCAGCCGTACTGGTGTATCTCCTGTTGCCCACCATTGATCTCCTTGCCGATGCTGATCTGCGTCCATATTTTCTGTCCTCTAAAAATGGTTTATTCGTTTAGAGCGTGCTTCGTCATGCTTGCTACGGTATTGTCGTTGCGTAGATCTATTCTATAATCATTTTACTTATTGATCTAAGCATGCGAGCTGTAAGTAAGCGAAGACGCTCGACCTTGCGTACCTTGCTCCATACATGTTCTACTTGTAATGCTAAATTGCTTATTTGAGTTCTTTGACGACTGGAAGTGCCTGGCAGATAAGATTCGCGGCGCTTTCAAAAGAAAAAAGGCCTGTGTTGATGAGGAGATGATAAAAGCGTGGTTGCCGTCCATCTGTGCCATAATAGCGACGTAGATATAAATCCTGTTCGTGGTCTCGTTGCTCTATGAGTTGGCTTGCTCCATGATGATTGAGATGAAACTGATTCATAATAGTATTAATGCGATACGGTAGTGGTGCGAAAATATAAATATGCAGCGTACGGGGAGCGTTATGCAGGAGGAACTGTGATCCGCGCCCGACAATGACAGCGTTCCCCTGTGTTGCAAGCTCCAGGATCACTTTTTGCGTTATATGGAAGTAGCCCAATTCTTTCAATTGAGTGTGAGCTGGTGCCGGATGTTGTAGAGTATTATAGTGTAAGTTAAAAGGATTTGAAGCCTGTATTGCGTCTAGAATATGACCAACAACGCCCATCGTCTTCTCATCCTGATTGGTAGCATATTCCATATCAACGCCTAGACGTTGTGCCACCTCAGCTATAATCTGTTGATCGATGTATGTAAGCCCGCTGATCTGAGCAACGAGCCGGGCAATGTCCGATCCTCCACTACCAAACTGACGCGCAATAGTGACAACCACCGTACCTTCAGGAGGATCGCCTGTCGCCATTGGCTCGCTTGACCACAGGGTTTCCGGGAGTAGTTGTGTATTAGCTGGCAGTTTATCTGGTTGATTTGTTAATTGTTCCTTTTGCATCTCATCAACCATCGTCATGATCCTTTATGTATAGTCGTTTGAACTTCTCACTACAGAGTAGCGTGTAGATAGTGTACGGAATATAAGACGTGCTAACCGGGTAGGTATTATAAGCCAATGAGATCTGCTTTCTGGATCGTGTTTCTGACGCTTCTTACAATTGCTGCATCAATCATTTTGCCATCAATCGCCACCGCGCCCTGGCCCTTCGCCAGTGCCTGGGTATATTCGCTGTCCAATCTTCGTGCATATGCGACCTCCTGAGGTGTTGGTGAGAAGACCTGATTGGCAATGGCAAGTTGGCTGGGATGAATTGCCCACTTACCTGCAAAGCCTAGCATTTTGGCATGCGTGCATTCTCGCTCGTAGCCTATAGGATCCTTAAAATTTGCGTAAGCGCCATCGATTGCATCAATGCCCGCTGCACGTGCCGCTATGGCTATTGTATTGCGTGCATAGTACCAGATATCGTCTGAGTACCCTTCTATGCTCCCTTCTATGCCCCGGCTGTCTATGCCCTGCGATGCACTGTAGTCGGCGGGGCCAAAAATTAATGCCTCTAGCCGTGAGCTTGCGCGTGCGATTTCGGCGACGTTAAGCATGGCTTCCACTTCCTCGATAAGTACCTCAAGTTTGATACGTCGCGTGAGCTGCAATCGTTTCTCGATCTGTGAGAGCAGCACATCAACCCACCAGACATCGCGGGCCGTTTTCACTTTGGGGATAATAAGTACATCAAGATAGTCGCCTGCTTCTTCTACGACCGAAATGATGTCTTGATAAGCATACTCGCTTTCAAGGTCGTTAATGCGGATCGCCCGCGTTTTTTTGCCCCAATCAAGCGTTTTCAGGCTGCGAGCTGCTTTCGCTCTTGCGCTCACCTTCTCGTTGGGGGCAACGGCATCTTCGAGATCAAGCAACACAAGGTCTGCCGCACTCGCCACGGCTTTCTCTATCATACGTTCATTACTGCCTGGAGTAGATAATTCTGACCTTCTGAGTCGCATAGTTTGCTCCTTTGTATCAGTTTAGTAAGTATTTTCTGCTGTCGTGCTTCTATCTAAAAATTATAACAGATAATAATTCTTGTAATTATTTCCCCTGGCACCTCATATTGACAGCTTCTATGTCAAATGAGAGAGGTGGAAATAGGCTGTAGTATTTGTGAGGTGGACAGCGAGAGGAGGATGAAGGAATGGAGACCGTTTGAGTGAAAAATTTATGTAGAGCGTAAAAGTGAACAAGGGTGCAGAAAAATACATTCTCTCTCTGCACCCTTGTTTCTAGCCTATAACTTGTATATAAAGTTCACTGATTGTTTGATTTGCTTCTTGCTCTCCCATATACTGGGCCAGGCGATCACAATAGAGATCGACACGTTTCATGCGAGCATCAATAAATGCATGCTTTGTGGTCCCTGATGCCAGGCCTGAGAGACCTTGTTTCATAGCTTCATACTCTTCAACAATTTTTTGACGCAGTTGGGCAACTTCACTTTGCTGCATAAATGGCTCCTCCTGGCAAGAAAAACAATCGGAAACTTTTTGCTACTTACTATATATAATATTGTCTTTGTGCATTCAAATGAACGTGAAGCGCTGTTGCTTTTGGTGTACTATTTTTAAACATCGCTCGCATTACTACTGCTGAGTTTGACGAGCTCAGGCTTCTGAAGAAGTCACTCCGTCTTTCACTGTGTGGTCGTTTGCAGACGTGTAGATGGCGGCATATCCCTCTATGATTATTGTACACGCATATACTAGTGTAAAATAGGGGTAGGAAGCGTTTGTTGTGCTTATGAGGTGGGTAGAGAAGTGGGCGGAGACGTTGGCGTGGTATTTATGCGTGTTGGAGTGGTGATACCTGAGCGCCAATTCTCCGCACCTTTTCGGAATGGTTATGAAAGATGCTTGCGAGATTTAGTCGAAAGCCAGAGCAGCTCAATATGCACTAGCTTAGCTTTTCTTTCAAGAAGGCAACCGCACGCGGCCATGCCTCCGCAGCGGCAGCTTCGTTACCCATACCATGGTCGGGATTGAGAAAGGCATGGCCTGCATCGTAGATTCTTACGTTGAAGTCTTTTCCGGCATCTTTATAGAGACGCTCGATCTTCTGAATCTGTGCTGGTGGAATGCCTTCATCTTGCGAGCCATAGAAGGCTAACACTGGTGCATTCACCTGAGCAACTTCCGCTGGCGTAGGATCATAGCCTCCGCCATAGAAGGGCAGAACTGCTCCTAGATCGGGATAGTGTGACGCAACCGTATAGGTCATAAAGCCGCCGATGCAAAAACCAATCAAGCCCAATTTCTTGGGAGAGACATTTGGTAGCGCCTTGACAGTCTCCAGAGCGCCAATGATTTTCTGTGCCGCAGCGTCGACATTACCCCGAATCATCATCACCATGCGCATGGCGTCGTTTGGTTCAGTGGCAATTTTACCATTGTAAAGGTCGGGGACCGCTACGACGAAGCCTTCGCTTGCAAGCTGATGTGCAAGACTTAGTACATGTGGCTCAATACCCCACCATTCCTGGATGAGTACGACACCTGGATGCTGCTGATCGTCATCTGGCTGTGCCACAAATGCATAGGCCCCATCGCCATTTACATGCAAATCGACTCTGGAAGTACGTACTACTGTCATATGTAGCTCCTTTTGATAGTAAAATAATAGAACGTTGTGTTTCTCTAAGAGACACGTAAAAGGATTGAGGCGCGTTCCATGCCCTCTCCCCTTCTTCACCCAACGCTATTATATACCATCCAGAGGATCATTCAGCCTATTATGTAACCTGTGTAACGCTCCCACCGCGTCGTCGTGTTGTTGTTATAGCCATGAGGGCGTGTTGCTGCGTTTACACCTGTTGACCCGCTGATCTACTAATTACGCTTTTGTAGGTGCGCTGGCGTTGCGAACGCTTTTCTGATTGTTCGCTGCGAAGTAGAGCATGCGTGGCTTGATTGTCCACAGGCTTAGGAGAACAAGTAGGGCTGTGATGCCAAGGCTGATCAAGGTATAGCCTATCCAGAAGGCGACGTGCCAGTTGCCGATGGTGAAGGCAGAGCCCACTGCAGAATTACTTCCTGCTAATCCATAACCTGGCCCATATCCCGAACCCAAAAAATATAAGAATGAAAGCGGTGATGCAGAGATATCATTTGGATAGGTATTGGTAAGTGCTATAAGTGGATTTCCGGCGAATAAGATTCTCGCCTGTACAGGGTAAAGTTGCAAGAAACGCATCCCGCCCGACGATGAAAACAGGACAATAGAAATGAGAACCGGTAGAAACATCCAGAGCAGGCTTACCAGATAGGTAACAGCAGTTGAAACTGAAGGTCGTGTGAAGATGGTTGAGCAGAAGATACCTATCGCGCCGATCAGGAAAGTCGTTGCCACAAAGACAACTAGAGCGTTCATCACCTGAGCCGGGCTTACGCCCCCAAAGAAGAAGACCAGGCTGAAGAGTGGTATCGAGGCACAGATGAGCAGTAAGGCATTCATCAAGCCTGCGGCCAGCTTTCCCGCCACCAGCGAAAATGCGGAGAGCCGTGAACAGAGCAGCATATCATAGGTCTGCCGCTCTTTCTCGCCATTGACCGCTGTGGCTGTAAAGGATGGTGTTATAAAGACCAGCAGGATGAGTTGTACGAGTGAAAGGATTGTATAGAGGCTTGTACCGACACTACTCAGACCACTATTGTTTGTGTTGCTGTAGTTACTGTTGTTACTAAGATAAAACCACCCTAACAGGCCCATCAAAAGGATATAGATAATGATAACCCACATTGTACGTTCTCGCCGTAGGCGCAGACGCAACTCTTTTGTTAATAGCGCAAAGAATGTCATAGCAATCCAAATCCTTTCGTCGTAAGCAGGGCCAGTAGTCTATTTATAGCACATTGAAGTGCATTTTTGCTTGCTTGCTAAAAATAAGCAGACCTACCACGTATATAATGTATACGCTAATAGGTCTGCTTTGGTACCAGGAAATGGTTGTTAGGGATGATCAGGCACGTTCCAACATCTCATCATACTTTGTATCATAGGGTAAGATGCGGCCCTCGGGCATCATCAGCATCATCGTCGGTTTCAGAAGCCGTACAAACTCGACATCGTGAGTCACGGTGATGATGGTTCCATTATAGTTGCCTAACGCTTCACCAATGATGTTTTTTGAGATCATATCCAGGTGCGAAGTTGGCTCGTCCAGTACCAACAGATTTGGTCCAGCGAGCACCATTTTTGCGAGTGCCAGACGCGTCTTCTCTCCACCGCTTAACGTTCCGATCTTTTGGAAGACGCGATCTCCATTGAACATAAAACGCCCCAGCACGCCACGTACGCGTTTGGCGTCAGTTGGTAGAATCGCAGTCGTTTCGTTGAGGACGGTATTTTCGTAGTCAAGCCCTTCGTTTTCCTGTGCGTAGTAGCCCAGGTGGACGCGGTCTCCCATGAGCACTTTGCCTTTTGTCAGCGGCGTAATATTTAACATCGTGCGCAAGAGTGTCGTCTTACCCACGCCGTTGAGCCCGACGATAACCAGGCGTTGGCTCCGTTCGATCTGGAAGCTAATGTCTTTGAAAATCTCTTTGCTGCCGTAGCTTTTGGAGAGATGTTCAGCCTTTATTACCAACTGGCTGCTCTGCAAGCGCACTGGAAATTCGATTTTCATACGCTTGCTATTCTGGGGCAACTGTGGCTTGCTCTCTTCCAGCGTTGCCACACGTCGGTCTAGCGCGATACGCTGCTTCACACGTGTTGCGCCAAAGCCGCGCAGGCGGTCAGATGTTTTCTTCAAACGGAGTATCTCGCGCTCCTGTTGCTTCTTAGTGCGCTCCATAAGTGCCTGGGCGTCGCCAATTGCCGTCAGGTAGCTCGTATATGTGCCCTTATACTCCTCAAGCTTGTGCGTAAACTCGTTGAGGCGTAGCACTTTATTGATGCTACGATCCAGCAGATCCAGATCGTGGGAGATGATCAAGAGTGCGCCCTTATAGCTCTCCAGATACTCCATCAGCCACATCGCCGCATCGACATCCAGAAAGTTCGTAGGCTCGTCGAGGAGGAGGAGTTCTGGTGCCTGGAACAGCAAACGCACAAGGGCGAGCTTGGTTTTCTGACCACCACTGAGCGTTGCGACTTCGCGGTCAAGCGTAATGCCGCCGATATTCAGGCCGGCGATAAGCTGCTCACTGCGCGAGTCGGCATCGTAGTAACCCAATAGCTCTAGTTTTGCTTGAGCCTCTTCGAAGTATTGCAGGCTCGTCTCTAAATCATCATTATCGGGATCGGCTATCTTATGTGAGAGCTCTTCGTAGTCGCTGATCGCCTTATCCAGCCCAGTGCTACTGTAAATGAAGTCGCGCACCAATCCATGTTTACCCATTGGTGTTTCGTGGGCGACATCCTGTGAGAGATAGCCAAAGGTGCGAGGGCGCATGATATTGCCGGCATCAGGCTCTTGTAGCCCACCAATAATTTTGAGCAACGAGCTCTTGCCAGCCCCATTGACGCCGATCAGACCAGTCTTCTCTCCTGGTGCGACTGTAAATGAGACATCATCTAATACGAGACGTGCCCCATATGAGAGCTTAACATGATTAACTTGCAGCATATACTATTTTGTCCTTTATGTGCTTCCTAAAAAGAATAAATCTCAAACTGATAAAACCCTGCCTGATAAATTTTTAATTGCATGCAGGTTTTGCCTCTTCACATGGCACGCCTGTCTAAGGCTTCTACTATCGGTGTGCATAAGATTGCCAGGCACTCTCGCGCCTGGGCGTAAACGGGAAGCACACTGTGCCGCAACAATCAGCAACGAGAGGATGAATGCTTGGCGACACACGAACCGAAACGAAAACGAAAACGAAAAGGAGGGCAACTCCAGTAAGCGCCATTGAGGGAGGAAAGGGACAGAAGAGATGCGCAGATCATGCTACATGCACCCGCTCGAATACGTTGAGCGAGCATGCATCGTAAATCGCCGTTTCCAGCCGCATAAGCCCAGGCGTGGTCGCTCATGCGGCGATACAGACCGTAAGTAAAACTGCCCTCATCATGAGTAATTCCTAGTCTAATAATAGCTAACAACCCGCTAAAATAGTATCATTATGCGGGCGTACTGTCAAGTCTTACGACTATTGAGCCTCCCAGGTTCTCAAGGCTTTGTGAGTAGCATGCTTCACTCTAAACGTTTCTATAGAGGGAAAATGTATGGTATTATGTTGAGTTCTCTGAATGTTTCGCTGAGTGCATCGAAAAATTTCCTATAAGCTGGTACCAACTCTAAACGCTCTAGCCTCACTTCTAGAGCCAGTGCTTCGTAAAATTCTTTACGCTCTATCTTACGGCGGCGCTCGGATTCAGCTTTCGCGATAACCCTATTAAGGGTAGCTTTAGGATCGGGGTCAGACTCAACCAATATAGCACGTTTAGGCAAGTGCAGGTTCTGTAGACGTTCCTTTATTTCGAGGAGATCTCGTAGTATTTCACGATCTGCGATCATCCACGCTTCAACCTCACGAACTGGAATAATAGGTACTAGCTTTTTGCATACATCTTCGTTGCTTTTTTGTACTAATCTGCATCCTGGTTCAATGCAAAAGCCTTTGGTTTCTTCATAGGTACGATTATCAGCATCTTTATGTACAATGAGAACATCATATCCATATGCCTGCACTGCAGCTTGTAAAATATCTTTGCCCTGTTCCTGTTTTTCTACATCCTTTATTGTCACTGGCAATATATCCACGTAGTTTCTAGCTGTACTAAGTATAATCTTCTCAGCAGTTCGTTCGATGATTTTTGGTAAAAAATGTTTATCCGTATTTCCCTCGCAATAGAGCGCTAATGATAATGTGCTCACCTAACACTACCTTTCATGGGAAATAGTTCGCCTTCCTGCAAGCTTGGTACGAGCTTTATCGAAATAACCGCCGTCAAGATATTTTCTTATCTGGTTAATTGTATATGTTTCTGCTGCTATGTCTTCTTCTTCCTCCAATGCTGTATCATAGGTGAGAACTGGAACCATACGTGTAATATGTAATGGACTCTTTCCTTGTTTAGCATGGACTATCTTGAGCGCAAAGAGGAGCGAGTCGATCACCTCTGGCAAACTAATCAAAGCAGGGGAATGAGTGGTGATCAGTATCTGACGTAGCGGTTTATCTAGTTGATCAGGATCATTAAAGTCTGTTGCCATACCACGAAGAAGATGTGCCATATTTGGTAAATGTAAGGGATCTACACCATTTTCAGGTTCCTCAAGACACAGCACTCCGCGAAATTGTGTATCGTACTTGAGAGTTGTTAGTGCCAGCAGGCGCAACGTACCATCAGAAAGTACCTGTGACGAGAATGAGCGTTGATCCGAAGTTCTTGCCTGAATTACATATTGACCAGTAGATTTATTTCTCTCTACGCGTATTTTATGCATGCCCGGCACCAGATTTACCATATCTCGCGAGATATCTCCTAGTACATATTTATCTTCTTTTTGCATACGTGATAATACTGCTGGCAGATTGCTTCCATCTGAAGCAAGCGTATGCGGAGCCTTCACTGAACAATATTGACGCAGAGCGGCAGGGTCCAGATGGAACAATTTCAAGGAGCGTAGTTCAGTACGAGCTGCAATAGCATGGCGCATAGATGCTGCTGTGCTGCTTAATACTGTCCGACTAAGTTTTTCAGGAAAACTATGGACCTCATCTCTTATTTCTACGTCTTTTTGATTTTCTTCTCTTATATAGAGGCGTTCTGGTGTCGTATAGTGACTTTCAAGTATTGCATTCCCTTTGTCCTTTTGGAGAAAAGAAAAGATAATATTGTTAGCTGTTGCTTCGTCTTCTACAAAATTTACATGCGATTTAATTTTATGTTTTTTACCCCAATTATCATTTTCGGCGAGAATTGTTTTTAAAATTTCATGTTTCACATATAGTTGGTCGGGCCCATCTTCATCAACGTGTTGGACTATTTCAAGCTCATATCGTAGCCGTGTGCGCTCAATCTCGAATTCCCTCCCCAGATCGTCGCGCATCTTACGGTCTACTAACATTTCTACTGCGATCCATATCCTCTCACATGTTTTCCCGTCTGGATACTTTGTAAACGATTCACTTGCATTGCCGCGCAGCCCCTGAAACGCTGCGTATAGATCCATCTCTGCCAGACGTGATAGCAACGCTATTGCATCGAAGAGGTTGCTCTTGCCCGATCCATTGGGGCCTACAATGACCTGGAAGGGGGCCAGCTCTACTTTGAAATTTTCAAATGTTTTGAAACCATCTATCTCAATCTGTGTTAACATAGCTTGCCTCAACCTCCCCTCTGCATTACAAAATGCTTCCTTGTGCCCTTAGAAAAATGGGTTTTTGGTCTCCACAACTAGATAAGTTCGTCCTTTGGAGTATACCACACACACTTTCTGATTCGACGAATGAGTGGATTGGCCGCTTGGCAGAACATCTTTTTGTACATCTCCTGAGCAATGGGTAGACAAAAGTCAGGCTTGGGGGTTTGTTCAATCGTGTCTCTATAAGTATTAACGCCACTGCTGGGTATATTGCAGCGTCTCTGTCAGATACTTTGTCCCATAGGTAACGCTGGGCTCAATCATGGCACCTTCATACCATTCATTAAAACTCGTAATCGTAACCCAATCTGGTTGGCTCGCAATAGCAGCGCTCCAACTGGTACTATAGGTTGTACCGTTATCGCGTGGAACGATGTATGTGCCAGTACGACCTGGAACGCGTGTATCATCGTAGCCTGGTATCACACCGGCCGCCCAGATTTTATTGGTCTGGTGTGCGCTATTATAGGCATTGATCTGGTTGCGGAAACCCTGATCGACGCCTGGCATCGTGCCATGCTGGATACCCCAATAGCCACCACTGAAAAGGTGAATGCCATCAAAGACGCTAAGCATATTAAGATCTACACCCTCTGCTGACCAGATCATCTGGTTATTGGGATCAACCTGGCTACGAATATTTGCCCACTCATCTAGCGTGCGCCCGTTCCCCAGTGGGTTCCAGAAGAAGATAACTGGTTTTCCCTGCCAGCGAAAGAAGTGCGGATCGTTGCCGTAATGCGATTTGAGGTAGCTCAGAGCCGTGACCATCCTGGCACTGTCGCCAAGATTAGGCGAATCGCATTCAAAGTAGACGCTGGAAGCAAAGTGATAGCCGGTTCTACTCTCCAGAGTGCTTGCGTGCGCCAGCACCTTACCGAAATTCTGGTCGTTTTGATCGCTTATCCCCCACCAGGAGCTGATAAAACCAGTGATACCGGCGCTCGCTGCCCAGTTGACCTGCCGTTCGATAGTGGTATCGTCCGCCGAATTGTATTGAATGGTAGGCAGATCCGACATCTTACTGGAACTCCACGTAGATGGGGTGTACCAGGGATAATAGAAGGCTAGCACAGGATGTTTGCTAGCGATAACAGGTGGCGTGGTCGGCTGAGGGGTCGCGACGGTTTTCGTGGGCATTGCGGGCTGCTTTGGGGGCCGTAAGCCCATTGCCTCCGGTGTTGCCGTCGGTTGCTGTACCGCCACTGGTTGGGCCTTTGTAGTGGGTCTTACGTCTTGTTTTCCCTGCTCTACATCGCACGCAGATAAATAGAGCGTAAGCAAGATGCAGAGCACTATTGTCCATTGGAGTCTTTTTACTTTAAACACGTTATCAACCAGCCCTGTTTAAATATTCAAACAAATAAATATTAACAATTGCTCAAACGCTTGCTATTCACAAAGTGAAACGACCCGCAAAATAGCTGCTCTTCTGCCATTAGTGGTTTTGAAGTTCTCTGGCCTTTGCGTATCTCTGTGTTTGCACCCAGAGGCATCCAGATTATTATCTGCGCCTTAGTATAAATACGTATAACGCACGAACCTACATAGTGCGTTAGGATATTTGGGGGAGGCACTCAACTTTTCTATTGTAAGAAAAATGCTATTCAAGAATATTCCCAGGCACCATTTCATCTTTTTTGTCCCTATTCTTTACTATAAGTCATGCTGTTTTTAGATTATAGTTGTTTTGTGGTCCGGAATGCTTTGACGGATGCTGTAATATACTTTCTTTTAGTAAAGGAGTTCATGAATTGAAAAAAATTCTAGGTAGGCTAATAACGGTTTTTATTGCTACTATTGCTCTTGTAGGTGTGGCTTCATTCGCTCAAGATGCTCCTGGCGCTCACGCTCAAGGAGCTATCGCTGCCGCAAATGTTGCGTCAATAAAGGTAACAACGAAGCTCACCAATGTAATTGACATAGAGGTTTTCGGGAAAGGAGAGAACAATAAATTTGTTTACTGGACAGCTTCTGCGGATAATACTGGTGGTTTACCGCAAGCGGTTAACGGTGAAATAACGGTTACAGCAACAGGTACGGGTAAGGTCTGGCCTGGTGCTGTCTATATTGTTGTGTTTGACACGAGTGGTGTTTGTACGAAAACTGTTTCGACTCCTGCTGAGGGTACCGCCTATGCTTGCGATGCGGTGGATAGTACGGGCGGCACAGTTACGGGTAATGGGAAAGGTGTGCCCATAAAGCTAACTTGCACCAAAGCCCCCACTACCACGATAGATTATGTGGAAGTGCAAGAAGCAGATGGTACGCTGGATGAATTTCCAATTACATTAACTGGCTCTCCTCTAAGTGCAACGACTAAGAACTCGTACAGTGGCGAGATCGCCTATGATGTGTTTGATGCTGGGGGAAATGTTCTCTTTACAGGCGTTACAACCGTGCCCAGTGGTGACACCCCAACTCTGGATATCTGCCAGAACTTGACTGCGTAGTAGCAAAGAGGATGGTGCTTGACATGGAAGACAGCATAGCATGCTGATCGTTGTGTCAAGCGTTCCCTCCCAAGGATGAGAGCATAAGAAGCTATGCTCTCATCAAAAAGCGGCACAAAGAAATATGGAGATTCTTAGCATGAAATTTATCACGAAGCGTTTTCTGCTAGTTATCATCGGATGCGCCATACTACTCGCGTTCAGCGCCTGTGCCACATCACCAACAGACGTGACAAGCTCAGGCCCACCCTTTAGTACTTCAAACGGCTATGGAGATACGATGAGCGGCCCTTATACCGCAGGCAACAACTTTGGTGTAAAAATTGCTCAGGTGAATGTGAAGGGCCAGAGCAAAGCGGTCCTGACCAATGCGAAGGGCTTTACGCTCTATACCTTCAAGCCTGATACGGCTACGAAGACTGCTTGCACAGGCAAATGTGCTGTTACCTGGCCTCCGCTGCTGGCGAAA
>Ga0302321_100001963_pt1 | contig 17594 bp, 13 predicted proteins | sample Fen_T0_1_FD_202505 | JGI IMG/M metagenome (GOLD analysis project Ga0302321, IMG submission 202505) | Peat permafrost microbial communities from Stordalen Mire near Abisko, Sweden - Fen_T0_1 | ecosystem: Environmental > Terrestrial > Soil > Wetlands > Permafrost | place: Sweden: Abisko...
CCGCCGCACTCCAGGACGCTGGCGCGTTCGCGGGGCGTGGGAGGAAACCATTTTCGCCGGACAGCGGAGGACGCAGCGCAGAGCGGGATAGCGGGGTTGGGAGGGTGCCCTGCGCCTGGATTGGCCACGCGCTGCGAGTTGGGACAACTCGCGGTCCGGAGACGGGCCGTGGCCTCAGGCCTCGCCCCAGATGCTTTTCAGGTGGGCAATGCCGCGCTGGGCGGCATCGACGGGAACCCGGGGGCTCAATTCGAAAACCTTGATGTGCTCCGGCTTTACGAAGGGCTTGAGGGCGGCGTAATTGATCATGCCGCTGCCGGGCGGGCAATGGTCGCGCGCGGGAAACTGCACGTCGTGAATGTGGAAGCCGGCCAAGCGGCCGGCCAGTGGCTCGAGATGGTCGGTGACCTGAATGAACCCGAGGTTCTCCTTGATCTGACCATGCCCGCAATCGTGCCAGTAGGCGAGGTTCGGGCTGTCGAAATCGCGCAGGAGATTCTCAAAGTCGGATTCGATGGGGGTTTCCTGGACGGCTTCGCGGTTTTCGCAGCCGAGGATGAGGCCGCGTTTTTCGGCTTCGGGCAGGATGATTTTCAACGTGTCGTAGAGGCGCGCCATGGCGCCTTTGCGGCTGGCTTCGCGCTTCGCGATGGCTTCGCCGAGGAGTTTTTGATACTTGGGCAGGTGCCGCTCACCGCGTTCGAGCATTTCCTCCAGCTTGCCGCCGTAGTCCTTCAATTCCATGCGTCCGAGGTGCAGGACCACGAGGGGGGCCTTGACGCGCACGGCGAAGTCAAAGGTCTTGAGGGTGTGCTTGATGGCGAGTTCGCGGTCGCGGGGGCGTTCGGCGGTGAATTCGTAGAGGTTCGGCGCGGGATACTCGACGCCAAGGGGCAGCGGACAGAAATTATGGAGGGTGGAAATCTTGATTTCGCCGGCCGCGACGGCGTCGAGGATGCCTGGGACGAGGACCATGCGGATGCCGTGGCTCAGCTCGGCGAAGTCAAAACCGAGGTCGCGGATTTCGCGGAGCATGGCACGCCCATCAGTGTGGCGGCCGGAATTCCAACAGGTCGAAAGGGAATACATAAAAAGCCGGGCGCATCCTACTGGATGCGCCCGGGCGGGGAAATGCAAATCACGGCCTAATCGTCAGCGTGGCGCGCGGAAAGCATGGCGGAGAAACGGGCGACTTTTTCCTTGCGACGGCGCACGGCGGACGGCTTTTCAAATTGCCGGCGGGCGCGCACGGTCTTGAGCGTACCTTCACGGTCGACTTTTTTCTTCAGTCGCCGTAACGCACGTTCCACTGGCTCGCCTTTTTTAAGTTTAATCTCGGTCATTGCACTCACTTCCTTTCGGGGGCGGGTGACAACTGCCACGGGCAGTTCCCGCATAAAATTTAGGAAGGCGGAGCTTAGGTTTTCGGCGGGGAAAGTCAATGTATAAAAGCAAATTTGAACGGTTGCGGCGGTTGCGTTTGGCCGCGACGAACCAGGGGGGAGACGGTTTGAGGAGGGGAGGCAACCACGAAGGCACACGAATACGCACGGAAGGGGAACTTTTACGCGAATTTCACGAATTGACGCGAATTAAAAGTTTGCTTGAATTCGCGACAGTCCGTTTTTTCTGATACGGGCAGGCGATACCCGAACATTAGGAGCACACCATAAGGTGGCGTCTGGCAAAATTTTATTTACAAAACCGCGCCAGCCTCAGCCGGGGTGCATCTGAACACAGTCGTTGGTATATTCATCGCAACCGCACGCAGTGTTTAAAGGAAAAGTATGTCCAGGAAGCACCTCTCCCCGGCCCTCTCCCCATTTTGCTCTCGCAAAACGCGGAGAGGGAGGAACGCGCCGAGCGTTTTGCTAAATCATATCTCCAGCTATTCGTTACCTGAGCAAGGACAGTCTCGAGATGCCCCCCAGCCGCGAAACAAGGTTTGATTCTTCAATCTTCCTTCTTCATGCTTCCCTGAGATGAGCCTCTCCGAACATCGCCAGGCGATTGACCAATTGGACGCCCAAATCGTCCGGCTGTTGAACGACCGCACGCGCCACGTCCTCGCCATCGGCGAGATCAAGCTGGCGGCGGGCGAGGAAATTTACGCGCCCCACCGCGAGAAGGCGGTGTTCAGCCGCGTGTGCAAGTCCAACGCCGGGCCGATCACCGATGCGCAGCTCCGCTCCATTTACCGCGAAATCATGTCGAGCGCGCTGGCGCTGGAGAAAACGATGGTCATCGCCTATTTCGGTCCGGAAGCCACTTTCACCCACCAGGCGGCGATGCAGAAATTCGGGGCGAGCCTGAAGTACGCCGCGCAGAAGACCATCGGCGACGTGTTCACCGAGGTCAGCAAGAAGAACGCGGATTACGGCGTGGTGCCGGTGGAGAATTCCACCGAAGGCGTGGTCACCCACACGCTGGACATGTTCGTGGACAGCGACCTGAAGATTGTTTCCCAGATTGTTTTGCACATCCAGCAATGCCTGATGAGCAACACGCCGCTGGCGAAAATCAAGAAGCTCTACGTCCATCCGCAGTCCTACGCGCAGTGCCGGGGCTGGCTGGCCAAGAACCTGCCGCGCGTGGAGATCGTGGAAGCCGCCTCCAACGCGCGCTCCGCCGAACTGGCGGCGTCGGAAAAATTCGCGGCCTCGCTGGGCGGCGCGCTGGCGGCGGAGAAATACGGCCTGAAAATTCTCGCCGCGGACATCCAGGACAACACGGTGAATGTGACGCGCTTCATCGTCCTCGGCCGCCAGTGCAGCCCGCCCACCGGCGACGACCGCACGAGCCTGATGCTGAGCGTGGCCGACAAGGCCGGGGCGCTGCACGAAGCGATCGCGGCCTTCCGCAAATTTAAAATCAACATGACGAAAATCGAATCCCGCCCCAGCAAACGCAAGGCGTGGGAATATTTCTTCTTCGTGGACTGCGCAGGCCATTACCAAGATCCGAACGTGGCCAAGGCCATCCAGGGGCTCGGCAAGCACTGCAATTTTGTCAAAATTCTCGGCTCATATCCGAACCTTGAGATCGAAGACTGACCATGAGCCACCTGATCAAAGCCCGGGAAGTGTTTGACATTGAACTGGCGGCGCTCCAAGCCGTCCGCAGCCAGCTCGACCGTTCGTTTGACACCGCGGTGGAAACCATCATGGCGGCGCTGAAGCAGCGCGGGAAAATTGTCGTCGTCGGCATCGGCAAGTCGGGCAACGTCGGCGCCAAGATCGCCGCCACGCTCACGAGCACCGGCTCCACCGCCGTAGTGCTGAACAGTGTGGACGCCCTGCACGGCGACCTGGGCATCATCAATGACGGCGATGTGCTGCTGGCGCTGAGCTACTCGGGCGAGTCGGAGGAATTGCTGAATTTGCTGCCCGCGCTGAAACGGTTTTCCGTCAAAATCATTACGCTCACCGGCAACCTGAAATCCTCGCTGGCGCGGCACAGCGATCTGGCGCTGAGCGTGAAGGTGCCGAAGGAGGCGTGCCCGTTCAATCTCGCACCGACCAGCAGCACCACCGCCACGCTGGTAATGGGCGACGCGCTCGCGATGGCGGTTTTGCAGGCCCGCGGTTTCAAGCAGAAGGATTTTGCCAAGTACCATCCCAGCGGCGCCATCGGCCGCGCCATGCTGCTCCGGGTCGGCGAGATCATGCGCAGCGGCGAACGCAATGCCATCGCGGGGGAAAACCTGTCCGTGAAGGAAGCGCTGCTGGTGATGACCCACGCCAAGTCCGGCAGCCTGGCAGTGGTGAATGCGCGCGGCAAACTGACCGGCGTCTTCACGGATGGCGATTTCCGCCGCCGCATGTCGGCCGATGACAACCTGCTGGCCCGCCTGCTCAAGAGCGTGATGACGCCCAAGCCGATCTGCATCCGCGAGGATGCGCTGGCGGCCGAGGCGCTGAAGATTTTCAACGAGCGGAACATTGACGACTTGATCGTCGTGAACGTCAGGAACGAACCGGTTGGATTGGTGGATTCGCAGGATTTGCCGAAGCTGAAAATCATGTAAACTATGAAGAGAATATCCCCACTGTCATGGCTGCTTTTACTGCTCGGACTCGCTGCCGGCGGCCCATTGAACGCGGCCCCCGACCCGCAAACCAGCCAGACCGCGCAAGCCTTCGCCGGCGAGCGCCACCAGGTGTTGGCCGCGGATTATCTGCTGTATCTGCCGACGGATTATGCGACGAACACCAGCCAGCGCTGGCCGCTGGTCTTGTTTCTCCACGGTGCCGGCGAGCGCGGCACCAACCTCTGGAAGGTCGCCAAGCACGGGCCGCCGAAGCTGGTGGCGCAAGGCACCAATTTCCCATTCATCGTGGTTTCCCCCCAATGTCCGGCGGGCAAAATCTGGTCAAACGACCTGTTGCTAGCCCTGTTGGATGACGTCGAAAGCCGTTATGCCGTGGATTCGCATCGGGTGTATCTGACCGGCAACAGCATGGGCGGCTTCGGCACGTGGAGCCTGGGCCTGAGCCATCCCGAACGCTTTGCGGCGATTGCGCCGATCTGTGGCGGCGGGGATTTCATCACCCCGCTGCTGGCGGACAAGCGGCAACTGGCCCGCCTGCCGGTCTGGGCGTTTCACGGGGCGAAAGATCCGGTCGTGCCGGTGACGGAATCAGAACGCATGGTGGGACTCATGAAAAAAATGGGCGCGACCGAGGTGAAGTTCACCGTCTATCCCGAAGCGTTGCATGACTGCTGGACGGAAACCTACGCCAATCCGGAATTGTTCGAGTGGTTTCTGCAACATTCGCGCTGAACTCACGCCGCGAATTTCAGGTAAATCACCTTCAAGTATTCCGCTTCCTTGAAGCCCGCCGGATGATCCGGCGGATGCTGCAAGGTTTTTAACTCGGTAAATTTCCGGCCTGATTTCAGCGCCGCCCGCCGCACTGCGTCAAAGAATTCCGTGGCCGGAACGTGCGCCGAACAGGAGCCGGCCACCAGCACGCCCTCGCGTGCCAGCTTGGCGATGCCCTGCGCATTCAGGCGCTCGTAGGCGCGGATGGCCCCTTCCCGTTCCGTCGCCCGCTTGGCGAGCGAGGGCGGGTCCAAGACGATCAGATCAAACTTGCCCGGGTCCGTCTCCAGCCATTTGAAAACGTCCGCCTGCACCGTTTCGTGCCGGCAGGCCGCCACGCCGGGCGCGGCCTGGTTCAGTGCGAAATTCCTTTTCGCTGACTCCAGCGCATGGGCGCTGATGTCCAGGTCCGTCACCGACCTGGCCCCGCCGCGCGCCGCATAGACCGAGAAGCCGCCGGAAAAACTGAAGGCATTCAGCACCCGCCGGCCCCGCGACAGCGTTTCCACTTCCCGGCGATTTTCGCGCTGGTCGAGGAAGAACCCCGTCTTCTGGCCCCGCAAGACATCGGCCTCAAAGCGCACCCCGTTTTCGGAAAAGATCACCGCGCCGGCGGGTGTGGCACCGAACACCACCTGCCCGTCGCGCCGCTGAAACTGCTTTTCCGCAAAGGCCTGCAGGTTCCGGCTCAGGCGGAGCACGATGCTTGCGGAAGGCACCACGGTCTGGATCAGCGCGAGGATTTCCCCGAGGCGCGGCAGCCAGACGGCGGTGTACAGCTTCAGCACCAGCGTGGTGTCGTAGCGATCCAGCACCAGACCGGGCCAGCCATCGCTTTCGCCGTGGATGAGGCGGTAGCCGGTGGTTTGCGCATCAAAGAGGCCGGTGCGCCGGGCCAGCGCCCGCTCCAGCCGGGCCTGCCACCAGGCGGCATCGATGGTCTGCGGCTTGCCCACATGCAGGATACGAACGCGGATGGGGGAATCGGGGTCAAAGAGGCCCACGGCCAGAAACTTGTCCTTGCGGTCGAAGATGACGGCGAGTTCGCCGGGCTGCCCGGTGCGGTTCAATTCATGGATGCTGTCCGCAAAGAGCCACGGATGACCGGAGCGCAGGATGGATTCCGCGGTCGCCGTGATGCGCAGGCGCAGACGGGCCACCGCCGGGGTGGTGGCGGCAGTTCCGGAAAGCGTCGTTTTTTTCATCGGTTATCTTCTATTCAGCCGTTATCAACCAAACTGCCGGTCCGTGAACCTACCGCAGATTCATGGGAAGTTTCCGGTTCAGAATCGACCGGCTTACGAACCATGGACGGGACCAAACAATTGGCCTCCTCTCCCCTGCCCTCTCCTCCTTTGGGGGAGGAGAGGGAGACAAATAGCAAGCTTCGGGTTGAAGTTAGAGCATTTCCATCAAAGCTGTAGCGCTGGGCTGAGGTCTGAGTGACAGCGGTCTTTTTGCCCTTGGGCTTCGTTTCGGCTCAGTGGCAGGGTCCGTGGAACCTGCGCCTTCGCCAAAGCCTCGCCCATGGGCAAAAATCCTCGCCGCCCAGCGCTACATTTTTTCTGTCTATGCTCTAGCTGGCGCAAGCCAGGTCCCAACCACCAGCGCAGATGGCTCACTCCAATCCGCTGGCCTTTCGTGCGCGTTTCAGCACGGGTTGCGCCAGCGCGCGCGCCTTGGCGGCGCCTTCGGCGAGCACGCCGTGGACATAATCCAGATTGGCGGCCAGTTCGGCGCGCCGTTTCCGGGCCCCGGCAAAATGATTCCAATACTGCTCAAACAAAGCCTTTTTCAGATCGCCATAGCCTAGCCCGCCCGCACGGAGACCATTTTCAAAATCGGCGGCGACCGCCGCCGGAGCGACGAGCTTGAGCAACTGGATGGCAAGATTCTGGTCGGCATCGGGTTTGGGTTCGGCGGGGGTGCGCGAATCCATCTTGATGCCCATGACCTTCTTGCGCAACGGCTTTTCCTCGCCGAAGATTTCCAGCGTGTTGCCGTAGCTTTTGCTCATTTTTTCGCCGTCGAGGCCGGGCACCTTGGCGGTATCCCCGCGAATCTGCGGCTCGGGAATGACAAAGGTTTCGCCGTAGGCCTCGTTGAACTTGATGGCGATATCGCGCGTGACTTCCACATGCTGTTTCTGGTCCTGGCCGACGGGGACGACGTTGGAATCGTAAATCAAAATGTCGGCGGCCATCAGCACCGGATACGCAAACAGGCCGTGGTTCACGGGAATGCCTTTGGTGGATTTGTCTTTGAACGAGACGCATTTCTCCAGCAGGCTCATGGGGGTGAGCGTGGAAAGAATCCACGCCAGTTCGGTGACTTCCGGCACGTCGGACTGGCGGAAGAAGACGGATTTTTTCGGATCAAGGCCGCAGGCGAGAAAGTCCAGCGCCACATCCAGGGAATTTTTCCGGCGCTCGCCGGCGTCGAACAGCGAGGTCATGGAGTGATAATCCGCAATAAAATAAAGGGCTTCGCCTTTTTCCTGAAGTTCGATGGCGGGCCGCATCATCCCGAAATAGTTTCCGAGGTGGAGCGTGCCGCTGGGCTGGATGCCGGACAAAATACGCATGGGGGAAAGTTAACAGCGAACGAGGACCGCTGGAAAACAAAAAACGTCCAAACGCAGGGTTTGGACGCTTTTAAGAAGCAACCGATTACCACCAGAAAACCTTGGATGTGCTAAGCGTACGCCCGGTCATGGGCTTCTGCGGATCCCTGAATTTATGCCAGACGGCATGACCATCTTTAAAGCCGGCATGGCCACCAGTGGGCTGGTTTTTTACCAAATGGGGACTGGTGTGATTATACTTGGTTCCGGCTGGTTTTTCGAAACCACCCTGAACACTCGAATAATTATTGCCGACGGCGCCCACGGCCGGCGTTCCGGTCATGTTAGCCGTGTCGCTCAGGATGGCATCCGCGATCAAGACCCGGTCGGAAACAGGCACCACAAAGGTATTTCCGGCCAGGGTAATTTTTTCAGCTTGCATGGTCGTGTTGCGATTGGTTGGGTCCAACTGGCAGGGGTCGGTTCCAGTCCCAGGCGCCGTGGACAAAGCAAAGGCATATCCAGTAACATGAAAGTCGGTTTTGGCCGGCGTCGCTGAAGCCACTCCAAAGTTCCAAAGGGTTGAGGCGTACCCATAGCCAGGTCCGGACCAATTCTCCAAATCGGAAAATTTGGGCTCAGTGCCGGGATCGTAAAACGCCTTTTTGGTCAAACCTGATACCAACAACTGTTGCGCCAGACTATCCGTCACATCCCACGCCCAGCCGGCAGATTCATCTCGTTTGTATTGGGGCAATTTGTCCTTGGAATCCACCGTATAAACATTCAGCGCCACTTCAATTTGATGCACGTTGCTCAAGCATTGCATGCGTTTGGCTTTTTCCTTGGCGCTCGCCAAGGCCGGCAGCAGCATCGCCGCGAGAATGGCGATAATCGCAATAACGACGAGCAATTCGATCAGGGTGAAGCCTTTTCGGGGTGGGCATGACAATGATATTTGTTTCATGGGTATGTTGTCGGTGGTTCTTTAATTAAGAATACTATTTAAGTTATCGAGCGCAACAAAAATATCGCTGAAATCGGCCCAGCCAGACGCAAATTCATAAACATCTTAATAATAGCTTAATAATCGAAGCTTCAGTCGTGCCGTCCCCCCTCAATTGAGGGGGTAAGCGGTAAACGCACCGGCCGGAAGCCGGTTTGCGTGGCAGCAACCGGCGGCCGCCGTCTGGTTATCGGAAGTGTATATAGGCCCCGCTTCAGCCCTGGTGCAGCGCGCCGGCGCGGACTTGCCAGCGTTGCAGTTCCTGGCCCAGTTCGCTCGGCCAGTTTTCCTCGGTACAGGTCATGAACACCTGCCCGCTCGTGCGGCGCGCCTGCTCCAGCAACGGCAAAAAGCCGCTGCGGCGTTTTACATCCAGTTCGCCCATCACATCATCGATGAGGAGGATCGGCGGCGAGCCATGGCGGCCGGCGAGGAATTCCGCCTGCGCCAGTTTCAGGGCGATCGCCAGCGAGCGTTTCTGACCTTCGCTGCCAAACTGGGCGGCGGATTTTTCATTTTGCAGCAATTGGAGTTCGTCGCGGTGAGGGCCGACAATCGTGGCGCGAAAGGTCCGCTCCCGGGCGCGCGACTGGGCGAGTTCCACGGCAAAATCGTTTTTAACCCCCGGCAGGTATTCGATGCGCAATTCCTCGGCATCATTGGAAATGCGGCGATAGGCGAGCCGGGCGAGCGGGGAAAATTTGGGCACGAGTTCCCGGCGGGCGCGCATGAGTTCGTTGCCCAGCTTGACGAGTTCGATGGAAAAACTTTCCAGGGCCGCCTCATCCACAGTGCGTTGCTTCAGCAAAGCGTTGCGGGCTCGGACGCTGTGCATGTAGCGCTGGAGCAGGCCGAGGTAACCCGGCTGGGTCTGGGCCAGCAGCAGATCGAGGAACCGCCGCCGCGCCCGGGCGGTACCTTTGATCAGTTGTAAATCTTCCGTGCAGAACACCACGGTGCGCAGCGTGCCAAAATAATCTCCGAGCTTTTTGACCGGCTGGCCATCAAGTGTCAGTTTCCGTTCCCGGGCGGACCAATACATTTTGATCTCGTGCTCGCCCTGCCCCACGACGTTGCCGCCCACGAAGTAGCCTTTGGCGGCATGGCGGATCAACTGGGCGCCGCCGACCCCGCGGAACGAGCGGAGGGTGGCCATGAGGTAGATGGCTTCGAGGATGTTCGTCTTGCCCTGCGCGTTGTCGCCCAAGAGCAAATGGAAGCCGGGCGCGAAATCCGCGTCCAGCCGGCCATAGTTGCGGAAATCCCGCAAACGCAAATGGGACAGATGCACGCGGAGACGATAGAATTCCGAGCCGCCCCACCGCGAGTTTTTTCCTTCCCGGGAAGGGTGGCCGGCCGAGAGCGGCGGCCGGGCAGGACGGACATGAATCCTGGCGGGATTGACGAATCCGGTTGACGAAATTGAGAGAAGCTGCAACTTTCTCATTAAGCCCAACCCAAAACCGGACGAGTATTACTCTATCCACAACCCACAATCATTGTCTTTTTTATGAGACCGACCCAGACGGCAAGCTCAAAAAATTCCCGGCGAGTTCGTGGTGGATTCACGCTGATCGAACTGCTAGTGGTGATCGCGATCATCGCCATTCTCGCGGCGATGCTGCTGCCGGCGTTGGCCAAGGCCAAGGCCAAGGCGCAAAGCATCCGTTGTGTCAACAACCTCAAACAGTTGGGCATAGCCAACCGCATGTACGCGGACGAGTTTCTCGACCGCATGGCCTATCCCAACTGGGACGGCGGTCAGAATGGACCCACCCCAGCCTCCGCCCCGCAAGGCTGGCTGTACGGCATGAAGGCCGCCAACCTGCCGGCGGGGGCTCCGGCGGGCCAGATTCCCAATCCCTATGACGTCGTTTTTTGGAAAAACAATCCCATCGCGGCCAGCCAAACGGGACTGTGGTTTAAATATGCCCCGAACCCGGCCCTGTTTCTCTGCCCGGTGGATGCCGCGAGCCCAACCTTCGCCTTGCCTACGGCCTCCGGGGGCCGGTTCAACAAACTGGCGACCTACGTCATGGACGGCTCGGTGGTGGGCTTCCCCGGGGTGCCTTTGAACGGCAAAACCGGGGATGCGCAATGGGGGACCCCGTGCAAAACCACGTCCGTCTGGAGCCAGCAGTGCTATCTGCTTTGGGAGCCCAATGAAAACTCGGTCAAGCAGGGTGACCCGGGGGCTTTTGAATTCAATGACGGCGCTAATTTTCCCACCACCCAGGAAGGCATCGGTCTCTTTCATAGCAAGCATGGCGGCAACGCCGTGGCGTTGGATGGCCATGTGGATTTCGTGACCATCCAGCAGTTCAATATGTATTCCAGCTCCAGCGCATCGACCGCCAACCCCGCCGGCCCGGGCGGTCGAAGCCTGCTCTGGTGGAGTCCCTTTCAATTAAACGGGAGCAACGACGGGCATTAATTAATACCAGCCCGCGATCATCGCCGCATTTCCGCGCTTCATTTGGCAGGGGGGAAATGCTTTCATTAGCGCATGGTTCCGTGCGTGATTTTTGAAGACGAACAGCTGCTGGTGGTTCACAAACCCGCCGGCTGGAACACGCACGCGCCCAGTCCCCATGCCGGCGAAGGCATCTACGACTGGCTCCGGCACCGCGAGCCGCGCTGGGCCACGCTGGCCATCCTGCACCGGCTCGACAAGGAGACCAGCGGCCTGCTGGTCTTCGGCAAAACCCCGCTGGCCAACCGCTCGCTGACGGCCCAGTTCACCGCCCGGCAGGTGCACAAAAAATATCTTCTGCTCACGGACCGCACCGTGCCCAAAAAGGACTTCACCGTCACCACCACGCTGGCCCGCATTGGTGAAAAGTACGCCAGCCGCCCCGGCGGCGAGCCGGCGGAAACGCACTTTGCCGTGGCCGCAGGCACCGACCGCCGTCAGACCCTGGTCGCCGCCCGGCCCCACACCGGGCGCACGCATCAGATCCGCGTGCACGCAGCCGAGAGCGGCTTTCCGATTCTCGGCGACACGCTCTATGGCGGGTCGCCGGCGGAGCGCGTCTGCCTGCACGCCGCGGAACTGGCCTTCACGCATCCGGCCACAAATGAACCGGTGAGCTTTTCCGCGCCGTGCAATTTTGGTGCAGCCGCCGGGGCGTCCGCCGCCCCGCCGTTGCACGCGCTGCGGGCCGCGATCATGGAGCCGGAACTCACCAACGCCTGGCGCCTCATTCATGGTGCCAGCGACGGCTGGCCCGGCTGGTTCGTGGACAAGCTGGGGGACTTCCTGCTCACGCAGTCGGAGCAGGCCCTGAGCGCGCCGCAGCAGGCCGAACTGGCGCGGCTCGCGCAAGCGGGCTCCGCGCGGGGGGCGTATCACAAAATCCTCTCCCGCCACGTCCGCCGCACCACCACGACGGAAGCCTCGCCCCAGCTCGTTCTGGGCGAGGCCGCGCCGGAGCGGTTTGAAATTTTGGAGAACGGCGTTCGTTACGAGCTGAGCTTCACCGAAGGCTATTCCGTGGGCCTGTTCCTGGACCAGCGCGACAACCGCCGCCGGTTTTTAACCGGCCACCTGGCGGCGGGCTTTCCGCTGCTACCGGGTGAAAGCGGCAACCGGAAACTGGAAATTCTCAATTGTTTTGCCTACACGTGCGGTTTCTCGGTCGCGGCCGCCAAAGCGGGCGCGCGGACGACCAGCCTGGATCTCTCGAAAAAATATCTGGAATGGGGCAAACGCAATTTCGCGCTCAACGGGCTCGACCCGGCGGCGCATGATTTCATCTACGGCGACACCTTCGACTGGCTGCGGCGGCTGGCGAAAAAGGGCCGCGCGTTCGACGCCATCGTGCTCGACCCGCCGACGTTTTCGCAGTCGAAGGAGCATGGGACCTTCCGCGCCGAAAAGGATTACAGCAAACTCGTGAGCGCCGCCCTGCCCGTCCTTGTGCGCGGCGGCGTGCTGCTGGCCTCCACGAACGCGGCGGAGTGGCCGCCGGAAGATTTCCTCGCCGCCGTGGAAGCGGCGGTTCACGCCGCCAAACGGCAGATTCTGCAACGTCATTACGTCCCGCAACCGCCGGATTTCCCGATCAGCCGCGCCGAGCCGACGTACCTGAAAACCGTCTGGCTGAAAATCCGCTAACCCGCCGCTGGCGTCCGGGATTGGGACGGTTTGCTGAATCATTTTCATCTGTTGGCGGATACTGCCACGGTCTGGAAGAGGCGGAATGTTTTTCCCGGCCAGGCGGCCGCGGTGAATGAGAATTATTTGACATCCAAAGTCCGCCCTCATTAAGCTCTGGCCCGGGTATCCATAACGACTGGCAAACTCTTAACCATGAAGACATTCCTCTGCCTCTTATCCATGCTGGCAGCCACGCTGACCGCCAACGCGCAGGGCTCCATCGAAGCCATGCTGAATTATGCGGGCACCACACCAAGTGGTGGCACGCCCATATCCTCGGCGATTTACGCCTCCTTCAATGGGCCCATGGGCTGGACTTTTCAGCCGCTGGTCAACATTAACGTGACCGCCCTGGGTGCGTTCAGCTATATCGTGCCCGGTGCCGGTGGCGTGAAGGTGGGCTTATGGGATGCCAGCGGCAGCTTGCTGGCATCCAACACCATTACCACCGCAAGCACCTTGGACAACCAGAGCCGTTATAAGACCGTTACGCCGGTGCTCTTGACGGCTGGCCAGACGTATTATCTGGCGGCATATATACCCCTTGGACAAGGGAGCCCCATCGCGGTCACGCCGAGCAGCGAACCCTACGGCTATGCCACGATGTCCTCCGAGATCCAGCTCGGCATGGTCGCCTACAGCCAGAATTCCGGTTTTTCCTTTCCCGGCACCACGGATGGTTATACCGGCTGCGCCATCATCGCCCCCAATTTTCAATATACCGTTGTCCCGGAGCCTTCGACCCTGGGGTTGCTTGGCGGCGGGGCCGGGCTCTGGCTGATCCGGGTGCGCCGGCAAATCAAAGCGCGAGCAGCAGGCGTTTGATTTCCTTGAGGCGGGCGGAGGCGGTTTTTTTGGTGAGGCGCGGGAATTTGCCGCCGAGCTGGATGAAGTCGTTTTGGCGCGTGAGCTTCAATTTGTCGTCCTCGACTTCGATGGTGGTGACGGCCTTTTCGCTGGCGAGCACTTTCAGTTCGCCCACGGCGAGCAGCAGCTCGACGGGTAGCGGCAGCGGGCCGAAACGGTCGCGTAATTCCTGCTGGAGGGCCTTGAGCGCGGGCTGGTCGGTGGCCTGCGCCAGCTTGCGGTAAATTTCAATGCGATGATGCGGCTCGGTGACGTAGCTGTGGGGGAGCGAGGCGTGATTGGTGAGGCGGGAAGAAGCCTCCGCCAGGCCCGCTTCGGGCATGACTTCGCCCAGTTCCAGAAAATCGAAGGCCAGGCGGACGTCGACGCGCGGTTTTACTTTTTCGCCCTTGAGCGCGCCAACGCTTTGCTTGAGCAGCTGGCAGTAGAGGTCAAAGCCGACGGCGGTGATGTGGCCGCTTTGCTCGGCACCGAGGAGATTGCCGGCGCCGCGAATTTCCAGATCGCGCATGGCAATCTTGAAGCCGCTGCCGAGCGAGGCATACTGCTTCATGGCGCTGATGCGCTTGCGCACGTCGGTGAGGAGGCGGGCGTGGCGGGGCAGCAACAGGTACGCATAGGCCTGGTGCTTGTAACGGCCGACGCGGCCGCGCAACTGGTACAATTCGCTCAAGCCAAAGCGGTCGGCGCGGTCGATGATGATGGTGTTGGCATTCGGAATATCGAGCCCGCTCTCGATGATGGTGGTGGACAGCAAGACATCCGCCTCGCCGTTGACGAACGTGGTCATGACCGTTTCCAGATCGTCCGCGTGCATCTGCCCGTGGCCGACGACAATGCGGGCGGCGGGCACGAGCGATTTTAGTTTCGCGAGCATCGTGTCAATCGTGGTGACGCGGTTGTGCAGGAAGAACACCTGGCCGCCGCGGTTCATTTCGCGCAGGATGGCATCGCGGATGGTGCGCTCGTCGTAGGGGGTGGCAATGGTCTCGACGGGCAGCCGGTCGTGCGGGGGGGTCTGGATGGTGCTCATGTCGCGCGCGCCGGTGAGGGCCAGATAGAGGGTGCGCGGGATGGGGGTGGCGCTGAGGGTGAGGACATCCACCATGGTGCGCAGGCGCTTGAACTTCTCCTTGTGCATGACACCAAAGCGCTGCTCCTCGTCAATGACGACGAGGCCGAGGTCTTTGAACGCAATATCCTCCTGCACGATGCGATGCGTGCCGATGACGATGTCCACGGTACCGGCGGCGAGGTCCTGGATGACGCGGGCGGCCTCGCCTTTGGTGCGGAAGCGGGAGAGCAGCTCGACGCGGATCGGATAATCCGCCATGCGCTCGCGGAAATTGTTGAAGTGCTGCTGGGCGAGCACCGTGGTGGGCACGAGGATGGCCACCTGTTTGCCATCCATGACCGACTTGAACGCGGCCCGGATGGCGACCTCGGTTTTGCCGAAGCCGACGTCGCCGCAAATGAGGCGGTCCATGGGTTTGGGCCGTTCCTGATCTGCTTTCGTATCGGCGATGGCGGTGAGCTGGTCGCGCGTTTCCTCGTAGATGAAGGCGCTTTCGAACTCGCGCTGCCATTGGGTGTCCGGCTGGCAGGCGTGGCCGGCCTGCGTTTCGCGGACGGCCTGGATGCGGAGCATTTCGGCGGCGACATCGCGGACGGCGGCTTCCGTCTGTTCCCGGGCCTTGTGCCAGCGCGTGCCGCCGAGCGTGTGGAGGGGCGGACTGGCCTTGCCGGCGCCAACGTATTTGCTGACGAGGTGGGCCTCGCTGACGGGAACGTAGAGTTTCGGGGGCTCATTCGCTGAATCGCCGGGGGCGTATTCGATGACGAGACACTCGGTTTCGGCTTTCACCTGGCCGGGGCCCGTTTTGGTAACCGTCGCGGGCAGATTCTTTAAACCGAGATACCGCCCGATGCCGTGCTGGAGGTGGACAACCAGATCGCCTTCTTCCAAATCGGTGAAATCAATATCGAGCGCGGAGCGCGCGGCCTGAGCGTGGGCGGACTTCTGCCGGCGCGGCCGCTGGATCTTGTAGCGGCCGAAAATTTCGGCGTCGGTGACGACGACGAGCCGGGCCGCAGCGCACAGAAAACCGCGGGCAAGCGAGCCGAGATGAATTTGCGGCGCCACGCCCGGCCGCAGTCCCGGCTCCGCCCCCAGCCCCAGTTCGGCCCAGATTTCATCAAACCGCTGACGCTCGCCGGCGTTGTTGCAAAAGACGTGGACGGCATAGTTCTGCCGCAGCCAGCGGTGCAGTTGCTGGAAGAATTCACGGCGCTGCGCCTCGGCGACGGGCAACTCGGGCGGGCGCTCGGCCAGCGGGCGGAAGGCCTCGAGACTTTCAAAGTTTGGGGTGGGCGGTCCGGCCGCCGGGGCGGGCATGCCAGCCCCGGCGGTTTCCGCCAGCGCCAGGGAAGTGAAGTGACGGCGGTTCAATTCGCCCAGAAAATCCGGCCAGGAGATGAAAAACGGATCGGCCGGCGGAACCAACTGTTCATAGGTTTGCGCCTGAAGCGCCAGCGCTTCAGGATCGCACAAGAGCACCATGGTGGCCGGCGGCAAATAGTCGAGCAGCGTGGCCAGAACCTGCGCGGGCTTCGTTCCGCCGGCTTCATTCTGCCCCTGTTTTAAAATGCCCAATTCGCCGGCGGGCGGAATGGTGATGGTGGAAATCGCGGCGCGCGAAACCTGGGTGAGGGGGTCGAAGGAACGAAGCGACTCCAGTTCATCGCCGAAAAACTCCAGTCGCACGGGCCAGGGACTGGTCGGCGGAAACACGTCCACGATGCCGCCGCGCATGGCGAGATCGCCTTTCTGCGTGACCTGGGCCTCGGGCTCGTAGCCCTGGGCCTCGAGAAACTCGATCAGGTCGAGCGGGGAAATTTTATCCCCCTGCGCCAGGGTGCGCGTGCGGCGCTGAATTTCGCCCGGGGGAAAGGTTTTTTGGAGCAGGGCGGTGACGCTGGTGACGAGCAGCGGCACGGGCGGCGCGTGGGCGGCGAGAGCGACGAGTGCTTGCAGGCGGTCGCTGATGACATCGGCGTGGGGCAGCCTGCCTTCGTGCGGCAGGGTTTCCCAGGCGGGGTAGAAAAGGGGCGCCTGGGCCAGCCAGGTTTCCAGATCCTGTTGAAAGCTTTCCTGCGCCTTCAGGTTTTCCGTGACCACCACGAGGGGGCGCGCCGGAAAGAGCCGTTGCAGCAGGGCGGCCAGGAATGGCTGGGCGTGGGCGGCAACGCCGGTGAGGGCCAACGCTCCGCCCCGCTCCACTTGCCGCGCGAGGGCTTGCACGGCGGGAGCTGGCAGGAGGTCAGCGAACAACAGGCTGGTCGCCGACAAAGTTTCGGATGACGCCAAGCGTGGGGAAAATCGCAGCGCCAGGCCGCGCCGTCAAGCCGCTCATTTGTCCAGACCGAGCTGGAAGTTCACTTCGCGCCGGATGTATGCGAACGGGCGGATGAAGATTTGGGGCCACAAATGCCAGATGATTCCCAAGGTCAGGCAGTAAGTTGCGAGATCGTGTCAGGGTGAATAATAATTCAACAGATGCAGGCCATTCACATCCACGGCCAAATGCCACACGCCGAGCAGGAGAAAACCGGCAAAAAACGGATTCAGGCAAACCACCGCGAGCGCGGCGGGAATGGCCAGGTATTGATTGGCATAAGCCGGGGAGGCCGCCACGAGGACCCCGGTGTAAATCAAGAACGAGTGGAAATTGCTTTTGGGGCGGCAGATAAAGGCGAACACAATCAGCAGCAGATACCAGTAACCCCGGCTGCTCAGGACCAGCCGGGCAATTTCGGGCAACATCAAGCTGTAGAAAACCCCGTACCCGCCGGAATTGTAGAGAAACACATTTTTCACGATGCCGCCGTGGCTGCCCGCCCACCACGGCAAGAAACTGGCCAGAAACACGGCGACCGGCACGCCGATGATCAATATTTTTGTCAGCCAGCCGCGCCGCTTCACCGCCAGCCAGAGGGGAAAGACGAAGAGAATATGTTTGGTGGCCAGCGAAAGCCCCAGGAGCAACAGACCGCCGAACTCGCGGCGGCCCAGCGGCCGTTCCGGCTCGTGGCCCAGTTGCAGGACGCCCAGCAAACCAATGCCCAGGGCAAAGTTATCAAACTGGCTGTGAAACCCGGTGATCAGGATGGAAAC
>Ga0302321_100001964_pt1 | contig 17593 bp, 15 predicted proteins | sample Fen_T0_1_FD_202505 | JGI IMG/M metagenome (GOLD analysis project Ga0302321, IMG submission 202505) | Peat permafrost microbial communities from Stordalen Mire near Abisko, Sweden - Fen_T0_1 | ecosystem: Environmental > Terrestrial > Soil > Wetlands > Permafrost | place: Sweden: Abisko...
GCGCTGCCCGCCGCGCACAGCGTCACGAACTCCAGCGAGCGCAGGCTCTGTGCGGGTGTGCGCGCTCGCAGCATACGTGCGGCTCGCGGAGCGAGCGCGCGATCTTCACCGCCTCGCGAGGCAAAAATGTTGGCGGGGCCTACGGCGCCGGGGCGGGGCCCCAGTCGACCCCGGTCGCCGAGCCGCTCCACACCTTGACGGCTTTGCCGGTGCCATCGGCGTTGGTGAGGAAGATGCCCTGGCCGGCGCGCGCGAACGCGATGGCCCGCCCGTTGGGCGAGAACGCCGGCTCCTCGTTGGAGCCCTCGTTCTGGGTGATCCGCGTCGTGGCCTTGGTGTCGAGGTCGAGCGTGACGATGTCGTAGGTGCCGCCATCGCGCGTCGTGTACGCGATGATGTGCTTGCCGGCCCTTGGCGACCAGATCGGCGTGGTGTTGTAGCTGCCGTTGAACGAGACCTGCCGCGCGGCGCCGCCGGCGGATGACACCACGAAGATCTGCGGGCCGCCGTTGCGATCGCTGACGAACGCCAGCTGGCTGCCGTCGGGCGACCACGATGGCGAGGTATCGATCGCCTTGTCGTTGGTGATCCGCCGGACGATGCTGCCGTCGCTGGCGCTGATCACGTAGATCTCGGGGTTGCCGTCCTTGGACAGCGTGAGCGCGATCTGACGGCCATCCGGCGACCACGACGCCCCGGTGTTCATGCCGTGCTGGCTCGACAGCTGCTTGGGCCGGCCGCCGCCCGCCGGCGCCACGTAGAGGTCGGGGTTGTTGCGCATGAACGACGAGTAGGCGATCTGCCCGCCGGACGGCGACCACGCCGGCAGGATGTTCTGCGAGGTGTTGTTCGACACCTTGTAGGGATTGGCCCCGTCGAAGTCCATCGCGTAGATCGCGCTGGTGGTCGCGGTCTTCGCGGTGAACACGATCTTCGAGCCGAAGAACCCGGGCTCGCCGGTGTAGTACTTGACGATCTCGTTGCACCAGCGGTGCGCGATCGTCCGGGTATCGCCCTTGCGGGAATAGGTCCTGGTCAGCACCGCGTTGGCGCCCTTGGATACCTCGTAGAGCCGGAACTCGATATCGGTCGCGGTGGCGCGGTACTTCACCACGCCGAACGCGCCGACGTCCTTCCACTTCTGCGGCTCGATCCCGAGCCCCTCGGCCTTCAGATCGGCGAGGAAGCCGGCCGGGTCGAGCACCTTGAAAACGCCGGCGACCGACAGGTCGAACGCGGTGACCTGCGCGGCCTCGCGCGAAACGCCCGCGTCGCCCTCCGGCGAGGTCGGGATCGCGATCGGGTACAGCGTGCGCTTGGCGCCGGACACGTCGATCACCACGCCGCCCGCCGGATCATCGGCGCGCGCGGTGGAAGCGAGCGCCCCGGCACACGCCGCGGCGACGACAAGGCTGATTGCTACTTTGGGTGGAATCGAAAACATACCCATTTCCTGATGAGATCGAGATGAGATCGAGTGGTTCAGTCGCGACGCCCTACGGCTTGAACCGAAAGCATACCCATTTCCTGATGACGCCGAGCTGTTCGGTCGGCACCGGCTGCGGCCGGTCGTTGCGCAGCTTCTTCGTGCCGTTCATCGCGCGCTGGACCGAGTCGTCGAGCGTCTCGTCCCCGCTCGGGGTGTCGAACCGGATCCCGGCGATCTTGCCGTCGGGCTCGATGTGAAAGCACCCGATCGGCGGGTGGGCCTCGTCGACCTTCGAGATCGTCGGGATCTCCCAGAGCTGGCGAAAGTCGGCGACCAGGTTGCCCCAGTACGGGTTGCCCGCGTTGATCGGCGCGAAGCCCTTCTCGCTGCCGTCGAACTGACCGATCTCGGTCGTCGGCTTGCCGCCGGGCTGCGGCTCGTCGTCGCTGGCGTGCTTGAACTTCGACAGGTCGACGGGCTTATCGTCGGGCCTGGCGGGCCTGGGCGGCTTCTTGTCGTCCTTGGGCTTGTCCGCGGGCCGCTTGTTCTCGTCGTGCGACACGCCCTCGGGCTTGGCCGGCGGTGGCGGCACGGGCGGCGGTGGCTCGACCGGCGTGGGCTCGGGCGGCGGCGGCGGCTCGGGCGCCTTGGCTTGCTTCTGCGGCTGCTGCTGCTTCTGCGACTTGCGGGCGAGCGACGCCTCGATCGTCATCATTTCCTTGAGCGCCGGCTCGTGCGTGGGCTCGGCGGCCTCGGTCATGTACAGCGTCGTCCCGAACAGCGAGCCGGCCAGGACCATCGTCCCGACGAGCGCGAAGCCGTGCATCTGGCTGTTGTTGAGGCTCATGGTCGATACGAACGCCCGATCAGCGCGGCGGCGCTGCTGGCGCTGCCGGGGCTGAGATCTGCACTTTCTGGTCGAGCTCCGACAGCTTCATCTGATCCGACGGGTCCGTGAGCATCATCACTTTTTCGACGCCGGCGTTCTTCGCGACCGCCATCGCCGTGATCACGACGCCGTACGCGATGTTGGTATCGGCTTCGATGTAGAGCGCGGCTTCTTTCTTCACCCGCTCGTTCGCTTTCAGCTTGGTTTCCAGATCTTGCCACGTGACCCGGGTTCCGCCGAGGAAGACCTCGCGGGTCTGCTTGATCGACAGCACGAGCTTGCCCTCGGGATCGTCGATGTTCTTGGCCGCGACCCGCGGCAGCTGGAGATCGACGCCGGTATTGTTCATCATCGGCGCGGTGATCATGAAGATGATGAGGAGCACGAGCATGACGTCGACGAACGGAGTCACGTTGATCTCCGAGTTCAGCTCGTCGCCACCGCTGCTTCCGAGTTTCATCGCATCACTCGCTAGCGCAGGAAGTGCCGCTTGATGATGTTGAGGTAGTCCTGCTCGAAGGTATCCATCTCCGAGCGCAGCACGCGGAACCGCCGCGTGAAGTAGTTGAAGGCCACCACGGCCGGGATCGCGGCGACCAGGCCGATCGCGGTCGCGAACAGCGCCTCGGCAATGTGCGGACCGACCGTGGTGAGCGAGCTCGCCGCCGGCTTGGCCGCGCCGGTCGCGTTGGGATCCGGCGCCATGTCGATGAACGCGAACAGGATGCCCATCACGGTGCCGAACAGCCCGATGAACGGCGCCGCCGACGCGGTGGTCGCCAGGAACGGCACCATCGACTCGAGCTTGGTCGATTCGACCAGCTGGGCGCGGCGCAGCGCGCGCTCGATGTTCGCCAGGTTGCCCTCGCGGTCGTCCTTGAGGTTCACATCGGAGGCGAGCTTGGCGAGCTCGGTGTACCCGGCCATGAACATCTGTGAGATCGGACTATTTCTCAGGGCCTGCGCCTGCTTGTAGATCTGTTCGATGTCGCGCGACCGCCAGAACGAATCGGTGAACCGGGTCGATTCGGTCGTCGCGCGGCGGACATACATCCACTTGTAGATGATGATGTACAGGCCGATCACGAACATCAGTGCGAGGAGCACCATGACGCCCTTGACGATCCAGTGCGCCTGGTTGAACAAGCGCGGGATGTCCAGGTTTGCTGCTATCGTCGATGCCGCTGAAAACCCTGGCATAGTAGGCAGACGCGATAGCATGCGCACCGCGTCGGGGTCAAATCGTGAATCGTAGGATGCTCTTCGCCCTCGCCTGGACGACGCGGCTCGCGATCGCCGTCGTGTCGCTCGCCGTTCTTGGCTGCGACACGGTCGCGGGGGGCGCGGTCGAGCTGTCGTGGAAGTTGCGGCCAGCCGCGAGCAAGCTGGAGGACAAGTTCGTCGACTGCGATCCGGGCCAGGACGGCACCCAGGCGGTCGCCAAGATCCGGCTGCACTGGAAGGTCGACGACGGCGGGGCCGATCCCAGCCGCGAGGGCTCCGAGGCCTGGGAGTGCCGGTTCAGCCACGGCGTCACCGGGTTCGAGCTGGCCGTCGGTACCGCGCAGCTCTGGATCACGCCGGAGTGCGTGACCGGACCCGCCGATCCCATCACGTACATCGCCCCCGCGGTCGTCCAGCGCAACGTCGCGCTGGGCGACACCGTGAGCCTGGGGGCCGTCGAGCTCGTGGTGTCCGCCTCGTATTGCCGGCACGATAAAGCCGGCAAACCGGTCGATTCCGGTACCCCGTCGCAGCCCTGCATCTGTGATTTCCAGCCGTTTCCCGCTCCGTAGCGGCCGCCGGCGTTTGCCAGTCGTGCCCGGTGAAGTAAACCGCGGGGCGGGCGTCTAACCCGCGCTCACCTCCGAGAGGACGCCACCGATGCCCTCGCGAATGCTCGCAGTTCTTGGCACGCCGCTCCGCGCCGTGGGGGTAGGTCTTGGCCTGGCGGTCCTCGGGCCAGCCCCCGGATGTGTGATCGAGACCGCAAATCGCGATCACGGCACCGATGACGGCGCGTGGATCTCCGCGACCTGGGCGCTGCGCAACATGGCCGACGGCGCCTCGACGTCCTGCCCGAGCGGTTTCGACACAGTTGCGCTGTTCGTGCAACCGGTCGACGGCGCCGGCGCCGCGCTGGGCGATCCGACCGTCGATCTGTTCGACTGCGATGGCTTCGCGGGCACGAGCCGCAGCCTCGTCCCCGATCGCTACGCGGCGTGGATCGAGGTTCGGTCGCACGACCTGGTCACCCGCTACGCGCAGTCGCTGTCGCAGCTGGTCGACGTGCGGCGCGACGATCAGAAGGTCGCGATCGAAGTGCTCAACGACGGTGGTTATTTCCAGCTGAGCTGGGACCTGATCGGCGGCACGACCCACCGGTCGATCGCCTGCACGCAGCTCGCCGGGCTCGACTCGATCACCGTGATCAGCACCAGCGTCGCCAGCCCGCAGCTCGTCTACGACGACCAGCTCGCGTGTGAGGCGCACACGGCGGTGACCGCCGGCCTGCTCCAGGGCGCCTACACGATCGCGGTCCACGCGGTCACCGCCGGCGCGTCGATCGGTGGCGTCACGAGCTTGACCGATCAGGTGATCTACAGCCAGAACCGTGTCACGGATCTCGGCCCGCTTCTCATTCCAATCGATGGGCTGTGAGCGACCGTCGTGCCGATCGCTTCTGGCCGTGTAATAGTCGTTATTTACTCGAGGAGACAGCATATATGAAGAAACTCATCTTGGGGGCGCTGCTCGCAGCTGCTTCGTCGGTCGGTTGCAGCAGCAGCACCACCACCACCACCACCGTGCGCGACTCGATCGTCGACGTGACCTGGTCGTTCACGCACCTCGCCGACAACTCGGTGCGCAGCTGCCCGAGCGGCTTTGGCACGGCGAACATCATCTCGCAGACCATCGATCCGGTGACCCACAAGCTCGTCGGGGCGCCGATCATCGACCAGTTCGACTGCTCCGCGGGCCGCGGCAGCATCACGCTCCCCGATGACACCTTCCTGGTCTGGGTCGAGATCGCGACCAACAGCGGCAGCAGCAAGTACGCCGAGTCCGCCGCCACCTTCGTCGACACCTCGCTCGGCGACGCCAAGGTCGACACCGAGATCCTCGATGACGGCGGCTACTTCTTCTTCACCTGGGACCTCGTCGATTCGAGAACCAATGCCGCGCTGACCTGCCGCAACGCGGGCGTCACCGCGTCGGGCTCCGTCGAGATCGTCTCGATGAGCCTCACCACCTCGAGCTACATCAAGGCCGACAAGTTCACCTGTGAAGACCACTACGGGACGACCGAGGGCCTCCTGGCCGGCGACTACGACATCATGGTCCAGGCCGAGAACAACAACACCACGCTTGGCGCCGCAGACCCGTTCAGCGATACGATCCACGCGCAAAATGGCCTGACCGACCTCGGGAACATCGTGATTCAGATCCCCTGAGTCGAGTCGCCCGGCACCGCGCGGCGGCCCCTCCGGTTCCGTACGCCGGCGAGGGCGCCACGTGGGTGGCCGGGGTCGCGGAGAATGCGCTCATGAGGCGCTCGTGGGTCTCGAGTCGGGGTTGATCTCGCGCGGGCGTGCGGCTCGGCCTCGGTGGCCACGCTCCCCCTGACGCGTCGGGCCCACGGAAAGCGAGGGAGCTCCGCGCGTGATCAGCGCACGGCGCAGGCCGAGGTGCTACGCTGGCGTCGTGAGTGCGAAGCAGCGATCGCGGTTTGCCGGGCTCCGGATCACCCGGGGTGCCTTGGTCATCGCCGGGCTCGAGCTCGGCGTTTCGCTGGTCTGGGCGATGTGCGACCCGGCCACGCGCGCGCTGCTCGTCGACTGGCTGGCGGCGACGCCGACCAACGTGTTCGTGCACGGGCGGGTCTGGACGCTGGCGACCGGCGTGTTCCTGCAGATGAACTTCATCGCGCTCATTCTCCACATGAGCGTGCTGTGGATGTTCGTTCCGACCCTCGAGCGGTTCTGGGGCACGGCGAGGTTCTATCGGTTCTTCGCGATCACCTCGCTGGCCGGGACCGTCGTCGGTTGCGCCGTCGGCTTCGCGCTCGGGCTGGCGCCGTACGACCTCGGTGGGGCGATCTGCGGGCTCGATCCGTTCATCTACGGCGCGATCGTCGCGTTCGGGATCGTCTATGCGCGGCAGCCGGTCCAGTTCTTCGGCGTGCTGCCGCTGACCGGCCGCCAGCTCATGTACGGGATCCTCGGATTCCTCGTGCTGTCCGTGCTGGTGCAGCAGCACTGGGCGCTCGGCGCCGCGTACGCGGCCGCGGCGCTGGCCGCCACGGTCCTCACGTCGAAGCAGTGGAACCCGAGCGTGGTGTGGAAGCGCTGGCGGATCGCGCGGGCGCGCGGTCGGTTGAAGATGATGTCGGGCGGCAAGGCCTCGACGCCGCGGCCACGCGACGAGCACAAGTGGCTGAACTGATCGCGTGGCGTCGCGCGGCGGGCTGGGCGCGCCGCCGGCAGCCGCGGATCGCGCCGCGCGAAAGGTGATAGCCTGGCGTCGGCCATGGACGCCGACGGCCCCTTCGCTCCCGGTGAGGCGAACACCGGGTTGACCACGCTGTTCGAGGGCGAATGGGCGACGACCCGGCAGCTGCAGAAGGGTAAGCTCGTGGTGGTCGCCGGGGCGGATCAGGGCAAGGAGCTCGAGATCGCGAAGTCGCGGGTGACCGGCGGGCGCAGCTTCATCAGCGATCTGGTGGTCGCGGACAAGGCGGTATCGGGGACGCACTTCGAGGTTGCGGCGCGCGACGATGGCTATCGGCTGCGCGATCTCAATTCGCGCAACGGCGTGTACGTCGGCGATCTACGGATCCGCGAGGTGTTTCTGCGGCCCGGTACGGTGTTCCGGATCGGCCACACCAGCATCCAGTTCCAGTCGCTGCAGGAGGTCGTCGAGATCGAGCTGTCGAAGCAGGACCGGTTCGACGCCATGCTCGGGGCGTCGCCCGCGATGCGCGAGATCTTTGCGCAGCTCGAGAAGGTCGGGCCCAGCGACCTGACGTGCCTCATCACCGGCGAGACCGGGACCGGCAAGGAGATGGTGGCGCGCGCGCTGCACAACGCGTCGGGCCGCCGGCCGTTCGTCGTGCTCGACTGCGGATCGATCCCGCGCGAGCTGATCGAATCGACGCTGTTCGGCCACGAGAAGGGCAGCTTCACCGGCGCGGTCGCGCAGCAGATCGGCTGCTTCGAGCAGGCGCACGGCGGCACGATCTTGCTCGACGAGATCGGCGAGCTCGATCTCGGGCTGCAGCCCAAGCTGTTGCGGGTGCTCGAGCAGCGCGAGATCAAGCGGGTCGGCGGCGACCGCGCGCACAAGATCGACGTCCGCGTGCTCGCGGCGACCCACCGCGATCTGCGCGAGGAGGTCAACCGCGGCGGGTTCCGCGAAGATCTGTATTTCCGGCTCTCGGTCGTGCACATCGAGCTGCCGCCGATGCGCGAGCGTCGCGACGATATCCCCGGGCTCGCGAACCAGTTCTTGCGCGAGGTCGGCGACCGCCGCGGCATGGCGATGTCGTGGTCGCCCGACGCGATGGCGGCGCTGGTCAGCCACAGCTGGCCGGGCAACGTGCGGGAGCTGCGCAACGTCGTCGAGCGGGCCGCCGCGCTCGGCGAGGGCCCGGTGATCACGCGCGCCGATCTCGCGTTCGGTCGCGAGCTCGGGCCGAGCGTCGTCGTCGCGCACGATCTGGCGCAGGCCGGCGTGCAGGCGGCGCAGCGGGCGGCGGCGCGGCTCGGCGGCGTCGAGCTGCCACCGCCACAGGCGGGTCCTGCGACGTTCGATCCGGCGCTGCTCGTGGCAGGGCACGGCTTCAAGGGCGCCAAGCAGGCCGTCGTCGATGCGTTCGAGGTGGCGTACCTCGCGGCGCTGATGGCGCGCAACGGCGGCAACATCACGCGCTCGGCCCAGGAGGCCGGGCTGACCCGGTACCACCTGCGCGAGCTGCTGAAGCGCCACGGCCTCCAGGGCGGCGACGCCGAGGAGCGCGGCTAGAACGTGAGGATGGTCAAGCCGCCCAGGGCGAGCGCGCCGCCGCCGGTCGCGGTCGCGACCGCGTAGGTCGGCCGGCCATCGAGCTGGTACAGGAGCAGGCCGCCGACCGTGGCGGCGAGGCCGACGACCGTGAGCGCCATGCCGACCTGCGCGGTGTGGCGATCCTGCGCGACCAGGCGCTGCTGGATGCGATCGATCGCGAGGCCCTGCGTGGCGGCGCGATCGGCGGCCTCGTCAGGGAGCTTGTCGGGCACGTTGTTGAGCAGGGCGATCGTGGCCAGCGTCGCCTTGTCGAGCGCCTCGTTGACCGTGCAGATCTCGCAGTGCTCGGTGCGCTGCTGCAGGATCCGGCCGGTATCGGTGCGGACCAGCGTGACGACATAGCCAAAGCTCGTGCCCGCGCCGGTGAGCGAGGCGAGCAGGACCAGCTCGGCGCCGGTGTAGCGCCGGGTCTCCATGATGCACGGGCCGACGATGCAGCCCTCGGTCCAGGTGGTCGAGCGCTGCATCATCTGCTTCATGCGCGCGCGGCTCGCCAGCCAGTAGTGCTTGGTATCGAGCTGCTCCTCGAGCCGGTGCTGGAAGGTCTCCTTGACCTCGTCGGGCACGCCCTCGACGCGGAGCTCGAGGATGCCGACGATCCGGCGGTTGTCGGCGGCGGCCGGCCGCAGCGGCGCGTCGCTGTCGCGCGTGGCGGTGGCGGGCGCGGCGGTGGCGGGCGCCGCCGGCGGAGCGGGAGCGCGCGTCTGCGGGCCTGCGCCGGCCACGCCGGTGGCAAGCAGCATCACGGCTGCGGCTGCCAACAGGGGGGCGCGACTCACGCTTCGTCGACTTGTGTGATGAACTGCTTGAGCAGACCGTCGATCATGAGGTTGCGATCGGTGGGCTGGTACCGGCCATCGCGCCAGCCCACCTGGATCTCGCTGTAGCGCTTCTCGTTCTCGACGATCGCCGTGCGGTAGAGCCCGACCTTCTTGACGATGTCCTTCTGGTTGCGAATGAAGTAGGACACCATCGACGCGCCCGCCGCGACGCTGAGCACCAGGCCGAGCGGCCCGCCGAGCGCGTAGCGCAGGCCGATCCGCAGCGCGAGCAAGAGGCCCGCGCCGATCGCGACCTTCTTGGTGCCCGAGCCATCGACGACCGAATCCTTGGCGAGCGAGAGCGAGGTCTGACCGGAGGCGATCAAGAGCGCGATGAAGTTGCCCTTCCGCGTCGTCCAGCTGCGGTCGTAATACTCGCGAATTGCTTGCTTCAGGAACGCGTCCCACGTCGTGTAGAGCCCCGGCGAGCTCGTCGCGATGTCCTTCGAAGGCTCGGCCACGGTGCGTAGCTTACCACTCGGGTTTGACAGGGGTACCCAGGTCGCACAGATTCGAGGGCATGACATCCACGAGGTTGGGCCTGGCGCTTGTCGTCGCGATGACCGGCGTGGCTCACGCCGATCTCGCGTCGGGCACCGACAAGCTGATCGCCGGCGATTACAAGGCGGCGATCACCGAGCTCGGCAAGGTGTCGGGCAAGGACCGGCCGGCGGCGCGGCTGCTGCTGGCGCGCGCCCAGATCGCGACCGGCGACTACGCGGCGGCGGAGGCGACGCTGGTCCCGCTCGCGCCCGCCGCGGCCAAGGATCCGCAGGCGATCGAGGCGCACCTGGTGCTCGACCAGCTGCGCCGCGCCACCGGCCGGACCCGCGACGCCCAGGCCGATCTCGAGCAGCTGTGGAAGGATCACCCGACCGACCGCGCGATCCGCACCGCGCTCGGCCAGGTGAGAGCCGCGCTCGGCGACGTGCTGGGCGCCAAGGCCTTGTTCGATCAGACGATCAAGGAGAGCGACGCGAACCAGCTCAACCTCGACGATCCGGTCCAGACGTTCCAGCTCGCGGTCGCGGCGCGCCAGACGTCGCAGTTCCAGCTCGCCAACGACGCGTTCCGCGAGACCTTGAAGCTGTCGCCCCAGCACACCGCGGCCGGGATCGCGTGGGCCGACCTGTTCCTCGAGAAGTACGCGGCGCAGCTCGCCGAGCAGACGCTCGAGGAGGTGTTCAAGGTCAACCCCAACGATCCCGAGGCCCACGCGGCGATGGCGCAGGTCATCGTCGAGACCCGCTACGACCTCGCGGCGGTGCGCCACCACCTCGATGCCTCGCTGGCCGTCAACCCCAGGAACGCCCGGGCGCTCAAGGTCCGCGCGTCGATCGAGATCGATCAGAACCAGTGGGGCGCCGCGACCCGGACGCTCGACGGCGTGCTCGCGGTCGACAAGGACGACGTCGAGGCGATCGCGATGAAGGCCACGATCGCGTGGCTGCGCGACGACAGCAAGGCCTACGCCGCCGAGGTCCAGCGCGCGCTGGCGATCGATCCGGCCTACGCCGAGCTGTACCGGATCGTCGCCAGGTCCGCCGTGCGCGAGCACCGCTACGTCGAGGCGATCGAGCTCGAGAAGCAGGCGGTCAAGCTCAAGCCCGATTTCTTCGAGGCGATGGCCGGGATCGGGCTCGGCTACCTGCGGCTCGGCATGGAGAAGGAGGGGCTCGAGTGGATCGACAAGTCGTGGGCCGGCGATCAGTACAACGCCCGCGCGCTCAACACGCGCAAGCTGTTCAAGGAGACGATCCCGAAGGAGTACACGTTCGGCACCAGCAAGGACTTCCGGATCCGCTACCACAACGACGAGAAGGCGGTGCTGGCCCGCTACCTCGAGCCGACGATGGAGCGCGCGTTCGCCGACATGGTGAAGCGCTACGGCTTCACGCCCAAGACGCCCTTGATCCTCGAGCTCTACGCCGACCGCAACGACTACGGGATCCGCACCGTGGGGCTGCCCGATATCGCCGCGCTCGGCGTCACGTTCGGCCAGGTGATCACCGCGATGTCGCCGGCCACGGGCGATATCAACTGGGGCATGGTGATGTGGCACGAGCTCGGCCACATCTTCGCGATCCAGCTGTCGAACTCGCGGGTGCCGCGGTGGTTCACCGAGGGGCTCAGCGAGTACGAGACGCTGATCGCGCGGCCCGACTGGCGGCGCGAGAACGACGCCGATCTGTACGGCGCGGTGGTCAACCAGACGCTGCCCTCGATCGGCGAGCTCAACCAGGAGTTCATGCAGCCCGATGTCAACGCGGTGGTCGTCGCCTACTACCAGTCGGCGGTGACGATCGAGTACCTCGCGCAGACCTACGGGTTCCCCAAGATCGTCGAGGCGCTCAAGCTGTTCGGCAAGGGCAAGGAGACGACCGAGGTGCTGCAGGCGATCACCGGCAAGCCGATCGCCACGCTCGACGCCGAGTTCCGCAAGTACCTCGACCTCCGCCTCGCGCCGTACGCCGGGAGCTTCAAGTTGCCGACCCGCGGGTTCGACGACGTCACCAAGCTCGAGATCGCGGCGGACGCGGCGCCCAAGGACGCCAAGGCCAAGGCCCACGTCGCCCTCGGCTACTACTACGGCGGCGAGGCCGAGAAGGCGATGGCGGCGGCGGCCGCGGCGCTCGCGCTCGATCCCAAGCAGCCGATCGCCCGCTACATCGAAGCCGAGGTCGTGCTCCACCAGGGCGACCAGGCCAAGGCCAAGGCGATCTACCAGAGCCTCATCGCCGACGGCCACGACAACTACGATCTGCGGACCCGGCTCGCCCAGATCGCGCAGGGCGACGCCAAGGAGGTCGAGGCCCAGCTGTGCGCGGCCAAGAAGCTCGACCCCGAGCGCAGCTTCCCCTACCAGGAGCTCGCGCAGCTCTACGAGAAGGCCGGCCAGATGCCCAAGGCGCTCGTCGAGCTCGAGCACTACGCGTTCCTCGAGCAGATGGACACCGCGCCGCTCAAGAAGCTGATCTCCGAGTACGCCAAGCTGGCCCGGTGGGCCAAGGTCCGGACCTACGGCGAGATGGCGACGTACATCGCGCCCGGCGACCCCGACGTGCTCGGCGGCCTCGGCCGCGCCTACCTCGAGCTGCGCCAGCCCGACAAGGCGCTGTTCACCTACGACACCATGCTGCTGGCCAGTCCGCCGCCACGCCGCCCGGCCCTGGTCCACCTCGGCCGCACCCGCGCGTTGCTCGCCCTGGGCAAGACCGCCGACGCCAAGGCGGCGCTCGCCAAGGCGATGAAGACCGAGCCCGAGAACGCCGAGGCGCTCGAGCTCAAGGCCAAGTTGAAGTAGCTGCGGCGCCCGGAACCTTGCCACACGATGTTTCGAATGGTGGTGGTCGTGGCGATGTGGAGCTGTGCGGCGGTTCCGCCCGCGGTGCTCGTGGATGGCGGTAGCGAGCCGGTCGCGCGGCCGATCATTCTGGGGCCGGTGGTTGCTCCCGCGCGCAACGATAACGACTCGATGGCCCTCGTGCCGAGCGCTGCCTCCAGTGCGATGTTCGCGCAGATGCAGGCCGCGGTGCGTGGCGTGGGTATCCTTGCCCACGATGCGCGGATCGATCTGGCCGCCGGCGACGTTGCCAGCGTGGTGGACGGCGATCTCTCACCGAGTCGAGCGCTGGTCGAGTTCGCGCTGCGCACGCGCGGCGTCATCGAATCGGCACAGCAGGTCGCGGTGGTCCGCGCGGACTCGCCCGAACAGGCCGCACTGCAGCTGACGGTACAGATCGGCCCCGTGCCGCGATCAGCGACCGGGCGCTTCGAGCTGACGGGCGAGCTCTCGGCGCAGTTTCGCGATCCGCACGTCGTCATCACGGACGGATATCTCCGGACGCAGCCAAGCGTGACTGTCGAGGAACGAGGGCGCTTTCACCTGGTCATTTCATGTGAAGCAGGACCAGGCGTTCGGTGGATCTCCGTGGAAGCAGCGACGGCGTCGACGCCCCAGCTCCTGGTCCAGTTTCCGGTGTTCTGCGGCACGCGGCCGCCGGCAACGTTCAAGGTGTGGTCGCGGTCGCGCGGCGATACGCCGAGCGGCTCCGGATCGCCCACGCGATCGGGCACGACGTGGACGGCCCGTAGATTGGGACGAGCCGCCAAGGTCGGCGGCGACGCGCCGCGCTCGCCGTCCGGACCACGGCGCGGCGGTACCGCCCGGGTGTCAGCACGCGGGTCCGCGGTCGCCTCGAGCCCCGCGGCCCGGCCGCAGCTGTGCGAGCATGCCGGCCATGTGGAGATCCGTCGCCGTGTGTTCGCTCGTCTGTGGTCTGGCCGCGGGGCTCGCCGCGCGCCCCGGGTTCGCCGCGCCGGCCACGGCGCCGGCGGTCTTGATCAAGGCCGCGCACGTCATCGATGGCACGGCCGATCGGCCGCGCGACGGCGTGGCCGTGCTGGTCGAGGGCGATCGCATCGCCGCCGTCGGGCCGGCTGCCGAGCTCGCCGCGAAGCACCCCGGCGCGCGCGTGGTCGATCTCGGCGGCGCGACGCTCTTGCCCGGCCTCATCGACGCCCACACCCACGTGTTCCTCAACGACGACGTCGGTCCCGGCGTGTACGACGCGATCTTGCTCAAGCAGAGCGCGCCGTACCGCGCGATCGAGGCGGCGGCCAACGCGCGCGCCGCGCTGATGTACGGCTTCACGTCGCTGCGCGATCTCGAGACCGAGGGGGCGATGTACGCCGACGTCGACGTCAAGCAGGCGATCGCGCGCGGTGTCGTGCCGGGGCCGCGCATGCAGGTCGCGACCCGCGCGTTCGCGCCGACCGGGATGTACCCGCTGCGCGGCTACAACTGGGAGCTCGAGCTGCCGATCGGCGTGCAGACCATCGACGGCGCCGAGCAGGCCCGCAAGGCCGTGCGCGAGCAGGTCGGGTTCGGCGCCGACTGGATCAAGTACTACGCCGATCATGGGGTGTACGAGGGCGGGGCGGATCGCCCGGTTCGCAGCATCGTCAACTTCACCGCCGCCGAGGCCGCGGCGATCGTCGACGAGGCCCACCGGCTCGGGGTCAAGGTCGCGGCGCACGCCAATGGCTGGGATGGCATCGACGCCGCGCTGCGCGCCGGGGTCGATTCGATCGAGCACGGCCAGGGCATCACGGACGACCTGGCGACCCGGATGCTCGCGCAGAACGTGGTGTGGTGCCCGACCTTGCTGGCCTATCAGTACTCGGTCAAGAAGCTCGGCGCCGACCCGCGCGCCTGGATGGCCGCCGTGCACAAGGTCGCGCTCGGGCGCGCGTTCAAGCGCGGCGTGCGGATCGCGTTCGGGACCGACGCCGGCGCGTTTCCGTGGAGCCTCAACCCGGCGGCCGAGGCCAAGCTGATGACCGACGCCGGGATGCCGGCGATGGCGGTGGTGCGCTCGCTGACCTCGGTGGCGGCGGCGCTGCTCGATCCGCTGTGCCGGCCGGGCGCGAAGGCGTGCGGCAAGTCCGACGTCGGCGCGATCGCGCCGGGCAAGCACGCCGACCTCGTGGCGGTCGCCGGCGATCCGCTCAAGGACATCACCGAGCTCGAGCGCGTGACGTGGGTCATGAAGGCGGGCGTGGTGTGGAAGTCGCCCGAGGCGGCCCCGCCGGCGAAGTGAGCTCGGCCACGCAGCCCGCGCGCGGGCCTGTGGTAGGTAGTCGGGTGAGCTCATACCCCATGGTCGATCCGCGCTTGGTCCCCTCCGTGTTTTCCGCCTGGCTGGCGCCGGCGCTGCTGGTCGTGGCCGCCTGCAGCAGCAGCGACGCCACGATGTCCGCGCCGGATGCCGGCAGCAGCAGCTGCGATCCGGCGACCGTGCTGCCGAGCAACTACCGGCTGATCGCCGCGACCTCGACGGGCCTGGTCACCGTCGCGACGTCGAACGGCGTGACGTCGGGGACGATCGACGCGACCGCCGGTGGCGTCACGGCCGCCGCCGGCAACCCGTATATCTACGTCGATCTGCGCGCCGGCACGAAGGTCGCGATCACCGATCTCGCGGCGCGGACGTCGGCGGACTGGGACATCGCGCTCAAGCGATCGAGCCTGCGGGTCAACGGCGGCGACTCCGGCGCCGGCGGCCGGTCGCTCGCGGTGTTGCCCGCGGCCACGCTCGCCGAGGTCACCGCGGGGCCGGCCGATGGCTACGCGATCGACGACTTCACCACCGCCGGCTGCACGCTCGACAGTCTCCCGGCCGGTGAGCCCAAGACCGCGTTCGGCGAGTGGTACGACTACGACGACACCACCCACGCCGTCACGCCCAAGGCCGAGGTCTACGTGATCGAGCGCGGCGATGGATCGCGGACCGCGCTCCGGATCGATGCGTATGCCGGCGATCCGTCGATGCCGACGCGCACGGCGTTCTACCGGGCCGCGTGGAAGCAGCTGCCGTCGAAGTGACGCGGCCGGCGCGCGGGCCAGGCTACCAGATCTTCACGCGCTGATCGGGCGCGAGGTACAGCGCGTCGCTCGGCTTGGGCCGGAACGCGTCGTACCAGGCGTCGAGGTTGCGCACGGTCTGCGCGCGCAGCCCCACGGGGCTGTGCGGATCGGTGGCCAGCCGGTTGGCGAGCTCGGCGTCGCGGAACATGCCCCGCCACGCCTGGGCGAACCCGAGGAAGAACCGCTGATCGCCGGTGAATCCGTCGAGCACGGGAGCCAGCTTGCCACCGAGCGAGAGCTTGTAGGCATCGTAGGCCACCGTGAGGCCGGCCAGGTCGGCGATGTTCTCGCCGATGGTGAGCTCGCCGTTCACGCACAGCGCCGGCTTGCCGGCCGCCGCGGGCACCGGGCAGTACGCGCTGTACTGCGCGACCAGCTTCTGCGTCGCGGCATGGAACTTCTCGGCGTCGGCGGGCGTCCACCAGTTGGCGAGCACGCCCTTGGCATCGAACTGCGCGCCCTGATCGTCGAACCCGTGGCTGATCTCGTGGCCGATCACGGCGCCGATGCTGCCGTAGTTCACCGCGTCGTCGGCCGCGGCGTCGAAGAACGGCGCCTGCAGGATGCCGGCCGGGAACACGATCTCGTTGAGCGAGGCGTTGTAGTACGCGTCGACCATCATCGGGGGCATCCCCCACTCGTCGCGGTCGAGCGGCTGGCCGAGCTTGGCGAGCTGGCGATCGTCCTCGAACGCGTTGGCGCGCATCGCGTTGCCGTAGGCATCGCCGGGCACCACGGTCAGCGCGCCGTAGTCGCGCCAGCGCTTGGGATAGCCGATCTTGGGGTTGTAGGTGGCGAGCTTGGCCTTGGCCCTGGCCTTGGTCTCGGGGCCCATCCACACGAGCGCGTCGAGCCGCTGGCCCATCGCGGCGAGCAGGTTTCCGACCAGCTGGTCGGCGCGCGCTTTGGTCTGGGGCGTGAAGTACCTGGCGACATAGAGCTTGCCGACCGCCTCGCCGAGCGCGCTCGTCACCTGCTCGACGCCGCGCTTCCAGCGGGGCCGAGGCTCGGGCGTGCCGCCCAGCGTCTTGCCGTACATCTCGAACCTGGCGTCGACGAACGCCTTGCCGAGGTACGGCGCCGCCGCGTCGAGCGTGCGCAGCGTGAGGTAGTCGCGCCACACCGCGAGTGGCTGGCGCCGGATCAGCCGGGCGGCCGCGGCGATCGCCGAAGGCTCCAGCACATCGACCGCCGGCTGGCCGGCGAGGCCGGTCGCGTCGAGCCACAGCTTCCAGTCGAGGTCGGGCGCGAGCTTGGCGAGCTCCGCGATCGTCCGCTTGTTGTAGGTCTTCAGCGCGTCACGGGTCTCCACGAGGGTCCAGTGGGTGGCGGCGATCTTGTCCTCCAGTGCGTAGACCGCGGCGGCGCGCCGCTCGGCGTCCTTGCCGCCGACCAGCGTGAACAGCGTGGCGATGTACTTGCGATACCCGGCGCGCACCGCCGCGAACTGCGCGGCCTTGACGTCGTACATGTCGCGATCGGGCAGCCCGAGGCCGCCCTGGCCGATGTTCGCGATGTAGTGCTCGGGATCGCGGCTATCCTGATCGACGGTCCGCTCGATCGGCGTGGCGACCGAGCGCCGCGCGTTCGCGGCGAGCTGGCGCACGACGCCGCTCACGTCCTTGATCTGGGCGATGCGGTCGAGCTCGGCCTGGATCGGCGCGGTGCCCTGGGCCTCGATCGCCGCCTCGTCCATGAACGCCTGGTACAGATCGGCGATCTTCTGGCCCTCGCTGCCCGGCGGGCCGGCCGCGGTCTCGATGATCTGCCGCGTGCGCTGCTCGGCGCGATCCGCGACCGCGATGAAGTTGGCGTACATCGCGCGATCCGCCGGGATCGGCGTCGACGCCAGCCAGCGGCCATTGGTGTAGCGAAAGAAGTCGGTGCCCGGCGCGACCGTGCGGTCCATGCCTTCGAGGTCGAAGCCCCAGGCGCCGATCTCGGGCGTGGGTCTGGCC
>Ga0302321_100001965_pt1 | contig 17581 bp, 11 predicted proteins | sample Fen_T0_1_FD_202505 | JGI IMG/M metagenome (GOLD analysis project Ga0302321, IMG submission 202505) | Peat permafrost microbial communities from Stordalen Mire near Abisko, Sweden - Fen_T0_1 | ecosystem: Environmental > Terrestrial > Soil > Wetlands > Permafrost | place: Sweden: Abisko...
GCCCGGCTGGTCAATTGTGCGATGCCACAGGCATGTGCTACGACCCATGCGTCGGCATTTCCTGCCTGCCCGGTGCCACGTGCCAGAGGGGTCTGTGCCAGGATTGCTACTCGCGCGGCTGCCCAACTGGACAGATCTGCCACAATCGACAGTGCGGGTCCGATCCCTGCGCCGGCGTGGTCTGCGATCTGGGCGAGTATTGTGCCAACGGAACCTGCGTGCGCAGTTGCGTGGGCCGCGATTGCACCAAAGGTCAGAGCTGCCGGCTGGGTGAGTGTGTGGTTGATCCGTGCACGGCCCTGACCTGTCCCTCGGGTTCCTACTGCGATCCCTCGACTGTGAAGTGCCGGAACCGGATCTGTTCGGGGGTTTCCTGCCTGGCCGGCACTGCGTGCGTCGAGGCCACCGGCAAGTGCGAGACCAGTGCTTGCGAGGCGGTTCACTGTCGAGATCCGGAAGAATGCGTGGTCCAGACTGACGGACATGCGGAGTGTGTCCTCCTCAACAAGCCCAATGTGGTCGTGGCCCGTGTCAAGCCAGGGAGCAGAGGCCTGTTTGGCTGCGCAGTTGGTGGCGGGAGTGTTGGAACCGGAGTTGGGGTGGGAGCTTGGTTGCTGGCACTGCTGGGCATGGTGCTGGCGCGTAGGAGGCGGTGGGGAGGGTAGGGAGCGCGGAGTGCAGCGCTTGCACTGGGAGTCGCTTCGTCAACCCTCCTCAAACGCGCGCGGGGCGGCCAGGCAGTACTCGATGGCCGGCTGGATCTTTTCCGACGGCAATCCGCGCCAGAAGACATGCCATTCGGGAAAGCGCGCCAGTCCGTCGCACTGCTTGGCGTACCACGAGCAGATGGGATTGGAAGGCTGCGCGCGCCAGAAGAAGGTCGGGAAATCACGGGTGAGCAGCGACCAGATCTCGCCGCCGATGCCTTCGCCCTGGGCTTCCCGCTCGACGGCGAACTTGGACAGGTAGGGCGCCACTGGCTTCTGCCCCACCAGCGCCGCCCCCAGATAGCCTTCTTCCAGGTAGACGCGCTCGGCATCGCGTTCGATGAGCCCGCCCGGCTCCATGGCACCGGCAACCAGGGCGCGACCGAATGCGGATTGCAGAAGCCCTTGCAACCGCTCGCGGTCGACGCGCGCCAGGCCATCGTGGGTGTCGATGCGCGAGCCACGCCGGATCATCGTGCCGGCGCCGTTGACGGTGAACAACTCGCGCAGCAGGTGCAAGGGGTTGACCACGGCCACGCTCATGCGCTGGGGAACCTGATCGAGCAGATTCTTGACGTGCCGGAGCAGCGAAGCGTGGCGGCGTGACAGGTGCCCGGTGGCCATCAGCCGTTCGTAGTCGTTGGACAAGTTGACCAACGAAATGGACGGCGCGCCCTCTCGCTCGAGGCCGGAGCTGGTGGAAAGAAACACGACCTTTCGGGTCTCCAGGCCGGTGGCCAGGCTGTGCAGCAGGCGGAAGCGTGCTTCGATGTCGAGTTCCTTGGCTGCGTCCAGCGACACGATGGGGATGGTGTTCTGCTGCAGGGTCTCGCGCACCGACTCGCGGATGGCGGCAGGCAGATCGGGCCCCGAGCCAATGGTCCGGGCCGACACCTCGTCTTCCAGCAGCCATTCCAAGATGCGCTGCGACTGCCGATCGGCGTCGCGCGCGTCGAGCAACCCGACCAAGACCACGGGATTGAGGCCCAGGCCGGCCAGGATGCGCAGGTCGAAGTGGAAGGGATCGAGTGCGGCACGCACGATCTGGGCGTCAGCCACGATGATGGCGAAGCTCTCCTTGCGTTGGGCGCGGAAGAGCTTCAGGTAGAGGTCCACATCGGCCTTCTGGCCCACACTTTCGAGAAAGCGTTGGATGATTTCTGGTTCCATCGTTGAATGATCCGCTGGATGCCAACATGACCCCAGCATGGCGGCGCCGTCAATCGTGGATGTGCCCGTGGCTTGCGGCAGTGGTACGCTGACTGCCGCGAACATGAGCGACCGAGGCATGGCCCCCACCGAGATGGCGGATGCTGCGCGCGATCCGCGCGTGGGCACCGTGGTGGGCGATCGCTACCGGGTGCTCGGGTGCATCGGCGAGGGCGGCATGGGCGCGGTCTTCCGAGCTGAGCACATCTTGATGAAGAAGCCGGTGGCGCTGAAGCTTCTGCACGCCGAGATGGGGCAGGTGGAAGAGGCGGCACGGCGCTTCGAGCGCGAGGCCCAGTCGGCTTCGCGCCTGAATCATCCCAACATCGTGTCGGTCACCGATTTCGGCCGCAACCACACCGGCGAGCTGTTCCTGGTCATGGAGTTCGTGGCGGGCGAATCGCTCGCCGAGCTGCTAGCGCGCGAGGGTCGGCTGCCGGTGGCGCGGGCGTGCCGGCTGGCGGGCCAGATCCTGAGCGCGCTCGAGCACGCGCACGGGCAGAAGGTCATTCATCGCGATCTGAAACCGGGCAACGTGATGCTGGTGCAGAGCCCGGATCCGCGTCTGGGTGAGACGGCCAAGATCCTGGATTTCGGAATCGCCAAGATCACGGAGAGCAGCGAGGGCGAGCAGCCGCTGACCAAGGGCGTGATGATCTTCGGCACGCCCAGTTACATGTCGCCCGAGCAGGCTACCGGGCAAGAGGTTGATACGCGATCCGATCTCTATTCGTGCGGGATCATCCTGTACGAGATGTTGACCGGCAAGAAGCCCTTCGAGGCCGAAGACGTGGTCAAGCTGATGGCCATGCAGGTGACAACGCAGCCTCCGCCGTTCGTTCGCGTGGCGCCCGGTGCAGATATTCCGGCGGGCGTGGAGGCGGTTGTCGTGCACGCCCTTGAGAAGGAGCGCGAGCGTCGGTTTGGTGCGGCGGCCGAGTTCCGCGAGGCCCTGGAAAAGGCCGAGGCAGAAGTGGATGGAGCGGGGGCACGCCTGGCCGCGGCGTCCGCGCGTTTGGGCAAGCACGCCGGCGCGCTGTGGGCCAGACGGTGGGTGGCGTGGGCAGCCCTGGGCAAGTTGTGGCGCGCGTTGGGTTGGGTGGGACGCCAGTCGGTCACAGGGGCACGCCTGCTGCTCGCCCGCCTGCCACCGGCCGCGCGGCCTTGGGTCAAGGCGGCGGCGGCTCTCGTGGCCGTAGCACTGATCGGGATTCTGCTCTTCGGCCACCGACACGGTGCCGCTCCGCGCTTGCTGCCGCCAAGGCCCAGGCCAGTCGCGCAGGAAATGAAATCGCCCATCAAGCAGATCGAGGACGGGATGGCCAAAGCGCGCTTTGCCGAAACCCGCATGCTCATCATGCAACAGATTTCAGAGCATCCCGAGGTGGCGCGCGTGCGCTACCTGCTGGGAAACTTGGAGTTCGCCGACAAGAATCCAGGCGTGGGTCTTCAGGCCTACGAGGAGGCGCTGCGCATGGATGCAGGGCTGCGCGGCGATGCCGCACTGCTGGTCAACGTGCGGGGCCTGCTCTCGGACAAGAAGCTCGGCCGGAGCGCCCTTGATCTCATGGTCAAGCAGATCGGCGTCCCGGCCTGCGGCGCGCTGGCCGAGAGTGCCAGCGAGGACCGCCGCATCGACTTTCGGCAGGACGCGCGTTCGGCCTGCGAGAATCTGAAATGCTCCGACAAGGTGGACCGCGTGCAGAGCTACGCCCTGGACCTGGCGCAAGGGAGAAGCTGCGCGGAAAAGCGTGAGGCCGTGCAGCAGCTCGGCGCCAGCGAGGATCCTCGCGCGATCGAGCCGCTACGCAAGGCTCGCTATGGTGAACGCGGTGGCCTGCTCGGCAGGGTGCTGGGCAGCGCAGGCAACTCATGCATCATCAAAGACATCGACGCCGCCCTCAAGGAATTGGGCGCCGAGGCGCCCTCGCGCAAGAAGAAGTAGCTACGGCTTGTCGGGGAATTGCGGGCCGCCCGAAAGGCCGGCCCGCGGGTCGCGAGAGCGTGGGCGTGAGCGAGTTCGTGGGCGTTTTGCGGGGAGACGGCTGGCGGGTCGCTCACGCTCACGGCAGCCCACACGGGCCGCAGCACGCTGGTCGCTCACGCTACCGCGACCGCTCACGCTGGCCGATCTGCGCTCGAAAGGTCCCGCGATTGGACTGCCCGACAATCATCCGATAGTGGTCCTGACGCGGGTGGTGACTAGCAGACGCCCGCGCTGTGACGGGACGCAACGCGTGGCGCCTCGCGTGTATCACGAGGCACGCGAGCTGTTGTCGTCGCCATCAGGACAGATGTCGGGGGACGACTTCCTGGCGAGCCACAACCGTGACGGAAGATCTTAGGGTACACTAGCTGCGTGGATCGAGACCGAATCGCACAGGAAATCACGCGCGTGTTCGCGGCGAGGAACGAGAACGCAGATGCCGTCTACTTGTTCGGCAGCTTGGCGCGCGGCGAAGGCGGTCCGAACAGCGACGTGGATGTGGCGGTTCTGTACGGCAAGCCAGTGGAGGCGGGCCTGGCAGGGCTCAAGCTCGCCTTGGCCGGCGACCTTGAGGAACGCCTCGGCCGGCGGGTCGATCTGGTCGTGCTCGACAGTCAGCCCCCGGATCTCGTCCATCGCGTGCTACGCGATGGACTGCTCGTACTTGAGAACAATCGTTCCGCGCGCATCCGGTTCGAAGTGAATGCGCGCAACGAGTACTTCGACGTCTTGCCCATGCTACGGCGCTATCGAAGATCACCCGGAGTGCGTGCCGCGTGACGGACCAGGATCTCGTCGACAAGAAGCTGGCGTTCATCGAGACGTGCCTGTGCGATCTGCGCAGGTTGGCGCGGCCCGATCGCCTGTCCACAGACGTGCGCGAAATCCGGTTCGTGGAGCACACCCTGCAGATGGCCATCCAGGCGGCGCTCGACGTGGCTTCCCACATTGTGTCGGACGACCGACTGGGCGAACCTCGCACGAATCGTGAAGTGTTCGACTTGCTGGGACGGCACGGATGGCTTGCGCCCTCCCTGGTGGGCGTGCTGCGCGACATGGGCGGTTTCCGGAACGTGCTGGTCCATGGCTACGCCGAGGTTGATGTCAGCGTCGTGCGCGATGTCCTCGACCGACACCTGCCGGATTTCGTGGCATTCGTAGCGGCCATCCGCCAGCGGATTGCACCGCTCGCACCTGACCAGGGCTGACCCGAGGGCGGATCGCTCGACGGCGGCTTCGACGAGTTGCTCGAATTTTGGCCCAAGCCCTATTCCCGGACGGCCGGCGTTCTCGGTGGGGGCTTGACGGGGTAGACTGTGCTGCGATTGGCACTGCGAACAGTGGATGGCCCCAGGATGCTTCGACCCAAAGGTACATTGAAGATGCCAGAGGCATAGCTTCGATAGGTTGCAGATGGAGTTACCTTCGCCAACCGGCGCCGTCGGCGTCGTGGCCGTTCGGAATCGATTGCGGACTCCGCTGGCGCTCGCCGGACTGCTCGCGCTCGCGCTCGCGGTAGATTTGCTCTCGCTGCGCAGCGACGAGGGCATGCCCAACTGCGACGAGGCTCACCACCTCACCGTTGGCCTGTCCTACGCGCGAGCCATCACGGGCGGCAGCTTTCTCCATCAACTCTGGCGTATCCCCGAGCGCTATCCCCCCGCGTTCCACATCCTGGTCGGGCTCGGCATGATCTTCCTCGGGCCGTCCGATCGCACCGGTCTGGTCGTCAACTTTGCGGCGATGGCGCTGCTGCTGTGGGCGACCTCGAGGCTGGCGTCGCGCACCTTCGGGCAACGCGCAGGCCTTCTCGCCGCCGCTCTCCTGGTATTTCTGCCTGTGACCGTCTGTTTGCATCGCATTACCTACCAGGAGTGCACCGTCACCGCTGCGGTCGCACTGTCGCTGGCCCTGCTCCTCGACGCAGATGCGTCGCTGAGCAGTGCGGGCGCGCTGGCGCTGGGCCTGGCGATGGGCGTCGGCCTGCTCCTCAAGCCGACCTTTGGCTTCTTCGTCTGGGCCCCCGGATTGGCCGTCGCCGGGCGCGCCGCGCTTCGGCGCGATCGACCGCGCGTGGTGCGCCTCGCCCTCGCGGCCCTGCTTGCGGTGGCGCTGGCCGGATTGTGGTACCTGCCGCACTGGCAGGACATCCTCGCGCTGGCCGCCGACAACCGCGTCGATGCGCTGCGCTGGGGGCACGCTCGAAGCCCCGTCGCCGGCCTCTCCTACTACCTTGCCAGATTGCCCTGGATGCTCGAACGACCGGTTCTCGCGCTGGCCGCGGTGGCGCTGGTCTGGAGCGTCCTTCGTCGGTGGCGGCGTTGTTGGCTGCTCCATGCGGCCCTCTGGGGCGGGCTCGCCATGACCGTCGGCGGCCTGGTCTTCCGGGATGAGAAGTATCTCTTCCCGATGATGCCGCTGCTCGCGATCGTGTGCGCAGGCCTGCTCGCGGAATTCGGGCGCATTGGCGCCGTCGCAACCGCGATCCTGTGCGCCTCGTACGCGGGCCTTGCGGTCGCGTACGCGCCGGCGAATCGCCCCTCCGTCGAGCTGACACTCGGCGATCGATCTTTCATCCTGCTCTCCACCGAGTACTACCGCCGGCTCCCGCGCTGGACCACCCCGCGCATCGCGGCTGCGTCCCAGGCGCACGCGCCGCGACCGGATGCTCGAGTGGCCGTGGTTCCCGACTGGGCCATGTTGAACGCCAACCAGCTCACGTGGGAATCGCGGCGGGTCGGCTCCCCGCTCGAGTACACATTCGTCGGGAGCCATCTGCGCGAGCTGGACTTCCGCGCGGACGATCTCCGGCGTTTCGACCTGGTGATAACCAAGACCGGCGTTCAGGGGGACCCGGAGAACACCGAGCGATCGCTCGACTTCATGCGCTTCGTCGAGGAGCATCCGGATGTCTTCCACGAGGTGGAGCGCTTCGATCTTCCCGACCGCACGATCTCGCGGCTCTACCAGGTGCGCGGCAGCGCTCTCGGCCCCGTCGAGGCCTCGCGGATCGAAGGGCTGGTGGCAGCCTCCGACGCCCGCTTCCGGGACCTCGACTTCGCGGGGCGGTACCGACTGCTCGGGTTCGAACTGGCGGAGGCAGTCCGCGGCAAGCGGCTCCGGCTGGCGTGGCAATCCGTCCCGCGCCAGCCGCTCGACGCGAAGATCGGGGTCCATCTCACCGACGACGAGGGCAACATTTTCACCGGCGTCGATTACCCGCTCGATCCGCGCCAGGGCACGGTCGAGGCCGGGGCCCGCTGGATCGACGAGGTGTTCCTGTCCGAGAGCGCCCTATCGCGCGCGCGGTGGCTCGGGCTGTGCGTCTACCGCCCGGAGGGCAGGTTCGCGCTCGCGAACGGGCCCCAGCGCTGGCACGACTGGCGCGTGAGCATCCCCCTGGCGGGACAGGAGATTCCCGGAGGCGCGTCCGCGCGGGGGCCCGAACAAGATGTCGGCGAGCTGGTGGCGCGCTCGTCTCCCCGCTGGCGCGACCTGAGCTTCGGCGACCAGTACCGGCTGCTCGGGCTCGAGCTGAGCCGCGATCCGCGGGGCCGTGTCCTGCGCATCGCCTGGGAGTCGAGCCGAGAGCAGGCGCTCGACGCGTCGGTCTGCCTCCACCTTACCGACGACGAGGGACGCATCCTGGACAGCCTCGACCACCCCATGGATCGCGCGCGCCGGACGGTTCGGGCGAACGAACGGTGGATCGGCGAGGTCGTCCTGCCCCGGGATGTTCCGGCGGGTGCCCGCTGGATCGGCCTTTGCGTCTTCCGTCCCGAAGGCCGTCTTCCTCTCGCAGGCGGGCCGCAACGGTGGAAGGACTGGCGGGTTAGCGTACCCCTGTTCGAGGAGACAGGTGCTCCCTGAGGCCGGGCCCGACCCGACGCCGGCGCGGGCTCCACGCGTTGCGTGGATCGTCTGTCTCCTCGTCCTGCTTGCCACTTCGGGCCTCGGCGTCGCGTTGGGCTGGGTCCATTGTTGGCGCTCCGACTATCACGCCCTGGCGCTGTCGATTCCGGATGACACGTACTATTTCCTGCTGCCGGCCTTCCGCTTCCGCGATTCCGGGTTCTTCACCTTTGACGGGATCCATTCGACCTACGGGTTCGAGCCACTGTGGGAGCTGGTGCTGGGAGCGCTCGGCCTGATCACCCGAGACAGGGAGGTCTTCCTCCGCCTCGCGCTCTTCGTGCCCCATGTCCTGCGCGCGCTGACCGCTTGGGTGCTGTTCATCACTGCGCTCGATGCCCGGCCGTCGCGCGCGCATCCGCCGAACCTGGTTGCGGGTTTGTTGGCCGCGCACCTGTTCCTCCTGAACTGGCCGTTCAGGGACCGGAGCACGCTGGGAATGGAGAACGCCCTCTATGCCCTGCTCCTCGCCCTCGTGCTGCGCCTGTGCCTCAACGCGCGTCCAGGGCAGCTGGCGTCCAACCGGCGATCGCTTGCGGCAGGGATCGCAATCGGGTTGCTCCCCCTGACCCGGCTGGGGGTGCCCACCCTCGCGGTCGCGCTCGCGGTGGGCGTCGTGCTCGCACGCCAAGCCTCCGCTCGCCCTCGCTGGATGGCGACAGGGTGCGCGCTGGTCGACGGGGCCTGGTCCCTCTATGCCTTTCATGCGTTCGGCGCCGTTTTTCCCGTGTCCGGCGCCATTAAACTCGAAGCGACCTTGGGAAGCTTCAGGGAGCGCGGGTTTCTCGACCAGGTCCCCGACATGCTTCGATTGACAGCTCGTTATCTGATTGAAGCGCTGCGGATGTCCTTCGGGTGGGCCTCTCGTTTCGGAGAGGGCGGCGCGGCCCGCACGCGGATTCTCCCCGCGATCCTGTCGGCCGTCCTGGTCGCCTCCCTGGCGCGGCGTGGGAGCCGCTCGCGCGGCGTGCCCATGACCCGGAGGGCGCTGGCGTGCGCCGGCGCCGCCACGGCGGGAATGGCGGCGGTGCCCGGGCTGCTCTGGGGATGGCATGAGGGGCTATTCGACCTCTACTGGTACATCGTGGAACTCCCCGTGCTCGTGCCGCTGGTGCTGGCGAGCACGGTATGCGTGAGGCGCACTGCCACGACGATCTTGGCGGTCGTCCTGGGCGCGCTGTTCGTCACGGATGCCGTCGGCGCGGCCCGCACTCCCTCCGCCCTGCGCGAGCCTGCACCCCATGAGGATTGGCAGAACGTCATCCTGCGCGCAACACTCTATGCCAACGACGCGCTCGCGCTCAGCCCGGCTGTCAAGGTGGGAGCGCACAATGCGGGCCTCGCCGGGTACTTCTCGAAGGGAACCCTGGTCAACCTGGACGGGCTCGCAAACAACAGCATCTTCTGGCACACCCGGGCGGGCCGCTCGCGGCCCGAGTACGTGCGCAACGAGGGCATCCGCTATCTGATCGATCCCGAGGTGGTCGATGGACTGGTGGATGGGAAATTCGCATTCTATCGCGTGTTGCACCAGTTTCCTTTTGCGCCCGAAGGCACCACTTTCGACGGATATGACATCGCCGAGACAACGGAATTGCCGTTCCCGGCGTTCTCGGTGCTGCCCGGCGTGGGCGGTGGCCGCGTAGTTCTCAAGGCTTGGAGCGATCCGCCGGTGTTTGGGATCTTTCGTAACCAGAACATCTTCCTCATCCCCGGGTTGGCGCGCAGCTCGAGCATCCGATTCGAGACCGAGGGGCACTATCAGGAACTCCGCGCGACTGCGGGACTCTGGCCGGTCGACGCGAAGGGGGCGGCGAGCGGCTCCCTCACGCTGAAGGTCGTCGCGGATGGCCGCCTCGTCCTCGAGCGAGTGCTGGAGGAGCGAGCTTCTCCCGTCCCGCTGGTGATCGACGTCTCGGGTATCGATCGGGTTGTCGCGGAGGTTTCGGGAACGGGCACGATCTCGGCGTGCCTGGCTGACACCAGATTCGCCATGAAGTCCTCGTCTTTGCCGTGACGACATTTTCGAGTTTGGTGAAGGCAAAATGGCGTTTGTTCCGCCTATGCTCCTCGCCGCAGTTTGGAGTGCTTGCGGCCGTAGGTGACGTAGATGACGAGGCCGATCGCCATCCAGAGGAAGAGCCGGATGAGCGTGTGGGTGGTGGCGGTATACATCAGACCGCCGGAAAACAGGGCGCCCAGGATCGGGATGACGAATGGCCCGCCCGGTACCTTGAAGGAACGCGGGATGTCCGGACGCTTGAGGCGCAGGATCATGACGCCCAGGCTGACCAGCACGAACGCAAACAGGGTGCCGATGCTGGTCAGCTCGCCCAGGATGTCGATAGGCAGAAGACCGCCGGCCACAGCGCAGACCAGGCCGGTGATGATGGTGGTGATGTGCGGCGTGCCGAAGCGCGGATGGACCTTGGCGGCAAAGGGGGGCAAAAGGCCGTCGACCGCCATGGAAAAGAAGATGCGCGGCTGGCCCAGCAGCATGACCACCATGACCGACGAGAGCCCGGCGATGGCGCCGATCTCCACCGCGGTCTCCAGCCAGTGCACGCCAGTGGCCGCGATGCCGACGGCCATGGGGTGGGGCACCGACAGTTTGCTGTAGTGAACCACGCCGGTCAGGATGAGCGACACGCTGATGTAGAGCACCGTGCATATGGTGAGCGAGCCCAGGATGCCGATGGGCAGATTTCGGCGCGGGTTGCGGGTTTCTTGCGCGGCCGTGGACACGGCGTCGAACCCGATGTAGGCGAAGAAGACCATGGTCGCGCCCTGCAGGATGCCGGAGAGGCCATAGTGGCCGAATACGCCGGTATTTTTCGGGATGAACGGGTGCCAGTTCTCGGTGCGAATGAAGGGCGTCGCAGCGGCGATGAAGAGCAAGACCACCGCGACCTTGACGACCACGATGACCGAGTTGAACCGAGCTGACTCCTTGATGCCCACCACCAGGATGGCAGTCACGAACAGGGTGATGAGCACCGCGGGCAAGTTGACGATGGCGCCGGTGAACTGCACGTGCCGGTGCGCCTCGCTCCACACGAGAGGCGAACTGGTCCAGGCCGCGGGCAGCTTCCACCCGGTCACGTTGGCAACGAAGGCGACCATGTAGCCCGACCAGCCCACGCTCACCGTGGCCGCACCAACCAGGTATTCCAGGATCAAGTCCCATCCGATGATCCAGGCAACCAGTTCCCCCATGGTGGCGTACGAATAGGTGTACGCGCTACCCGCGATCGGGATCATGGAGGCCATCTCGGCGTAGCACAACCCGGCGAAGGCGGACGCGACGCCCGCCACGGTGAATGAGAGAGCGACGGCAGGGCCAGCGTTCGCAGCGGCAGCCCGGCCGGTGAGCACGAAGATGCCGGTCCCGATGATGGCGCCGATGCCGAGAAGCACCAGGTCGAGAGCGCCCAGGGTGCGCTTCAGGCCATAGGAAAACTCCGCATCCTCGCGCAGCTTGTCCACGCTCTTGGTGGCGAACAGGGGATGGGCCACTAGCCAACTCCTGTTGCGGACGCCCGAGCCCGCGGTCGGGCCTTGGCCGCGGAATGCAGCATGGCCAAGGCACTGTAGGTCACCACCACGATGACCAGCCAGCGTAGCTGGTCGACCTTCAGCTCGCGCACCACGTACGCCGCCAGCAGCACGCCCGGCACACCGCCCAGGGCCAGACCCAGGGCGGCGCGCGGCGAGTAGCTGCCCCGTCCGATGAAGCGAATCCCACTGGTTGGCATTATGAAGGCGCAAGAACCCATCATCACCGGGAACACCGCCTTCAGGTCCATGCCGAGAAAACCGAACAGAATGAGGCTGGGCGCGTAGGCGCCGATGCCCAGATTCATCAGGGCGCCAAAGGCAAAGTTTCCGATCAGACCGACGCCCATGCGCCAGCCGTGCAGACCCAGGGTGTCTCCCCCGCCGGGCAGGAAGTGCAAGGCACTGGCCAGCATCAATCCCGCAGCCCCGAGCAGCGCGAAGCCCATGCCGATCTGGATCTTGCGCCTGGGCCAGCCCGCCACCACGCCGGCGCCCAGCCAGGAGCCGAGCACCGATGCGGCGACGAGCAGCACCAGCGAGGTCATCTCCACCTTCACGATGTGGATGTAGATCACCGCCTGGGCCACGGTCGGCCACATGTGTCCGACTAGCAGGGTCCCCGGGATCAGACGATCGGGGACCAGCCGGAACAGCTTGTAGATGGACGTCGTGGTCGCATACGAGCCGATTCCCAGGGTGTCGAAGAAGTTCGTGACGAAGCCAATGGCGGTCTGCGCTGGCGAGGGCAGCCCGGCTCGCGTCGCGGCGGCCTCGGCGTCCTCGCTGGCAGCGCCGTCCATGGTGGCGCGCCCACGTCTGCGAGCGATGTCACGGCCCCAGAGCGCGGTGAAGACCGCGCCGAAGCCGGCCAAGGTCAGCATGAGAAGTCCTCGCACCCCAAGCATGGGCGCCATGGTACACGGAAGTCGTCCTCAACTTGAAGTCACGTTTGAAGTCACCTTGGCAACCCCAGGTTTGCCGGCCCGGGCCGCTCGTGGGAAAGTGACCGCGCCAGAGTTTCCCGATGACCGCCGACTCGTTCGCCTCGCAGGGCGTTTCCGCGCCGCCCGACCCCGGACCCAACGAGGCGCAGCCGTTCGCAGGGGCGGTGCTCGCGTTCCTGCGCCGCCACTGGGCGATTTTCCTGCCCGCCTTTGTCTATCTCTACATTTTTCCCTATCTGCCCGGGCTGCACAGCCCCAACGAGCTGAGCCGCCTGCTGCAAAGTCGCGCGCTTGTCGATCACGGCAGCATCGAGATTGGCGCGGAGTTGGAGGCCCACGGTCGCGTCGGGGATCTTTCGTGCGTGGCCGTGGTCCGCGACGCCGACGGCCGGGAGCAAGAACGGCGTGGCTGCCCACAATCGAGAACCGACGCACGCTTCTCCGAGCGACACTACTACCCGTCGAAGGCACCACTTCTGTCCTTTGCGGCCGCGCTGGTCTACGGCGCGCTCAAGCTCCTGCATGACCCTGTTCCTGAACTGGCGCTGGTCTTCTTCGCCCGCGTCGCGTGCATCATCTTGCCGTCGATCCTGCTGCTGGTTCTCATCCGCCGCTACCTCGGCACCGTGGCGCGGCCTGCGCTGGCTGACCTGCTGACTGTTACCTACGCTCTCGGCACTCTGGCGTTCAGCTACTCGGAGCTGTTCCTCAGTCACCAACCCGCCGCAGTACTGGCCTTCGCCTGCTTCTACGCTCTCTGGCGCCTTCGCCGCGGCGAATGGCCGAGCTGGACCTACGCTGTGACCGGCCTTCTCGCGGGCCTCTTGGTGGCTTGCGAGTACACGGGCGTACTGGCCCTCATTCCTCTCGGCGCTTACGGTGTGGCGACAGCGCCCGGCGGTCTGCGCGGCAAGTTCAAGGCGGCTGCGCTGGCGTTGGCCGGGTTGATTCCTCCCGTGCTCGCGCTGGGCGCGTACCAGCAAGCCGCGTTCGGCCATCCACTGCACACCGGGTACGGCTATCTTCTCGACGCTGGCTATCAATCCTGGCACCGGGGAGGGCTTTGGGGCGTCAAGCTGCCCACCCTCACGGCCTTCGGCCACTCGTTCTTCTCGCCGCTGCGCGGGCTGTTCACTCTCTCTCCCGTGCTGGTGCTGGCCTTGCCGCGCCTCTTCGACCCTCGGGCGCTGCGCGCGCGCGATCCCGATCTCCTGCTCAGCCTGGCCATGTTCGTCCTGTACACCTACTTCACCAGCAGCTTCAGCCACCTTTCTTGGGGTTGGTCCACCGGGCCACGACACCTGACGCCCCTGATCCCGTTCCTGTTGCTGCCGATGGCGCTGGCCCTTCGTTCGCTTCCTGCGGGCGCGTTCGGCGACGGCAGCCCCACGAGTTGGCGGTGGCAGGTCGGCGCGACCGGCGTGGTGCTGGGGTTGGTCGTGTTGGCCATCCTCACCACCTCGGTCATGACCATGCTCAACTACATCTCCCACGCCTTCACCAACGCGCTCTACCAGATCGCCTTGCCATTCGCGTTGCGCGGCTTCTTGCCCCACAACTGGCTCTCGCTTGTCGGGGTGCGAAACCCTTGGGCGGCGCTACCGGCGGTGGCCGCGATACTCGTCGCCGTGGTGGCGTGTGCCGTCATCTTGTTACGCGGGCTTCCAGAGGACCGGCGGCTTCCTTGCGTCGGGATTGGTCTGGCGGTCGTCGCCCTTGTGGTTGGCGTGCATACGTCTTTCCGCCCGATCAGGCCAGACCGCATCGAGGACGTGCGACAGGCTGCGTTGTTCATGGAGACCGTGTACTCTCCGCAGCCCGGTCATGCGTCGCCGAGGCTGTGGCGCCATGAGTCGCCCGGTCCTGCGATCACCCGGATCGAGTGAAAACTGCGGGTGGGCAGGGGCGCGGGCCAAAGGGACAGGGAAATGCAGAAAGTGCTTAACCTCGACGCCAATGTGCCGATGTGTTCTTCAACGGGCCTGGGGCTCGTGAGGCAGCAAAGCACGTGGACCACAAAGCAGGATCTGCCCAGATCAGCCGGTCACAAGAAAGCAAGTTGCGGCCATCGGTTCTCGTCGTGGACGATGACGAGGCCCTCACGCGCTCGTGCGCGCGCGTCTTGGAAACCTGGGGCTATGGCGTGGAGACGGCGTCGGAGGGTGGTGCGGCACTTGAACTCGTGCGCGCACGGCAATTCGATGTCGTGTTGACCGACATCAACGTCCCCAACTTCAGCGGGCTGGAAATCTTGCGTGCGGTCCGCGAGCGTGACCGCGACACACCCGTGGTCCTGATGACCGGCGGTCCGGCGCTGGATAGCGCGCGGGTCGCGGTGGAGTGGGGCGCGCTGAGCTATCTGATCAAGCCGTTGTCAATGTCTCAGCTTAGGGACGTGCTCTCGCGCGCGGTGCAGATGCACCGGGAGGCGCGACGGGAGCGACGCATCCTGCACAGCACAGAGGAGCACGAGCGCGAGATCGAGGCGATGCGGTTGCGCTTCGAAAGGGCACTGGCTGGAATGTGGACTGCGTTCCAGCCCATCGTGTGCTGGTCGCGCAAGACCGTGGTGGCCTATGAAGCGCTCATGCGCACCACCGACCCCGAACTGTTCTCGCCCTTGGAGATCCTGAAGACCGCGGAGATCCTGGACGAGATGCCGACCCTGGGACGCAAGACGCGGAGCCTGGTCGCGGACGTGCTGCGTGAACACCCGGAGCTGCCCGGGGTATTCGTCAATCTGCACGTGCTCGACCTGCTCGACGAGGAGCTCTACTCTCCGCAAGCGCCTCTTTCTGAGTTTGCCTCGCGCATCCACCTCGAGATCACCGAGCGCATGGCGCTGGAGAGAATTCCCGACATCCGCGAGCGCGTCGCCCGGCTGCGCAGGCTGGGCTATCGCATCGCGGTCGATGATCTGGGTGAGGGTTACTCGGGGCTGAACAGCTTCGCGCAGCTCGAACCCGACGTGGTCAAGCTGGACATGGGGCTCATCCGTGGCATCGACACCACGCCGACCAAGCGCAAGATGGTGCACGCGCTGGCCAGCCTGTGCCTGGAACTGAAGACGCCGCTGGTGGCCGAAGGGGTCGAGACCGAGGCTGAGCGCAACATCCTGGTCGACCTGGGCGCGGACCTTTTCCAGGGCTACCTTTTCGCACGGCCCGGCGCCCCGTTCCCGGTCGCGAACATCTGACCGCTTCGTAGCCGGACGGCGTCCCCTCTGTACCATGCTGGCGCATGAGACGGATTCTCGTCTGCGCTGTTGGGTGATCTGGAAGCTCCGCGACTACGAGCCGGACGGCGACGTGCGGGTCGGCTACCAGACTGCGCGCGCCGCGCGGGTGGAGGTGCGCGCTGCCATCGAGAAACTCAATCTGGAAAAGACGTCGCGCGCGACCCTCGAACGGGCGCGCGACACGCTGCTCGCGCTGCACGGCATAGGCGACCGGCGCTTCGCAGCCGGAGTTGGTACGTCGTTGATCCCAGGATGACGCGCGAGCGTGTCGACGACGCGCTTTTGCAGAAGATCGACGCGCAGCTTGCCGCACGGAAGTAGTCAACGGATCTCTGGCCGCAGCACAATCCATTCTCGTCGGAGAGCGGCGCGTCAGTCGGTCCGCGAATCGGCTCTCGTCTGCGGGCGTGGTGGCAGCGTTGCGCTTGCAAAAGTTCCTGTTGCTTCGCTGACACAGCGGACGTAAGAAGACTGCGTTTTTCCTAAGTTTTACCCCCTGGAGGACCACGACATGGCTCGCAAGAAAGTCACCATCGACGGCAACGAGGCCGCTGCTTACGTGGCGCACAAGACCAACGAGGTTTGCGCCATCTACCCAATCACCCCGTCGTCGAACATGGGTGAGTGGGCCGATGAGTGGTCGGCCATGGGCCGCACCAACATCTGGGGGACGATTCCGTCCGTGGTCGAGATGCAGAGCGAGGCGGGCGCTGCCGCCTCGACCCACGGCGCCCTCCAGTCCGGCGCGCTGAGCACCACCTTCACCGCCGCGCAGGGCCTCTTGCTCATGATCCCGACCATGTTCAAGGTTGCGGGCGAGCTGACCTCGACGGTCTGGCACGTCTCGGCCCGCACCGTGGCCACCCACGCCCTGTCGATCTTCGGCGACCACAGCGACGTGATGGCGGTGCGTTCGACCGGCTTCGGGCTCATTTGCACGGGTTCCGTGCAGGAGGTCATGGACATCTCCCTCATCGCGCAGGCCGCGACCCTGCAGGCGCGCGTGCCCTTCATCCACTTCTTCGACGGCTTCCGTACCTCGCACGAGGTGCAGAAGATCGAACAGCTCACCGACGACGACATAAAGGCCATGGTTACCGACGACCTGGTCAACGCCCATCGCGCCCGTGCCATGACGCCCGACCGGCCTGTGTTGCGCGGCACCTCGCAGAACCCCGACGTGTTCTTCCAGGCGCGCGAGGCGTGCAACAAGTACTACGACGCAGCCCCGGCCATCGTGCAGGCGCAGATGGACAAGTTCGCCAAGATCGTCGGCCGCTCGTACCACCTGTTCGATTACGTGGGCCCGGCGGATGCCGAGCGCGTGATCGTGGTCATGGGAACCGGGGCCGAGATCGTCCACGAGACCGTGGATCTGCTGGCCAAGAAGGGCGAGAAGGTCGGCCTGGTTAAGGTGCGCCTGTATCGTCCGTTCTCGATGGAGCACTTCGTGGCGGCGCTGCCGAAGACGGTCAAGGCCATTTCGGTCCTGGATCGCACGAAAGAGCCGGGCTGCGCTGGCGAGCCGATGTACCAGGACGCGATCACGGCACTGGCCGAGGCCCAGGTTGCCGGCACGCTTCCCTTCGCCATGCCCAAGGTGGTGGGCGGCCGCTACGGTCTGTCATCCAAGGAGTTCACGCCCGCCATGGTCAAGGCGGTGTTCGACGACCTGAAGAAGCCGGCGCCCAAGAATCACTTCACGGTAGGCATCAATGACGACGTGACCCACACCTCGCTTCCCGTGGACTACAGCTTCTCGACCGAGACCGACAGCGTGAAGCGCTGCCTGTTCTACGGACTCGGCTCGGATGGCACGGTGGGTGCCAACAAGAACTCGATCAAGATTATCGGCGACGAGCCCCGCTTCTACGCCCAGGGCTACTTCGTCTATGACTCGAAGAAAGCCGGCGCGGTCACCGTGTCGCACCTGCGCTTCGGGCCTGATGTGATTCGCTCCAGCTACCTCATCACCGAAGCGCAGTTCCTGGCCTGTCACCAGTGGTCGTTCCTCGAGCGCTACGAC
>Ga0302321_100001967_pt1 | contig 17579 bp, 9 predicted proteins | sample Fen_T0_1_FD_202505 | JGI IMG/M metagenome (GOLD analysis project Ga0302321, IMG submission 202505) | Peat permafrost microbial communities from Stordalen Mire near Abisko, Sweden - Fen_T0_1 | ecosystem: Environmental > Terrestrial > Soil > Wetlands > Permafrost | place: Sweden: Abisko...
GGTCCACTCCTCGTCGCGGCTGACTCGGCCCCTGGTGAGGACCGGCCCGAAGGGGGAGGGGCGCTTCCGGCCGGCCACCTGGCCCGAGGCGATCGCCCTGGTCGCCGGCCGCTGGAAGGAGATCGCGGCCAGCGACGGACCCGAGGCGATCCTGCCCTATTCCTACGCCGGGACCATGGGGCTGGTGCAGCGGAACGCTGGCCACGCCTTCTTCCACAGGCTGGGCGCGTCCCGCCTCGACCGGGCCATCTGCGATCCCGCCAAGAGCGGCGGGTGGGACGCGGTGATGGGGAACACCCCGGGCCCGATCCCGGAGGAGGTGCTCCAGAGCGACCTGGTGGTGCTCTGGGGCATCAACGCGGTCGCCACCAGCATCCACTTCGCCGAGCGCGTGAAGAGGGCCCGCAGCCGGGGCGCCGAGGTCTGGCTCATCGATACCTACGAGACCCCCACCGCCGCCCTGGCCGACCGGGTCTTCCTGGTGAAGCCCGCCAGCGACGGCGTGCTGGCGCTGGGGCTGATGCACGTCCTGGCGCGCCACGGCTGGGTGGACGAGCCGTTCCTGAAGGCCGAGGCGACGGGATGGGAGGCGCTGCGCGACGAGGTGCTGCCGCAGCATCCGCCGGAGCAGGTGGCCGCGGCCACTGGGCTCGCCGCGGAGGTGATCGTCCAGATGGCTGAGCGGCTCGGCCGGTCGCGCGCGCCCTTCATCCGGGTGGGCGCCGGGCTGTCCCGGTACGGCAATGGCGGCATGAACGTTCGGGCGATCTGCTGCTTGCCCGCGGTGACCGGCGCATGGGCCCGGCCCGGGGGCGGGTGCCTGGTCGATGCAAGCTCCCGGTTCGCCTTCCCACTGGCCGAGGTGGTGCGAGAGGACCTCCTGCGCGGCCACCCACGGATCGTCAACATGAACCGGCTCGGCCACGCGCTCCGTGCGCTGCGCGACCCGCCGATCCGTTCGCTATGCGTGTACGCGTCCAACCCGGCCGCCACCGCGCCCGACCAGAACGCGGTGCTGGAGGGGCTCCGGCGCGAGGAGCTCTTCACCGTGGTGCACGAGCGGTTCCTCACCGATACCGCCCGCTTCGCGGACGTCGTCCTCCCGGCCACCACCTCGCTGGAGCACCCCGACCTCTACCGATCGTACGGACACTACGCGGCGCAGCGAACCCGCCCGGTGCTCCCGCCGCTGGCCGAGTGCAAGTCCAACTGGGAGCTCTTCCAGCTCCTGGCCGGGGCCATGGGGTTCGACGAGCCCTTCTTCCAGCTCAGCGCCGACGACCTGATCGATCGGCTCCTGGCCACACCCGCGGCCATGCGCGCCGGCATCGACCCCGCGGCTTTCGCGGAGGGCAGGGCGGTGGAGCTCCGCCTTCCCGATCCGCGGAGCTGGATGACGCCCTCTGGCAAGATCGAGCTCCGGAACCCGGCGCTGGACGAGCCGCTTCCGCGCTGGGTCCCGTCGCACGCCGACGCGGAGCCGCTCCCGTTCCGGCTGGCGACGGCGCCCGCAGTGCAGGCGCTCAACACCTCCTTCCAGGAGCGCGAGGAGCTGCGCGCGCGGCAGAAGGGGATGCGGCTGCTCATGAACCCGGACGACGCCGCGGCCCGAGGGTTGCGAGCAGGCGAGCGGGTGCGGGCGTTCAACGCGCTGGGAGAGGCGGTGTTCCTGCTCGACCCCACGCCCCGGGTGCCGCGGGGGCTGGTGGTGGCGGAGGGGGTCTTCTGGCTCGAGCACGCCCCGGGTCCGCGCACAGTCAATGCGCTCACCTCGCAGCGGCTCACCGACATCGGCGCTGGCAGCACCTTTTACGACAACCGGGTGGACGTGCAGCGCGAGGGGTGACGCGGTCCATCGCGGGTGTGCCGGGCGGACTCTCGGTCATGGGACCTGCCCACGGTGGGGCTCCAGCTCGGGCCAGGAGCGCCACGCGAGCGCCGGCTAATCGTCGGTGCCGCGCAGCCCTAGGTCCTTCATCTTCACCTGGAGCGACTTGCGGCTGATCTGGAGCCGCTTGGCGGCGCGGGTGACGTTGTCGCCCGTCTCCTCGAGGGCCCGGGTGATCAGCTCCCGCTCCAGCTCGGCCTGGGCCTGGCGCACGATCTCCTTCATCGAGGCCCCGCTCGGCGCGGCGATGGCGCCCAGGGGACCGACGGCGGCCAGCGGGACCTGCGGTGCCTGGGCCCGCTCCCGCAGCGCGTCCGGGAGCGAGTTGGCCAGGATCACGCGCCCCTCCGCGAAGAGGACCGAGCGCTCCATGAGATTCTCCAGCTCGCGGATGTTCCCCGGCCAGGAGTACCCCATCAGGAGCTGCAAGGCCTCGTCCTCGATCCGCTCCACCTTCTTGCTCAGCCGCCGGTTGTACTTCTCGATGAAGTGGTTGACCAAAAGTGATATGTCCTCCTTGCGATCGCGCAAGGGGGGCAGGGCGATGGGGACCACGTTGAGCCGGTAGAAGAGGTCCTCGCGGAACTTGCCGTCGGCGATGAGGGCCTTGAGGTCCCGGTTGGTGGCGGTGATGAGCCGCACGTCCACCCGGATGGTCTTGATGCCGCCCACCCGCTCGAACTCGGACTCCTGGAGCGCGCGCAGGAGCTTTACCTGCATCTCCAGCGGGACCTCTCCGATCTCGTCCAGGAAGAGCGTCCCGCCGTCGGCCAGTTCGAAGCGCCCCGGCTTGGAGCCGACCGCGCCGGTGAAGGCACCCTTCTCGTAGCCGAAGAGCTCGCTCTCGACCAGGTCCTTGGGGATGGCGGCGCAGTTGACCTTGATGAGCGGCTTGTCGCGGCGGGAGCTGCCGCGGTGGAGCGCCTGGGAGACCAGCTCCTTGCCGGTGCCGCTCTCTCCGGTGATCAGGACCGTGGAGGGGGAGTCGGCCACCTTGGCTACCACGTCGAACACTGCCTTCATGGCGGACGACTCACCCACGAAGGGCGGCCGCTCTCCGTCGGCCGTGCCGCCGTGGACGTTCTGCCGCTCCAGGTCGTGGGCGCGCGCCGCCTTGGCGATGACCTTCTTGAGCTCCTCCTGCTCGAAGGGCTTGGTGATGTAGTCGAAGGCGCCCGCCTTGAGGGCCTGGACGGCGCTGTCGACCGAGCCGTGGGCCGTGATCACGATCACGGGGATGTCGGGGAACTCGACCGAGACCCGCTTGAGGAGGTCCATTCCGCCCATCCTGGGCATGACCAGGTCGGTGACCACCACGTGGACGGGGGCGCGCTGGAGGACCGCGAGCGCCTGCTCGCCGTCTCCAGCGGTACTCACCTCGTGCCCCTCACGGCGAAGCAAGGCGGCGAGAACACGGCGGATGTTCAGCTCGTCATCGACAATCAGGACGTGTGCCACGGAGGCAGTGTGTTAGCACGACTCGGCGGCCTTTGCAGCGATGAGTGGGTCGCTCGCCTCGGCGCGACGGGCCACGGCGGCGTCACCGGGCGAAGCGGGCGGGCTGGATCCGTCGGTCTTTCACGGACCACCGCGACCTGGCAAGGCGGCTGACGCGGATCGTCGGGCGCGCCGGACCGGAGCCGATCGAGGTGGACCTCGGCCCGATCCTGAGACCGTCGCTCGGACCGCTGCGCGGCTGTCTCTCCGCCGAGGTCCCGGCCGGGGCCTGTGCCGTCTTCCGAGGATCATCGGCTCCGGCGCCTTTCCTCCGCGTGGCATCGTTCACATGCCCCGAGGAACGCAAGCCCGTCTGGGCACGGACAATGGAGACGCTGCGTGATGCCCGTCTCCTCGCCGATGCGGGAAATTATCGAGTAGTCAAGGCGGTCCATAAAGGCCAGAAAGATTGATCCTGTGAAATGTCACTCATGCTAGTTTGCCGCCCCGATTTGTCCACGCAGCATCCCCGGGGCTTCTCTGAAAGAGAACGGATGATGTCCAAGCTCCCCCATGGACGCGCGCCCTGGATCATTCAGCTGGTGACCTCGCGAGGCGGACTGAGATGACAATGCGAACCACGATGATCGGACCAAGGCGATTCACGACGTTGTCCGCGCTCCTGCTCGGGGCGACGCTGGCCGGCTGTGGAGACCAGAAGCCGACGCCGGCGGACACCACCCCGCCAACGGTGCCGACCAGCCTCCAGGCGACCGAGGTGAGCGTGAGCTCGGTGAGCCTGAGCTGGACGGCCTCCACCGACGACCGAAAATTGCTGACCTATGAGGTCTACCAAGATGGCACCCTGGTCAAAGAGGCGATCAGCGCCACCTCCGCGACGATCTCGGGCCTCACCCCCAGCACGACCTACTCCTTCACGGTGAAGGCGCGCGACGCGGCCAAGAACGCTTCGCCTTCCAGCGCCCCCTTGTCGGTGACGACCAGCAAGCCGCCGGACACCACCCCGCCGACGGTGCCGACCGACCTCCACGCGGCCGGCGTGGGTGACACCGTGGTGAGCTTGACCTGGACTGCCTCCACCGACGACGGGGCCACGGTGATTTACGACGTCTACCAGGATGGCATCCTGGTCCAGAGCGTGATTGACACCGCCGCGGCCGTCATCTCGGGTCTCAAGTTCAACACCACCTATGCCTTCACGGTGAAGGCGCGCGACGCGGCCAGCAACGTCTCGGCCGCCAGCGAGCCCTTGTCCGTGACCACCACCAACGGACCGGACACCACGCCGCCCACGGTGCCGGCCGACCTCCGCGCGGTTGGAGTGAGCGACACCCTGGTGATCCTGGCCTGGGCGGCCTCCGCTGATGACAGGAATCTGGTGATCTACGACGTCTACCAGAACGACCTCCTGGTCAGGACCGTGGTCGGCACCACCACGGTCACCCTCAGCGGCCTGACGCCCAAGACCGCCTACGCCTTCACCGTCAAGGCACGCGACGCGGTCAACAACATCTCAGAGGCCAGCGCCCCCTTGTCGGTGACCACCTCGGCCTCCAACTTCAACCTCGCCATCACCAAGATCGGCAGCGGCACGCTCAGCCCCCAGCGTGGGACCTACAGCTGTGCCCCAGGAACCCTGGTCACGGTCGCGGCCACGCCGGCCGCTGGCTACAGCTTCGCTGGCTGGAGCGGCGCCGCGACCGGCACGACCAGCCCGGTGACCGTCACCGTGGACGCGAGCAAGACCCTCACCGCGACCTTCACCCTGACCAATCCAGACCGCGGCGTCTCGATCAACGTGGGCGGTCCGGCGGTCGGCAACTTCCTCGCCGACATCTACTCCTCGGGCGGCGCCACCTACACCAATCGCAACACCATCGACACCTCGTCCATCCCGGATCCCGTGCCGCCCGACGTGATCTTCCAGAGCGAGCGGTACAACGACTCGACCTACACCATCCCGAATCGCGCTCCGGGTAGCGCGCAGGTGGTGACGCTCTACTTCGCAGAGACCTACCTGAGCAGCGCGGGGCAGCGCACCTTCGACGTCATCATCAATGGCGCCACGGCGCTGAGCGGCTTCGACATCTTCGCGGCGGCCGGTGCGGCCAACAAGGGCGTCTCCCGGACCTTCAACACCAATGCCGACTCCAGCGGCCAGGTGGTCATCCAGTTCGCCAAGAACGGCGGCAAGGACAACCCGAAGGTCTGCGGCATCACGGTCGTGGGCGACACCGCCGTCACGTATCCTTTGACGGTGAGCAAGAGCGGAACCGGGGCCGGGACGGTGAGCGGGGCGGGCATCGACTGCGGCAGCACCTGCAGCGCCGGCTTCCCGAGCGGCGCGAGCGTGACGCTCACCGCCACGCCAGGTCAGGACGGCTCGACCTTTGGTGGCTGGAGCGGGGCCTGCAGCGGCGCGGGGGCCTGCACCGTCAGCATGACCGCTGCGACGACGGTGACCGCCACCTTCACCAATTCGACTCCCCCCAGCTACCTGGTGTCGATGGTCCAGTCGTCCCAGGCGCAGGCGACGGACATCACCACCGCGGAGGTCGCGGACCTGGTGTCGAGCGCGATCACGCAGGCCGGCGGCCTCGACTTCATCCACGACGGCCAGACGGTGGTCCTGAAGCCGAACCTCCTGACCCCCTACACCGACGGCGGGAGCACGCGCGCGGATCAGGCGGTCAACGGGATCGACACCGACTGGCGGGTAACCAAGGCCGTCGCCGACCTGGTGCGGGCCAGGAATCCGAACGGGAAGATCCTGGTCATGGAGGGCTCCGTCGCTCCGACCGCCACGGCCTTCTCGATCCTCGGTTACACCACCGCGAACTTCGGATCGTCGGTCGATGAGTTCATCGCCGTCGAGGGGAGCTCGTGCAACGACACCAGCACCAGCGCGCTCGTGCAGCGCACGGCCCTGAGTGGAAAGACGTACTGGGTCAACAGCCGCTACGCCAACGCCGACGTGGTCATCAGCCTCCCCGCGATGAAGACGCACCTGATGGCCGGCGTCACCGGCGCCGTCAAGAACCTGGGCATCGGGATGACGCCGGTCGGCAAGTACTCGGCCGGCAACGCCTCGACCGACTGCACGCGCGGGCAGACCGCGGCCTATATCGACCACAGCAGCGCCGAAGCGCTGGGCCAGTTCATCCGCGACTACTTCAGCGTCCGTCCCGCGGACTTCGTGGTCATGGACGCCTTGCAAGGGCTGGAGCACGGGCCGCTGCCGTACTGGGACAACAGCGGCACCTACGACTACAAGCCCTCCAGGAAGAACATGCGTCTCATCCTGGCCGGCAGGAACGCCGTGGCCGTGGATACCATCGCCTCGCTGGTCATGAAGTGCGATCCGCGGAAGGTACCGTACCTGACCAAGCTCGAAGCGGACGGACTGGGCACGGCCGACGTGTCCAAGATCACCGTGGTTGGGAAGCAGGTGAGCGAGGTCGCCAGGGCGTTCGCCGGCAAGCTCACCAACATCTGCCCCGGGCCGTCCACGCTCACGATCACTGCGAGCGGTAGCGGGACGACCAATCCGGCGCCGGGCACCTACCCCTACGAACCCGGGACGCCGGTCACAGTGACGGCCACTCCGGGCGCGGGCGCGACCTTCCAGGGATGGAGCGGCGCCTCGACCGACACCGCCAGCTCCATCACGGTCACCGTGGATGGAAACAAGACCCTGAACGCCACCTTCCTCGGCGTGGCCACGCGGACCGGTGGCGCTTGCCAGGTGGGCCAGTTCTATCCGGCGCCTGCCCTGACCGGCTCGGCGAGCCTCATCTACGCGCCGTCCGGGAGCGTCGCGAGCGGCACCTTCGAAGGCCCGGTCTGGCTCGCCGCCAGTTCGACCCTGCTGTTCTCCGACCTCTCCTTCACCGGCGCGGTCAACCCGTCGCAGCTATTCATGCTGCAGCAGCCGAACACGGTGACGTCGCTCCTGGCCGACGCCGGGGTCAACGGGATGGCGGTCGATGGGAGCGGGACGGTCTACGCGGCCTCGCACGCGGTGCAGGGGATCGTGCGGTTCGACTCGACGGCCGGGACGTTCACCACCGTGGTGGACAACATCGGCGGCAAGAAATTCAACTCGCCCAACGACCTGGTGGTGCGCTCGGACGGCACGATCTACTTCACCGATCCCGACTTCCAGCTCGGCAGCCGAACGTCGGCGACCGGAGTGAAGGGCGTGTATCGAGTCAGCCCGAGCGGCACCGTGTTGCTAATCGACGGCACCTTCGGCGAGCCGAACGGGATCACGCTCTCCCCGGACGAGCAGGTGCTCTACGTAGCCGACTACTCGGCCAACGTCGTCCGGGCTTTCAACGTGGCGGCAGACGGAAGCACCAAGGATCGCAGGGATTGGGCCAGCGTGCCCTCGCCCGACGGCTTCGCCGTCGATTGCCTCGGTAACCTCTACGTGGCGTCGGGATCCCAGGGCACCGTCGAGGTCTTCACGCCGTCCGGCATCAAGCTGGGCAGCATCCCGGTCTCGGCGAGCGTGAGCAACCTGGCCTTCGGCGGCGCCAACGGCCAGAGCCTGTTCGTCACCGCGGGCAAGGCGCTGTACCTCTTCGACCTGAACCTCCCCGGCTACAACTACTGATCGCAGTCCTGGGGCCCGGGCAGGCAGACCGCTCTCTCCGAGTGGTCTGCTCGCCCGGTCCAGGCGGTGCGACCACTCACGCGCCGCGCCGCTTCTTCTTGGAGCGCCGGCTGCGCGGCTCGCGCGTGACGAGCGCGGCACGCAGGCCGCTGGAGCGGATCTCCTCCGACTCGGTCACCCGATCCTCGCGCACGCCGGGCAGCATGATGATGAACTCGGTCCCTTCACCCATCGTCGATCGCACCCCGATGCTCCCCTGGTGCGCCCGGACGATCCGCTGCGAGATGGCCAGCCCGAGGCCGGTCCCCTTCTCCTTGGTGGTGTAGAAGGGGACGAAGATGTTGTCGCGCGCGTCCTCGGGGATGCCGGGGCCGTTGTCCCTGAAGCGCACATCGACGATGTCGGTGCGCCGGTGCCCCTCCCGCCAGACGGCCGCCTCGTCGCGGGCCACGCGGGTGGAGACCACCAGCTTGCCGCCCTGGGGCATGGCCTGGACGGCGTTGATGGCCAGGTTGAGGAACACCTGCTTGAGCTGCTCGGCATCGCAGTTCACCCGGGGCAACGACTCGGCCAGGTCGAGCTGGATCTCGATCCGCGGCGGCACCTCGCCGGCCAGCAGCTTGAACGTCCGCTGCAGGATGTCGTTCAGGTCGCCGGGCGTCATGGTGCTCTTGAGCGGCCGGGAGTAGTCGAGGAACTGGGTGACCACGGTGTTGAGCCGGTTCACCTCCTCGACGATGATCTCCAGGAACTCCTTGTCCTCGGCCGGCAGCTTGCTCGGGTCGAGGTACTGGGTGGCGCCCTTGATGGCCGCCAGGGGATTGCGGATCTCGTGCGCCAGGCCGGCCGCCATCTCGCCCAGCGCCGCGAGCCGGTCGCGCTCCTTCATCTGCTGGTAGAGCTTGGAGTTCTCGATCACCAGGGCGCAGCGGTCGGACACCTCGAGCAGGGCCGCGATCTCGTCGGAGGCGAACGACTCCGGGACGCGCTCGTCCCAGCACGACAGGAAGCCGGCCACGCGATCGCCGGCCGCGAGCGGCATGCAGATGCCCGCCTTCATGGTCACCATGGCCGCCCGAGCGTCGGTGAGCCGCTTGAGCTCCTCGGCGATCGCGGCCGGGGCGCCGCGCGCGCCGGCGGCCTCCGAGTTGGACGGGCCGGCGGGGAGCAGGGCCCGCAGCTCGGAGATGCGCCGATCGATGTTCTCCAGCAGGATCGCCTTCTGGCCGCTCCCGGCCGCGGCCAGCAAGGCGCGCGCGGTGGCCGGCTCCAGGAACGGCGAGGGCGGCGGTCCCCGGCTGTCGAGCAGCCGGTACCCGGGTCGATCCTCGGCCAGGAGCCAGACCGACGAATGGGTGACGCGCCGGGTCTCGGTCAGGCCGTCCAGCACCACCGTGGCCAGCCGTCCGGGGTCGATGACGTTGGCGATCCGATCGCGCATCGCCTCGAGCTGGCGGACCAGCTCGAACCGCTCCCGGAAGAGGGTGGCCACCACCCACTCCTCGACCTTCTCCCGCATCGGCTCGAAGAGGGAGAGGATCACGAACGAGGCGACCAGGGTGTTGAAGTAGAAGAGCTCCGGCCGGTTCCCCACCCACGAGACCAGCCCGCCGTAGATGCCGACCAGCACCAGCCCCAGCGCGGTCACGACCACGATCTTCCCGAGGAACTCGTGCAGGTCGAGCAGCCGGTGGCGCTGCAGCGTCTGCGACAGGAAGAACATGAAGATGGTGATCGAGATCGACCCGAGGCCGTCGAGCGGATAGGGGATCCCGAGCCGCGGGAGCAGGTCGAGCGTCGAGAGGATCACTGCGATGCAGGCGCCGACGAACAGGTAGAGGAGCCGCGCCTGCTCCACCCGGGTGGCGGCGGCGTGCATCTTCCCGTACAGCGTGGAGAGCACCACGGCCAGGCCGCCCAGGACGTAGACCGCCACCAGGAGCTTGGCGAAGCGGCTCTCGACCAATGGTGAAAGGGCGACCACCAGGCCGGAGATCGACCCGGCCAGCATGGCGTTGCGCGCGCGGCGCGCCGGGCGGCGAGCCACGCCGAGGAACTCCAGGAAGAAGGCCAGCGACGAAGCGGGGGTGAGGGCACCGGCCACCACGGCCACCCGCTCCCAGAAGCCCACGCCGAAGGCGGCGCTCTGCCACCGCTGGAGGAACCCAGCCAGAGAATAGAGGCAGAGGTCGAAGGCGAAGAGCGCGAAGAGCGTGAAGACGCGCGGCCTATTGTCGCGGAGCAGCGCCGCCCCGGCCAGGGCCAGGGTCACGATGGCGGCGAGGAGCGCGGCCTGAGTCCGGATGTCCACAGCCCGGGATCCTAGGACAATTCGGGATCCGGGGCGCGGATTTCCGGGCTGCCGGCCCCGTTCCATCTCGCCGGGGTCCTGCCGAGACCGAGCGCCGTGCGCGGCCTCCCTCGGTCTCGCGATCAGGCGCGGCACGCTCGGGAAATGCCGGCGTCCGGCCCGGGGTTCAGTCAGGGCTGCCTCCCGGGTGCTCGTTCGATCCGATGCCCCTTGACCTCGCCCCTGGCCGCGCCACAGTCTTCACCCCGTCACCATGCACACGCTCGCCCTCAGCCTCGCGCTCTCCCTTGGAATCCCCACTGCCGGCGACACGCCCGCCCAGCCTGCCGCGGATCCGCCGGCCATCACCGAGTCGGACGTGAGCCCGGTCTTCACCGAGCCCGGGCTGGCGCAGGGCGCGGCGGCCTTCGAGGCAGAGCGCTGGTCGGAGGCGGCCGTGGCGTTCGCCAGGAGCAAGGCGCCGGAGGCTCGGCTGATGCGGGGGCTGGCGCTGCTCGAGGCGCAGCGCGGCGCCGAGGCGGCAGGCTTCCTGGCGAGCGTGCCGCCGGCCTGGCCCCAGATCGCCGATCGGATCGCCCTCTGGACCGGAAAAGCGTGGGAGCAGGCCGGCAAGCACGAGCAGGCCGAGGAGGCCTTTGGTCAGGTGCCCTCCACCTCGCTGGTCAGGACGGAGGCTCAGCTGGCCCGGGCCCGAAGCTTGGAATTGCTCGGCCGCCACGAGGACGCGCTCCGGACGCTGGAGCCGCTGCTCGCCGACCCGCCTCCGTCCGACTCGACCCGGCTCGACGCCGCGGCGGCGGCGCTGCTGCTCACCGGCCGCATCCGAGCTGCCGGCAAGGGCGATGGGGACAGAGCCTGGGCCCGGCGGGCGTTCGTCGAGTGCTGGGCCGGCCACCCCCTGGCTCCCGAAGCGACGGACTGTCTCGCCAGCCTGCGCAGGTTGGCGCCGCCGGCGAACGCGCCTCCCGGCAAAGAGGATGCGCTCCGCCACGCCGAGCTGCTGCTCGACGCCAACCGGAACGCGTCGGCGCTGGCCGAGCTGGCCAAGCTCGCCCCGGATCTGCCTGCCCCGTCCCCGAGCGAGCCGCTCGCGTGCCGGGTGCGCTACGCGCTCGGCAAGGCCTACCGCAAGGAGCGCAAGCACTCCCTGGCGATGGAGACGCTGCGACCGGTGGTGGAGCGCTGCGAGGACGCCGGACTTCGAGTTCGGGCGCTCTACGTGCTGGCCAGCGCCGCGTCGATCGCCGCGCCCAGCGAGGCCATCGGGCTCTACGACCGGCTGGCTCAGACCTTCCCGGCCCATTCCTTCGCGGACGACGCGCTCTTCTTCGAGGCCGACCTGCTGGCCCGGTTGGGCCGGACCGCCGAGGCCAAGAAGGCGCTGACCGATCTGGCGGCGCGATATCCGCAGGGCGACTACCGGGCCGAGGCGCTCTTCAGGGTCGCCTGGCTCTCGTGGAGATCCCAGCCGGCCGACCCGGCCGCGGCGAGCGCGATCCTGGCCCGCATCGAGGCCGACTACCGCGACTCGGACCCCTACGAGTACGCCCGGGCCGCCTACTGGCGCGGCCGAGTCCAGGCGTCGAGCGGGAAGAAGGCCGACCTGGAGGAGGCACACGCACTCTGGGCGAAAGTCGCGGACCGCTACCCGGCCGACTACTACGGACTGCTGGCGCGCGCGCGGCTCGCCGAGGTGGGCGTCCCCGAGCTCCGGACCGCAGCGGCCGCGGGGCCAGGGGCCAACCCGGGGTTTCACTACTCGGCCGGCTGGATGGCGCAGGACGCGCACTTCAAGGCCGGACTGGCCCTGCTGCGGCTGGGGCTGATGCGGTCCGCGGCCGAGGAGCTCAACGCCGTGCTGGGCCGGGGTCCAGTGGGCGGGGAGGGGACCGAGCAGACGTTCCTGCTGGCGGAGCTGCTCGACCGGGCCGGGGATCCGAAGAGCGCCCACAACCTGATCCGGACCTTGGGGCGGACCATCCTTCGCCAGCGGCCCGAGGGTACGAATCTCAGGCTCTGGCGAGTCGCCTACCCGCCGGCGTTTCGCGATCAGGTGGGGCGCTGGGCCCCGCAGGCCGGGGTACCGGTGGACCTGCTCCAGGCCTTGATGCGCGAGGAGAGCGCCCTGGATCCCCGGGTGATCTCGGGCGCGGGCGCGGTCGGGCTCACTCAGCTGATGCTCCCGACGGCGCAGAGCCTGGCCAAGCGCCACAAGCTCCACCGGCCGGCCCAGGCCGATCTGATGCGACCCGAGGTGAACCTCCAGCTCGGCGCGATCTACCTGGGCGAGCTGCTGCGTCGCTTCGACGGCAACTCGGCGCTGGCGCTGGCGTCCTACAACGCCGGGGAGAACGCGGTGGAGGGTTGGCTCAAGGCTCGGGGCAAGCTCCCCCTGGACGAGTTCGTGGAGGAGATCCCCATCCAGGAGACCCGGGGGTACGTGAAGCGCGTGCTCCGGTCGTACGCCGCCTATCGTCTCCTTTACGGAAGTCCGAGCGATCGCGCACCGCTGCTGGCCCAGGAACTCCCGGAGCGCAAGTGAGGGCTCCAGGCCCCGGGCTCCGGGCCCCGCGACGAATTCACGAGCGGCAGCGCCAGGTTGCGAAGGGGGTGCGGCGTGAACCCCAGGGTGATAAACTCCTAAAAGATGCTTGATTCCGGCGTCTTAGTCCTCAACCGGGTCTACCAGCCGATCCACATCACCTCGGTGCGGCGGGCATTTACCTTGCTGTATCAAGGGGTCGCAAAGGCCATCGACGAGCAGTTCAAGCTCTTCGACTTCGAGAGCTGGAGCGCACTGGCAGCGAGCCCGGACGAATCGATCGGAACGATAGGCCGGCGGATCCGCGTCCCCAGGGTCATCGTCCTGGTGGCGTACGAGCTCATGCCGAAGACCCGGGTCCGCTTCTCGCGCTTCAACTTCTACGCACGGGACGACAACACCTGCCAGTACTGCCGCCGACGCTTTTCCCGCGCGGAGCTGAACCTCGACCACGTGATCCCGCGCTCGCGCGGAGGCTCCACCTCCTGGGAGAACGTCGTCTGCTCCTGCGTCCCGTGCAATCTGAAGAAGGGCGGGCGCACCCCGGAAGAGGCGGGCATGAAGCTCCTGCGCCACCCGACCCGCCCCCGATGGACCCCGATGTTCCGGAGCGCCACTCGCCGTGCACTTTACCGAGAATGGAGGCCTTTTCTCTCGCTGGCCGAGGCCGCATATTGGAACGCCGAGCTTTTGGAGTAGCACCGAATCTGACGTAGGATCAGGTTGATGGGCGATGCACCGACCCTGAAGCTCGTCTCCGGCACGGAGACGCCCGAGCGCTCGCTGCGCGCCCCCCCGGCGCGGCGCGAATGGCGCAGCCAGCGCGTGATCTCGGTGGGCGGCGGCAAAGGCGGGATCGGCAAGAGCCTGGTCTCCGCCAACCTGGGCATCGAGCTCGCCCGACGCGGCAAGCGGGTGGTCTTGGTGGATGCCGACCTGGGAGGCGCCAACCTGCACACCTGCCTCGGCGTGGACCTGCCGCGCCGATCGCTCTCCGACTTCATCGAGCGCAGGGTGGAGCGGATCGAGGACGTGGTCACCCCCACCGGGATCCCGAACCTGGGGCTGGTCTCGGGCGCCATGGACAACCTCGAGGCGGCCAACCCGCGCCACGCCCAGAAGATGCGGCTCCTCCGTCACGTCCGGACCATGGACGTCGACTTCGCCATCCTCGACCTGGGCGCCGGCACGCACCTCAACGTCCTCGACTTCTTCCTGGTGTCCGACCACGGCGTGCTGGTGCTGGTGCCCGAGCCCACGGCGGTCGAGAACGCCTACCGGTTCATCAAGGCGGCCTTCTGGCGAAGGATGCGGAACGCCGCCTCGGTTTTCGGGTATGATTCGCTGCTGCGATCGGTCATGGCGAGCGGCACGTTCAAGAGCCCGGTGGAGTTGGTGGCGGCGTTGGGTCAGCGCGACCCCGAAGCGCGGGCCGTGCTGTCTCGGCAGCTCCGCTCCTTCCGGCCGAGGCTGGTGGTGAACCAGGCCCGGACCCCGCAGGACGCGGAGATCGGTCATGCGGTGGTGTCCGCCTGGCGCAAGTACTTCGGGCTGGAGATGGACTACCTCGGATACATCGACTTCGACGCTGAAATGTGGCGGACCGTGCGCGCACGGCGCCCGCTCCTCGTGGAGCAGCCCGAGTCGGCGGCGGCCAAGGCGTTCGGGCGGATCGCCGACGGTCTCCTCGCCCTCGACGCAGCTTCGGCGCGCGCCGGGAGCGGTGAGTGAAGCAGCTCTCGGACCAGTCCCTCTACGAAATTCTCGAGGTGGCGCTGGGGGCCCCTCCCGAGGAGATCGAGAAGGCGTACGAGCGCGCCAAGGCGCTCTACGCGCCCGGGTCGATCGCCACCTACTCGCTGATGGACCCCGAGGACGCTCAGTACCTCTCCCAGCGCATCGAAGAGGCTCGCTCCGTGCTCCTCGACCCGGAGGCCCGCGCCACCTACGACGCGCGGCTGGCGGGTGGGAGCGCGCCGGCCAACATGGAGCCCCTCCCGGCGTCCGCGTCCGCAGTGGAGCCGCTGCGTCCGGCTTCAGAGCCTGCGCGGGAGCCCGCGCGCCAGGCCGAGCCAGCGCGGATGAGCCGCTCGAACCTTCCGGCGTTCCCGGTCATCATCCCGCCGCTCCGCGCCAAGCCCCAACCGAGCCCCGAGGCGGCGCCCCCTGTTCCCCCGCCAACACCGGAGTGGACCCCGCCGCCGTTCGTGGCAGCGGCAGTGAACCCACCGCCGTTCGATCCCGCTGCGGCAGCCCACGCCAGCCTGCTGGCCAGCGCTGCCGTGCCGCCCCCAGCGGAGGTCCGCCCGCCGCCCGCGCCGTCCGAAGCGCGCCCCGACTTCCGCTTCCCGGAGGGGACCCCTTGGACGGGGGAGATGCTCCGCCGGGTACGGGAGAGCCGTGGCCTCACCCTTCAGCAGATCGCCGACCGGACCAAGGTGACCCGCCGCCACCTCGAAAGCATCGAGTGCGACCGCTACCCGATGCTCCCTGCGCCGGTCTACTTGCGGGGCATCATCATGAGCCTGGCCAAGGAGCTCCGGCTCGATGGCCAGAAGGTGGCCCGCTCCTATCTCGAGATGATGGCGGCGGCCACCGCGCCTGGCCAACCGCCCAAGGTGAAGTGATCTCGCGCGTCTTCGTTGACCCCTCGGCACTCCTGAAATAGGATTTTCGGCATGGCCCTGATTGAAGCGCCAGAGCAGGCGATGCGGCTCGCACGGGCCATCTGTTCCGACGTCTCCCTTTACAACGAAGAGAAGATCATCCGCTCGATCGAGCAGGACAACTTCTTCGACGCGCTCCACGAGGAGCTGGAGGAGGGCCGGGAGCTGTACCGGACCCGCGTCTCGCCGGACATCTTCAGCAAGACCAACTTCTTCGACCGCGCCATCGTCGACGTGATCCTGCGACCCAAGGGGCACGTGAAGTCCAAGATCTGGTAGCCGTTGGTCCCGCCCGCGTCGTCCGACCCGCCGGCCGCGCGGGGTTCCACCCGAAAGATCGACCTGATCGCGCCGCCCGAGGTGGCCGGCCTGCGGTTGGACGTGGCCTTGACCCGCCTGGCGCCGGACCTGTCGCGCGCCCGGATCCAGAAGCTGGTCGAGGATGGCCGCGTCCGGGTGGCCGGCAGATCCATCAAGGCGGCGGCCAAGCTGCGCGGCGGAGAGCGACTGGAAGTGGAGGTCCCGCCGCCGGAGCCCTCCAGCGTGGAGGCGCAGGACCTGCCGCTCACGATCCTGTTCGAGGACCGGGATCTCCTGGTGCTCGACAAGGCGGCCGGGATGGTGGTTCACCCAGCGCGCGGGTCGCCCCACTCGACGGTGGTCAACGCGCTGCTCCACCACCTCGGGCCAGGCGGGCCGGACGGCGCGCGTCTCGGCCTGGTCCACCGGCTCGACAAGGACACCTCCGGCTGCCTGGTGGTGGCCAAGCGCGAAACGTCTTTGGCCGCGCTCCAGGCGTCGTTCAAGGCGCACCAGGTCGAGAAAGTCTACCTGGCGCTCTGCCATGGGCGGCCCGCGCCGCGCGGCCACCTCGACACGCCCTACGGCCGGCACCCCACCTCACGGCTCCGCTTCACGAGCAAGCTCCCGAGCGAGCGGCGGGCGGTGACCGACTGGCGCCTGGTCGAGCCCTTCGAGGCCGCGGCGCTGGTCGAGGTGACGCTCCAAACCGGCCGGACGCACCAGATCCGGGTCCACCTCTCCGAGCACGGCCACCCGCTGCTGGCCGACGAGACCTACGGCGGTGCGAGGCGCGAAGCGCGGCTGCCCGAGGAGAGCCCCGTGCGCCGAGCAGCGCAGGCGATCGGCCGGCAAGCGCTCCACGCGGCGCGGCTGGCGTTCGATCACCCGCGCACCGGGAAGCGGCTCGCCGTCGAGGCGCCGCTGCCGGCGGATTTTGCCGCGGCGCTGGAGATCTTGCGACACCACACGTGAACCCGAACCCCTCACCCCAGCCCTCTCCCCGCTTCGCGGGGCGAGGGAGGATGGAGGCGCGTCAGTCCAGATAGCCCTGCGCCTGCAGGTTGAAGAGGTGGGCGTAGCGCCCGCCCAGGTCGAGGAGCTCGCGGTGGGTGCCCAGCTCGTCCAGCCGGCCGCCGTGCAGCACCGCGATCCGGTCCGCGATCCGGACCGTGGAGAAGCGGTGTGAGATGACCAGGGCGGTCCTGTCCGCGGCCAGCTCCTGGAAGCGCTGGAACAGCTCGTGCTCCGACTCGGCGTCGATGCTGGCGGTCGGCTCGTCCAGGATCAGCACCTCTGCCTCGCGCATGAAGGCCCGCGCCACCGCCAGCTTCTGCCACTGCCCGGCGGAGAGCTCCTGGCCGGACTCGAACCACCCACCCAGGACCGTCTCGTACCCGTTGGGCAGCGCCGCCACCACCGCGTCTGCGCCGCCGCGCCGGGCCGCCTCCTCGATGCGCGCGCGGTCGTCCACGTGATCCGGGTGGCCCAGGCCGATGTTCTCCGCGGCCGTGAACTGGTAGCGAACAAAGTCCTGGAACACGGCCCCAAAGCGGGCGCGCAGATCGTCCGGATCCAGGTCGCGCAGGTCGATCCCGCCGTAGAGGACCTGCCCCTCGGTCGGGTCGTAGAGCCGGAGGAGGAGCTTCACCAGCGTGGTCTTGCCGGCACCGTTCTCGCCGACCAGCCCCAGCTTCTCGCCCGGCTCCAGCGTGAGCGAGAACTCGCGCAGGGCCCAGTCGGCGTGGCCTGGGTAGCGGAAGGAGACGTTTCGGAACTCGATGCGGCCTGGATGC
>Ga0302321_100001968_pt1 | contig 17576 bp, 16 predicted proteins | sample Fen_T0_1_FD_202505 | JGI IMG/M metagenome (GOLD analysis project Ga0302321, IMG submission 202505) | Peat permafrost microbial communities from Stordalen Mire near Abisko, Sweden - Fen_T0_1 | ecosystem: Environmental > Terrestrial > Soil > Wetlands > Permafrost | place: Sweden: Abisko...
GAGGGGGGCGAAACTGTCCTGACCGTCGGTGCCGTGGAGGCGGTCGGCGGTTTTTTGGGCGAACTCCTCCCCCCGGGCGTAGGAAGCGCTGTCGTGGCTGACGGCCCCGGCCAGCAGGAACTCATCGTAGGCCACCACGGCGTCGGCCAGGGGACCAGGTTCCAACCGGTCGGCGATCCGGCGGGCCAGGTGCCAGTGGGTGTGTTCCTTAGGCACGGGACACCTCCACGGGCGGGAACGTGATCACGGTGTCGATGCTTTCGATGGAGAACCAGTACGCCAGCCGGAAGAGGAAGCTCTGCTGCTGCCCGGCCCACACTGCCTTTCGGAAGTCCTTCATGCATCCTCCTGGGCGGCCATTCTACACCCGAAACCGGGTCACCGCGATCAGGAAAGCGTGAAAAGTTGGAACCGGATTTGTCCGAGACTCACGGGAGAGCCAGGGGTATAACCGTTCTCCTATCGAGGCCCAGGGCGGGGTCGAATGTCCCGGGAAACGACTCCCGGACCAGCCTTTTGATGAGGCCCGAGTCCCGGGCCTGGGTGAGGGCCTTCTCCAGCGGGGCCTTGAGTTCGGGGCACATGGGGCTGATGTAGAGGATGTGGTCGGCGGGGTAGACCAGCACCAGGTGCTTCTCCACCTCGAGGTCGGGGTGCCGCCCCCTCTCCACGGCCATTTCGTTGGCCCCCCGGGTCAGATAGTCCACCCCCCTGGTCCCCGAGGCCACCAGGGAAAACAGCACCTTCCAGTTGCCTTCGATGGCCCGGGTGGGCAGGCCGTTGGCGGCCCAGATGGCTCGGTCGGCCCAGGAGGTTCCCACGCCACCCACCTTCCCCAGCCGGCGGAAATCGTCCAGGGTTTTGACCGAGTCGTAGAACTTTTGGGCCCCTTTAGGGATGAACAGCAGCCGCTTGCCCATGAGGTTGTCGGTGACCCCGACCTTGACCGACAGGAACTGGGCGTCCCGGGCGGGAGTTTCTCCCATCAGGGACACGCTCAACCGGCCGTCGGCCAGCATGGCTTCCCTCCGGAGGGCGGGGAATTCGCCGGCCAGCTCGAACCGCGCGGGGTAACCGGCGGCCCGCAGGGCTTGGTCCAGCAGTTCCCGGCCGTAGTTGGGTTTCCCTTCAGTACCTGAGATCCGTATGGTCAGCGAGGGTTCGGCCCAGGCGCCCCAGCCCGCGAGGAACAGGACGGCGACCAAGCCGCGGATCACCAGGGGTTCACCACCGACAGGATCATTCCTGCCCCCAGGCATTCTTCGCCCGAGTAGAACACCGAGAACTGCCCCGGGGCGATGCCGGGGTCCCCTTCGTCCAGGCGGACGGCGAGCCGGGACCCGTCGGGGCTGGGCTGGATTTGGCATCCGGCCAGTTCGGGCCCGTGGCGTAGCTTGCAGGTCAGGGCCTCGTCGGCCCGGGGAGGGCGGTGGATCCAGGTGAGTTCGCCGACGACAAAATCGCTACGGATCTGCTGTTGTCGGTGTTCCAGATGGCTGACGAGCACGGTGTTCGTGTCGATGTCCTTGTCTACCACGAACCAGGGGCCGTTCCCCAGGCCTAGGCCACTGCGTTGACCTATGGTATGGAACCAAAAGCCCTGGTGCTCCCCGAGCTTCTTCCCCGTTTCTCGATCGACGATGTTACCGGTCTTCTGGCCCAGGTAGTACTTCACGAAATCGTTGTACCGGATCTTTCCCAGAAAGCAGATGCCCTGGCTGTCCTTCCGGGCTTGGTTCGCCAGGTTGTATTCCTGGGCCAGGTCCCTCACCTTCTTCTTGAAGTAGCCGCCTATGGGGAACTCGATCTTCGCCACCTGGGCCTGGCTGAGGTGGCTGAGGAAGTAGGTCTGATCCTTCACGGGGTCCGGGGACCGGAGCAGCCGCACCGTGGCTTCAGACCGGTCGACCACGCCGTAGTGGCCGCTGGCCACCCGATCGACGTCTTCGCCGACCTTTTCGTAGAACGCGCCGAATTTGACCCGTTGATTGCAGAAGATGTCCGGAGACGGGGTGTGGCCTACCCGCAGTTCGCCCAGGGCGTACTCCACAACCTTCTCGTAGTACTCGGCCTGGAGGGGGACCACCTTCAGGGGCACCCCAGCCGCGTCGCACACCGCCCGGGCGTAACCCAGGTCCTCTTCCCACGGGCAATCGCCCAAGTAGCTCAGCTCGTCCTCGAGCCAAATCTTCAAATAATAGGCGGTTACGTCGGTTCGACCCTGTTTCAGAAGCTCGTACAAGGCCACCGAACTGTCGACGCCCCCCGAAAGGAGCACGGCGGTTTTCATCGAAACAAGATAGCAAGAAACGCTATAGAGGGGAAAGCCTTCCCCTGGGGCCAGCCAAGGTCTGGCCCCACCCCTTCGCCGGGGCAGGGCCCCGGACCCAGCTTCACATTGGTTGACCCAAATAGACCATCGAGACAATGTTTCCGAATTCAAATTCTACAGTGTTGACGACCGATCCATCGATGGACAGCGAGTAGTCGATGGTCTGTGTCCAATCGCCGAAGACCTTCTCAAACACCACATTGCCGTTGGCGTCGATTACAGCGGTCTTGTCGGCTAGCCCCGGGGCCGACAGTGTCACAGTCTTGCCCACGTCGCTGGTTGGTCCATAGCCTTGGATCACGCCGAGTGACGTGGTGGTGACAGTGGTCGGGCCATCAGGGTGCAGATTGAAAATCGACTGGCCACCCGTCTGACTTGTCCCCCCAGTGGGCGTCCACTCGTAGGTCTTGCCTCCATCCTGATAGACCCGAACTGTCCCTGTGACGGCCGGGAGGGAATCGTGGCTGGCGACCACTTTGTACTCGGTATTCAGCACCGCATCGGGAAAATAGGCGTTGCCACTATCGGTGGTGAGGGTACGCTTCCACAGATGTCCATTGGCTTCGTAGAGGGCCACACGCACCAGTCCCACCGGAGAATAGGTGTAGCTACCGCCATAAAAAGTAAACGAATAGGCGGGAGTCATATTGGCGGTCTCGATGGTTCCCAAGGCCTGAGTCGCCGAGGACCCTTCGGTGACCGTTAGCGACTCGAAAGCCCCGTTGATATTGCCCACCACCACGAAGGTCCGCAACTGGCCCGGCGACGCCGGCACGGTCATGGTGAAATTGCCATTCTCGTCGGTGGCCACGGTCTTGAGCGATTCGTACTCGGCGACCAGCACGTTCCCCCCGCCCGACACACTGCCGGTGAAGGTTGTGAAGGTTGCGGACGTGGCCGGAGGGGTCGAGAACGGCACCGAAGGGGTCTTTCCGGCGGTTTGGCCCGTGGGCGACTGGCAAGATACGACCGCCAAACTGGCGGCCAGGGTCAATACAAGACGTTTGAAGGTCGACTTCATGATGGGGATTCCTCCGGGTGGCTCCCCACCTCCATACCGGATGCCCCGGACTTCGAACAGCGAAATCCCGGCCTTTCCGGTTGTATTGGCTCAAAATCCACCGTTCGGTTGACGGAAAGTGGGGAACCTCAGCGGTTCTGGAGGATGTTCTGCAGAAAGGTGACCCGGTTCCTGGCCCCGGATTTGCGGTAGAGGCGGATCAGGTGGGTTTTGATGGTGGCCTCGGATACGAACGAGGCCTCGGCCATCTGCCTGACGCTCATCCCCTGGACCAGGAGGCCGGCAACCTCCTTCTCCCGGGGAGTCAGCCCGTACCGGAGGCAAGCGTTGTCGAAGGCGTCGGACCGGTCGACGATGGCCACCAGCCCGGCCAGGTCGGCAAAGGCGTCATCATGGGCGGTCAGGGTCAGGGACGCCGTCCCTTGGCCCAGGGCCAGCCCCGGAAAGGCCTCGGTTTGGCGGGTGTCCCTGACCTGGGCCACGGCCCGGTGGACCGCCCCGGCGTCGTTGAAAAGGTCGGCGAGGAACCGGCCTTCGATGCCCTTCAGGCCGGGGAACACCTGCTGGGCCGCGGGGTTGGTCTTGAGGATGCGGCCTTCGGGGTCCAGGAGGAACACGGCCTCCCGGAGGCTTTCGATGATTTCCGGACCCAGGCCCGGCAGGTCGAACCGCAGGTACCGGTACCTCACCACTAGGTAGAAATTGAGGAAAAGCGAGTACAGCAGGGTGACCATGCCCCAGGGCGGAAGGCCCAGGGTCCATTCGGCCAGGGAGGCGCCCACGTAGGCCCCCAACCCCGCCAGCAGTTGGACCACCACCAGCAGAACCTGGCGCCGCAGCCTCAGGGAGGTTAGGGCGGCCCTGGTCCTGACCAGGCCTGCGAACCCGGCGGTGAACGCCACACCGTTGACCGCGAATACGGCCCAGGGAATCCACCGCTCCCAGGGTTGGAGCACCGAAGCGTCGAGGGAATACGCCAGCAGCTCGGGAAAAAACCGGTGCCTGACCACAGCCCAGGCCACCACTAACCCGGCAAAGGCCGAAACCCCGGCACCCACGATGATTTTCAGCCTCCGGGGCAGGCGGCCCAGGGCCAGGGTGATGAACACCGCCGAAACGGGGAGGCCGAACATCCCCACCGTGGCTCCTGCGAACACCGCCTCGGGAGCGCTGCTCCCGGGGGAGGCGAACAACACGAAAAAACACAGGCTCCAGAGCCCGTAAAACGCACCGAAGGCCGCGACGCTTCGGTTGAGCATGGTCCCCCACCCCAACCGGGCGGTCACCACGACCAGAGCCGCCCCGCCCAGGGTACCCGCAAAGGCCAACGATGAGAAAATGACAGGAACCGGCGCCCACCCGGGGGAGATCGACTCGAACACGCCCCACTATACCAGGATTGCCTCCCTTTGCCCCAGGCGTCGGGAATGGCTATAATGTCACCATGGATTCTCCCCCCGTCGGCCTCCACGACCTGACCCTGGCCCTCCCTCGAAACCGCATCGACTTGGCCTCCCTGGTGGCCCGGAGGATCGATCAAGACCCGGGGATAGAGAAGCACCTTCACCGTGCCCTGGCCACCACCGGGCAGAAGGCCATGCGATTTCCTGGGGTGACCGAGGACACGGTGACCCTGGCCTCCGAGGCCCTGAGAGCCCTCCTCGACGCCCGGACCGACGTGGCGCCGGAAAGTCTGAGGTTTTTGACCCTGGGCACCGAAACTTCGGTGGACATGAGCAAGTCGGGGTCGTCCTACGTCCTGGGATTGCTCCAGAGGGCAGGCTACCGCCTGCCGACCAACCTTTCGTCGTTCCAAGTACAGCAAGCCTGCGCCGGAGGGACCCTGGCCCTGCTGACCATCGCCGCCTTCCTCCGGGCCGCCGGCCGGGACGGGGATACCGCCGCTGTCCTCACCAGTGACATCGCCCGGTACAAGGCCCCTTCCACCGCCGAAGTGACCCAGGGGGCCGGGGCCAGCGCCCTGCTGGTGGCCCGGAATCCCGACTTGCTCGAACTCGATCTTCCCGGCACCGGTTTCGCCAGCCACGACGTGGACGACTTCTTCCGTCCGCTAGGTTCGACCATCGCCAAGGTGAGGGGGGGCTACTCCCTGGCCTGCTACCACGAAAGCCTGGCCGAGGCCTTCGAGGACCACTGCCTCCGGTCCCGGGTTTCCCCCGGGGACGAATTGGAGTCCATCGACGCGTTCTTTCTCCACGTGCCCTACGCCCTGATGCCGGTGTCGGCCATGGAGAAGCTTCTGGACAAGCACCTGGGCCTGGACGCCGCCGGGGCGAAGGCCTTCCTCGACGCCCGGGGGTTCTCCGCCGGCCTGGAAGCCACTGCCCAGATCGGCAACCTCTACACCGGCAGCCTCTACCTCAGCCTGGCCTTCGGCCTGGCCGACCGCGCCCGGGTCTGGGGAGCCGCCACCCCGGGGAAAAAAGTGCTCCTGGCCAGCTACGGCTCGGGAAACACCATGGCCGTGGTCACCGGCCGGATGGCGCCCCGGGCCCTGACCACGATCTCGCGGTGGAACCTCGACGCGCTGATGACCGACTGCGTCGATCCTCCTTTCGAAGACTACCAAACCTGGCTCGACACGGTGAAAACCCCGGAAAACTACCCCGGCCTTCTGGCCTCCCACCCGCCCCTTCCGGGACGATTCGCCCTGACCAGGCTCAGGGAGGACGGTTACCGTGAATACGGGCTCCTCTGACCTGACGGGCCGGAAGGCCAAGCACATCGAGATCTGCACCGACCCGGCCTACGACCCCGAGGGTGGGTCGGCCCTGTTCGAACACCTGACGTTCCGGCACCGGGCCCTGCCGGAGATTGCCTGGAGCGAGGTCAAAACCGAAACCGACTTCCTGGGGAAGACGGTGCGCCTCCCCCTGTTCATCAGCTGCATGACCGGCGGCTCCGACTCGAGCTACGCCATCAACAAGGACCTGGCCCGGGCCGCCCAGGAACTGGGGGTCCCCGTGGGCATGGGGTCCATCCGCATCCTGTTCCGGAAGCCCGAAAGCTTTGCCGATTTCCACCTCCGGCCCCTGGCCCCCGACGTACCCATCTTCAGCAACCTCGGGGCCCAGCAGCTGGTGGAGGAGCGCCTCAGGGACGGGTACAAGACCTTGAACGAGTGGAACCGCCGCCTGGAGGTTGATGCCCAGGTCATTCACCTCAACCCCGGCCAGGAGCTGTACCAGGACGACGGGGACCGAGACTTCAGGGGCATCAAGGACACGCTGGAAGACTTCATCGCCAAGAGCCCCCGGCCCGTGGTCGTGAAGGAGACGGGCTTCGGCATGGCTCCCGACGAGGTCGACTGGCTGCTCAAGGCCGGGGTGGCCTCGGTGGACCTGGCAGGGGCCGGGGGGACGAACTGGCTCACGGTGGAGGCCTACCGCCTGGACGAAGCCGGCACCGAGGGCGCCGAGGCCCTGAGGGACTGGGGTTGGCCCACCGCCCTCCTCCTGGCCGCCGTCGGTCACCGGAAGGGGCGCATCCTGGCCAGCGGAGGCCTGCGCTCGGGCCTCGACCTGGCCAAGGCCTTGGCCCTGGGAGCCCACGCCGGGGGTTTCGCCCTGCCCGTGGTCAGGGCCGCCCGCATAGGAGGGTCAGTCGCCGTGGTCGCCGTGCTGAAAGGCTACGAACGGGCCCTGAAGACCACGATGATGCTCACCTCGAGCCGGACAGTGGCCGACCTGCGCAAAGCGCCCCTGGACGCCAGCCGGGAGTTTGAGTTCCGGCTTAAGCGCCTGAAGAAGGCCTGACCCTTGGAAAAACCCGACCCTCCTCTGCGCAAGCGTTCCCTGACCGACCGACGGGCGTGGTGGCTGACCGCATCGGCGGCCACCCCGGGCCAGGCCCGGTTCTTCGAAGGCTCCGGGGCCGACCTCGACCTGGCCGACCTGCTGGTGGAGAACGCGGTGGGTTGGATGCCCATGCCCTTGGGGGTGGCGTCGGGGCTTGTGGTGAACGGTGTGAGTCACGAGGTGCCCCTGGCCACCGAGGAACCTTCGGTGATCGCCGCGGTCAGTTACGCCGCGTCGGTGGCCGCCCGGACCGGGGGGTTCGCCGCCGGGGCCGCCGACCCCGTGATGCGGGCCCAGGTCTTCCTCGAAGGGTCGTTCCCCGACGCGGAAAGCCGGCTCGAGGCCCACCGGGAAGCCTTGGAGGCCGAGGCGCGGACCCACCTGACCTCCATGGAGCTCCGGGGTGGGGGGTTCCGCCGCCTCTCGTTCGCCCGGATCGAAGGCGTCGGAGGGGTGGTGCGCCTCGACGTCGACGTGAGGGACGCCATGGGCGCCAACCTGCTCAACACCGTGGCCGAGGCCATGGCCCCCTCCCTGGAAAAGGCCCTGGGGGGAAAGAGGCTGATGGCCATCCTGTCCAACGACGGGTCGGGAAGGCCCGCCTGGGCCGAGGTGAAACTGGTCATCGATCCCGACCGGGCTCGACGCATCGCCCTGGCATCTCAGGTGGCCCAGGTCGAACCCCAGAGGGCCGTCACCCACAACAAGGGCATCATGAACGGAATCACCGCCCTGGCCCTGGCCACGGCCAACGACACCCGGGCCCTGGAGGCCGCCGTCCACACCTTCGCCTCGGCCACGGGTTCGTGCCGGGGGCTGAGCCGCTGGACGGTGGAGGGAGACACCTTGAAAGGCCGGATCGACCTGCCCCTGGCCCTGGCCACCGTGGGCGGTTCAGCCGGCATCCACCCCACCGCCCGGATGGCCCTGCAGCTACTGGGCAACCCCGACTCCCCGGGACTTTGTACCATCGCCGCGGCCCTGGGTCTGGCCCAGAACTTCGCGGCCCTGAACGCCCTGGTCGGCGACGGCATCCAAAAGGGCCACATGGCCCTCCACCAGCGGCGGGCCGCCTGGCGGGAGGAGCACTCATGACGGGGTGGGCTGTGGCCGGTCCCAGCCTGGCCCTGATCAAGTATTGGGGAAAGAGCTCCTCGGCCGACAACACCCCGGCCACGGGAAGCCTGGCCGTGACCCTGGCCGGCCTCGAGTCGAGGACAGAAGCGGCCTTCGATACCCGCGACTCGGTGGTGGTCAACGACGAACCCCAACCCCTGGCTCGGTTCACCCCCTTCCTCGACAACCTGCGCAGGGAATTGTCCCTGGGGGACCAGGGGCTGGCCGTGGTGTCCACGAACAACTTCCCCACGGCGGCGGGGCTAGCCAGCTCGTCGTCGGGGTTTGCGGCCCTGGCCGGGGCCGTGGCCGCGTTGTCGGGGTCCAGTCTTTCTCGCCCCCGGCTATCGGCCCTGGCCCGGCAGGGTTCGGGGAGCGCGACCCGACCCGTGTACGGAGGGTTCACCGTCTTCGACGCCGGGGCCACCGCCGCCGAGCCCGAACACGACGAGGCCTTCTGGCCCGAATTCCGGGTGGTGCTCTGCGTGGTCCGGGAAGGGGCCAAGGCCACTTCGAGCCGAACCGGGATGGAGTCGAGCCGGCTCACCAGCCCCTACTACGGCCGCTGGGTGGAAACCTCCCCGGAGGTCCTGGCCGAAGCCCGCCAAGCCCTGACCCACCGGGACTGGGGGCGCCTGGGACCCTTGGTGAGGCAGAGCTACTTGCGGATGTTCGGTACCATGTTCAGCGCCGAGCCGCCCCTGATCTACTGGCAGCCCGAAAGTGTGGCCCTTATCCACGCCCTGGCCGAACTGCGGGCCGAGGGGTACCAGGCCTGGGAGACCATGGACGCCGGCCCCCAGGTGAAGGTCTTCTGCCCCGCCGACCAAGTCAGGAAGCTGGTGGCCGAGCTCGACCGCCGGGTTCCCGGGTTGCGGTACCTGACCGCCGAACCCGGTCCGGGGCTGAGGACGGGGAGGAAGGAATGAGCTCGTTCCGGCTCACGGTTCCCGGCAACCTGCTCCTGGCCGGGGAGTACGCTGTTTTGGAGGAAGGGGGCCTCGGTGCCGCCATCGCCGTGGAGCCCCGGCTGACGGTCACCGTTTTCCCGGCGGAGGACTGGCAGATTGTCGGCCGGTGGGCCGGTGGCAGCGAGGCCTGGAGCCCCGAGGACGGAAACCCGCCATTCGCGGGGATGGTCTTCCTGAAGGCGCTGGAGCGGCTGGAGGAACGGGGGGACGAACGGGGCCGCCGGTGGTCCCGGCGAATTCCCCCAGCCAGGATCGAGGTGGATTCGACCCCGTTCTTCGATCCCCAGGGCCGCAAACTCGGGTTCGGGTCTTCGGCCGCCCTGGCCGCCGGCATCACCGCCGCCCTGGGCAGGCTCGGCGACCGGGACGACCCCGTTTCGCTGCACCAAACCGCCGTGGCCGCCCATCGCCACGCCCAGGGGGGGGCGGGTTCGGGCTACGATGTGACGGTGAGCTGGTTCGGCGGGTTTGGTCTGTTCTGTGGTGGCCTGGAACCCCGGTGGGAGTCGTCCGATGCCAGCCTTCTTCCGGCTTTGGCGGTGTTCGCCGGACCCCAAGCGGTCGGCACTGTGGGGGCGGTGGCCCGGTACCGCCTCTGGAAGGACGAACACCCTCGGACGGCCCACGACTTCCTCGACGCCAGCAACTTCGCGGTCCGCAACCTCGTGGCGTCCCGGTCCCCGGGAGACTTCTTCGAGGCCTGGGACCAGACCCGGACCCTGGGTATGGAACTGGGCCGCCAAATCGGGAGCGACGCCGTCCTGGATGCCCCCGGCAGCCTAGAACCGGCACCCTTCGTGAAGGCCTTGGGTGCCGGGAACGAAACCGGGATCGCGGCCTTTCCCCAGGGGCTCCCCTCGTCCCTGCCGCCAGGCCTGACCCCCCTGATCCTTTCCCGGGAAGGCCTGCGTTGGGAGTAGCTTCGGCCCGGGGGAAACTGCTGTTGTTCGGGGAGCACTCCGCCGTCTACGGCCACCCCGCCGTGGGCCTCTCCCTGCCCTGGGCCCTCACCGTGGTCCACACCCCCGGCCCTCTGTGGGAGCTGCCCGGACTAGGCCGGCACGAACAGGCCGTCCGCGACCTCGTCGGTTGGTTCGAGGACGGGGCCCGGGCCGAGGGGCTGCCGCCACTCCCCCCCGGTAGGCTGGAATTCACTTCTGCCATCCCCGTGGCTTCGGGTTTCGGCTCTTCAGGGGCCCTCTGCGCCTGCCTCACCAACCTCTTCTTTCCCGCAATGCCCCTGGGGGACAAGGACCGCTGGGCGTGGCTGGCCGAAGGCCGATTCCACGGCACCCCGTCGGGCATCGACACCGCCCTGGCCCTCCGCAGCGGATGGTGGGTGCTCGACGCCTCGACCAGGCCGGTCACGGCCTCGGCCCTGGCCGACCCGGGGTTGGTGCTGGTGGTCGGGGCTGTGGTCCGGGATTCGAACACCAAGGCTCTCGTTGGCGGCCTGGCGGCCCGGAGACACGCCGGGGAGCCGCTGGTGGTGGAAACCATCCAGGCCCTGGGAGAAGTTTCCCGGGAGGCGGGCCGGGTTTTGGCCCAAGGCGACCACGGTCTTGGGGCCCTGGTGGCCCGGGCCCGGACAGGGTTGAGGGCCCTGGGTCTGGAAACCCCGACGCTGACCGCCGCCCTGGACGCCGGCCTGGGGTGCCCCGGGGCCCTGGGGGGCAAGTTGTCCGGGGCTGGAGGCGGGGGCGCGTTCTTCCTTCTTTTCGACACAGTGGAGGCGGCCAGGGCGGCGTTGCCCCGGATCGAGGCGTCGATACCTGCGGCCTTATGGGCGGCCAAGCCCCAGTTGTTGGAGGAAAAGCAACTTTAGACCCCTTCCAACTTTCGTGCGAAATGGCATTAACTTTTCTTGACAGAACTGCTCAGCTTCGCCCATATTTACTTCCATGAAACCTTCCACCCTGAAATGGGGACTGCCGATCCTGTTCCTCTTCGGTGCCCTGCCCGCCTTTGCGGATGCGTTCATCGCCCAGCCCGCCAGCGACTACGGACTCAAGATCGCCGACCTTTCGTACGTGATGATGGCCCTCTGCATCATCTTCTTCCTTCTGGTCGTGGGGATCATTGGGTATTCGCTGTGGAAGTTCCGGGCCAAGGGTCCCAACGAGGAAGGCGTGGCCATCCACGGACACACCGGCCTGGAAATCATCTGGACCGTGGTCCCCGCCCTGATCATGATTGTTTTGGGAGTGGTGAGCACGGTGCTGGTCATCGACCAACTGAACCCGCCGAAGAAGACCCTTCTGGTGAAGGTCACCGGCTATCAGTTCGGGTGGGATTTTGAGTACTACCAGTCCGACGCCGGGGCCACGGGTGCCGATTTTGAAACGGTGCGCAACATTTGCGGCAACCCCGCGGTCATGGTGAAGATCAAGAGCCTCCATGTGAAGAGCGTGGACGAGCTCACCATCCCCATGGGCACCGACATCCGGTTCCTGACCACCGCCAAGGATGTGATCCACAGTTTCTGGGTCCCCGAGTTCCTGATCAAGCGCGACATGGTTCCCGGTTTGGTCGCCGACCTGTGGGTCCACCCCATCCGGACCGGTACGTTCACGGTCAAATGCGCGGCTCTCTGCGGAGCCAGCCACGGCCTCATGGTGGCCAAACTCCACGTCGTCGAACCTGCCCAATTCCAAAGCTGGCTGGTCGCCCAAGCGGCAGCCCCCCAGCCCGGTGCTAAGATCAGCGCCGTCACCAACTGACCGGAGGAACTTGTGAGCGAAACCCACACCGATACCCACGACCATCCGCACTCCCCCTACCCGGCCTGGACGAACTGGCTGTTCACCACCGACGCCAAGAAGATCGGCATGATCTACATGATCATGGCCTTTGTGTATTTTTTTGTCGGCGGCATTTGCGCCGGCGGCATCCGCATCCAGCTGGCCACCCCCACCATGAACTTCGTCGATGGGGTCACCTACAACGGCCTGGTGTCCATGCACGGCACCGTCATGATCTTCCTCTGGGTCATGCCCTTCATCGCCGGCATCATCAACTTCGTCATGCCCCTCCAGATCGGCGCCCGGGACATGGCCTTCCCCCGGCTCAACGCCATGGGATTGTGGCTGTTCAACGCCGGCGCCCTGGTCCTCATGGCCACCTTCTTCCTGGGCATGCCCCAGGCCGGCTGGACCAGCTACGCTCCGCTGTCCATCCTCGACAAGAAAGAAATCGGCATGGACCTGTGGATATTGGGCATTCAGCTGCTGGGCATCAGTTCCATCATGTCGGGTTTGAACTTCATCGTCACCATTTTACGTCTCAGGGCCCCCGGCATGACCATGTTCCGGATGCCGCTGTTCGTCTGGTCGAGCCTCGTGGTCGGCTGGCTGATGATCCTGGCCATGCCCGCCATCGCCGTCACGCTGACCGAAGTCATGCTTGAGCGGCACTTCGGGTTCACGTTCTTCGGCCCGGCCCACGGCGGCGACCCCATCCTCTACCAGCACCTGTTCTGGTTCTTCGGCCACCCTGAGGTGTACATCCTCATCATGCCGGCCTTCGGCATCATCAGCGAGATCATCCCGGTGTTCAGCCGCAAACCCATCTTTGGGTACAAGCTCATGGCCTGGTCAATGATCCTCATCGCGTTCCTTTCGTTCCTCCTGTGGGCCCACCATATGTTCGCTTCGGGCATGGACCCCCGGCTCACCCTCCCCTTCATGATTTTGACCATGATCATCGGCGTACCCACGGGGGTGAAGATGTTCAACTGGATGGCCACCATGTGGAGGGGCAAGATCTACCTCGACACCCCCATGATCTACGCCCTGGGCTTTTTGATCACCTTCGCCATCGGCGGCTTCGGCGGCATCATCCTGGCGTCCATCCCCATCGACCTGCACATCACCAACACCTACTTTGTCGTGGGGCACATGCACTACGTGCTGTTCGGCGGGTCGGTGATGGCCATCTTCGCAGCGGTGTACTTCTGGTTCCCGAAGATGACGGGGTACAAGCTCGATGAAAAGCTAGGCATTTGGCACTTCGTGTTCACATTCATCGGGTCGAACCTGACCTTCCTCCCCATGCACTGGCTGGGGATGCTGGGGATGCCCCGGCGGGTCATGACCTACGACGCCATCTACGCCAGCGACAACCTGATGGCCACCATAGGCGGCCTGATCATGGGCGCGGCCCAGCTCATCCTGGTCTGGAACTGGATTGTGACCCTGCGGAAAAAGGAACGCTGTGAGGAGAACCCTTGGCGGTCCAAGGGTTTGGAATGGACCCACGCCAGCTCGCCCCCCCGACCCGACAACTTTGAGGAAATTCCCACCGTGACCACCGACCCCTACGACTACGGTCTGCCGGCGCCGCCCAAGGCGGCGAAGGAGAATGCGCCCAAGGACAAAAAGGAGGCGAAAGCTCATGGCTGATTCGAAACCGCACTACACCCACCTGGGCCACTCCAACCCGTGGCCCTTCGTCGCCTCGTTGGGGATGATGATCGGGGTGTTCGGCATCCTGTTCATCGAGTACAAGAACCCCGTGGGCTGGATGTTCATCACCATAGGTGTGGGCCTGTTCCTCATCGCCATCTTCAGCTGGCTGACCACCATGATCAGGGAAGACGTGAGCGAGGCCACCGAACACACGGTGCCCGAGTTCCCGAGCATCGGTAAATGGATGGTGGGATTCCTCATCCTGTCGGAAGTCTTTCTGTTTGGGGCGCTGTTCGCTACCTACTTCTACCTACGCAACCACGACCAGGTGTACACCCAGAGCCTCCTCCACTTTTACGAGGTGAAGGGTGAGGTCTTCCAGATCTGGGGACTGGTGCCCATCCTCAACACCATCTTCCTGGTGTCGAGTTCGGTGACGGTGCACTTCGCCGAAGAGGCCCTGCGCCACGGCAAGATCAAGGTGTTCCAGATCTTGATGGCCATCACCGTGGTGCTGGGCGCCCTGTTCGTCGGCGGCCAGGCCCTGGAGTATTTCAACTTCTCGGTGCACGAAGGCTTCACCCCCCAGGTGAGCACCTTCGGCGGTTCGTTCTACACCCTGACCACCCTGCACGGCATGCACGTGCTCGCCGGGGTCATCGTGCTGACCAGTCTGCTGGTGGGTTCGTTCTTCCAGGGCCTGAGCGCCAAGCGCCACGTGGCCCTGACTGTGGCATCGATTTACTGGCACTTTGTGGACGTCATCTGGATCGTCCTGGTGGCGGTCATCTACCTGCGGTTGATTTAGCTGGGGCTAGGATCTCGTCCGTTTGGCGTCGCCTCAAGGGGGCTCGAGTCCTCGGCGTACATGCAGTACGCCTGCGGGTCTCACCTCCTTTCGGCTTAGCCAAGCGAACGATCTCCTTCGCCCAATTCTCGGCGGCTTTCGCTTCGCTCAGCGACTCCGCCACCGGTTGGTTTGGCTACGACATTGGTGGCGGCTACCGTAGATCAGGTGGCCGGCACCAGAACCATCTCTGCGCCTGTGCTGCGAGCGGATTCTGAGGCTCCCACCCCATCCGCTGAAACGGGGTCCTCGCCCGTTCGCTTTGTTCCCCTCTTATTTTCCAATCAGCCGGAACGCGTGCAGCCAGTTATTGGTGTTGTGGTTGTAAACAACCCAAAGCAGACTCAGGGCCTCAAGCCACCTCGCATTCTCGATGCCTCCCAAGTCCACAACGCTCTTCCAGCCGAAACCGCTCAGAAGCTCCTCCACCTGGCCCTTGGCGCCAGCGTCGTTCCCGGCCATCCATAGGTCAGGCTCGCCCCTGGTCAGCGAGGGGTCGACCATGACGGCCGCCGCCACGGTGTTGAGGGCCTTGACGACCCGGGCCCCGGGGAGCAACCGCTGTATCCTCTCCCCCAAGGAATCGGTGGTCCCCACAAAAAGGCCTGGCTTTCCCGAAGAAAAATCCAAGGGGTCCGTGGTGTCGATGACGATCTTGCCCGCAAAGTTCGAGACTCCCGCCGTCAAGACAACCTCCTCTGCGGCCCTGCCCACGGTGGCCAGGACGATCAGGTCCGCCCAGGCCGCTGCTCGTTCGCCGCTGTCGACCAAGGCGGATTCTCCCACCTCCTGTTTCCACCCGTCCAACGCCGCCGGGTTCCGGGTGCCGATCGACACCCGATGGCCCAGACCGACCAGAGCTTTCCCGAGGGTTTTTCCAACGGAACCAGATCCCAAAATGCCAATGTTCATAGATGCCTCACCACCGGTATTCCGTCGGCCGGAAATCGGCGTACGTGTCTTCGTGGTAGTAAGAAACCAACGTCTTTCCCGGGGGGCAGACCGCGTCGATCCGGCCCAAATCCTCGTCGGTCAACGAGACCGTCAGGGCACCGATCTGCTCGTCCCATTGTTCCACTGTCCGGGCGCCCAGGAGAGCGGCGCTGATTCCTGGCCGGGTGGAGCACCAGGCCAAGGCCAGCTGGGTGAGGGTGCAGCCCTTGGCCCGGGCCAGGTCGGCCAGTTCGCCCACAGCCCGAACTACTGCCGGGGCGAGGTGCCGGTCCCCCCAGACCGAACCGGCCTGGATCCTGCCGTCGCCGGGGATGGCTTCGGCGTATTTGCCCGAGAGTAGGCCCCCGGCCAGGGGGGACCAGGCCAGCAAGCCCAGACCGTAGCTGAGGGCCATGGGTATGAGTTCGGATTCGATGGCCCTGTCGAGGAGGTGGTACGGCGGTTGTTCGCAGACGAAACGGTTCAACCCGTATTCCTTGGAGACCCACAGCGACTCGACCACCGACCACGCCGCAAAGGTGCTGCAGCCGATGTGGTTCACCTTTCCCGCCCGGACCAAATCGTCCAAGGCCCTGAGGGTCTCATCGATGGGAATGTTTTGCGCCGGGCGATGGATGAAATACAGGTCGATCCAATCGGTCCCCAGGCGGCGGAGCGAGGCCTCGCACTGCTCCCGGATGTGCCGGCGGTGGTTTCCGGCGGCGTTGGGATCGGTATCGTCCATGCGGACGTTGACCTTGGTCGAGAGGACCACCTTGGACCGATACCCGGTCTTCTTGAAGATGGTGCCCAGGGTGTCCTCGCTCCGGCCGCGGCCGTAGACGTTGGCCGTGTCGATGAGGTTGACCCCGGCGTCCACCGCCCTTTCCACCAGCCTCTGGGCCTCGTGCGAAGTGGTTTTTCCCCCGAAGAGCATGGTTCCCAGCCCAAAGGGGCTGACCCTTAAACCCGTTCTTCCCAGTTGACGGTACTCCATGCCGCCTCCTTTTTCCTTTTTGTTTTCCGTCTTGGCACGAAAATACTCTCGGTCAAAGGAAAGTCAAGAAAATTCGAAAACGTTTTCGTAAAATTTAAAACCTCGTTGCTTTCCCTGGTAATTCGTGGTATTCCAGGACCGTGACCATCACATTGCGGGAGCTGGCGGGCCAGCTCGGATTGTCCCTCTCCACGGTTTCCAAGGCCCTCAACGGCCGCCCCGACGTGGGGAGCGAAGTCAGGACCCGGGTGCTCGAAGCCGCGGCCCAGCAGGGATACGTGGCCAACCCCATCGCCCGGAAACTCGTCCTCGGGGAGAACCGCACCCTGGGAGTCTTCCTCCTGAACCGGTTGAAGGTCCCGTTGCGGGACTTCTTCGGCTTTCAATACCTCGAAGGAATTCTCCAGGAAGCCCGGGATAGAGGTTTCGATCTGCATCTGTTTTCCCATTCCCTGGACACCGCCTTCGAGACCTCCTACCTCGACCTGCTGCGAACCAAGGGTCTGCCCGGGGCCGTGTTCATCGGCCTGTTCCTCGATGATCCGTTCATCCGGGACATCACCCGTTCCCCCCTCCCCCTGGCCGTCCTCGACACCCTCATCAAGGGGGACCGGATAGGCTTCATCACCTCGGACAACCGTCTCGGTATCCAACTGGCCATGGAGCACCTGTGGGCCCTGGGGCACCGGCGCTTCGGCTTCCTCTCGTTTTCCCACCGAAGCCACGCGGGAAACACCCGGAGGAGAGCCTTCAAGGCCTTCCTCGAGGAGAGGAATTCCTTTGAACCGGAGTGGGTGGCCGAGGACACCCTCGACGCCGAGGGAGGAGAACGGGCCGCAATGGAACTGCTGGACCGAGGATCCAGGCCCACCGCCTTGGTGGCGGCCAGCGATTTTCAGGCCATCGGCGCTCTGCGGGCAGCCCAAAGGCTGGGTCTCAACGTCCCCGGGGATCTGAGCGTCACGGGTTTCGACGACATCCAGGCCAGCGGTTTCACCAGCCCGGCACTGACCACGGTGGCCCAAGACACCGCAGCCTTAGGCCGGAGTGCCGCGGCGTGGGTTCTCGATTCGCTGGCGGGCCAAGCCCCCTGGCCGAACCGGCGGATGATTGCGCCGACTCTGGTGGTCAGGGG
>Ga0302321_100001971_pt1 | contig 17564 bp, 14 predicted proteins | sample Fen_T0_1_FD_202505 | JGI IMG/M metagenome (GOLD analysis project Ga0302321, IMG submission 202505) | Peat permafrost microbial communities from Stordalen Mire near Abisko, Sweden - Fen_T0_1 | ecosystem: Environmental > Terrestrial > Soil > Wetlands > Permafrost | place: Sweden: Abisko...
TTTGGCCGTAAACCTCCATTTATAAAACGATTTACTTGGTTTACCAGCCAGCGTTTCTCGGGTGTTTCCCCCATGGTCTGCCGCCCGCCTTCATCCCCCCGTGTCCATTTTGGTGTTGCCTCAATAGAACAAATAACATGGAAAGGATATAGCATTTAATCTCTTGTCGGGCGATGCCGTTGACCTCGGCTTGAACAGCTCACCGCGAACTCGCCTGGACTTCCGCGCCGTCCAGGGTGGGACAAAATCTCCACCAAATGGTTGATATATATGGCTTGGCCCCAACTACGAGAATCCTGTGGCTGATCAATCGATGTTCTCTGACCATGATTTCGTCGGGCACGCATCCCTCCCGCTCTGGCGCGGTTCGCCCCGATCTCTCTCTCCCCCAGGCATAGCTTGGGCATGACATTCACCGCTTGGTCCATCCTCCTTCACGTCGCGCATGTTCCCGAAGGAGAAAACTCGTTCCTGACCGTCTGGGAAACCCTGGCGGCTTCCCCGTCCTCACACATTGCAGAAGGGATGTACCGCCGACGCACGTTGGCATGGCAGGGGAAGAGCGAGCCTGCTCCGTCGATGGCGGCCTCCCCTACCCCGGGTACGTCAATCGCCCGTTGTCCGCCTCTTTGAGTGGGCTTCGGACCTCTTGACTCTCTGGATTCCTGTTCGCGCGCAAGGTGGCACCGTCGGCTCCCGCAGAACTATATTCCGCGCGAAGGCCGACAGCTTTTCCGTAGTGGAGTCTACCGCGTGGGTTGTTCCAAAACGCGCACTTCCTGCCTACCCGCAGAGTCCGGTACGACGACATGGAGCGCATGCGCGACCGGATCGTAGGTGGTCTTCAGGCCGCCGGCCGTGTTGCCAAGGCTCGCGACGGACTGGGCTGAATGCCAGCCATAGACCACAACCTCGACCGTCTTCCACCACGGGGCCCAGCTACCCGTCCGTTCGCCGAACTCGACCACCAGGGACTTTCCCTCGCGGCGGCAGGTGAACACCTGGCGCAAGAACTCGCCGTTCCGATAGGCGAAGGTATGCCCATCGTCGAGATAGAGGGATCCCTGGCAATCAGCCCCGGGGTAGACGCGCAGTTCGAGCGGCCCCTGCGGCGTCTCATCGGTGCTTTGCACCACCGGTTGCATGGGGAGGATGCTTCCGGCGCGCACATAGACCGGCAGCGTATCGAGAGGGGGGGTGATTCTGTTGGGCGGCGGGAACTTGTCGAGCGATTCGCCGGCGGCGATGGTGTTTGAGATCTCGGTGATGTCCGGCTGGCCCGGTTGATGGGCCATTTTCTTGCCCGTCCAAAAGTCGAACCAATCCCCCTGCGGATAAAAAACCGCATACTCATCCATCATCTCGCCGAAGGGCGGCGGCGCCACGAGCAGATCGCGGCCGAGCAGGAACTCGGTATCCGCGGAATCGAATGTTCCAGGAAACTCGAGGAACAGGGGCCGCACCAGCGGGAGCCCGGTGCGCGAGGCCTCCTCCGCCAGGGTGTAGATGTAGGGAAGCAGGCGGTAGCGCGTCTCGATGTACCGCCGGCGAATGGCCTCGTGTCTGGGTCCATGGACCCAGACCTCCTGTGGCAGCGAGCCGATGGTGGAGTGGTCGCGGTACATGGGGTTGAAGGCGCCTAGCTCGATCCAGCGGGTCAGCAGGTCAGGCGAAGGCGATCCGTTGAAGCCGCCAATGTCGTCGCCGACCATGGATATGCCGCTCATGCCCAGGTTCAGAAGCATTTGGGTAGCCAGCTTCAGGTGATTCCACGTGGCCGAGTTGTCCCCTGTCCAGGTAAAGCCGAAACGCTGCCCCCCCGCATAGGTGGCGCGGGTCAGAACAAAGGGCCGCTCGTTGGGCCGCAGCTTCAGCAGCCCGTCAAAGGTGGCCCGTTCGTTTTCCATACCCAGGATGTTGTGAATCTCGGCGTGGGTGGCGGTGCGCGCTGCGAATCCCGGCTCTTCGATGCGGTGCAGGTTATCGAGCGGCATGGTTTTGGCCGGCCCGTCGAAGACCGAGGGCTCGTTCATGTCGTTCCAGAAGCCGCTGACGCCCTGGTCGACAAAGCCCTTGTAAAGGCCGCCCCACCAGTCGCGGGTCTGGGCTCGCGTGAAGTCTGGAAAGACGGCGGGGCCAGGCCAGACGATGCCGACAAACTCGCTGCCGTCGGTCTTCTTGACGAAGTGGTCGCCGGCGTGGCCGGTGTCATAGGGCATGTAGCCCTGGCCTGGCAGGTGGGCCACATGGAGGTCGGTGATGGTGACAAGATGGAAGTGCTGCTTGCGCAGGTCGGAGACCAGGCCCTCGAAACCGGGAAAGCGCGCACGGTCCACGGTGAAGGGGCGATTGCGGTCCTGGTAGTCGATGTCGAGATAGACGACGTCGGAGGGAATCTTGTCGGCGCGCAGGTGCGCAGCCACCTCGCGGATCTGCGACTCCGGCGTGTAGCTGTAGCGGGACTGCTGGAATCCCAGCGCCCACAAGGGGGGCAGGGGCGGCTTGCCGGTCAGATAGGCGTACCCGAGGACGACCTGCTTCGGCGTGGGCCCGTAGATGAGGTAGTAGTCCAGCGGGCCGCCCTCGGAGCCAAACGAATAACTGTCGCGTGCCTGCTTGCCGAAGTCGAACCAAGTGCGCCAAGTGTTGTCGAGAAAGAGCCCGTAGCTGCGGCCAGCGCTGATGCTCAGGAAGAACGGAATGCTCTTGTAGAGCGGGTCCACAGACTCCTGCGGGCCCACATCGGTGTTCCACAGCGTGTAGGCCTGGTCGCGCCTATTGAAGCCACCAGCTTTGTCGCCGAGACCGTAAAACTGCGCGTCGGCGGGCATCTCCTTGGAGACGGTAAAGCCGCCGTTGGCGAAAGCGGCGGGCCGGCCGAGCGCATCGGCGCAGAGGACGTTTCCTGCCAGGTCGCGCACGACCAGCCGCAGGGGGCTGCGCTCGACGCGGACCTCGAGCGAAGCGGTGCGGAAGCCAGGCGCATTGGCGTCCTCGAGAGGATGCACGTCAATCGACCTGGTTCGCGCCTCGGGCACCACGGCCCAGGACGCATCTTCGGGGAGCGTGGCGCCGGGAGCGATACGAATGCGCACAATGTCGTCGCGCTGGGCGGTAATGCGCAGAGTGGCGGATCCGGCCTTCAAAGCGATGCCATCGTGCAGCGGCTGAGTGCTGGTTACGGCTTCAAGCGCGACACGCGGAGCGTTGGCCGAAGCGGTTTGGGCGGTTACGGGTATTGCGAATGCGGCGGCTGCGAAAACAAGTACTGCAGAGTACAGCAGGTGCTTATGTGTGCGGATCATCTTGACCTCTTGAACAACGGGACAGGATAGCAGCGGAGAGGCAAGCGGGAGGCACTTTTGCGATCGGAGAAACGAGATCGCCGGGCCCAAAGGTGCCGATTGAGTGCCTTCAGGCCCTCTTTTTCGACCCTTTGAAGTCATCTGACTTGAGAATCCTGCCACCCTCTTCGATCACGTACAAGCGGTTCGCTTCCAGGTCCTTGAGCGCATCGACTGTACCCGACGGCCAGCGGATTTCAACCAGGTCGGCCTTCTTTGCGTCGGCGAGGCCGAAGTGAATGCGAAGGTCCGAGGCGGAGTAGTAGCCATTGCACGACCGGACTTCCTCAATCAGGGCCAGAGGCGTCCCCTGCTTGGCGCTCAGCACGGGAGTCCCGGTCTGGGCTACCACCTTGATCCGCGCGCCGATGCCGGTGCGATTGGACTTGGTGCCGACTACGCGAATCTTGATCCAACTGCGGTTGAGTGTTGAATCGCATCGCAGCAACTGCGGCACGGCGTTCACACAATTGACCACTACGTCCTGATCGCCGTCGTTGTCAAAGTCGCCCACCGCAAAGCCACGCGCCTTGACCGCCGCGGTGATGCCGCTGCCTCCGGTCAGGCTCACGTCTTCATACTGCCCGTTGCGCAGGTTGCGGTAGAGATACTTGCGCTCCGCATAGGCTGCATCCACCTGCGTTCCATCGACCTCTGGGTACACATGGCCGTTGGCGACCAGGATGTCGAGCCACCCATCGTTATCCATGTCGATGAAGCTCACGCCCCAGCCCAGCAGGCGGGTATTCATCCCCAGGCCTGCCTGGTAGGTGCGGTCGTCGAACGAACCATCGCCCAGATTCAAATACAGCGAGTCGGTGTCGCCCGCGAAGTTGGTCTTCACAATGTCGAGCAGCCCGTCGCGGTTGTAGTCGCCCACGCTGACGCCCATACCGGCCTGCGGCTTGCCGTCGGGTGAGTAGGCCACCCCGGCCTCGATAGCCTGGTCCTTAAAGGTGCCGTCCTTCTGGTTGACGTAGTAGGTGGCTGAGGTCGAGTCATTGGCCACGTAAATGTTGGGATATCCTGTGTTATCGAGATCGGCGGCGGCGCAGCTTAGCGCGTAGGTTCCCAGCGTGCCCCACATTCCGGCCTTTTCGCTCACGTCGGTAAATGTGCCGTCACCGTTGTTGTGGTAGAGCAGGTTCTTGCCGCCCTCCAGGCCCGGCGGTCCGCAGGCCACCTGGATGCCCTTGTATGTGCAGTTGGCGTCTTCCGGCAAGGGCGCGGTCTTGACATCGAAGTCGATGTAGTTGCCGACGAAGAGGTCGAGGCGGCCGTCCTTGTCGTAGTCCAGAAACGAGCATCCGGAGTTCCAGCGGAGACGGTCCTGCAACAGGCCCGCTGCTTTCGTGACGTCCGAAAAGGTCCCGTTGCCGTTGTTGCGAAACAGCGCATTCTGCCCGTAGTAGCTGACGAAGAGGTCGTTCCACCCATCGTTGTTGTAGTCGCCCACACAGCAGGCCTGACCCCAGCCGGAGCGCGCGAGGCCGGCGTTGAGAGTGACATCGGTGAATGTGCCGTCGCGATTGTTCTTGAATAGGCGCGAGACCGGCTCCTTGCCCTTGGGAAAGCCCTCCAGCCGCCATCCGTTGACCAAGAAGATGTCCACCCAGTCGTCCTGGTCGTAGTCAAAGAAGGCCGCTCCGCAGCCGGTGGTCTCCAGCAGATACTTGTTGCGGTGCTCGCCGCCGAAGAGCATCTCCACCTTCAGCCCGGCCTCTTTGGCCACATCGACAAACTGCACGCCCAGCGGAGTGCCAGTTACCGGCGAGGGTGTGCCTTTGGGCGCTGGCCGGGCGGCCGCCTCGTACGCCTGCCGCGCGCTGCCGGCGGGCTTCTGCGGCGCAGCCTGCTGGCCGCTCAATCCAAAAGCCGGTCGAGCATGGTTCAGTACATCTTCCAGCGACAATACCAGTGCGGTCCTCGACAGCGAGTTCAAAAATCCACGACGGGAAAAGGGCAATGCGGTAATCTCCCCAGGTTCGGACCCTCTATCCGGCGTCCTGACCCTGAAAGCCGAGTATAGCGGGCAGCCTGGCTTGGGATGCAGGCCCGCCGCAAGGCACCAAGACAGAGAGATGGGGACAGAGTGTCTTCAAGCAAGCTTCCCCGCAGCATTCTCCGCACCTTCAGAACGGCGTAAGAACCGTCAGCCCCGGCACCGCCGCAAAGTGGCGCTTGTTGAAGGTGGCGACAGGAATGTTCCGCTCCAGCGCCGTTGCCGCGACGATCAGGTCGTGATAGCCAATCATCTGGCCGCTGGACTCGAGTAAGGCCCACAGGCGCGCGTGAGTCTTCGCAGTCAGGATCGTGTAAGGGATCACCGAACAAAACGCGAGGGCAGCTTCGATATAGGCCTGTCGCCGCGCACGATGTTGAGCAGAAGCCGTTTCCAGGCCATGCCAGAGCTCCGCGGCTGTGATCGCGGCAAGTTCAAATCCATCGTCCGTCTGAGCGCCGAGCCAGCGTCCCAGGTCGAAGACTCCCCGTTCGTCGGCAATAAGCACATCGGCATCGAGCATTATTGCCATTTGTCTACCGGCCGAATCAGTATCTTGCGCGCTGCTTCCAGATCGCTGCGCCAAGCTGCGAACTCTTCATCGCTCAGCTTGACCCTGGCAAGCGCCGCCGCCAACTCCCGGCCCGACGAGCGCTTTCGCTCTTCCGGCACAATCCGCGCCACCGGCACGCCATTCTTGTGCAGAATGAACGTCATCCCCTGGTAGTGCGCGCGGTTCACGCAATCGGCGAAGTTCCGCGCCGCCTCCGTCACGCTGATGGCCTTCTCAGTCATATAATCAGATTATCAGATTTTAGGGATCATGCCGATGCGAACCATTCGCAGCCTCGCACATTTCTTATCTGGTTCCTCGCGCTCCGGAAGGCCCTTATTGCCCACGCCAGTCTCATTCTCCAGCTAGTTGCTCCAGAAGCGTGTCAAAGTCTTCCAGCCGAGCGTATTCGATGATCACCCGGCCTCGGCCGTTGTGGTCTTCGATGTGCACCTTGAGGCCGAGAACGCGCTGCAGCCGCTCCTGAGCGTCTCTGACATTGGGATCTATGGGCGGTTCGGGCTTTGGCTCCTTCTTCTTCTCCGGGTGGATCATCCCCTGTATGTAGCTCTCGGTTTGGCGAACAGAAAGAGAAAGTACAATCACCCGCTGTGCCGCCTTCTCCATCGCCTCCGCGTGTTCCAGGGCCAGAAGCGTCCGGGCGTGGCCGAAACTCAGCTCGCCGGACTCGACCCGCGCCTGTACAGAGTCTGGTAAACGCAACAAACGAAGGAAGTTAGCAACAGTTGCCCGATCCTTCCCGGTACGCACCGCCATCTGCTCCTGGGTCATGTGAAACTCGCGCGACAGCCTGTCAAATGCCCGCGCTTGTTCCATCGGATTCAGATCGGCGCGCTGCAGGTTCTCGACGATGGTGATCTCCATCGCCTGCTCGTCCGAGACCTGCCGCAAGATGGCGGGGATGGTTTCCTTGCCGGCCAGCTGCGAGGCGCGCCAACGGCGCTCTCCCGCGATGAGTTGGTAGCGGCCATTTGCCTGGGGACGCACAAGGATAGGCTGCACCACCCCATTGGCGCTGATGGAGGCGGCAAGCTCGGCAAGCTGGTCTTCGTTCATCTGGGAACGGGTCTGAAAGGGATTGCGGTCGAGCAGATCGAGCTCAATCTCGCGCGGCTTTCCGCCTTCGCTCTCCGCGGCGGCGGGTGAAGCAGTGGCCTGCACCCGCGGAAGCAGTGAATCCAGACCCTTACCCAGGGCGCGGCGCTTGTTCTCAAGAGTGGCGATGGTCATGGTTGAATAGTCCTCTGCCCTGGCAGTTTGGCCGGAGCTTGATACGAAGCGTTTCTTCTAAATCGATGACGGGCACCGCTGGAGGGATGCCGTCAGGAATAAGGCCAGAATTTCACCTCGGCCGGATAGCGAATGGGCTTGGCAATCTTGCGCTCGGGCCGCTCCGGAGGCTCGATGTGGTTGCGCGCCATGAACTCGCCCGCCAGCTCGAAATAGGCCTCGGTGCCCCGTGAACGGGCATCGTAGAGGGCTACCGGCTTGCCGTGGCTGGGGGCCTCAGCAAGGCGGACATTGCGGGGGATGACAGTGCGGAAAAGGCGGTCGCGGAAGTACTCCCGCAGAGTTTCCGTTACCTGTTGGGCCAGGTTGGTGCGGTCGTCGTACATGGTCAGCAGCACGCCCTCGATTGTCAGGGTGGGATTGTATGCCGCGCGTACCCGCTCCAGGGTCGAAATCAGCTCGGAGACTCCCTCCAGGGCAAAGTACTCCGCCTGCATGGGAACAATAAGCGTGTCTGCGGCCGCCAGGGCATTGAGGGTAAGCAGGTCGAGGGCCGGCGGACAGTCGAGCACCACCAGGTCATAGTTGCCCTGAATCGGCTGCAGAGCGCCCCGCAGGCGAAGGGCGCGATCTTCGGCCGAGGCCAGCTCGATGTTCGCCCCAATCAGGTTCTTCGAACCTGGCAACAGCCAAAGCTGGTCGATTTGAGTGGGCAGAATCACCTGCTCTGCCGGCGAGTCGCCCATGAGCACGTCGTAAATGGAATGCCGGTTATCGTCGCGCAGGAAGCCGAGACCGGAAGTGGCGTTGGCTTGGGGATCGCAATCGACCAATAGGATCTTGAGCCCTTCGAGAGCCAGGCATGCGGCCAGATTGATTGCCGTCGTGGTCTTGCCGACTCCGCCCTTTTGATTGACAACGCCGAGGATCTTGCCCATGGCTTTCAAGAGTAACGGCAAGGGCGGTTTGCGGGTTTGCTCTTGCGCTGTGGAGAACTCAACCCGGCTGTGGAAAGCGTCCAAATCGCAACACGGCTAATCCCTGGGAAACGCCTGCAAAGACTAGGGATTTGGAGAGGGGGCAACGGTGCTTGCTTTTCTCGGCCAAAAGGGGCTGAACGGTGGAAAACTCCAGCTGTTAAGGGGCTGAACTGAAGACCCACTTGCAGGAGTCCCGATTTGGGATATGGCCCGAGCTGGGCCTATTGACATGTTGTTCCACGTGGAACAATTCCCTGTTTGGGCCGGCTTCCCAAAAATGTTCCACGTGGAACAAGCCCGGGCATCGGCGGGCATCTCAAGGACGCACAAAACTGCATCCCCAAAATGGCACCTTTACCCCCCCTTTGAGCAGGCCTGCAAATCACCCTTGCCCCCACGGGCCGCCGCCGCTACCATTGCTTCGCCATGCTCTTCGCCGATCTTGATCTCTCCAGGAGACTGGAAGCCGCTGAAGCCAGTGCCTGCGCACTCTTCGCCGAAGCGCGGAGCGGAGTCTTTCCCCACATCGGCGCCTGCTCGATCATCCATGCCGGGACTTGCGCCGTCTTCGATGGGGTCGACTCTCCCTGCACCCAGACCTTTGGACTAGGCCTCTTCGAAGAGCTGAATGGAGCCTCACTGGACTTCATCGAGCAATTCTTCCAGGAACATGAAGCGCCGGTCCTTCATGAGGTCAGCCCGTTCGCCGGCGTCTCAGCTCTCGACCTACTGTGCCGGCGCAGCTACCGGCCTTTGGAGTTGAGTTCCGTCCTCTATCAGCCGGTCGAAATCGCAGCTCCGGTCCAGGAGGGTCCCATCCGAGTCCGCATCGCCGGCACGGAGGAGGCGCAACTCTGGAGCGAGATTTCCGCCAGGGGATGGGCCCACGACCATCCTGAACTTCGAGAGTTCCTGCTCGAATTGGGCGCGGTCACCTCGGCCCGCCCACAAAGTTACTGCTTTCTCGCCGAGATGGACGGCATTCCGGGCGCCGCCGGCGTCTTGAGTGTCCATGAGGGGGTTGCTCTCTTTGGCGGAGCAGCGACGGTCCCCGAGATGCGCCGCTGCGGGTTGCAGAATGCCCTTCTTGAAGAGAGGATGCGGTTTGCCTCCGAGCTCGGCTGCGATCTGGCGATGATGGTCACTCTTCCCGGCAGCGACTCGCAGCGCAATGCTCAGCGCAACGGATTCTGCATCGCCTACACGCGAACCAAATGGCGCCTGCATTCCCAGGATCCGCGATCACCCGACTGACCCTTTCCAGCCAACACATTACTCATGGAACTCAGCAACAAGCATCAAGGCAAGGAACGAACATGGAAATTCCGAACGCGTTCGTCGGACGAACCTCCCAGCCCAGCGCCGCGGAAGTTGCCGCAGCCCTCGGTCAAAGCGAAGCCACCTGGCGCCAACTGACAGACTGGCTGACCGAGCAGCGGATCGACCAACAGGAGTGGCAGTCCGTCTCGCCCAAGTGCGGGTGGGGCCTGCGCCTGAAAGTCAAGAAGAGAACGATCGTCTATTTGGGTCCATGCCGCGGATGCTTCCGCGTGTCTTTCGTTTTGGGCGGCAAGGCGGTCGCCGCCGCCGGACAGGCTGGCCTCCCGAAGCGCGTGAAAGAGGCGGTGGATGCAGCGCCCCGCTATGCGGAGGGGACTGGTTTGCGGCTGATCGTCAAGCGGGCCTCGGACCTCCCTGCGATTCGCAAACTCACGCTGATCAAGCTTGCGAACTGACTCTCTGGCCCAGTGCCAGCATACGGTGGTCCGCGCCGGGCAGCTTCACCGGCTTCATCCAGGAGAACCCTGCCTCGACGGCATCCTGCAGGCCGACAACTTCAGCAACTGTTGTCATCAACGCCAGCCACCCCCCGGCGCGAACCAGGCACTCTGCCGCTTTCACAGCTTGAGTCATGCGGTCCACAGCGCGCAGTGTTACGCAGCCAAACTGCTGGTCGAGAGCCTCCGCACGGCCGGCATGGACAACGGCGCCAAGCTCCAAGACGCGGAGAGCTTCACGCAGGAAGGCCGCCTTCTTCCCTTGCGACTCGGCCAGATGAACGGAGATCTCAGGCCGGCAGAGCGCAATCGGAATCCCCGGGAAGCCGGCTCCGGATCCGAAGTCCAGAAGCGTCTCGATTCCGGCCGGCAAGGCTCGGGCGCACACGATCGATTCCACAAAATGGCGCGAGAGGATGCCTTCCTCGTCGTGAATCGCGGTGAGGTTTGTGCGGGCATTCCAGCGAAGAATAAGCGAAAGGTACTTATCGAACTTCGCTCCAACGCCGGGAGGCAAGAGCTCCAAACCGGCTTGCGCGAGCAAAACGCTCAGACGCTCAGACGCTGGAGGTTCAGCATCGTCGTTCAAGACGCGACCGACTCCTCAATCCGCCTTGGCTGCCAAACCACTGCCGCCTGCACAAAGGCAGCGAAGACCGCGCGGGAGAATGCGCTCTGCGTATAGGTCCGCTCAGGATGCCACTGCACCCCAAGAACAAAATGGTCGGGCGAGTCCAGCTCGACCCCCTCCTCCACGCCGTCCTGCGGGCAGACGGCGCTGACCAGCAGCTTGTCGCCCGGAGCTTTCACAGCCTGATGGTGGCTCGAGTTTACAAACGGCTCTGCATTGTGGCCGCGTGGAATCATCCCTTCCAGCCTCGATCCGGGCGCGAGGCGCACGGGGTGAGCCTCCACAACGTCCCTGCCCGGCCGGTGATTGACAGAGGTTTTCAAGTCCTGGACCAGCGTTCCATTGAGCCAGACATTGAGGTTCTGCATCCCGTGGCAGATCGCCAGTATCGGCTTGTGCAGGCTGAAGGCGTCCTGAAGCAGCAGTTCATCGACAGCGGTCCGGCCAGGATCGGTTTCGCCGCATTCAGGGGCTCGATCTTCGCCATATCTTTGCGGGTCCACGTCGTAGCGGCTGCCCGGCAGCAGGATTCCCTGCACACCGGCCAGGAGGCGCGCCACACGGTCCTGGCGCTCGTGCAGCGGCACCAGGATAGCCGTTGCACCCGCTGCGTGAAGGGCAAACAAGTAAGCTGGCAGCGAGCGCTGGTTATAGGCCGTGTCGCTGCTGGTTGGTTCTGGGATGGCGATGTGGACGCACATGGAACAAACAGTGTAATCACAGATGCGCGTGATGCGATAGTGCCGCCCGTTTAGCCTGAATCTAAACGGATACGCCCACGTCGGCTGCGGTCGCGGCTTCCTGACTGACAGGCGAGAGCAGACCCTCGATGGCCACGCGCAGGCGCGCGGTCAGTTCGTCTGTCTGCCGCACCGTCATGCCTACCGTCTCGATCGGCTCACCCACTGTCAACGTCAGGTGGCCCGGATAGAAATGCCGCGTATGGATAGGCAGCAGGTCATAGACCCCGGTCAGGGCAATCGGTACGAGCGGCGCTTGCGCCCGAATGGCAAGGTAGGCCGCCCCCGAAAGGAATGGCTTCAACTGCCCGGTGGCGGTCCGGCCTCCCTCGGGAAACACAAAAAGCGGCATCCCGGAGCGCAGCGCCTTGGCGCCGACGCCCAGGCTGGACAGGGTGGCCCGCGGGTTAGCGGTGTCGATCGGAATCTGCCCTGACCTACCTAAGTACCATCCTATGAATGGGATAGGCCACAGCTCCTTTTTCGCGAGGATACGGAACTGCATCGGCAGCGCAGCAAAGACCACCGGAGTATCCATGTACGATGTGTGATTTGAGGCAAAGACCGCCACCGGGTGCTTGCGGAGGTTCTCCACGCCCCGAACCGAGAGCCTCGACCCTGAGAAATAGACGCAAGCCCTCGCCCAGACGCGTGCGATGCGGTGTTGCGCATTACCTTTCTTATCCACCAGCGACACCAGAAGCGATAGGCTCCCGCACAACACGGTAGTTACCGCAAAGAGCGGTACCTGGACGCAGTTTGTGCGCCACCTGTAGATCCAAGGCAACGGATTGGGTCGCCGGCTCATGGCTTGGGCACACCCCCAAGCAGCACCGACCGCACCTCGCCTACCAGGTAGACCGACCCCGAAATAACGACGGCGCCAACATCACCCACTTCGCCCGCAATCTCAATCGCCTGTCGCACTGAACTCGCGCTGACCGCGGTAGTCCCAGTGGACCGCGCAGCCGCTTGCAAATCCTCGATACTGGCCGCCCTGGCGCTGTGAATGGGGGCAAAGATCACGCGGTCAAAGAGCGGAAACAGAATCTGCGCCATCTCCCGGATCGGCTTGTCTCTCAGGCAACTGAAGATCAGCGTCTTAGGCTTCTCTCGTTCCAGTATGCCGGTCAAGCCCGCCCGCAAGGCCCAAGCTCCAGCCGGATTGTGCGCAACGTCCAGAAGCCACTCCATCCCGTTCGCCAGGAAGCGCTCCATCCGTCCCGGCCACCGAGTCTGACGGATGCCGGAGGCAATCGCCGCGGGCGTAATGGGCAGGTGATGGGTCAGAGCCAACTCGACAGCGGCGGCGATGGCGAGCGCGATATTGCGGTGCTGGTGCGCCCCCGCCAATGGCGAATCCACTACCAGCGCCTGGCCCAGCGCCTCGACTGAATACGGAGCACCCAACTTCACGGTCAGCGGCGGCATCCACGCCGTCGCGCTGACCGCATGCACACCCAACTCCATCGCCACCTCGCCCAGCGCGTGGTTTGCCTCAGGGTGCTGCGGCAGGGTGATCAGCGTTCCGCCCGGCCGCAGGATGCCGGCCTTCTCTCGCGTGATGGCGGCAATCGTCGAGCCCAGCCACTCCATGTGATCGAGCGAGATGTCTGTGATGATCGACAGCAGCGGATCGACGATATTGGTTGCATCCAGGCGTCCGCCCATGCCAACTTCCAGCACTGCGAACTCGACCCCTGACTCTGCAAAATGCAGCAGCGCTTGCGCTGTCAGGATCTCAAAGAAGCTCGGAAGCTGGCGCAGCCTGGACGATTGGACCAGCTCCTGCGCCACATCGTGAACCTTGAAGTAGAGCCTTGCAAATTCATCATCCGTAGTATCGGTCTCCCCAACACGGATCCGCTCGTTCACCCGCGCAAGGTGGGGCGAGGTATAGAGGCCGGCGCGCACCCCGGCCGCCATGAGTATCGACGCAAGCGTAGCAGCCGTGGACCCCTTGCCGTTGGTCCCGGCAATCAGCACAGACCGAAATCCCCGCTGCGGGTTCCCCAGCGCTCCAAGGAGTATACCGATCTCGTCGAGCGAGAACTTGGGACGCGGCAGATCTGGCCGTGCGTAGAGTTCCGGCGCCATGGCGCTGAGTTGATCGATGGCTGCTTGATAAGACATGAAACTCAAGTATAGAAGGCCGACAGGTTCAGGGGAACCGGCCTCATGAGCGAAGCAGCAGTTCCAGTGCCACCCGCGCGTTCTGCAGGCATTCGCGCGCTTCGTCCTCTGAAATCAGCCCTTGGTGCACCGCCTTCTTGCCCGTGTCGTTCACCAGGTTGGCCACGCGCGGAAAATCGGCTTCGAAGCCAGTCATCTGCAAGTTGTTGTTTACCTCATGCAGCAGGTTGCCCAACGTGGCGGCATTGCGGTAGCGTGTGCGCACCTGGCGAGTGAGCGCAGCGGGCAACTTCTGTTTGATTGCTTCCTCCAGCACCGAGCGCGACATGACCGCGCAGGCTGTGAAGAGGCCAAAGAAGTAGCACCGGGTTGCCTCATCCAGGTAGCGGTCGGCCTCCTCTGAACTTGGCGAAACCACCACGCACTCGCGCAGGTGCGTCGCCCGCAGCACGGCGGGTTCCACAAGTTCCAGCAACTCCAAGGCAAAGGATGCGCGAAGGAGGTCGTTCTGCTGGTTATCCAGCGCCCGCTGGATCTCCTTCCAGGCTGGAGTTGCGCCCCCGTTCCCTGCCTGCTGCAGCCGAGTCAACGAAGTCAGCCGCTGCCGCGCATGCTGAACAAAGCCTTGGCGCATCTCTTTCGCCAGCATTCGCCAACCAGCCACAAAGGCCGCCTCATCCTGCTTGTAGCGGGCCCACAGCTCGTCGTATACAATCCCCGGAAGCACATCGCGCAATTGGGCAAAGCGGCCGGTCCGTGCCAGTTCGGCAATCGCATCGCAGAAATCGCGCCCAGGCGCTCCTTCCGCGGACATCTGCAGCAGATGATCTTCCAGCCGCCCAATGTTGATGCTCATGCTCGAACTCCTCCCCGGCTCAAGCATAGGACGGGCTTGAGTTCCTGCCCCCTTGAAAAGCATTTGGCCCCTAATGGCAAGTTTTGGAATGGGAATTAATCGGGGTCAACCGTGAACGGGAAGCGCTGCTTCGAGCCTTGCGCGGGTTAGGCAATCACCCGGAACACCAAAGCCGCACACCTGGCTCGTCGCCTCTCTCTGTGCATGACTTGGCCGTCTGAAGCCCTTGCTATGCAGGGGCCCGGACCAGCTTCGCACACAACCGAGCGGCTTTGCACAGGCCATCTTGCCGGACATGTGGGAGTCGTGGGAAACCGGGTACGGCTGGCATCCGTGCGACCCAGGTTTTCCAAATCTCCTGATTCACACAGCCCGGTTTTGGAAAACGAGGCAGGTATTCAAACCCCTCTCACCACGGAACTTCATCCCTATTTCCACTTTTCCTGCCTGAACTACGGGTACTACTAGCTTCTTTCTTATCTCTTATCCGTTTTTCTACTACCCGTCGCGCCTTGGCCGGGTCTCTTGCATTCCTTTCCTGGCATGCACACCTTCATCCTTCGCTTGCGTTAATCTCCTGGCTGCGGGCGCTACGGACCGGGAATCCAGAGATGTACCCCGGTTTTCCACGCGCATCTTGCGGTCAGCTTCAATACAATCAAGAACAAGAAAAGACAGCCGTTTCCGCTCGGTCGCAAGGTGTTGTAGAGTGTGGCCAGTGCGCAACGGGCTTCAAAAGGTCTTTTCCAGCCAAGCCGGAAGTAAGGTGGGTTCATGTCGATCGTGGAAACTGAAGTGGAGAAGCCAGCCGCGCAGGGGGCAACGATGGAGATTACGGTAAGCCGTCAGGACCTGGTCAAGGAACTCACCGCGACGCAGAGCGTGGTTGAGCGCAAGACCACCATTCCGATTCTGTCGAACTTTCTCATCGAGGCCGATGGCGATCGGCTGACCATTACCGCAACCGACCTTGATCAGGCCATCCGCACCAGCACCGAGGTCAAGGTCAAGAAGCCCGGCTCTTGCACGATCCCGGCACGCAAGCTCTACGACTACATCAAACTCCTGCCCGATGGCGATATCTCCATCAAACTGCTGGACAACCACTGGGTGCAGATCCGCTCAGGCCGCTCCAACACCAAGATGGTCGGCATGGCTCGCGCCAACTATCCCCAGGTGCCCGAGTTCCCAGCCATCGCCTCGACCAGCATCTCCACGCTGGCACTCAAGACGCTTATCGCCCGCACCATCTTCGCCATCTCGAACGAGGAGTCGCGCTACACGCTGAACGGCGCCCTGCTGATCCTGAAGGCCGAGTCCCTGGCCATGGTGGCTACCGACGGCCATCGGCTGTCCTTTGTCGAGAAGCCAAATGAACTGCTCGAAGGCATCAGCGGCGAGAAGCGCGTGCTGGTTCCGCGCAAGGCTCTCCAGGAATTGCAGCAACTTCTCAACATCACCGATGTCGAAAAGGTCGAGTTTGCCGACGACGAGCACACGCTCTTCTTCCGCGTTGGCCATCGCACGCTGAGCACCCGCAGGCTCTCGGGCCAGTTCCCCAACTTCGAGGCTGTGATGCCGCGCGACAACACCAAATTCGCCGTTGTCCGCTCGAGCGAACTCTCCTCGGCCATTCAGAGAGTGGCGCAGTTTGCCGACGAGCGCTCCGGCGCTATCCGCCTCTGCCTCGAGAGCAATGAGCTCAAGATCAGTTCCAGCTCCACTGAATCCGGCGAGAGCGAAGACACCATCGACACGCCTTACGCCGGCGATGCGATCAAGGTCGGCTTCAATTCGGGATATATCCTGGACTTCCTCAAGGCTCTCGGGAACGAAGGCGAGGTGCGGCTGGAGTTCAAGGACTCGCAGTCAGCTGGGCAGATGCGGCCCGAAGATCCGGATGCTGAGTACAAGTACCGGTATGTGCTGATGCCGATGCGGATCTGAGAAATGTAGGGAATAGAAGACGGCCCGGCAGCGATGCCGGGCCGTTCTGTTTGGAGATTGAAGAGTTGCGAAGGTTACCAGGCTAGGGTGACGGTGATGGTCTTCCAGCCGTCGCCGGGAGGGAAGTTCACGATAAGTGGCAAAGTCTTGCACTCGTACGGATCCGCATCACAGTCCCTGTAGGAGACAGAAGCTTCCAACTCCTCGTTTCCCCTCCTTTTGTCGCCAACAAGCTCCACATGGGGCTGGATCCTTACGTTGCGCAACAATGTCAAGATTCCAGCGCTCCCTGCCTCACCTTCTAATGTCAAGGTTAGGGCCTTGTCTGCTTGTTCTTCGTGCAGGACGCGTATTCTCGATGTGCGGGCACCCGGACGCTTCTCTTTCATTGGCCATGTGACAGCATCGATGGCCGTCTTCGCGTAAGGCTTGGCGTATTCATCGACCTCCAGCGCCGTCAGTGGAATCCCGAGTCCCTCGTCGGCAGGAATCTTTGCCTTCTTCTCCCATTCGGCCTGCTTCAAGCCACCGAAGCGCGCGCCCGCCAAATCGCTCCTTAGCTTCCACCCTTCGTCACCTCTGGACTTGAGTCTGACTTCCAGCATGCCGTCCTTTCGTTCAAAACCAATGTCGGCAGTTCCAGACGCGAGCGGCAAATCGGTCAAGTAGGCATTTTCCCAACCGGCAGGGAGATGCGGGTTGACGGTGACGGTCTTGGTTTGCGCGTCGATGGAGATGCCGAAGAGTCCGCGGAGGGTGGGTGTAATGACCATCGCGCTGGACCAGAGCTGGTGGCTGGTGGAGCGGCCGAAGGGGACATAAAAATCGCCGGAAAGCAGCTCGGTGTGGGAGCCGAGGTCCTGGAAGCGGGTGAGGTTGGCGTTCTCCATAAGCATCTGGTAGCCGGCCAGGGGCTGGCCGCCGCGGTACTCGGCCAGCGCCGCCCACCCGGTGAAGAGCGGCCAGACGGAGCCCTGGTGATAGCTCATGCCGTCGTAGATCTTCTCGTCATTGGCCAGGTCGCGCAGGCCCCAGTCGGTGTTCAGGGTGTGACCGGCGAACTGCCTCAAGCACTCGTTCGAGCGTACGAGAGAGGAGCTGCCGCTCCACCAGGCGAGGGCGGGGTAGACGGTGCGAGTGCGATCCCGCGATCCGTCGGCGTTGTGGCTGAAGGCGTAGCAGCCCTTCTCCGGGTCGGTGTACTCCTTTTCGATGGTCTTGCCAATCTCGACGGCACGCTTGCCGGCGGCTTCGGCCCTAGGGGGGTCGCCGAGCAGTCTCTCCAACTCGCCCATGGCCGCCGAGGCCTGCTGGTCAAGGAGAGCCAGGTAGATCTCCTGGTGGGGCAT
>Ga0302321_100001974_pt1 | contig 17562 bp, 13 predicted proteins | sample Fen_T0_1_FD_202505 | JGI IMG/M metagenome (GOLD analysis project Ga0302321, IMG submission 202505) | Peat permafrost microbial communities from Stordalen Mire near Abisko, Sweden - Fen_T0_1 | ecosystem: Environmental > Terrestrial > Soil > Wetlands > Permafrost | place: Sweden: Abisko...
GCCTCTACAAGCTTGGCCCTTTCCCTTTCGTGCCAGGCGTCGAGGCGGCTGGCACGGTCGTTTCTGTGGGCGCCGACGTGCGTGAGCCACGTGCTGGCGATCGGGTCGCGTTCGCCGGCCCGCCGGGCGCGTATGCCGAAGCCGTTGCCGTGCCCGCAGAGCGACTCGTCCTGCTTCCGAAGGCGGTCTCCTTCCAGCAAGGCGCCGCGGTGATGCTGCAGGGCATGACCGCGCACTACCTGGCGCTGGCGACCTATGCCTTGCGCCCGGGCGACACTTGCCTCGTCCACGCAGCTGCCGGCGGCGTCGGCCTACTGCTGTGCCGCATCGCCCAGCGGCGCGGCGCGCGCGTGATCGGAACGGTTTCGACTGCCGAGAAGGCCAAGCTGGCGCGTGAGGCTGGCGCGGATGAGGTCATCCTCTATTCGTCGCAGGACTTCGAGGCTGAGACGCGCCGCATGACCGCGGGTCGTGGGGTCCAGGTCGTCTACGACGGGATTGGGCGCAGCACATTCGACAAGAGCCTGAATTGCCTGGCGCCACGCGGGACACTCGTGCTGTTCGGGCAAGCCAGTGGCCCGGTCCCGCCCCTGGACGCTCAGGTTCTTTCCCAGCGGGGCTCCCTATACCTGACGCGACCCACGCTCTTTCACTACACTGCCACGCGCGAGGAGTTGCTTCAGCGGGCGAACGACCTGTTCACCTGGATGTCCGAGGGCTGGCTCCACGTGCGCGTCGACCGCGAGTATGCGCTGCGTGACGCGGCGGCCGCGCACCGCGCGCTGGAAGGTCGAGAGACAACAGGCAAGGTGCTGCTCCTGCCGTAGGCTCAGGGCGTTGGCGCGTCCGCTTCGCCCGATGTCGTCAGAAACCCGGCGTCAGGTTGAACTGCCAGACGTGGTTCTTCTGTGGGCGATCAAGGGGCAACACGTAGTCGACCTCGACAACGGCCAGTCCGAAGACGTTGACCCGCAAAGCGACGCCCGCGCTGGAGAAGCTCTGGTGCCCTGAGCCGATCAACGTGGGTACGTCCTTCCAGCTGCCCCCGGTCCAGGCCGCACCGCTATCAGCGAAGAGCGCTGCCTCCACAGGGAACGGCCCAAAGTAGCTGTTACCACCGAGCAGGCCGAGCAACGGGAAACGCAACTCGAGGTTAGCGACCAGGACCTTCGAGCCGCCCGTGCGATCGATGAACGCGCAACCGGTTCGGCTTTGGCCGCTCTGGTCCGTTCCGCACTCGTTGGAGTTGATCGAGTTGGGGTCGTAGCCGCGCACCAGACCCGGATTCCCCAGATAGATCGGATAGAGGCGGTAGTCGTTCGCCCCGCTGCCGAAGCGCCCGTAGAACAATGCACGCGCAGCCACGGTGAACGGCCGCACGGGTATCACGTACTGCCTGACGTCCCCCAGCAGCGTGTTGTAGTGCAGCGAACCGGCGACGTTACCGACCTCTAGCCTGTAGGCCCGGCCGAGCAGCGGGCTGGTCGCACCAAAGACGCTCGTGTCATACACGAGCGCGGTGCTGCCTTCGAAGAGATTCAGCGAGGGGGCCAGGGAGTTCTTCTGACTGTCGTAGGTGATCAGTCCACCGAGCGCATCGTACAGAGTACTCTGGGTCTCCACCTGGTAGGAGATGTGACGATAGCCACCCATGACCTCGATGCGTTGAGCGCGGCTGAACGGATACGCCGCCATGGCTCCTACCTGACGTTCGATCTGTCGTTCGATGTAGTCGACGACCTTGTAGTCGCCTGAGGCAGGGTCAAAAGCGATCGTTTCGGGGCTGCCCAAGATGTATGGAATCTGTCCCATGGATACACCCCAGTTGAGCCGCGAGTGCAGATTCGTGTAGCTCGCGATGGCAGCGACATCGGAGAAGCCCCCGCTGGCCTGGAAAGTCAGCTGTAGGTTGTGATCACCGAGCATGTCGCTGAACCCGAGCGACGTGCCGCCGCCGACGAAGGTGCCGAAACGATCCACGCCCACGCCGATGCTGGGCTGCGTCACGTAGTCCAGGGCCAGCCGGGGGTGATAGGGCGTGATACGGAAATCGCCAGCGGGCGGCAGGCCATAGTCGGGATCGTGCTTCAGCGCCACGACCTGGTCGTACGAGCGGTCTTCGGGCGGCAGCTGCGCCAGGGCAGGACCAGGGGTATCGGACTCGACAGGTCGACCGGCGAGCGCGGTCGCGTCGTCCAGGCTGTAGAGCACGTAGCGATCCGCCTTGTAGGCCGTGAAGGTCAGACGCGAGGTGGAGAATGCGGACGAGATCGCCGGGCTCATCGGCGTCAGCCCGCTGACACCGGTGAGCAGGTCCGTGACCTGGAAGAGCTGACCTGTGGCGCGCTCCAGGCGGAAGATGTTCGACACTCCGTCGCGGTCCGCGGCGAAGTAGATGCTGGCCCCGTCGGAGCTCCACTGCGGGTTGATGCTCTTGGCATAGGTGAAGGTTGGCAGCGGCTCGATGGCTTTGGTCTCCGGGTCGATCAGAGCCAAACGATAGTTACCGAAGTGGAGGTCGCTGAGGTCGGACGAGAAGCGATCCGTCGAGAAGACGATCTTCTTGCCGTCTGGCGACCATGCGGGCTGGAGGTCCGCATACTCATCCTGGGTCAAGCGCGCGAGCTTGTCGGACTGCAGGTCGTACACGAAGAGATCGGTCACGCCGCCCACCAGGGCGCTGAACACGATGCGCTGACCGTCAGGCGACCAGGAGGGGTTGTAGACCTCCCCCAGCTGCGGCAAGGCAATCTCCTTGTCGACGTGATCGCGCGGCACGTCCCGCACGATCAGCGTCGGCCGTCCGCGCTCGACCACCGCGTGGACGAAACGCCGGCCACTTGGGTCCCAAGCCCCGGCCGAGCTGATGAAGTTCAGGCTATCGACCCGCGTGTTCAGGACCGAGTTCGAAACGCGCTTCTCGACTTGCCCCGACTTCGTGTCGGCCATGTACAGCTCAACGGCGAACAGGCTCTTCTCGGAAAGGAACATAACCCGCTGACCGTCGGGACTCACCGCCGGACCCAGGTTCATGCGGCCCCGGCCCACGTCGCCCAGGAGCGGCTTCAACTCCGCAGTGCGCGTGCGTTCGATGGCGGGTCTATAGGCCTTTTCCAGCGCCTCGTGCCATTCCTTGGAGAGCACGTCGATCTTCATGCCCAGCGTGTGCTCGATGGCGCCTCTGCTGTCGCCGTTGCGGGCGGCGGCATGCAGGATCTTGCCGACCACGGGATCGCCCCAGCGACCCCCGATGTAAGCCCAGAGGGCCTGCCCCCAGCGATAGGGAAAGTACTTGGCGTTGTCGAGCTGCTTGATCTTCGGCACCTTCTTGCGCGCCACAGCGTCGCGCATCCACATCGCCGTGTTGGCATCCACCGGCCCGATCGACAGGTACTCGGCCATGCCTTCGATGAACCACAGCGGCATGTGCTCCATCGGCGATGCTTCGAGCCCGGTGGTTGCTCGCGACGCCATCGAATACTGGAAGGCATGCACAAGCTCGTGGCCGAGGACGTGGTCTGTCTCGCCCAGCGAGCCGGCGAAAGGAAGAATCACGCGTCGCTTGAAGGGCTCCGTCACGCCACCCGTGCCCTCCCCCGGTTCCTGACCTCCAAGGGTGTTGGTCTGCTGGAAGTCGGGTTGGCTGGCATACAGGATCAGCGGCTGGCGAGTGGGCAGTCTGGCGTCGAGCAGGCGCGAGAGCCGCGCATTCCAGCGCTCAGCCATGCGCGCCGCGAGACGAGCGGCCTGCTCCTCCTCGGGGTAGTAGTAGATGTCGAACTGCGCCGTCTTCAAGACGCGCATGTCGAAGGAGCGGTACTGCACCCGGTTCTGCCCAAAGTACTGTGCCTCGCTCCTCGATCCCGGCAAGAGCGCCAGTGCGACAGTGAGCGCCAGGAACCTCAGACAACCGACTCGTGTCGCCACCTATCACCTCCCCAGCGCATGCCAGCCCCAGCTGTCCTTCGGTACGCTTCGAAACCATGGCCCGGATGCCACTTCTTCGCCCCGTCCATCTTTGCCAAGGAACCGGTCGCAGGATACGTCCTGAAGTTTGCACCCTTCTGACGGCGCCGACCCTACCCCTCGTCCAGCATAGGCGCGTCGCACCGGCCCCGCAACGCCCCCTCCGCCCCGACCAGGGCGGTCGCGCACGGCCTCAGGCCCCCCGCAGGACGAGGCATGCGTTGTTGCCCCCAAAACCCATCGAGGTCGAAAGCGCCACCCTCGCTGCCAGGACGCGCGCCTGTCGCGGGACATAGTCGAGATCGCACTGCGGGTCAGCGTGCTCGAGGTTGATCGTGGGCGGCACGACGCCGTGTCGCAGGACCAGCGCGCAGGCGATGGCCTCGATGCCGCCCGCGGCTCCGAGCAGATGACCTGTCATCGACTTCGTTGAACTCACAGCCAGATTAGACGTGTGAGACCCGAAGCAACTCCTAAGCGCCGCAGTCTCGGCGCGGTCGCCCAGGCGTGTGCCTGTGCCGTGGGCGTTGACGTAGTCCACAGCCTCGGATGCGAGCTCCGCATCGCTGAGCGCCTCGCTGATCGCACGCGCCAATCCCTCGCCATTGTCCGGCATGCCTGTCAGGCTGAAGGCATCACAGCTCGCGCCAAAGCCAGCCACCTCTGCGTAGACGCGCGCTGCGCGGTGCCGGGCATGCTCCTCTGCCTCGAGCACGAGCAAGCCAGCGCCCTCGCCCAACACTATGCCGTCCCGCGACGCGGCCGCCGGCGCCTCGTTGCGATGCGACAGGATCCCTGCGGCGTCGAGTATGCCCACGCAGAACGGCGTCAGGCAGGCCTCTGCTCCACCGGCCAGCATGACATTGGCGCGGCCGTGGCGCACGATGTCGAACGCGGCGCCGAGCGCCTGCGTCGCTGACGAGCAAGCGGCCGAGACGGTCAGATTCGGTCCGCGCAGGCCAAAGCGCCGAGCCACCGCAGCCGAGAGACTGCCCGTCGTCGTGAAAGGCGAGACGTGCGGTCCCAGGCCCGGCCAGCCGCGCTCGCTGAAGCGCGCGATAGCTGCCTCGAGCTGCTCAGTGGCCCCTCGCGAGGTCCCCAAGATCGCACCCGCGCGCTCAGCTTGCTGACTGAAGCGCACGTCATTGAGCAGTCCGGCGTCTGACAGTGCCGTGTGCGCCGCGATCAGGGCGAGCTGTGTCGAGCGATCGAAGCGCCGCTCACGCGCGCCCAGCGCAGCGTGCTGCTCGAGGTGCGCGACCTCGGCGCCGATCGTGACCGGTAGACCCGCCAGGCGGGCCAGCGCGGTCACGCCCGAACGACCCGCGATCAGACTGGACCAGAGTGCCTCAGCACTGTCGCCGAGGGAGCACAGCGGACCGAGGCCGGTCACCACGACGCGCCGGCACGCACGCGCTTCAGTCAGAGTCAGTCTCCGCCCACTTGCCCTGGCCCTCCCACACGCGCAGCACGAACGGGAACGGCAGCTTCTCCTTCAGCCGCCGCGCGAGCAGGTCGCAGATGTTCTCGACCGTGGGAAGCTCGATGAGATCATTCCAGTTGCGGTGATCGTATTCCTCGAGCACCGCTCGCGCACGATGGCGCAGATCGGCAAAGTCGACCACCATCCCGCCGGCGTGCATCTCACCCTCGACGACCAGCTCGATCTTGTAGGTATGACCGTGCATGCGTCCGCATTTCTCGTGCCCAGGCAGAAAATGCGCGCAATCGATGTAGTCGATGATTCCGAGCCGCATCCGACCTCCCACGCCCGTCTTGAGCCTGACCGAGCCCCCTGATGTTAGTCCGAAATCGCACTGCGGGCGCCTGTGCCCAAAGCCCGCGCGGAGCTGCGTTCACCCAAGCGGTTCCAGGTCAGCTATCCTTGGCTCAACCGGAGCGCCTGTAACCCACATGCGGATGAGAGCTCGAACGTGGTTTCTGCTGCGCGCCATCGCGGTCGTCATTGCCCTCGCTGCCGCTGCCCTGTACGTGCTGCGCTGGCCCAGCGGCTGGTCTTCCGTACGCCTCGAGATGTCGCGGCCTGCGGTGACGGCATTGGTGGGCGCGCCTGCGAACGGCGAGCGTCGAATCAGCGGTCTCTTCTGGGTCGAGCAGCGCCCGCTGGTACGCTACGAGCTGTGGATCGGCTTTGACGACGCTGATCGCGTCGATGCCTATACGATCGAAAGACGCCTGGGCACTGCGCAGAGCTTCTATCAGCAGCGGCTCAAGGGCGATCTCAATCTGCGCTACCGGCGCAGCCGCCGCTGAGCATGCGCAGGCTTGCGAGCACGAGGCCGCGCGATGGAAGGTGAACCGGCATTCACGATCGTAGGGCGACTGCGAAGCGTGCGCTGCGCCCTCCGCGGAGCTGCGATCGTCCTGCGCACACAGCACAACGCATGGATCCACGCCGTCGCGACGCTGCTCGTCGGCGCTGCGGGCCTGGCAACCGGGCTCTCTCGACTCGAGTGGTGCGCGCTCGTGCTAGCCGTGGTTGCGGTCTGGACGGCCGAGGGGCTCAACACCGCCATCGAGTGCTTGGTCGACCTGGCGTCGCCCGGCCGCCACCCGCTCGCTGCAAACGCAAAGGACGTCGCGGCCGGCGCCGTTCTCGTCGCTGCCGCAGGCGCTGTTGCGATCGGCCTGCTGGTCTTTGGTCCACACGTCCTGGCGTGGGCTCGTCGCTAGGCCCACGCTGCCCTGTCTGTCGGATCCTCGGCGCGACGCGCCCCTTCGGGATCGCTACGACACCACGGCCTTCACGAGCACCTGGGTCTTGCCGCTGGCAGGCACCGGGACGAGCTCACCAGAGACCGCGCGGCCGTCCACAGTTAGCGCAACGTTGTTCCCCTTGCCTTTGCGCTCCACGATGATCTGGTAAGTGACCCCGCGGAACAGGCGCCGCACGAAGAAACCCTTCCAGGCCTTTGGAAACACCGGGGCCACGACCAACCCATCCAAGCTCGGGCGGATCCCCAGGATCCACTGCGTGATCGCCACGTAGTACCAGGCGGCCGTTCCGGTGAGCCAGGAGTTCTTCGCCTCGCCGTGCGTGGGCGCATCCTTGCCCGCGATCATCTGCGCGCAGACGTAGGGCTCGCAGCGATGGACGTCGCTGATCTTCTCGCGCGCGGAGGGGTTGATGCGCAGGTAGTAGTCGTGCGCCCGGTCGCCTGCCCCGAGGCGCGCTTCGCCGATGATCACCCACGGGTTGTTGTGGCAGAAGATGCCGGCGTTCTCCTTGTACCCTGGCGGGTAGGACGAGATCTCCCCCAGCTCCAGGTAGTACTGCGAGTACGCCGGCTGCTGCAGCACGATGCCGTGCTTCGTGGCCAAGAGCTTCTCCACTGAGTCGAGGGCCTTACGCGCGCGACCGTCCGCCAGGCCGATGCCTGCCAGCACGCAGTAGCCTTGCGGCTCGATGAAGATCCTGCCTTCCTTGCACTGGTGCGAGCCGACCTTGTGACCAGAGTCGTCATAGGCGCGCAGGAACCACTCGCCATCCCATCCGTGCTGGCCGATGACGGCCTCCATCTTGCGAGCCTCGTCGAGAAAGCGCACGGCAGCATCCTTCTTCCCGCGATGCTCGGCCAGAGCAGCCATCTCGCGCGCCGAGTGAACGAATAGGCCCGCGATGAAGACAGACTCCGCGACCTTGCCTTCCCTATTGGTTGTGGTCTGGAAGGACTGCCCGGGCGTGTCGGAGAAGCAGTTCAGGTTCAGGCAGTCGTTCCAGTCCGCGCGTCCGATGAGCGGCAGACCATGTGGGCCCAGGCGGTCGCGCGTGTACTGGATGGCGCGCTCAAGGTGCTCGTAGAGCGTGGTCTCAGAGCCGGGCTGGTTGTCGTATGGCACGCGCTCGTCCAGGATCGACCAGTCGCCGGTTTCCTTGATGTAGGCCGCGGTGGCCAGTACCTGCCAGTGCGGGTCGTCGTTGAAGTTGGAGCCAACGTCGTTGTTGCCACGCTTCGTGAGCGGCTGATACTGGTGATAGGCGCCGCCATTCGGCAGCATGGTGGACGCCAGGTCCAGCAAGCGCTCCCTGGCGCGGGCCGGGACCATCTGCACGAAGCCCAGCAGATCCTGGTTCGAATCGCGGAACCCGAGGCCGCGGCCAATCCCGGATTCGTAGAAGGACGCCGAGCGCGACATGTTGAACGTGGCCATGCATTGGTAGGCGTTCCAGATGTTGACCATGCGGTTCGTGTGCGGGTCTGGCGTGACGACCTGGTAGATGCCGAGCAGCCCGTCCCAATACTTGCGCAAGGCGTCGAAGGCCGCGTCGACCTCGGCCTTCTTGCGATAGCGCGCGATGACCGGTCGGACCGTCTTCTTGTTCACCGTCTGGGAGGCGGGCGGATCGAACTTCGCGTCCTTCGGATTCTCGTGGTACCCGAGGATGAAAATGATCTCCTTGGTCTGCCCCGGCTTCAGGCTGACCTTCACGTGGTGCGAGCCCATCGGCGCCCAGCCCACCGCCTTGGAGTTGCCGCTCTTGCCGCGCTCCACCACCGCCGGGCTGTCCCAACCGCGGTAAGGGCCGAGGAATGCCTCGCGCTGCGTGTCGTAGCCGGCCAGCTTCTCCGAGCAGGCAAAGAAGGCGAAGTGATCGCGTCGTTCACGGTACTCGGTCTTGTGATAGATCACGCCGTCGTCGATCTCCACCTGCCCGATCGAGAAGTTGCGCTGGAAGTTGGTCGCATCGTCCTGTGCGTCCCAAAGGCAGAACTCGATTGACGAGAAGACGGAGAGCTTGGCCGGCTTGCGTCGCTTGTTGGTGAGCGTGAGCTGCCAGATCTCGAGGTTCTCTCCGAGCGGCACGAAGTAGCGCGTACTCGCCTCAACGCCTTTGTAGGTCGAGCCGATGATCGTGTAGCCCATGCCGTGGCGACAGGTGTAGTCCTTCAGCCCCTCGTGCCGTGTCGGCTGCCAAGAGGGCGACCAGAACGCCTCGCTCTCGTTGTCTCGCAAGTAGATGTAGCGGCCTCCGACGTCGAAGGGGGCGTTGTTGTACCTGTAGCGTGAGAGGCGCCGCAGCCGAGCATCCTTGTAGAAGGAGTAGCCCCCTGCCGTGTTGGAGATCAGGCCGAAGTAGGCCTCGCAACCGAGGTAGTTGATCCACGGCAACGGCGTGTCGGGCTGTGTGATCACGTACTCGCGTTGGCGGTCGTCGAAATGGCCGAAGCGCATCGTGTCCTCCGGACGGTAGAGAGTGACTCCGCGATAGCAGGGTCCGGGGACTGCTCCCCGTGCCCCGAGCGGATTCGCAAGTCTAGTGGGCGTTTGGCAGCCGGCGCAAGGCCGCAACGCATCAGTCGTCCCGGCCTCGGCCAAAACGCTCCAGTCGCGTGCGACAACACCATCTGCGCAGCCCACAACGCCGCAGTGACGCCTGGGGCTCTGTGGCGTGTTCAAGCAGGCTGACGGGCTGACTGCGGCGCTCAGGTTTTGAAGCGGTGTCTCGAGAGACAGTTTCCAGGGGGTTTGAGCATGCGACTGCTGACGGTCTTCTGTGTGATGGGATGGGGCTGTGCCCTCGCGGGCGTGGCCAGAGCCGAGCTGGCCACGGCTGGCACGGACAGCAAGCTCGGCGCGATCACCGGCACTGTGACGAGTGTCGTCACGAGTCAGCCGGTCGTCGAGGCAACGGTGGCTCTGGAAGACGGCAGCCGCCTCACGACCACCGACGCTGAGGGACGCTTCACCATCGCCGGCCTGGCAACCGGCACGTATCGCGTCGTCATCCGTGCGGCGGGTTTCCTCCCGCAGCAGGTCACGGATCTTGTCGTGATGGCTGGCCGCGACACGCCGGCTGTGATCCGTGTGCAGGACGTGGCCACTCGGGCCGAGAACGTGGACGTGGCGGCCTCCTACTACGTCAAACCGGACGACACGCCAACCAGCTCGTTCGCCATGGGCTACGAAGAGGTGCGCCGCGCCCCAGGTGCGATGGGCGACGTGAGCCGCCTGATCCAGAGTCTGCCAGGCGCGATCGCGCGCGACGACGGCCGCAACGACATCGTGGCCCGCGGCGGCAGCCCGACCGAGAATCTGATGCTCGTGGATGGCTTCGAGATCCCGAACCTCAGCCATTTTGGCTCCCAGGGCGGCTCAGGCGGTCCGATCACCATGCTCAACACCGAGGCGATCAGCGACGTCGACTTCATGGCCGGAGGTTTTCCGGCGCCGTACGGGAACCGGTTGTCATCCGTGCTGGAAGTCAGTCTGCGCGAAGGCAATCGCCGACGTTCACAGTTCGAGCTCGACCTGGGCTGGGCCGGCGCTGGCGTGCTCGCGGAGGGCCCGATCAGCAGCCGCGGATCGTGGCTCGTCACAGCGCGCAAGAGCTACCTGGACTTGATCGCTGGCGCGTTCAGCCTCACGGCCATCCCTCAGTACAGCAACTACGAGGCAAAGGTCGTGTACGACCTCTCACGCATCCATCAGCTCACCTTCGTAAGCGTTGGCGGCTATGACTCGATTCGTTTCAACCCTGACATGAACAAGACCGACGATCCCGACACGCTCGACATCAAAGACGTCGGCTGGCGAGGGCTCGCCGGCGTGCGCCTGCGCTCCTTGCTCGGAGCCAGCGGCGTGGGCACACTGTCGATTGCACACAACGAGAGCTCGTTTCGCACGGACGTCTGGGACAAGCTGAAGGACGGCCAGCTCATTCAGCACAACAACTCGCGCGAAGGCGAGACCACGGCCAAATACGATCTGACATACGAACTGGGGCGTGCGACTACCTTGCGTGTCGGTGCCTACTCCAAGTACTTCGCATCGAACCTGGAGGTGGCGCAGCCGACCGGGGCGGACAATCCCTTCTCCGCGGACGGCACGCGTCTGAACGCGCTCGACCTAGGTGTCCGCCCGACGGCATGGCAGCACGGCGGCTATGTCCAGGCCAGCGCGCGCCTCACGCACTTTGCGACACTCACCTTGGGCGGACGCTACGACTACTACGCGCGCCGGGCACTGTCGCGCTGGTCGCCGCGCGGCGGGCTTTCGATCAAGCTCAGACCCAATCTGGAGCTATCAGCCAGCGCTGGTACGTACTACCAGGCGCTCCCGCTCCTGGCCACGAGCTCGATGCCTGAGAACGCAACCCTCGACCCCATCCGCTCGGAGCACTTCGTCCTCGGCACCACGTACCTTCCGCGGCCCGACCTCAAGATCACCGTCGAGGCGTATCGCAAGACCTACACCGACTATCCGGTCAGCACGCAGATGCCAGCGCTGACGCTCGCGGATCTGGAAGACCGTTCCGATGCAGGTTACTTGATGCCGATGGTCGGCAAAGGCCGTGGCCGTGCCTCGGGAGTCGAGCTCTACGTCCAGAAGAAACTCGCCCGCGTGTTCTGGGGCCAGGTGAGCTATGCCTACTCCCGCACCGAGCAGCGGGCACTCGACGGTGTCTGGCGACCAGGGTACTTCGATCTGCCGCACGTCTTGGCGCTGACCGGCGGCTGGAAGGCCGGCCGTGGGCTCGAGCTGTCGACGAAGTTCAGCGCCACGTCTGGCCGGCCCGACATTCCGTTCGATCTCGCGGAATCGGCGCGCCAGAACCGCGCGGTCTACGACATGTCACGCTTCAAGACCGGCCGCACGCCGCCGTATCAACGGCTCGACCTGCGCCTCGACCACCGCACGTCGCACAAATGGGGCAACCTGGTCTTCTACGTCGAAGCTGACAACGTCTACGACCGCAAGAACGTGCGTCAATACGTCTGGAACGCCAAAACGCGTGAGCCCCAGGCGATCGAGCAGCTCAAGCTCCTGGCCTTCGGAGGCGTGACTGTGCAGTTCTGATCACGCTGGTGACACTTGCGGCCGGGTTCGGTGTTACATATCTGGCATGCCTGAACCCGGAATCGACGTCGCAGGCCTGTATGAGAGGTATGGGCCGATGGTTTTCCGGCGCTGTCGACAGCTCCTGAGGGACGGCGACGCAGCCATGGACGTCACGCAAGACGTCTTCGTGCAGCTTCTGAGGCGGCGCGAGAGCCTGAGCGAGCAGTACCCGTCGAGCCTGCTCTACCGCATCGCGACCAATCTCTCGCTCAATCGCATCCGGGATCGCGCGCGCGACCCGGACCTGCCCGGCGACGAGCTACTCGATCGTGTGGCGCGTCACGAGGATCGCGATGCCCCGCTGCTCCTGCAACGGCTCTTCGGACGCCACCCTGAGTCGACGCGCACGATGGCCGTCCTGCATTACGTCGACGGCATGACGCTCGAGCAGGTGGCGCGTGAGTGCGGCCTGTCCGTATCGGGTGTGCGCAAGCGCCTGAGGGGCCTGCGGGGCACGCTCAAGGCGATGGAGGTCCTATGACCGGCGCAGATGGATCGATCGTGCGCGATTGGGAGCTCGAGCGCTACCGCCTAGGCGAGCTTCCCAAGGAAGAGCACGAGCGCATTCGCGTGCTCCTGGCCGCAGACGCGCCACTGCGAGCCCGGTTGACGATGCTGGAGGCCGACGATTCCACGTTCCTCGAGCAGCATCCGGCCCCTGCATTTGCAGCTCAGGTCCGTGAGCAGGCACGGAACCTCACGGAACGGACACGGCGGCCGCGGCTGACATTAGCTCTTGCCGGGGCAGGCCTGGCAGCGGCGCTCATCGCAGGCCTGTTCCTCGCGCTGCGCGAACCGCTGCGGAACGCGGACGGCGATCGCATCAAAGGCCTCACGCCCCATGTGCTGCTTTTCAAGAAGACCGCTGGTGGCCCGGTGCGGCTGGCACCGACGAGCCTGGCGCGCGAGCGCGACGTGATTCAGGTAGCCTATCAGGCGGCCGGGCGCCACTACGGCGTCATCGTCTCCGTGGACGCCCGTGGCGTGGTAACGCGCCATCTACCGGCGATCGGCGCGCAGGCTGCTGCGCTGCGACCCGGAACAGTGGCGCTGCCTGACGCGTATCAGCTCGACGACGCACCGCGCTGGGAGTGCTTCTATCTCGTCACAGCGGAGACGCCCTTTGATGTGGAGGATGTCGTGAGCGCCGTTCGCCCAGTCTCGCGGGGGTCGTCGGCTGAGCCACCCGCGCGCCTCAGTCTGCCGGCCCGTCTCGATCAGGAGGTCTTCGTGCTCAGAAAGGCAGCTCAACCATGAAACGCGTCCTCTTTGCGGCGGCTCTGCTCCCGTGCCTTGTGCCCCGGCCGGCAGCCGCGGAAGTGGCACGCCGTTTCGCCCTGGTCGCGGGAGCGAACCGCGGACCGGCGGATCGCGTTTCCCTGCGATACGCGATCTCGGATGCCGAAGGTTTCGCCGGCGTCGTCCAGGGCCTGGGCGGCGTATCGCCGACCGACTGCGTGGTCTTGCGCGATCCCGGCCGAGCGACGTTCCTGGCTGCGCTCGGCGCGCTGCGTGGCCGAGTGATGGCTGCGCACGCGGAAGCCGCCCGTACGGAGGTCATCCTCTATTACTCCGGCCACGCTGATGAGCAAGGGCTACTGCTGGGCCGCGAGGTCATCAGCTACCGCGATCTGCGCGCGGCCCTCGGCGACCTGGCCGCTGACGTCAACATCGCCATCCTGGACGCCTGCGCCTCGGGCGCGATCACTCGCATCAAAGGCGGCCAGACTCACCCGGCCTTCCTCTCTGACGTCTCGGCTCAGATGCAGGGCTACGCCTTCCTGACCTCGAACTCGGAGACCGAGGCTGCGCAGGAATCGGAGCGCATCCAGAGCTCCTACTTCACGCACGCCCTGCTGTCAGGGCTGCGTGGCGCTGCCGACGCCAACGCCGACGGACGCGTCACGCTCAACGAGGCCTATCAGTTTGCCTTTGCGGAGACACTGGCACAGACGACGCCGACGCAAGGTGGAGCCCAGCACCCGACCTACGACATCAAGATGTCAGGCACTGGCGAGGTGGTCATGACTGACGTGCGGCAAACGAGCGCCGCGCTACTCCTGGGTCCTGAGCTGGACGGACGCTTCTTCGTGCGCAACGCCAAGCAGCAGCTCGTCGCCGAGCTGCAGAAGCCCGCAGGCCGGACTGTCGAGTTAGGCTTGGAGGCCGGCCAGTACGAAGTCAGCTACGAGCAGGAAGCTGCCTTTCTCGGTGCGCGCGTGACGATCGAACCCAAACAACGCCGCGCACTCATGAGGCAGGAGTTCTCTCCGCGCAAACGTCTAGCCACGCGCCGCCGCGGAGGGTTCGAGCCGCCGCGCTCGCTGGCGCTCAACGGCCGCACACGCATCGAGATGCGCGCCGGGCTCTCAGAAGGGCGCGTACAAGTGACCGGTTCCGACCAGTTCCGCATGGACGGTGGGCAATTCGCAATGGTCGGCCTGTACTGGCTGCGCGAGGACTGGGCCATCGAGCTCGCCGCTGAGGGCCTCAACATCCACCGGGGCGTGCTCAGCAGCGGCTCGTCCCAGACGGATGAGACAAAGGGCGTGCTGGCAGTGCTCTTCGGCGCCCGCTACTACGTGCCTGTCGGCGAAACCGGGGCACCGCTGCGGCCCTATGTCGGGCTCGCGCTTGGGCCTCACAGCGACATGCACAGCACTGTCACTACGCCTGACCCCTCGAGCTCCTCGAACGGAAGCTCCGACTTTGCCACCTCCAGGGCGAACCTGGGTGCACGCGTCTCCGGTGGCTGCGACATTCAGATCGGACGACACCTCACGCTCGGTCTCTACGGGGGCACGACCCTGCGCAGAGGCATGCGCACGCGCCCCGGAGCTGGCTTTTCCTGGGGCTGGTCCTTCGGCCGCAATCGCACCGCGAACTGACGGCACCCGGCCCTACGGCTGGGCTCGCGCTGGACCGCCACACGGATCAACGCAACAAGGCCGCCCGCGCTGTGCGCGCGGGCGGCCGGGCAGGGACACACTCGACTACTGTCGATCGCGTGCTGGGAGCCGACGACCGAAGCTCGTTCCGATCTGAAAGGCAAAGGCGAAGCCCTTCGTGTCTCGACGTCCGTCAACCGCGTCAGAGAGCTTGGGCGAAACGTGGTAGCTGACGTCCGTCCCGAGCACGAGCCAGCGCGTCGGATGAAGATCGATGCCTGCGCCCACGTACCCGCCGAACACGGCCTCGGAACGCACCGTGTTTCGGTTCCGATGATGATCGCCACCGGCGTCGTACCAGTAGCGGCTGTCGACCTCGGTGCCAAAGGTCGGTCCGATTCCCGCGGCCACGTACGGCTTCACGCCCGACCGCGCTGCCATCGGTGGCAGGTAGTAGCGCGCGCCCACGGCGAGAGTCGTGAGGAACGAGGCGTGGTCGACTGCGTTGGCCTCACGCCAGTCTCCGTCGTGGGCCGCGATTAGGCGGCTTGTCACGCCCAGCGTGACCATCCACTCCGGCGTGACCCGGTAGCCGAAGGACAGGCCGCCAAGAAACCCGCCGTTGCGGCTCTCGATGCCGTCGTCAGTGATGACCACCGACGTCCTGCCATGACCATCAGTCCACCCGCCCATGTCCATCGTGAAGCGACACGTGCGGACGTCGTACGTCGGCCGCGAAGGGCCTGGCCGCTCGTGCTCATGCCGCCGGCGCAGCCAGTGGAGCGCGCGCCTGCGCGGCTCTGGCTGCAGCTTGTCGCGATCGAGCACGATCTGCTCCCCGTTGCCAAGACTGACCGCGGCGTGGAGCCGCTGCGGCTCTGTCACACATTCCACGTCGTACTTCCCGGGCTCGAGCGGCACCACAACACGGCGGCCGCTTCGCTTGAGCATCTGAGCGACTAGGTCCCCGTCGACATTCCGAATGAAGATCTCGCCAACAACGTCCTCGCCCAACGTGACGCCAGCCTCTGCGTCGAGCTGGCTCGCCGCTGGCAGTGGCGTGTCCGCGCTCTGTCCCGTTGCCTGCGACGAGCTTTCGGCTGCGACTGTCGCCGCAGCACCCAAGACAGCAAATGTCATCAGAAACGACCCGACCCTGGCCAGGTTATGCATGGCAGATAGACTCCTCTCGTCTGCGGACCTGCCAGGGCGAATCTCTCGCGCTAGCCAAGCCCGCTGGTTCATCCTCTAGAACACTGAGGCGGCCTCGACGTGTCACTCTGCCGTCGTCACGCGACAGGCGGTTGACGGCGCTCCCGGGAAAGCGGGATCGCTGCGCCCAGTGCACAGCGAAGGGCGGGACGATGAGCCCGACAGGATTGCGAGTTGGAGGATCCCTACGCCCCCCGCCATCTGCCCGGGGTGGCGCCTTCACGGCGCAGGCGGCTCGGCGTTCATCTCCAGATGGAAAGATCCTGCCCGCCGCTGCGGAACGTGGTTTCCTTGGCCGGACTGCGATCGCCCTCGAAGTGCTTCAGGGCCCTCTTCTTGGTTCGCTCGCCGTCCTCGCCCGTCGCGTAGTCCTCTTCCCGGGCGAAATCGACAACGACCGGAACCCAGTGGCCGGTACCAACCGGAAAGCTCCCGTGAATCAAATACGTGTGCCCGGCTTGCGCATTCAGCGAAACATCCGCGCACCCAACCGAGTGACTCTGCCCCGACCTGTAGTTGACACAGAGACGGTGCTGGCCTGGCAGCAGCTCCACCTTGTATTTCCCCACCAGATCTGCCCTTGGCTTCCCCTCCAGCGTCAGGGCGTCCAACCTGCAGCTAGCGCCAACCATGACGAGGGCGACCTGACTGGGAGGTAGCGGCTCCCCGGCGTAGAACCGGTCCCCGGCGAACAACTCGCCGCTCAAGACCAGAGACGAGAACAGGACGGCAAGAACGACGCGGCTGGTCTGCACTTGAGTTGCTCCTCCGGTATCTCGGGATTCGGGTTCTGAGTATGGTCAGATGCAGACAGAAAGGCAAGGGCGCGGAGAGCTGCGTATCACGGTCACTGGCCGCAAGAGTGGGAGCGCTTCTCGCGCTGGTACCGACCGGCGCTGCCCGCGGGCGCTCGGCGTTCACTCCCAGTAGGAACCGCCGAAGATCCAGAGAACGTCGTGGCCCTTGCCCACTTTTTCCTTGGCGGGAAGGCGATCGCCCTGGAAGTGCTTCAGTGCCCTCTGCTGGGTTCGCTTGCCTTCTTTGCCCGTGATGTAGTCCTCTTCCCGGGCAAAGTCGACAACGACCGGCCGCCATGTGAAGTAGCGACCAACTCCTGTGTAGTGACCAGGTTGCCCGTATATGTAATAGGTGTGACCGGCTTGCGCGTTCAGCGCGACATCCACGCAATTGCGCGGTTGGAACCCAGTCCCGTAGTGGACACACAGATGGTGCTGGCCTGGCAGCAGCTCCACCTGGTTCTTCTTGGGCGATAGCTGGACTTCTGGCTTTCCTTCCAGCGTCAGGAAGTCGATTCTGCACTGCATCACGTCAACCATCACGAGGGCAACCTGATTGGGAGGCAGAGGCTCCCCGGCGTAGAACCGGTCCCCGGCGAACAACTCGCCGCTCAGAACCAGAGACGAGAACAGGACGGCAAGAACGACGCGGCTGGTCTGCACTTGAATTGGTCCTCCGGCATCTCGGGGCTCAGGTCTTGAGTATGGTCAGACGCAGATAGGAAGGCAAGGGCGCAGCCTGCGCGTCATGCGGCCGCCTGGCGCTGATACAGGTACTTCTGGAAGCCTGCGAAGACCCGTCCAATGTCCTCCGGTCTGCCCAGATCCACCAACGC
>Ga0302321_100001975_pt1 | contig 17561 bp, 16 predicted proteins | sample Fen_T0_1_FD_202505 | JGI IMG/M metagenome (GOLD analysis project Ga0302321, IMG submission 202505) | Peat permafrost microbial communities from Stordalen Mire near Abisko, Sweden - Fen_T0_1 | ecosystem: Environmental > Terrestrial > Soil > Wetlands > Permafrost | place: Sweden: Abisko...
TGCGCGCGGGCCTGCAGGCGCTCGGCATGGGCATTCCGCAGGGCTACCCCGACTACGTGCTGCACAAGATGGTGACCGTGATGCGCGGCGGCGAGGAAGTGAAGCTGTCCAAGCGCGCCGGCACGTCCGTGTCGGTCCGCGACCTGATCGACGAGGCCGGGCGCGATGCCGTTCGCTTTTTCCTCGTATCGCGCAAGGCCGACACCGAATTCGTGTTCGACATCGACCTGGCCCGCACGCAGTCCGACGAGAACCCCGTCTACTACCTGCAGTACGCGCACGCGCGGATATGCTCGGTGCTGCGGCAGGCGGGGCTGACGCCCGAAGCGGCCGAGACTGCGCTGGCGGACGCCGACCTGTCGCCGCTGACCAGCCCCTACGAGGAAACGCTGCTGCGCCGGATCGCCGACTTCCCCGGCGAAATGGCGCTCGCGGCGCGCGACGCGGCGCCGCACCAGGTGACGTTCTATCTCAAGGATTTGGCCCAGGAATTCCACAGTTACTATACTGCGGAGCGATTCCTGGTCGACGACGGCAAGCTGCAGCGCGCGCGGCTCGCGCTCGCCGTGGCCACGGCGCAGGTGCTGAAGAACGGGCTGGCGGTACTGGGCATCTCGGCGCCGAGTTCGATGTGACGCGCGGGTTTCTGCGCGTTCTGCGATTTCCCGAGTTGACGCAATGTTGAAGCGAAGCGAATGGCGATCATGACCCGCGGCAAGATTTCGAGTTCCGCAGCACCGGCGGTCCGTTCGCGTGCATCGCGCGCCAGCGGCCGCGGCGGTACGCTGCTGGGCGTATTCATCGGGCTCGTGATCGGACTTTCCCTCGCCGCCGGCGTCGCCTATTACGTGACCAAGGCCAACTCGCCGTACGCCGCGCAGTCGGCCCGGGATGCACGCGACCCGGCGCGCGATGCCGTGCGCGATGCCGGCAAGGGCGGGAAGCCCGATGCGCCCGCAGCCGACAAGCCGCGCTTCGATTTCTACAAGATCCTCCCCGGCGGCGAAGAGCCCAAGGTGCAGGTCGAACGCAAGCCCGCGCCGGACCGCGCCGTCGTCGACCAGGCCAGGGAAAAAGACGCCGAGCGCGCCGCGCCCAAGGTGGCCACTGCCGAACCTTCGCCCAAGGCTGATCCTGCCGCCAAAGCGGCCAAGGCGGGGGAGCGCTTCTGGCTGCAGGCCGGATCGTTCGCCGCGGAATCCGACGCCGAGAACCTCAAGGCGCAACTGGCCCTGGCGGGCTGGGAGGCGGCGGTGCAGCAGGGCACGCTGCCGGACAAGGGCGTGCGCTTTCGCGTCCGCCTGGGGCCCTACGACAACACCGACGAACTCAACCGGATCAAGACCGAGCTGACCCGGAAGGGCTTCGATGCCGCGGTGATCAAATTCTGACGGTCCTGGCCCGTTCGTCCCATGGCCGCGGAACTCGCGGTCGTCCGATGCGGACCAATGGCCGTTAAGTCACGTTCAATAGTCGCGCGCCTTTGGTCGCGCGCATCACTGGAGCATCCATGAGCATCGACGTCGCAGCAACCAGGAAATTCGCCTTCGCCCTACTTACCGGGCTGCTGTTCGCTGCATCCGCGGCAACCGGCGCGTGGGCGCAGGGCGCCGCGGTCGAGGGCCGCCAGTATTCGCGGATCAACCCCTTGCCGGTCGAGACGGGCAAGAAGATCGAGGTCATCGAGTTCTTTTCCTACGGCTGCCCGCACTGCGCCGAATTCGAGCCGTTCCTCATGGACTGGGTCAAGGCGCAACCGGCCGACGTGGCCTTCCGGCGCGTCCCGGTGATGTTTCAGCCGCGCTGGGTCGATCTCGCCAAGGTCTTCTACACGCTGGAGACGATGGGCGAGGACGTGAAGCTGTCCCCGGAAGTCTTCAGCGCCATCCACAGCAAGGGCCTGGCGCTGTGGGAGCCCGCGAAATTCTACGACTGGGCCGCTGCCAAGGGACTCGATCGCAAGAAGGTGGAGGACATCTACAACTCGTTCTCGATGTCCGGTCGGGTCAACCGTGCCAAGCAGCTGGCGCAGGCCTACAACGTCCAGGAAGTGCCGCTGCTCATCGTCGACGGCAAGTTCCTCACCAGCCCGTCGAGGGCGGGAACGCACGCCGCCATGCCCCCGATCCTGAACGAACTGGTGGCCAAGGCACGCGCGGAGCGGCCGAAGTCCTGACGTCCAAGCGCTGAACCGGGCGCCGGAGTGAACGTCTTCGTCACCGGCGCGTCGTCCGGAATCGGCGAAGCGCTCGCTCGGCATTACGCGGGCAGCGGCGCGACGCTGGGACTGTTCGCACGGCGGCGCGCCGAACTCGACCGTATCACCGCCGCGCTCGCGCCGGCCACCGTCGCGACGTATGCAGGCGACGTGCGCGATGCCGCCGCGCTGGCGCACGCAGGCGCCGATTTCATCGCGCGCTTCGGCGCCCCCGACATCGTGATCGGCAACGCCGGGATATCGCGCGGCGTGCTGACCGGCGAAGCCGTGGACATGCACGTGTTCAAGGATGTGTTCGACACGAACGTGCAAGGTCTCGTGCAGACGTTCCAGCCGTTCCTGGCGGCGATGGCGGAGGCGCGCCGTGGCGCACTGGTCGGGGTGGCGAGCGTGGCGGGCTTCCGCGGCCTTCCCGGCTCGGGCGCCTATTCGGCATCGAAGGCCGCGGCCATCACGTACCTCGAAAGCCTGCGGGTCGAAATGCAGGGGAGCGGGGTCTGCGTGGTGACGATCTGCCCCGGATTCATCGCGACGCCGATGACTGCGCGCAACCCGTACCGGATGCCATTCCTGCTCGCCCCCGACAGGGCGGCGCGACTGATCGCGCGCGCCATCGAGCGCAAGCGGCGCTTCTACGTGCTGCCGTGGCAGATGGCGTGGGTGGGAAGGGCGTTGCGGATCATGCCGCGGCCGCTCTATGACTTGGCCTTCGCGCGCGCCGGACGCAAGCCGCGGCAAATTCCCTGACAATCGACGCGGGACCAAACAAAAGGGCCACCCGGTTCGGGCGGCCCTTTGCTTGTTGCCGGAACGAAGAACTAGATCGGCATGCGGAAGCCGACCGTCACGGCCCAGAAATCGCCGTTGCTCTTGCCCGCCGACGCATTGCCGCCGATGTAGCCGGTCACGCCGCCGAAGTCCTTGCTGACGCCCAGATCGAACAGCGCGTAATTCTCGTCGGGCTTGGATACCGGCACGAAGTACGTGCCCAGCACGCCAACCGGATTGGCGGTGACCTGCCGCTCGTCGTTCTTGAAGTTGTATTCCCACGTCGCGCGCGCGAACGGCCGCCATCCGCTCACGTTGCCGGTGACCTGCCAGCCGATGCTCGAGACGAGTGCCTCGTTCTCCTGCTGGCCGTAGGTGAGCGCCGTGCTGTCGGAGCCGTGTTCGCTGAACTGGCGGACGACGACCTTGTCCCACGTCAGCTTGCCGAACGGGCCGTGTTCCCACTCGCCCTGCTTGAACCAGTAGCCGCCAAGCACGCGCCCGACCGTCTGCCAGCCGTTGGTGTTGCCGTTCTCGGTGCGTGTCACCGGTCCGAGCGCGATCTGGCGCTGGATGCTGTTGAATTCCAGGTTGCCGGCGCCGAGGGTGCCGCCGACGTACCAGGGGCCGTCGCCATAGCCCACGTACGCGGTCAGCATCGGCTCCTTCAGCTTGAACGAACCGCCGCTGTCGCTCCAGTCGCCCTTGTACTCGGAGTACGTGAACGCGAGGCCGGCCAGCAGCTTGTCCGACAGGCGCATGTCGCCGCCCACGGCGACGGTGTTGATGTTGCCGCTGGTGGACAGTCCGGTGCCGGTGATGTCTTCGCTGGCGTAGTCGTACGACGCCCACACCTGGAACTTCTTGGCGGTGGCCGACGTGGCGGGGCGGTCGATGCCGGCCATCATGCGGCCGTCGATCGCGCGCCAGTTGGCGCGCTCCACGCCCATCGGCGCGTCGCCCAGCGCCGCCATCTGCATCGGGCCTTCGATCATCGACTCGACAGCCTGCGCCACCAGCAACTGGGCGCCGGTGGTCGGATGCACGGTGTCGGCCCAGAACCACGTCGTGGCGCCGTCGGGTGCCTTCAGCGTGGCGGGCGTGCACTGCAGCGAGCTCGCGGTCGTGCACACCTGCTGCGTCACGTTGACGAAGCCGAAGGCCGCCGCGTTGGCGACGATTTCGTTCTGGAACTTGAACGTGTCGAACTGGATGACGCGCAGGTTCGCCGCGCCGACGGCGGAATTGAGCGTCGAATTGAAGAACCCTGCGAGCTGGCTGAACGCGGCCTGCTGGCCCACCGAGTTCGCGTAAGGCGTCTTGCCCGCGTCGCCCAGGTTCTGCAGCACGACGTACTGCGCGCCGGCGGCGTTGAGCTTGCCGACCTGCGCGGCGAGGTCGACAGCGGCCTGCGCGAGCCCGCCTTGCAGCTGCGCCAGCGTGATCTGCCCTTGCAGGTACTGCCCGCCCAGCGTCAACAGGTTGTTGCCGCCACCCTGGATCTGGTAGAGAGCGTTGGGGTTGAGCGGACCCTTGGCGATCAGCGAGTCGACCTGTTGCGCGATCGACAGGTTGGGCGTTCCGGGCGGCAGGCCGCTCTGCGGGCCGTTGACCAGTGCGCCACCCTGCGCGAAGTCGTTGCCGCCCTGGAACGACGGCGTCGACACGAAGCCCCAGTTCTGCCCGACGTACATCGGGGAGGTGAGGCCCGGGTTGGTGGTGAAGCGCGCGCCGTACTGGCCGGCATCGCTCAGGCTGTCGCCGAAAATGTATGTGCCGGAAAACTGCGCGGACGCGGTGCCGGTGCAAAGAGCCAGCGCGATGGCGCCGGCGACGAGCGACGGACGGAAATTCCGCATGTTGTTTCTCCTCGGTGATGGGCTGGAATTGCTGCAGGCTTCAGACGGCCTGCTGGGAATGGGAAATTTTATCGCAAATCATGCTTGCGCGCCCGTTGGACGCGGTCAACGCCGGATCCTCGCGGCACGTTGTTGGAAACATGTCCCGGCATCCCCCACGGAACCTCTCGCTCCGCCGTGCGCGCGACGATTTCCCGCGCACGGTTCTCGCCTTGTTTCTGGCGCTTCTTGCATGTGCCGTCACGATGCCGGCGCCGGCGTGGGCGGACGACGACCTGGCGCCCCGCGTCGGCCGCGTGGCGGAGGTTGGCGGCGAATTGTTCCTGGCGCCGCAGGATGCGCCCGAGCAGTGGGTCGCCGTCGGGCTCAATTACCCGGTCGGTGCCGGCGACAATCTCTGGGCCGGCAGCGAAAGCCGCGCCGAAGTCGACGTCGGCGGCGCGCAGTTTCGCCTGGCAGGCGACACCAGCCTGCACATTTCCCGGCTCGACGATCGCAACTTCGCGCTGTACGTCGCGCAGGGCAGCGTGATCCTTCGGGTGCGCGCACTGGAACCGGGCGAATCGGCGCGCGTCGACACGCCGAACGGCCAGTTGGCGCTCACCCGCCCGGGCCTATATCGCATCGACGTCCTGCCCGGCCAGCAGCGCACCGAACTTGCGGTCCGCGAAGGCGAGGCGGTCATCGACACAGGTGCGGCCGTGCAGCAGGTGCTGCCCGGCCAGAGTGCTTCGCTTTCGGGGGCTGCGCCGCAATTCGCACAGGTGCGCAACGGCCTCGCCACCGACGGCTTCGACACATGGAGCGCCGATCGCGACCGCCGCTACGACCGCGTGCGTGCGAATGGACCGGTTTCGCGGCAGATGGTCGGCGCGGCCGACCTGGACGACTACGGCGCGTGGGAATCGACAGCGAACTATGGCGCGGTCTGGTTTCCGGCGAGCGTGCCGGCGGACTGGGCGCCCTACAGCTCCGGGTACTGGACGGACGTTGGCGCATGGGGCCCGACGTGGGTCGACGCGGCGCCCTGGGGCTATGCGCCGTTCCACTACGGCCGCTGGGCGCACATCCGGGGCCGCTGGGGTTGGTGCCCCGGCGGGTTCGTTTCCCGGCCGGTATGGGCGCCGGCGCTGGTCGGCTGGGTCGGCGGACCCGGTTGGCGTTATTCGGGCATCCAGGGCGGACCGGTCTATGGCTGGGTGCCGCTGGGGTGGGGCGAGGCCTACCATCCGCGCTGGAAAGGGTGCTCCGAAATTTGCTGGACGCGCTACAACAAGCCCTACGCGGCAGCCGGTTCGCGGTCCGACGCGCCTCCCAGGAGCTATGTCAATGCAACTGCGCCGGGAGCGGTCACGGCGGTTCCGGGGCCTGCTTTCATCGGCCGCAAGCCCGTGCAGTCCCATCGGGTGGCGATTCCCGAGGGCGCGCTCGCCGGCGCCCCGGTGCTCGCTGAACCGATGCTTCGTCCGGACATCCGCCAAGGTGCCGGGGTCAAGCCGGGAAATGGCGTTCCGCGTGCGGCATCGGCCTCCTACGTCGCGCCGAGCCGTCCGCCCCGGACGGGGGCAGCGGTCGGCGCATCCCCGGTCGCGATTGTCCCGACGCAGGTTGCCAAGCCATTACAAGCAACGCCAGCACGGCAAGTGAATACTTACACTCAACCATCGCCTCGCGTGCAAACGCAGCCGCAGCCGACGCCCCAGCCGGTAAACCAGGCGACTGTGCAGGCTCCCGTGCGAACGCAGACGTTGCCGCAGTCGGCACCTCAGCCGACGGTCGTTTCACCGGCGGTCATGCCGGCCGGATCGACCGGGCAGGCCGCCAACGCGCCACCCAGGGCGGCAACGTTGCTCCAGCGCGAGCCACGCGCCGTGCCGACGTTGCCCGCCACACCGGTTCCTGCTTTGGCGCCGACGGTGGCCGCCCCGGCGGTGCACTCGGTCGCACCGGCGCCGGTTCCGCACACGGCGCCCGTCGTCGTCCCTGGCGGAACGCCGGCCGGACAGCATAACGACCCCCCCAAGGTGGACAAGCCGGCAGTGCCGGTATTGCGCGCGCCCGGCGACGTTCCGGCCAAATAGGCGCCGGTCCGGCGAAGGCCGCCCGGTCGGTCAGTTGGCGACGAGGGCGAGGCGCTTGCCGCCGTCCACGAGCTTGACGCGGTCCCCGGGGGCGACGGCCGGCTGGCTGCTGTAGTTGAAGCTTCGCAGCGCGCCGTTGTCCATCCGGATGGCCACCGACCAGGACGTCTTGGTCTTCGAATTCTTCTCGATCTGGTTTCCGGCCACGGCGCCCAGGCCCGCGCCGGCGATGGTCGCCACCGTGTTGCCGCGGCCGCTGCCGATCTGGTGGCCGACGACGCCACCCACGACGCCGCCGGCAACCATCCCCACGCCGGACGACTGCCCCTGCTGCTGGTTCGCGTTGACCGACTGCACGACGCCGCAGTCCTTGCAGGAGGATTGCGCCTGCGCGGCACCCGCGAATGCAAGCGAGGCCGCCACGGCGAGAAGAAATCTAATGGGAATGCGCTTCATGTCTGCGGTCCTTTTGGGAGGTTTCTCGTGTTGCAGGATGGGAGGCCTCAGCGACCGTCGGCGCGAATCCGCGCGTACGAACCGGGCGCCGGTTCGATGACCTTGAGCTTGCCCTTGCCGGGGACGCGCGCCGGGACTTCGCGCCCGAGTTCGGGCTCGACCCACTTGCGCCAATCGGTCCACCACGAGCCCTCGTGCTGCTTGGCGCCGGCGAACCATGCTTCGGGGTCCGCGGGCAGCTTTTCATTCGTCCAGAAGCCGTATTTATTGGCGGAAGGCGGGTTGACCATGCCGGCAATATGCCCCGAACCGGACAGCACGAACTTGGCCTTGCCCTTGAGCAGCTTCTGTCCGGTGTAGGTCGTCTTCCACGGCGCAATGTGATCCTCGATCGCCGACACGAAGTAGGTCGGCACCGTCACCTTCGACAGGTCGATCTTCACGCCGGCCAGTGTCAGGCCGCCGGGCACGGTCAGCAGGTTCTTCATGTACAGGTTGCGCAGGTAGAAGCTGTGCATCGCCGCGGGCATCCGCGTCGAATCGCAGTTCCAGTGCAGCAGGTCGAACGGGAACGGGTCGCGGCCCAGCAGGTAGTTGTTGATGACGAACGACCAGATGAGGTCGTTGGCGCGCAGCATGTTGAACGTGCCCGCCATCTCGCTGCCTTCGAGGTACCCGCGCTCGTTCATCTTCTTCTCGAGCGAGGCGACCTGCTCCTCGTCGATGAACACCTCGAGCTCGCCGGCCGCGGTGAAGTCGATCAGCGACGTCATGAACGTGGCCGTGGCGATGCGATTCTGCTTCTTCGCGGCGAGCCAGGCGAGCGTGGCGGCGAGCAGCGTGCCGCCCAGGCAGTAGCCGATCGCGTTGACGTCCTTCTCGCCGGTGGCCTTTTCGATCGCGTCGAGCGCCGCCAGCAGGCCCTCGGTGACGTAGTCCTCGAAATTCTTGTGCGCGAGCTTCTCGTCGGGATTGACCCACGAGATGACGAACACCGTCAGGCCTTCGCCGGCGGCCCAGCGCAGGAACGAGTTCTTCTCGCGCAGGTCGAGGATGTAGTACTTGTTGATCCACGGCGGAATGACGAGCAGCGGGCGCTTCCACTGCTTCTTCGTCGAAGGCTCGTACTGGATCAGCTGCATCAGGTCGTTCTGGAACACCACCTTGCCCGGCGTGGTGGCGATGTTGACGCCGAGTTCGAAGGCCTTGGTGTCCGTCATCGAGATCTTGAGCTTGCCGTTGCCGCGCTCGATGTCGTCGAGCAGGTTGTGCAGCCCTTTGACGAGGTTCTGGCCGCCCGACGCGATGGTCTCGCGGTACACCTCGGGATTGGTCAGCGCGAAGTTCGACGGCGCGAGCGCGTCGATGTACTGGCGCGTGAAGAAATTGACCTTCTTCTTCGTGTGCTCGTCCAGGCCCTCGACGTTTGCCACCTCGTCATGCAGCCAGCGCGAGGTGATGAGGTAGCTCTGCTTGATGTAGTCGAACAGGAAATGCTCGTGCCAGTCCTCGTGCTTGAAGCGCTTGTCGCCCTGCGCGGGAATGGCCGTGGGCGCCGTGGTGCCGCCCATCAACTTCAGCATCGACCCTTGCCACAGGTTCATGTAGTCCCACCACAGGTTCATCTGCGACTCGGCGAGCCGCGCCGGGTTCGCCAGCATCTGCGCGGCGACTTCCATGAACGCCTTGCCCAGGCCCAGTTCGTCGGACGGCACGGCATGGCCCTTGCCGGCGTTGCGCGCGGCGAAGTCGCCGATCATCTTGGCGCTTTTTTCCGCGGCGGAGGCCAGTGATTCGGCCAGGGCGATGGGATCGTAGGGAGGCTTCGATTCGGTGACAAATGTGGACATCGCGATTCTCGTGGTTGGTGTGGCTGGGAAGATTCAGTGGATGAAGCGGATGGCGCCGTCGGCCGCAACGGTACGCCTGATGCGCCCGCCATGCCACAGGTGGTTCAGGTGTGCGATGGCCTCGCCCATGGCAAAGTAGCGCTGCTGCACGTCCAGTTCGCGCCGGAACAGGACGGGTACCAAGTCCGACGCGCTGACCGGGCCTTTCGCCGCGTCGATCGCGGCTTCGAGTTCGGCCAGGCGTTCGGCGTGATGCGCCTGCAGCTGCGCGACGCGCAACGCGAGTCCTCGAAACGGCAGGCCGTGGGAGGGCAGCACCAGTGTCGCGGACGGCAGCGCGGCGGTCGCCGCGATCGAGGCCAGGAATCGCGCCAGCGGGTCGCCGTCCGGTTCGGCGGGCGCGACGCTCACGTTGGTGCTGATGCGCGGCAGCAGCATGTCGCCGGAGATGAGGAGTCCACGCGTGGCGGAATGCAGCGACGCGTGGTCCGGCGAATGCCCATGGCCGCAGATGACGCGCCACGGCGTGCCGCCGGCGACGACTTCATCGCCGTCCTGGATGCCGGCGAACCGCTCCGGCGCCTCGGGCACGCCGCGATGATAGGTGCCGCCGCGAGCGGCCAGCGCAGCGACGAGCTGAGGAGGCATGCCGTGCGCCGCGAACAGCGCGCAGACGTCTTCGTGCGAATACGCGGTGCGCTGTCCCAGCACCGCGTGCGCGGTCAGGAATTCGGCTTGCGTCATGGCGACGGGGCAGCCGAAGCGCTCGCTCAACCACCGCGCGTTGCCCAGGTGGTCGGGATGAAAGTGCGTCGCGATGATCCGCGCGATGGGCCGGGCCTGCAGCGTCTTCGCGAAATGCGTTTCCCACAGCGCGCGCGTGGTTGCGTCGCCGTAGCCGCAGTCCACCAGCGTCCAGCCATCCGCTTCGTCCAGCAGCCACAGGTTGATGTGGTCGAGCGCGAACGGCAGTGGCATCCTGATCCACAGCACGCCGGGGGCAACGGCGCGGGCCTCGCCGGGCGCCGGAGGTGCGGCGAACGGGTAGTCGAGGTTGGGTGCGTGCGGGGCGTTCATGGCGGCGGGTTCGGGCAATCCAATATGGTATCGTGCCCGGAGGGTTTCGCCGTTCCCCGTTTGCGGTTCCGCCAAACGTCATTCCGTCGTCGACCCATGTCTTCAGCCCGAAGTGCACTCCCCAAGCCGCCGGTCCGCGAGTCCACGTACACGATTTCCGAACTCGCCCGCGAATTCGCGCTGACGACTCGCGCGATCCGCTTCTATGAGGACGAGGGCCTGATTGCCCCGGCCCGGCAGGGCAGGGTGCGCGTTTATGGCGAGCGCGAGCGGGTACGGTTGAAGCTGGTGCTGCGTGGCAAGCGGCTTGGCCTTGCGCTGGCCGAGATCGCCGAACTGCTCGACCTCTACGAAATTGCCCGCAACGAACGGGCGCAGCTCGCCAAGTTCCTGGACTTGCTGGCCGACCGCCGCGGGCGATTGCTGCAGCAGAAGGAGGACATCGACGTGGTACTGGCGGAGATCGACGGAGTCGAGCGGGAATGCCGGAGGCGGCTCAAGGACGAGGGCGCCGTGGCCCGGGCAGGCGGGCATGCCCCGGCCGAGCCCCCCGCCCGGCGACCGGCGCCGCGGGCGCCGGGGACCCGGGGCAGTTGACGTTTACGTAAACGTCATACACGATAGGCGATTGACCCGAGGTGTCCGCAGCCATGACGGCTCCTGCTTTCGTCCCCAAAGACCCCGATTACGCCAAGCGCGTTCGCGAGAGCTTTGCGCGCCAGGGGGCGATGAAGCTGATCGGCGCTGCGATGACCGAGCTCGCGCCCGGATATTGCGCGATCACGATACAGCCCCATCCGGAGATCCTGCAGCAGCATGGCTACGTGCACGCAGGTATCGTGGCGACGCTGGTGGATTCCGCCGGCGGCTTCGCCGGCTTCACGCTGTTCCCGGCAGACAGTTCGGTGCTGACGGTGGAGTTCAAGCTGAACCTGCTGGCCCCCGCGACCGGCGACAGGCTGGTGGCGGAAGGGTTCGTGGTCAAGCCGGGCCGCACGCTGGTGATCACCCGCGGCGAAGTGCACGCGGAAAAAGGCGGTCAGCGCACGCTGGTGGCGCTGATGCAACAGACGTTGATCGTGATGCACGGCAAGCCGGATCCGTAGCGAAAAGAGGATAGACGATGCTCAACTTTCCCGCCCTCGACTTCCACCACGGCGAGACGATCGACATGCTGCGCGCGACCGTGCAGCAGTTCGCCGCGGACGAGATCGCGCCGCGCGCCGCGGCCATCGACCAGGCCAACCTCTTTCCCGCCGACCTCTGGCGCAAGATGGGCGACCTGGGGCTGCTCGGCATCACCGTCGAGGAGGAGTACGGCGGCACGGCGATGGGGTATCTGGCGCACGTCGTGGCGATGGAGGAGATTTCGCGCGCGTCGGCGGCGGTCGGGCTGTCCTATGGCGCGCATTCGAACCTGTGCGTCAACCAGATCCGGCGCAACGGCAGCGAAGCGCAGAAGCGGCGCTACCTGCCGAAGCTGATCAGCGGCGAGAACGTGGGCGCGCTGGCGATGAGCGAGCCGGGGTCGGGATCGGATGTCGTGTCGATGCGCCTGCGCGCGGAGCGTCATGGCGAGCGCTACGTGCTCAACGGCAACAAGATGTGGATCACCAACGGGCCGGAGGCGGACACGCTCGTCGTCTATGCGAAGACCGACGTCCAGGCCGGGCCTAAGGGCATCACCGCGTTCCTGATCGAGAAGGGCATGAAGGGGTTTTCCACCGCGCAGAAGCTCGACAAGCTGGGCATGCGCGGGTCGAACACGTGCGAACTCGTGTTCCAGGATTGCGAGGTGCCCGCCGAGAACATCCTGGGCCAGGAGGGCCGCGGCGTGAACGTGCTGATGAGCGGCCTGGACTACGAGCGCGCCGTGCTCGCGGCGGGGCCGGTCGGCATCATGGCGGCGTGCATGGACGCGGTGCTGCCTTACGTCCACGAGCGGCAGCAGTTCGGGCAGCCGATCGGCGAGTTCCAGCTGATGCAGGGCAAGGTCGCCGACATGTATTCGACGATGACGGCGTGCAAGGCCTATGTCTATGCCGTCGCGCAGGCCTGCGACCGCGGCGCGACCACGCGCAAGGACGCGGCCGGCGCGATACTCTATGCGGCGGAGAAGGCGACGTGGATGGCCGGCGAGGCAATCCAGGCACTGGGCGGCAACGGGTACATCAACGACTATCCGACCGGGAGGCTGTGGCGCGACGCGAAGCTGTACGAGATCGGCGCCGGCACGTCGGAGATTCGCCGGATGCTGATCGGCCGCGAACTGTTCAACGAGACGAAGTGACGACGGCGCCGGCGCTGAAGCCCGACTTCCAGAACGGGACGGCGCAACACCGGAACCCGATGGTCAGGAGAAATCGACATGCAGAATGATCCGATCGTGATCGTGGGCGCGGCCCGCACGCCGATGGGCGGCTTCCAGGGTGACTTCGCGTCGCTGTCGGCGAGCGACCTGGGCGCAGTGGCGGTCAAGGCCGCCGTAGAACGCGCGGGGCTGGCGCCGAACGACGTGCAGGAGCTGCTCTTCGGCAACTGCCTGATGGCCGGGCAGGGCCAGGCGCCGGCGCGCCAAGCCGCGCTGAAGGCGGGGTTGCCGAACTCCGTCAATTGCACGACGCTGTCCAAGATGTGCGGCTCGGCGATGAAGGCCACGATGCTGGCGCACGACATCATCGTCGCCGGCTCGGCCGACGTCGTCGTTGCCGGAGGCATGGAAAGCATGACCAACGCGCCGTACCTGATGCCGAAGGCGCGCGCCGGCTACCGCATGGGACACCAGCAGGTGTTCGACCATATGTTCCTCGACGGCCTCGAGGACGCCTTCGAAAAAGGACGACTGATGGGTTCGTTCGCCGAGGATTGCGCGGCGAAGTACACGTTCACGCGCGAAGCGCAGGACCAGTTCGCGCTCACGTCGCTGTCACGCGCGCTCGCCGCCAACAACGACGGCACGTTCGCGTGGGAAATCGCGCCGGTCGCCGTTCCCGGCCGCAAGGGCGACGTCGTGATCGACAAAGACGAACAGCCGGCGAAGGCGTCGCCGGACAAGATCCCCGGCCTCAAGCCTGCGTTTCGCAAGGACGGCACGGTGACCGCGGCCAATTCGAGCTCGATCTCCGACGGCGCGGCCGCGCTGGTGCTGATGAAGCGCTCCGAGGCCGAGCGGCGCGGATTGAAGCCGCTGGCGGTGATCGTCGCGCACGCGACGCACGCGCAGGAACCGGCGTGGTTCTCGACCGCGCCCGTCGGCGCCATCGCAAAGCTCTATGCGAAGACGGGCTGGACATCGAGCGACGTCGACCTCTTCGAGATCAACGAGGCGTTCGCGGTGGTGACGATGGCGGCGATGAAGGAACACAATCTGCCGCACGACCGGGTGAACGTCCACGGCGGCGCCACGGCGCTCGGCCATCCGGTGGGGGCGTCGGGCGCGCGGATCATCGTCACGCTGCTGGGCGCGCTGCGCAAGCATGGCAAGAAGCGCGGCGTCGCCGCGTTGTGCATCGGCGGTGGCGAAGCGACGGCGATCGGCATCGAGCTCGCCTGAACGCGCCGCCATGCAACGATTCGGAAGGGAGCACGCATGATCCCGCTCGACAGCCTGGCGCTGTATGCCGTCGCATCGGTGATGCTCGCCCTGACGCCGGGGCCGAACCTCATGTATCTCATCTCGCGCACGCTTTGCCAGGGGCGCACCGCGGGCGTCGTGTCGCTCGCCGGCACGACCAGCGGACTGCTGTTCTATGCCGTGAGCACGGCGCTGGGCCTCACCGCGGTGTTCGTCGCGGTCCCCGTGCTGTTCGACGTCGTGCGCTGGGTCGGCGCCGCCTATTTGCTCTGGCTCGCATGGGACGCGATCCGCCCGCACGGCAGCGGCGGCCTCTTCGCGCGGCGCGACCTGCCGCCGGTGGCGCCGTGGGTCCTGTACCGCACCGGCGTGCTCACCAGCATCCTCAATCCGAAAGTCGCGTTGTTCTACCTGGCGCTCTTTCCGCAGTTCGTCGACCCGGCGCGCGGCAGCGTGCTCGTCCAGTCGCTGATCCTGGCGGCCGTCCAGATCGTGATCGCCTTTGCCGGCGACCTCCTGTTCGTGCTGGCCGCCGCGCGCGTCGCGCTGTGGCTGTCGACGCGCCCGGCCTGGGTCACGGTGCAGCGCTGGGTGCTGGGCGGCGTCTTCGGCGCCATCGCCGTCAAGCTGGCGCTCGATTCGCGGCGATGAAGCGCGGCGATTCGCAAAATCGATCATGCTGCTGACCGAAGAACAGGAACTCGTCCGCAACACGATGCGCGCGTTCGCGCAGGGTGAACTCGCGCCGAATGCGGCGCGCTGGGACCGCGAGTCCCATTTCCCGCGCGAAGAACTGCGCGCGCTGGGGCAGCTGGGCGCACTCGGGATGGTCGTCCCGGACCGCTGGGACGGCGCCGGCATGGATTACGTGTCGCTCGCCGTGGCGCTGGAGGAAATCGCCGCCGGCGACGGCGCGACGTCGACGATCGTCAGCGTGCAGAACTCGGTCGTTTGCGGGCCGATCAACGCCTACGGCACGGACGCGCAGAAGGAGAAATACCTGACGCCGCTGGCGCGCGGCGAATGGCTGGGCTGCTTCTGCCTGACCGAGCCGCAGGTCGGTTCCGACGCCGGCGCCATCGCCACGCGCGCCGAACGCCGTGGTGACAAGTACGTGCTGAACGGCGTGAAGCAGTTCATCACGAGCGGCGCCAACGCCGATATCGCCGTCGTGTTCGCGGTAACGGACAAGGCGGCGGGGAAGAAGGGCATCTCGGGCTTCATCGTCGATGCGAAGTCGCCCGGCTATGTCGTGGCCCGCGTCGAGGACAAGCTCGGCCAACGCGCGTCGGACACGGCGCAGATCGTGTTCGAGGATTGCGAGGTGCCGGCGGCGAACCTGCTGGGCGCGGAAGGGGCCGGCTACCGCATCGCGCTGTCGAACCTCGAGGCGGGTCGCATCGGCATCGCCGCGCAGGCGGTGGGCATGGCGCGCGCGGCGTTCGAGGCCGCGGTCGCCTATGCACGCGAGCGCGTGAGCTTCGGCAAGCCGATCGTTGAGCACCAAGCCGTGAATTTCCGGCTTGCCGACATGGCGGTGCAGATCGAGGCGGCGCGGCAGCTGATCTGGCATGCTGCGGCCATGCGCGATGCCGGATTGCCCTGCCTCAAGGAAGCGTCGATGGCCAAGCTGTTCGCCTCGGAGATGGCCGAACGCGTCTGTTCGGATGCCATCCAGATCCACGGCGGCTACGGCTACGTCACCGATTTTCCGGTCGAGCGCATCTATCGCGACGTGCGCGTGTGCCAGATCTACGAGGGCACCAGCGACATCCAGCGGCTGGTCATCGGCCGCGCCATCTGCGGGTGATCATGGGCCAGTCCATCGATTTCTACTTCGACTTCTCGTCGCCCTACGGCTACATGGCGGCGCAGAAGATCGACGCGCTGGCGGCGAAACACGGCCGCGAGGTCAATTGGAGGCCAATGCTGCTGGGTGTCGTGTTCAAGCAGACCGGCATGGCGCCGCTGACGCAGATTCCGATCAAGGGTGACTATTCGCGGCGCGACTTCGAGCGCAGCGCGCGCTTCCACGGTGTGCCGTTCCACATGCCGCCGGTGTTTCCGATCGCGTCGCAGGCACCTTCGCGCATCGTGCTGTGGGCGAAGGCGCGGGATCCGGCGCTGGCGACGCGGCTGGCGCAGGCACTCTACGCGGCGTTTTTCCAGGACGGACTCGACATCTCCAATCCCGACGTGGCCGCCGATGTTGCCGGAAGAAACGGCGCCGACCGCACGGCGGCGCGCGCTTGCATCGACGACCCGGCAGTGAAGGATTTGCTGAAACGCGAGGTGGACGCAGCCATTGCCGCGGGCGTGTTCGGTTCGCCGTTCGTGGTCGTCGACGGCGAGCCGTTCTGGGGATTGGACCGCTTCGACCAGCTCGAGCGCTGGCTTTCGACCGGAGGATTCTAAGCATGGCCGAATACGTGCTGCACTGTTTCGCGCAGTCCGGCAACGCGTACAAGCCGGCGTTGACGCTGGCGCTGGCCGGCGCCGACTGGGAGCCGCGCTTCGTCGACTATTTCGGCGGCGAGACGCGCACGCCCGAGTACCGCGCGATCAACCTGATGGGCGAGGTGCCGATCCTCCTCCACGACGGCCTGGTGCTTTCCCAGTCCGGCGTCATTCTCGACTACCTGGCGGAAACGCTGGGGCAGTTCGGCCCCGACGACGACACCGAACGGCGCGAGATCCTGCGCTGGATGTTCTTCGACAACCACAAGCTGACGAGCTACACGGCGACGCTGCGGTTCATGCGGACGTTCAGCGAGGCTCCCGATCCGGCCGTGCTGCAATTCCTGCGCACGCGCGCCGAGACGGCTTGGGGCGTGCTCGATTCGCATCTCGCCGGGCGGCGTTTCGTCGTCGGCGATCACCTGACGATCGCGGACCTTTCGCTGTGCGGCTATCTCTTCTGGCCCGAGGAAATCGGCGTCGACTGGAACGGCTTTCCGCGCATCCGCGACTGGCTTGCTCGGATCGCGGCGGAGCCCCGCTACAAGCCGCCCTACGAGCTGATGCCCGGCCATCCGCGGCCGGCCGCGACCTGACGGAAGCCGACGATGCCCGTGATCGAGAGCCGGCTGAACACGCGCGACGCGGTCTTCGCGCAGAACCGCGACGCGATGGCGGCGCTGGTTGCCGACCTGCGCGAAAAGCTCACCGTCATCGAACAGGGCGGCGGCGCGGCGCCGAGCGCCAAGCACACGGCGCGCGGCAAGCTGCTGCCGCGCGAGCGCGTGCGGGCGCTGCTCGACGCCGGCAGCCCGTTCCTCGAGTTCTCGCAGCTCGCGGCCCACGGGATGTACCAGGACAACATCGCGGCGGCCGGCATCATCACCGGCATCGGGCGGGTCAGCGGGCAGGAATGCGTGATCGTGTGCAACGACGCCACGGTCAAGGGCGGCACGTACTACCCGCTCACCGTGAAGAAGCATCTGCGGGCGCAGGACATCGCGCGGGAAAACAACCTGCCCTGCATTTACCTGGTCGACTCCGGCGGCGCCAACCTGCCCAACCAGTTCGACGTGTTTCCCGACCGCGACCATTTCGGGCGCATCTTCTACAACCAGGCGACGATGTCGGCGCTGGGGATTCCGCAGGTCGCGGTGGTGATGGGCTCCTGCACGGCGGGAGGTGCGTATGTGCCGGCGATGTCGGACGAATCGATCATCG
>Ga0302321_100001976_pt1 | contig 17558 bp, 12 predicted proteins | sample Fen_T0_1_FD_202505 | JGI IMG/M metagenome (GOLD analysis project Ga0302321, IMG submission 202505) | Peat permafrost microbial communities from Stordalen Mire near Abisko, Sweden - Fen_T0_1 | ecosystem: Environmental > Terrestrial > Soil > Wetlands > Permafrost | place: Sweden: Abisko...
ACTTATTTTTCTCAACTTATTATCGCTCTGTTCGTGTGTAAATTAAGAAACCGCCGTATACCGAACGGTACGTACGGTGGTGTGAGAGGACAGTGAGCGAATTAATCGCTCACTTCCTACTCGATTGCGTGAGTAAAGCCGTACTGCTTTGTAAGTATTTGAATAATAGCCACAAATAAATCTTCAGTATTATGAATAAGTATATAACAATCAGCTCTACCGCTGTTTCCACCTACAATAGCCCATTCGCTATATCTATTACCCTTTTCACTATTAATTTAGCCTTATTCACAGTCGGTTTAATGTCATTGTAGCCCTATATAGAGTGAAAATTGTATAAATTTGAGATTTTCTTACCGAAGAAAAACGATTTTCCTCGGTAAGAAAATGATTATCCTCACTAAGAAAATCATTTTCCTCAGTAAGAAAACGATTTTCATCGGTAAGAAAACGATTTTCCTCAGTAAGAAAAACATTTTCCTCAGTAAGAAAACAATTTTCCTCAGTAAGAAAAAGGTTTTCCTCAGTAAGAAAAATGTTTTCCTCGGTAAGAAAATGATATTCCTCACTAAGAAAATCATTTTCCTCAGTAATAAAACAATTTTCCTCAGTAAGAAAGCGATTTAGATATTGAAAGCGGTTCATTTCCATATGACAATGATCTATTTCCAACAGAAGATAAGTTATTTCCATATAACAATGACTTATTTCCATATGAAGATGACTCATTTCCATATGATAATGACTCATTTACATATGACAATGATCTATTTACAACAGAAGATAAGTTATTTCCATATGACAATGATCCATTTCCAACAGAAGATAACTCATTTCCATATTACAATGAGTTGTTTTAATATGGAAATAGCCAGTTTTTTAACCCCTTTCGGGAGCTTAAAGGTATCTTCTGGAAATTTCAAGACGAGTTGAAATCATAAAAATGGAAGTCATTAAGGTATCTGCATAGCTTTCTGTTTTATCTATCCAAGTAGCTCTACTTCCGACGCTGGTAGTATCTAATTGACTCTAATACTAGAGCAATACTACTTAAAACCCATACAATACAGTAGCGATAGTAGTTATTTATACAGCAATGCATCCCCCTGATTATATCTTTTTAAAATTAATCAAATAACACGTTGTTAATCCGAAGAATTGTTTCTACCTTTGGGGCTGAATTTTAATTAAAAAACAACAAGAATCTTATTTTAGGCACAACTTAAGGAAATTCCAGTATAAGCACCTATACAAAATACTCTTATTTTCGTGTAATACTATTTGTCAGAAAAGTAAGATAAAATATTCTTATAGATAAAGTGGAAATAAGGTCACTTAGGTGCCGATATAAACTGTTAGCACCAATTATAGAAAAAAAAGACATAACTATGTTACAACTATTTAGCAACTCAATATTGAACTTTTTTATCAATATATTCTTTGGAACATTTGGGATATTAGGATTTTATAATTCAATAAGAAAGAAATATCCTAAGTCCATTACATATGTGGAAACAGAAAAAATTAATCTAAATTCTTCTGTTCTTAAAAATATTGATGATTTGAAAATCACATATAAAGATGAAAAAGTTCAAAATGACCTATACTTAATAAGAGGATTCCTATTAAATAACGGGAAAGCTGATATACAGAAATCTGAACTAGAGAACAATTTGAGCGCCAAACTATCAGAAGGTAAGTGGATTAACTGCAAGATAATATCTGCTTCAGATAATTTAGTATCTAAATGCTATGTGGATGAAGATAGTTTATATGTAGAATCAGAATTATTTAAAATTGACGAATATATCTACTTTGAGGCGCTTGCGGAAACTTCGTCAAAAAGAATTGAATTTTCTCACAGAATCGCGAACTTAGGAAAGATTAAAAATATCAACTTTGAGAAGCTCGAAAAACGTCTGTTCAAAAATATTATTTGGAGTTTTATAGTTGGTTTTTTACTCTTTCTGACAATAAACAGTATTTTAAGTGACGTTAAATCAGGCTATTTGTATAATATAGAATACAAAATACTAAATGAATCACATATTCAGTTTAGTTTTCCAACGCCAAAAAATGACACTGTTGTAACTATTAGACAACTTGGGACTACAATGTATACTTTGGGTGATAATAGTATTGATTCTATAGCTCAACATGTATACAAAAACAATGATATATTTAATTTGATTTATAATCACCCAGATTCAATCATTAAGTTAGATACTGAACCTATGGGTAAAATGAAAGTCCACCTTAACAAAGATGCTATTACAGAGATAAAAGCTAATGTTTATTTGACAGCGTTTTTACTTTTGATATTTATTTTCGCACTAACTAGGTTAAGCAAGACAATCAAACATTTGTTAGTAAAAAAAAGAGTTGTAAAAACAACTGGAAATAACATTATGTATGTAAAATGAGAATTAATCAATTTGAAAATCTCTTTTTCGTCCAAGTCTGTTGCTTTACAGTCGGTGAATGGTTCAAGTTTAGCGAAGCGTAACTTGGACTGATAACTAAATCAGTCTATTGACTGCTAACAGAAGTTGAAAACTTCCAAATTACATATACATATGAGAACAGAGAAACCAGTTATTTTGCTTTTTGATGAATTTATTAAACCAATTAATAATGCAAAAACGGAACTTGTTGCAATAAAAGAATTCATTAATATTAAAAATGACAATTTTATTCTAAAAGGTCTTTTTGTTTATTCAACATCACTTTTCGAGTCCTCGTTAACGGATTCTTTGAAAAAGTATTTGATTGCTTTCCCAAATTTCATTGACGCTGGAAGTATCAGTAGTAAGGATATTTTATTTTTATCAAATGCTTCTTCTACATCAGATGTACTTGAACATCTAATTGATAATTATATTCATGACATTTCTTTCAAAAATCATGATGAGGTAATGAGTATGTCATTAAAAATCATGGGTATAAGTAATAATGACATAACATATAATCGTAAAGATCTTAAGGAAAGGAAAGCGAGACGTAATATATTAGTTCATAATAATCTGATTGTAGATAAGGTCTATATCTACCAAGCTAGTTGTAATCCGGAATCTTATGGGGAACAACTAAGTATCTCAAGTGAATATTTAACTGATTCTTTAAATTTGTTTTTAGATATTTTGGAGCAAATTAGAACTAAACTTTGTGAGTTGTTTAGTGAATATAATAGAGAAAGGCTTATTAAAGATGTCTGGAACTATGTTTTTCAATCTCCACTTTTGCGATATGAGGATTACTGGGGAAAAGGGTATTTAGATATCAAGGGTAATAAAGATAAAATTAGTAGTATTTCTTCAGGAGAAAAAACATGGCTTGCTTATTGGATACAGCATTATAATAGTGCGGAAGGGTTTATAAAATTTAGCGATATGAACTATATTTCATATCATTCAGATAAGATGATTTTTCTTAGTCAATTCTTTGATAGATATCCACATATTTTACAACATGGATAATAATAAGAATGCCCTATTCCTCAGCTCCTGCGCGATTGTATCGCGTGAGAATACTAAGAAAGATGGTTTAGGGTGTTTAGTTGCTGGTTTGCCACACGATAGAATTCGTGCGGCAGCGGGAGGAATTGTCTAACTTTAGTTCAAGTTTAACGTAGTGTAATCCGCCAGTAGTCGGACAAGCACTGGACTGGAAATAAATCAGTTTATAACTGATAGCAGAAGTTGAAAACCTAAACAATAAATGGATAGTAAATAATGGAAACTATCAATCAGTACGTGATTATCCAAAAAGAATTATAACCAGCAAAATTTTTTATGAAACACATATTCAAAAAAATCATTATTACTATTCTGGTTTTATTAGGCATATTGTTTCTAATACGTATTTTTAATTCTATAAGCTTTGAAGTAAAATACCATACCGTTGAGAGAAATGGAAAGTTAGCTATCTTCAATCAAAAGAATCAGCAACTTACAAACTATGTTTATGATGAGGTTTATGAATCTACTTATGTTGATCCAAAAGAACTTGGCGATGCCAGTTTGTTGACAACATTTCCACGTTATGGACTTACTCTTGTAAGAAAAGATAAGGAATTTGCCTTTTTGAATGAGCAATTTAAAGAAGTGCTTCCATTTGGCACTTATGACCTTATCAAACCAATGAATTATTATGGTTATTCAATCGTCAGAAAGAATAGCAAATGGGGAGTTTTAGATAAATCTTTAAAATTAGTCGTTCCTTTAAAGTTTGATATGATTTCTCAATCTCTTGAGGTTGAAAATTACTCCTTTATTGCGAAAAACGGGAATAAATATCGAATTCTCGATAAAAAAGCAAATTGGACATTAAAGACAGAATTCGATTCGATTGAAATCATTAATGATAATTTTTATCTGTGTTACTTAGGATATAAGAAATACTTAATTGACGATGATTCTAAGCTGATTTCTGACCAATATTCTGCTTTTTATAGCTTAAATGACGGATTTATAGTGAAAAAAGATACGAAAATGGGAGTAGTCAATTTTGAGAATAATATTGTTATCCCATTTGACTATGATTCAATTTACGCCCCACACCTAACTCCATATTTTTATGCTTCGAAAGGTGGTCGATTTGGCGTAATTGATTTAAAAGGGAAAACACTAATTCCGTTTGAATATGAAGGCTTTTGGGAATCCAGTGAAAATACTAAAGATAAAAACAACTTACATCTTATTGCTCAAAAAAATGGGAAATATGGCACAATCAACGTCAAAAACAAGATTGTAACTCCATTTATTTACGATGCTATTTCAAGTTGGATTGAATACGGACCACCTGCGCACTATATTATTAAAGATAAAAAGTGGGGTTTAATCTCCTATGAAGGTAAAGTCCTAATCCCTACCATATATGACCACCTACATTATATTACAGATTCTTTAATTAAATGTAAGAAACAAGGAAAATCTGGTGTACTTGACATAAATAACCGAGTAGTTGTTCCTTGTGAGAACGATTCTTTGATAGTAGACTATTTTTTTCTACCACGTTTAGACAAGAAAGAATACAAAATAGTAATCAAGAAGAATGGAAGTTGGAAGTTTTTAAACCTTAAAGGGAAATTGATTAAGGATAATGTTTCAGAGACTGAAGTAAAGAGCTACGTTAAAGATTGAAATTATGGTATCGTTCAAGTTTGAATGAAAAAGATAATTCTATATGCGTATCCTTAATTTAAAGTTTAGAACTCTATCTACTCCAAGTAATGGAGTCTAAACTAACTTTAGTTCAAATCTGAGCGAAGAAATAGAGAAGCTTGGAGGAAGAATGGCTTCATTTTTAAATATAATTTAATCGTGGTTGAGACATTCTGATAATTTAAAAATTCTGCAAATTCTGATCCTGATAAATGTACAACAATAAATAATACTCTCCATGATAACATCAACCGAAATAAAAGAACTTGCAAAGGAACTGGGTGCCGATGTATGTGGCATTGCTTCTATTGATAGATTTGATGATTCGCCTGCGGGTTTTCACCCTACGGATGTTTATAAAAACACTAAATCGGTTATCTCCATTGCTTGCCGCATTCCGGGAAGTTCGATGTATATAGATTCACCGTCGCCTTATACTGCCATAGAAGATATTGCTTTGGCAAGGGTGAATCAGATTGTTTTATCACTAACGCTGTATCTCGAAAAATGTGGTTTTCAGGCTATCATGATTCCTTCTGTGCCTTATGATTACTGGGATGCTGAAACGATGACCGGAAAAGGTATTCTGTCGTTAAAGCACCTGGGCTATAAAGCCGGTGTAGGATATATTGGTAAAAACTCTCTGCTTTGCAACGATGAATATGGCAATTTAATAAAACTGGGTGCCTTGATTACCAATGCTGTATTGGTTGCTGACCCTTTTATAGAAAAGAGTTTGTGTAAAGAGAACTGTACGCTTTGTATAGACCGTTGTCCGGTTGGAGCCATAGGACCGAACGCTGAAGTCTGTCAGAAGAAATGCAGAGAATATGCCGAGGTACCTAATAAGCGAGGCGTTGAGATATATGCTTGTCACGAATGCAGAAAGGTTTGCCCGAATCGTAATGGAATAAAAAAGCACTAAATATTATTGACTCAGATTTAAGATACGTAGGAACAACTTCTTCTAAGTACTGAAAAGGTAGCAAAGAATGAGATTGATTGTGAATAGCAATTAATCAATGCCTTGTTCGTTATTAATGGAAACAATCAATGTCTTGTTTTTTGTATCAATTGATGTAGAATACCTATTGGCTTTAGCCAAATGATATTAAGACTTTGGCTAAAGCCGTGCATACCCTAATTCTTTATTCCGCCCCATAAATGGGACGTCAATTGAAATAAATGTAAATACACTCACTTACATAAACAATAAAACTAATTTACTGATGAGAAAATTGATATTGCAGGTTTTTATATTTTTGACCTGTTTACTGGGCTGTTGTCTGCTTGTGCTAATGTTGATACAGCTTCATGCCAACAAAGAAGAACTGGCACGAGTAAAAGATTATAATAAGGGAACTATCAGCAATCAGGAAAAAGCCCACGTACTTCAAATATTGCGTATACTGGAAGATGGTTATACCAAAAGAGACTTGACGGCAGTTGATGGCTGTGTGGCAAGTACTTTTAGCAATAAAGATGTGCTTATTCTGGGAACCAACCCCACTGAAATACTTACCGGAAAAGAGGGAGCCAAAAACTTATTGCTGGGCGACTGGACCTATTGGGGAAAGGTGAAGTTTCATCTCGATAGAACCCGTTTCGATCAACTGGATAGTACAGTGGTCTATGTGGCTACCACCGGTGAAGTAAAGATAGATATGTGGCGATTGAAGCTTCCGTTACGAATTACGGGTGTGATGGTAAATGAGAATTCTCATTGGCTTATCAGTAAACTGCAATTTCAATACGATACGAACACCAACCTGATTATATTTTCATGGCTCGCAACTATTGGGTTTATAATAAGCCTGATCCTTACATTGCTGATTTGGCTATGGACTAAGCTGAAAAGAAAAACTCCACGCAGGGTAGTTTCAAAATACTAGTTTAATGTAATACTAACTCAAATGGAAAAGAGGCTGAATTCGAGGGAATCAGTCTCTTTTCTTAGTTATATGTTAATGAAAATGTTCTTTGTGTTCCAATTTTGGTTTCGACAATTATTCATCGTTTTATACGTTATAAGAGTAACTATCAATGTGAAGATAGCTGTTCTACTTACAACTGTTTTATCAACTATTTAAAAGAAATGATGGAATTTTCAGGTATATTAAAGCGTCTTTTTAGATACCACCGTATGGGATCATTGGTGCTGATGGCAACAGTAGTATTACTATTTGTTCGATGCAAAAATGATGATACCAGTCACTACTCCGAATTTCAAAATCCACTGCAGAATACCACTGATGGTCCTCCTGCGGGTAATCCCGATGGCAATTATCCAATCCCTTTAGATGCGGGTATCGAAGATGTATCTCTACCAACGCATGTTATTGGTACAGGTACTCCAGAGAGTGTTACCGAAGAGGCATTTATTACCGCAGTGGCTCAAGGTGGCGTAATTACGTTTAATGCCGGAAGTAAACCTTTCACACTTACGCTTACCAAACCGGCTAAAGTATTCAATGATGCAAGTCAAAAAGTAATTATTGATGGAGGTGGATTAGTAACCATTAGTGGCGGTGGAAAAACCCGTATACTTTACATGAACACTTGTGATCAAAATCAACATTGGACTACTTCGCATTGTGATAATCAGGAATTCCCTCAACTCACCCTTCAGAACATTACTTTAGCTGATGGTAATTCTACTACCGAAACTGAATTTGATGGTGGAGGTGCAGTTTGGGTACGAGGTGGTAGGCTTAAAATGGTAAATTGCAGGTTCTTCAATAATGTATGTGCTTCCAAAGGAGCTGATGTTGGAGGAGGTGCAGTAAGAGTATTCAGTCAGTATAATAATTTGCCGGTATATGCTGTGAATACAACCTTTGGAGGTGCTAAAGGCTATGGAAACTCAGGATCTAATGGTGGTGCTGTAAGTAGTATCGGTGTTTCGTGGACCTTTATAAATTGTTTGTTATCCTATAATGTTGCCAATGGTAATGGTGGAAACCCTGCACAATCGGGTACGCCCGGTGGTGGGAGTGGAGGTGCTATCTATAACGATGGAAACACTATGACTTTAACGCTGCTGGGTACACGGATAGAACAAAATGCGGTTAATGCTTATGGTTCGGCTGTTTTTTTTGTTACAAACGATCATTCAGGGTCTATTCGTATAGACAAAAGTCTTATCCAATTAAACAATGGCGGATCGTGGTATCCTGTTTATCCGGCTATTTCTATGCATGCCGACACAAAGATAAATGTAACCGATTCAACCATCAAATAAACGAAATCTCAGACAAGTTTTGTTGATTTGTAACAGTTGTAACCTGGCATCTTCATAATGAATTGATAGCAATCTGATTAAAAAGTGTATCAGATACGCTAATTGCTTGTGTATTTGATGGGAATGGGGTAATTTTGCACTTCTTTTAATGCAAACCTCTGAATGAATTCAATTAAATTTTTCTATTACAACAAAAGGTACTTTGCTTCTGCCTTTTTGTTTTCATGCTTTAGCCTTATTTTTAGTACCTGGGTAACCTATATTCCACAAATTTCTGAAAAACTGGGAATAACGGAAGGCAGGATCGGTAAGGCTATTTTTTTCTCCGCCCTTGGTGCTTTTGTCATGATTCGTATCTGTCGTCATATAGTGGATAGGGTAGGAGTTGGCAAATATACTTTTTATGCATTAATTGTTTACTGTATTTCTTTTTATGGTCCTTTTGTGGCCAATAGCTTCAATACCTTGTGTATTAGTTTGTTTTTTTTCGGCATGGCAGGTTCATCGTTTGCTATTTCACTAAACTCTTTAACTGCAGCTATCGAAAGACAGGATGAAATATACATTATGTCGCGTAGTCATGCTTTTTGGAGCATTGGTGGGATGATAGGTGCTGCCACCGGTAGTTTTATTGCCGTTTTATTACATAACCCGATAATACATGTATCCATTCTGGTGGCCATCATATTATTGGTTCAATTCAAATTAAAGCACCATTATTATTCCCGCGTTGGTGAGCAGTTGATAAATGAGAAGCATAAAAAGAAAAATCTAAAACCACTTTACCTCATTGCTATTATTGGACTTGTAATAATGGTTGCAGAAGGTGCCATTGCCGATTGGAGTGCTTTGTATTTGAAGAAAATCATTCTGCTGGACATGAGATATATAGGATTTGGTTATGCGGCATTCTCCTCGGCCATGATGATTGGACGTTTTACGGGTGACTCGCTGAGCAAAAAACTGGGTTCGTGGCAATTGATTACCTATTCGAGCTTAACCGGAATAGTGGGTTTTTTACTGGTTCTTATTCTCAATCCTGTTGTTTCTATTCTTGGCTTTTTTATTGTGGGAATAGGATTTTCGGTAGTTGTTCCTGAGGTGTACAGACTGGCTTCAAAAGTGGAAGGTATAAAGACTGCCGATGGTGTGTCGTTTATCGCGGCCACTTCGAATATCGGTTTTCTGGTAGGACCCGTGTTATTGGGCTTTGTAGCTGAATTTCAATCTTTGCATCTTAGTTTTATAGTGCTTACCGCTTTTGTGAGTATAGCATTTATTATTGCTTTTGTGAAAAACAAAGCATAACGAAAAGGACATAAAAAAGGCAGGCTGAACTCAAATGAGTACAGCCTGCCTTTTTTATGGTGAAAAATTCACGGTGGAATTTTATTTATTCAATTTATTGATAAGCTTTTGGTTTTTCCGTCTAGCCATTTTCAATTTGATAGTGTAGTCGAGCTCATACAGAGCCGGAACGAACATCAGGGTAAGGAAAGTAGCAAAGCTTAATCCAAAGATGATAGACCATGCCAATGGCCCCCAGAAGGCAACATTATCTCCTCCAAAGTAGATGTGCGGATTCAGTTCCGTAAACATCGTGGTGAAGTCGATATTCATTCCCACTGCCAATGGTACAAGTCCGAGCATCGTGGCAGTTGCGGTAAGAATAACGGGCGTGATACGTGTTTTACCTCCTTCGATAATGGCACGACGGGTACGCAGTCCTTCCTTTTTCTTGACATCGATAAATTCAACAATCAATATCCCGTTTCGGACGACAATACCTCCAAGTGCTACCACGCCAAGTCCGGTCATCATAATCACCAGATCCATGTGGAAAATCATGACTCCAAGCAACACACCGATGATACTGAAAATAACCTCACTTAGAATAATAAGCGATTTACTTACCGAACCAAACTGAGTGATAAGAATAAAGAAAATAGCACCCAGTGCAATAATCATAGCCTTCATCAGGAAGTTGGCTGTTTCGGCCTGATCTTCCTGCTCACCGGTTAGTTTCACATTTGTTCCTTCGTGGAAATGAAACTTCTTAGCTTCGCTTGTGATAATCGGAACGATATCGTTGGCCGAATAACCTGACAGCACATTGGAATACACGGTAATAACCCGCTTTTGATTCAGGCGTTTTATTCCGGCATAGGATGACGTGTAATTGATTGTAGCCACAGTCGACAACGGAATGCTGCGCAATAGACCGGAATTCATATCCCGATAGGTAACTTGCAAATTTACCAACGCATTGATATTGTCGCGGGTAATCTTGTTATAACGAACCATAATCGGGTATTCATCCTCATCCTGTTTCAGTTTTGATATTTCTTTTCCATACAGAGCAGTCCGTATTTCCAACCCAATTTGACCGGTTGAAAGGCCAAGTCGCTGCGCACGGTCACGATCAATTTTCACGATGATTTCAGGAGAATTGGTTTCGAAGTCGGTTTTCAAATCTTCAACTCCCGGAATCTTTAACGAATCAAGATAAGTCTGGAAAGCAAAGGCATCAGTTACGAGGGTTTCCAGATTTTCACTTGTAATCTCAATGTTAATCGGTTTTCCTGTTGGCGGTCCATTTCTGTTTTTGTCAACCGTAATCTCGGCACCGGGAATATCGGCCACTTCTTTACGGATAATGCTCATGTATTCAGTAGTTGAAATTCCTGTAGAGCGTAGTTTACTCTCAATAAAATTGACAGAGACTTTTCCTTTGTTGAATGGGTTTCCGGTAGATGCAAATCCTTCTTCTTCGGCACCAATCGTAACATTCGAAATAATGGATTCGACATCTGGATTATGTTTGCCTAATGCTTTATACACTCGTTGTTCTGCAATATTGGTGATGCTGTCGGTTACATTCTGATGCGTTCCGCCCGGCATTTTGATGTAAACATAGATATTGTTCGGATCATTCTCGGGGAAAAACAGCACCTTGGGTTTTACAGCTCCAGTTATGAAAATGGTGATAAAGAAAAGAGCAATCATTCCTCCAAAAATCCATAACGGGCGTGATCCCTGAAGAATTGAAGTCAATTGACGTTCGTACACCCTCATAAAGTACGGCCATATTTTTTCCTGGAATGTATTAATCGCATTTACCAGTACATAATGATAAAACAGTAACATCAACACACCAAACACCAGGAAGTTAGCCAGTCCGTATGATTTAGTGAGGTAAAAGATGACTGCAAAAGAAAGCATAACGATAATTATCGTTTTATAGCGTTTCCATGCACTTTGCTTCAGTTTTACATCATTGTCGTATTCATGTTTCATAAAAGACACCGCAAACACCGGATTGAACACGTAGGCCACAAAGAGCGATGCAAACAAGGTTATGATAAGCGTTACCGGCAGATAATGCATGAACTGACCCACTATTCCCGGCCAGAAAGCCAAGGGAAAGAAGGGTGCAAGTGTGGTTAGTGTGCCGGATAAAATAGGCATAAACACTTCACCTGCTGCCATTTTTGCTGCTATATTGATATCAGGATGTAAACGATGCAAACGATGGGTATTTTCAATCACCACAATGGCATCATCCACCACAATTCCCAACGCAAAAATAAAGGCAAACATCACAATCATGTTCATGGTGAAACCTAATCCCGGAAGAATAAGATAAGCCACAAATATGGATAGCGGAACGGATAACCCAACAAAAAATGCATTGGTGAAACCCATAAAGAACATTAACACAATGGTAACCAGAATAAACCCGATAATAATAGTGTTGTTCAATTCTTCAAGCGTATTCCTGGTAAAACGACTCTGATCTCCGGTGATGGTTATTTCCATATCCTTCGGAAATTCACGTCCCTTCAGTTGATTGTCTACAATATCTTTTATCTGGTCGGAAGCATCGAGCAGGTTAGCACCACTCTTCTTTACCACGTTGAGGGTAATTACATTTTTACCATCCAAACGGGCAAAACTTTCCTGGTCTTTATGACTGTCTTCCACTTCGGCAATGTCGGTAAGCTTTACATAAGCACCGCTTGACGAATGAACTACAATGTTTTTCAATGTTTCCACATCGGCAAACTGTCCTTTAATACGAACCGAATTTCTTATACCATTATTAGTGAGCGAACCTCCTGAAATGGTCATATTTTCCATAGCCACAGCCCGTTCGATATCGCTGAACGTCACTTTTGCAGCCTGCATTTTGAAAATATCGGCATTAATCTGAATTTCACGATCGAGTGCACCAACAATATCCACACGGGTAATTTCTTTCAGACCTTCAATCTTATCCTGAGCTATTTTGGCATAATGTTTCAGTTTATCCAAATCATAATTCCCCGATATATTGAGGTACATAACCGGCATCTCCGAAATATCAATGTCCATAATAGAGGGTTGAGTGGGTAAGTCGGTAGGCAAATCGCTTTTTGACTTATCCACAGCATCGCGCACCCGTTGCTTGGCAGTTTCGATGGACAGATCGGGATCAAACTCAACGATGATAGACGAAAAGTCGGGAACCGAATTGCTGGTTATCTTCTTTACATCGGCTATAGACTTTAATTGTTTTTCGATAGGACGCGTCACCAGATTTTCAATGTCCTCGGGAGATGTTCCTGGGTATGCTGTATTGACAACTATATAGGGTATAACTACTTGCGGAAACTGTTCCTTGGGGATAGAGTAATAATTCATCATCCCCAGAATCGTAATCAGAACGGCAAGCACATAAACACTTGTTCTGTTATCGATGGCCCAGTTTGTTGCAAAAAACTGTTTAAACTTGTTTTCTTTCGGCATATTGGTCATTTTTGGAAATTAGAAAACTATACTTGAACCTGCATTCAGATTTTGGAACCCTGCCGAAACAATCTTTTCACCGATATTAATTCCTTCAAGAACTTCAACAAGTCCATCGTAATCTTTTCCGGTTTTGATTATTCTTTTCTCAGCTATCCAACCGGTACCTTTTTGTTTGGCTACATAAATAAACTTGCCTTTCTGGTCGTTCTGAACATAGTTTACCGGCAAACTGATAGCTTTGCTATTGCTATAATCTTTAATCTTGATATACGCAATCATATTGGCACGTAGTACCAAATCCTTTGATGAAATCTTACATTCAACTTTGAAAGTACGGTTGGTAGGGTCGATAAACCGACCAGCAAAACTAAGTTTTGTTTCAATATCTTTGCCTACATCCGGGAAGTTTACCAATACCGAGTTGCCATCGTGTATGCGGCTTGCGTATGCTTCCGATACATCAGCCGAAATTTTAGCTACACTCATATTGATAACACGAATGGTAGAGGTAGGTACACCCGGCGATACGCTTTGTCCAACGCGTAAAGGCACACTTTCAACTGTCCCTGAAATGGGCGACACAATTCTGGCTTGTTTAAGCTGTTCTCTCATTGTTCCCAAACGTTGTTCCAATGATTCTTTATTGGTTTTTGCCTGTAGGTATTGAACTTCGCTTCCAATTTTTTTATCCCAAAGTGCACTTTGTTTCTGGAAAATACTATTGGCAAGTACAAGTTGTGTTTTTACTTCTTCGAGCGATTGCTTCAAAACCCGACCATCGAGTTCGGCCAATAACTGACCTTTACCCACATTTGATCCTTCTTTTACATAAACTGCAGTAACAATACCCGCTATCTGTGGACTGACAGCAATGTTCTGATCACCATCTACGGTGCCCTGAACCTGAATGTAATGATTAAACACCGTTTCAACAGCATCCGTAACACTCACAGTTACTGATTTTGCGTCATTTTTATTTCCGGGATTGACTTCATTTTCGAGCTTTGAAATTTCGGTGTTTAGCTGATCACGTTGAAGTTTTAGTTTGGCTAGCTCAGCTTTTTTGTCAGAGGATGAGCACGACGATAAAAAAACGATGAGTACTGAATAATAAATAATTTTTCTCATTGTAATTATGTTTTAATGTCTAAGTAATTTAATGTATTTGGCGGTTTTTTTTAGTAATATTCATACAAAGCAAACTTGTAACTCGTAACTGTTTACTTGTAACTACTTATTTGTTTAAACTGTCCTGATTGATATTGTACATTTTTTCCAGTTTGGATCTGGCACCCTGCAAATCATATATGCTTTGATAGTAATTAGTCAGATTAGTCAGGTATTGGTTCTGGCTGGTCATTAGATCCATGCTCGATGATATTCCTTGTTTGTACTTCTCCATCGTTCGTTGATAAATATCGTCGGATAGTTCTTTGCTTTTTTTCTGATTGAGGTATCTTTCCAGTTTCAGTTTTACATCGGTTTGATACTGGCTTGCCTGCATCTGCAAACTGCTGGATACATATTTGCTTGTGTTCTGGGCTTTTTCCAACGACATGCGTTTTTGTGCCACAACAGCCAATCGTTCGCCACTACTAAAAATGGGTAGCGTAAGATTGATACCAACTAAATCTCTGGGGGAAAAATTGAAAGATGTGCTGTTTAATTGTTCGTTGTGATTGTAGAAGCCCGATATTGTCGGTAGAAAAACCATTTTAGAGAGGCTCAAATCCAATTTTGCTATTTTCTCGGCGGATTGTATCAACTGATAATCCACATTTCTGTTTATATTGAATTGTTCTGCCGTAAGTTGCATGCTTGTTTTTACAAGAGTATCGTTCGATTCCATTTCATCAGCAAGTTCCAATTTAGCAGATTCCTGTAATCCTAATTGAATCTTTAATAAACGATATCCCAAATCCAGATTGCTATCAATTTGGTTCATCATATTTCGAACATTATTGGCAGTAACCTCCAGTTGATCAACATCTGTTTTTTCAAGAAACCCCTGTTTATTCATCTCGGTAATTTCTGACAATGTTTTGTTGATATTTTCAAGATTTTGAGCTAAAATCTTACGACTCTCTTCGGCTAATTGCAACATGTGATAGGTATTTACGACCGTTTCAACTACATCGAGTTTTGTTTTCTCATCACTTTGCTTAGAGAAATTGTAATACACTTTTGTTGCTTGTAAACCTACAATGTATGATCCGCTGAAAATTAATTGCGAAACAGTAAGATCGGCAGTGATGTTATCTTTTATTCCAAGAGCAATGGGAGTTCCGGCAACATTATTCATATATATGTTTTCGCCGGTAGATAGTTGGATTTCACTTGTAGTACCTATTCCGGTAGCAGGATCCATTGGAACACGGGTTTTGGATAGCTGTGTGCCGGGAAAACTAAGAACGGGAACAGAGAAGAGATGTTGATAACTCGATTTTACATCAACATGCGGTAAACCCATAGCAGTTGTTTCCCAAATTTTCTTTTGGGCAATTTTCAGGTCGATTTTTGAGTTGATAATATTAGTGTTATTTTCTAAAGCCATTTTTATGCACTTCTCAAGCGATAGCTTTTCGGTTTCCTGAGCAAAGGAAAGTAATGTTCCTCCCAGGATCATAGCTACCAGCAGTAGCATCTGTTTCTTTTTTATGAACATGTGTGAAATAATTATTGGTTTAAATTTTAGTCGATGCGTTCTTTTATGGTTCAAAAGTAGTAAAATTCATATTGATTAATTCGTTAAACTCGTTGAACCAAAGAAAAAAGGGGGACGAACGTGATAAAAATACGCATAAATATCGTTGTAACTTTATGAATATGGTATAGACAAATTATTTATCATACAAAACGTCTTATAAATTAGACAACAAAGTAGCCCGATTTATATGTTCTGTATCTAAAAGAGATAAAGAAGCTGTGCGCTGATTTCAATGTCATCTTATCGATGGTAGGGCTTATTTACGTTTGATAAACTACCCTCCGAAACGCTTCAACTATGCTCTGCAGTGCCCAAAGACTCCTCTGCAGACCTGAAAGCTGACATTGTAACAGGAGAAGAGGTCATTGCAGAGCTTACAGACTTCATTGCAGAGTTCGAAGGCTTCATTGCAGACGAATAAGACCTTATTGCAGAGTCGTTATATGCCATTGCGTCAGTTTTAGTTTGCTCCGAATACTCTCAATTTTCAGCATTAGTATGTATTATGTAAATAGAGCGACGGATATTACCCTAAACAGTGATAAAAGATACTATCGCCGGTTAAATGCACAATAAATAAGTAGTTGAAAAGATATAATGTTCCCGAATCTGAAAAACAATTATATATAATTAATGTTCAAAGATACAAATAATTTAAAATGAATATATATACAATGAGGTATTTTATTTGATTTTATTAAAACTAGTCGTATATTTGCCCAAAAATAGAAATCATTTTACAAACGGATTTTTAGAGAGACAAAACTAATCTAAACTATAGAATGTTAGATGGTAAGTTTGAAATAATTTTGAAAGGAGGTACTGATGATTGAGAACAGAGATAAAATACAAATCAGAGAGATTAGTTATAATACTCCCGATTATACAAAGGAACTGGTTTTGAGAGATAAAGTGCTCAGAAAGCCACTGGGAATGAGTTTATATGATGCCAATCTGGATGCAGAAAAGGACGATGTGCACATTGGTGCATTTGTGAATAATGACATGGTTGGTGTACTTATTCTGACTAAATTAAATGCCGACGAAATAAAAATGAGACAAGTGGCAGTTGATGAGGATTGGAGATCGTTGAATATTGGACGGGCGTTGGTTGTATTTGCAGAAGAATCCTCGAAAATGAGAGGATTTAAGACTATGTTGCTCAATGCCCGAAAGCCAGCCGTTGGATTTTACGACAAACTAGGATATGAAATTATAAGCGATGAGTTTCTGGAGATAAATATCCCTCACTATAAAATGTGCAAACAGCTTTCGAAATAATAATAGCTAAGTAGAAACCAAACAATAACTTATGGCAATAATAGCATCGCTTTTAATAGCACTGGTGGCACTCGAGCATATCTATATTTTATGGATGGAAATGTTTGCCTGGGAGTCGGCTGGGAAAAAGACATTTAAGTCATTACCTGATGAACTGTTTAAGCCCACCAAAGGGTTAGCTGCTAATCAGGGTTTGTACAATGGGTTTTTAGCTGCCGGTTTGATATGGACATTTTTTATATCCGATATGCTTTGGAAAACAAATATCTCGGTATTTTTTCTGAGTTGTGTTGCTATCGCCGGAATTTATGGTGCTGTAACTGCCGATAAAAAGATATTCTTTGTACAGGCGCTACCGGCTATTGTCACCTTGATA
>Ga0302321_100001977_pt1 | contig 17557 bp, 12 predicted proteins | sample Fen_T0_1_FD_202505 | JGI IMG/M metagenome (GOLD analysis project Ga0302321, IMG submission 202505) | Peat permafrost microbial communities from Stordalen Mire near Abisko, Sweden - Fen_T0_1 | ecosystem: Environmental > Terrestrial > Soil > Wetlands > Permafrost | place: Sweden: Abisko...
CCGCACCCACATCGCCGTCACCGCAGATGATGTTGCGTGTGCATTTGCCTTGTTTTGGACACGTCCAGTTCTTCTCTTGTTTGCAGACGCCGTTGCAACCATCACCTGGCAACACGTTGCCGTCATCGCATTGTTCGATGCCACCCTGATTATTGATGCCGTCACCACAACCCTCGGGTATTTGCTTAACGCATCCCGAGGATGTATCCGTGCTGTTGCAGACGGCTGATGAGTCACTTCCAGTGCCGCCCGTTGATTTGACGGAGGTGTCGATGACTACGCCGGTGCCACCTTTGCCGCCGCTGCCACCGCCGCCCTTTCCTGCTCCTCCCGCGTTTGTTCCGCTATTGCCTCCCGACGGCTGGATGGTGCCAGTGGTACAAGCGACTCCTACAATGGCTAGAATTGCGCCGAGAGCAAGTCCCCAACGCTCGCCCGAGAATTGTCTGGTCGAGGGAGAAATTGTAGAGAGATCTGTTTTCATTGGAGTACGCCTCGCGATAGCGGGAAGGCATTGGAACCAATGTCCAGGACTGCTATCCCAGCACAAAAGTATAGCAATTCTCGCGCGCAAGCGTGCATATCCATTGAACAATGTGGACAAGTCTGTGGTGGGGGCTAGTCCCACATCGGAGCCTGTGCCGGTCCGTGTAGGCACGGTCGGCCGCAATGAAGGACTAGCTCAATGCGAGTACGTGCAAGTGGAGCCCGGGCAAGAGGATCGCCGTCGCCCCAAAGGGCCAAGCCCCTTCGTAGTAGGCCTGCCCGCCGACGAGATAGAGCATTGGGACGCTGATAAGAGCAGCGGACACCGCCACTGACGCCAGGACTAGCACGCGCTGGATTCCTCTCGTGCCGGAGCGCTTGGTGCCGTCGATCACACAGCCTTGCAGCAAAGGCAGAAAGGCGAAGTAGTGAACCCAACAAGAGCGCACGACGAAGGGAATTGCGGCCAACCCAAGGAAGAGACTGGCGCGCAGGCTTGGGAGACCGTTGCTGCGGGCCAATCGTCACAAGAGATAGGCATGGAAGCCCGGGCGATTGGATAGGTGATGGATCCACACCAGCAATCCGACGATGGCGACCGGTCCGAGAAGTGCGACTGAGCGACTCGCAGGCGCGCGGCCATCGCTCTCGGTGAGATCGGCTGAGGGCGGTGGTTGCGTTCGGGGCGACTCGGCAGGCATCGGCGCCAGTCTAAGCCACGAGCGCAGGCGGCCTCCAGTCCGGCGTCTAGGAGACCATGTGGTCTTCGGTCAACGTCAGGAGATCGAGCTCCTTGAGCATGCCAACCAACTTCTCGCGCAGGATGGGCTTGACCAGGTACCCGTCGCACAGCTCGCGGTAGGCATTGGTCACGTTGTCCAGATCGCGAAGGGCAGTGGTCATGACAATCTTCGCGGCTTTGCTGGGGGGAAGCGCTCTCGACTCTTCCTCCGCGCGAATGGCTTTCAAGGCCGTCTGCCCGTCCATCTCGGGCATCATGATGTCCAGACACACCAGTGTGTAGGGCGCGCCTGACACATGCGCCACGCGGCAGGCCTCGACCGCCTCCTTGCCGTTGACGGCGGTGTCGCAGGTTCCAAACGGTTCGAGCATTTTCCTGAGCAGAAGGCGGCTGGTCATGTCGTCTTCCACGATGAGTATTCGCATCACATTTTCTCCGGGGTATGCCACAGGGGTTCCGCTCAAGGTGAATCTGATTGCCTATCCATTTTGCATCATCGCTTGCATCATCGGCGAGATTTTGCAGAAGTGAAACCGATCGGACGCGGGTTGGGCCAACATGACTCGCTAGGGTGTGCCGGCGGACGCTCGGACACGATCGGTCCATGGGGCCAGGGCAGCCTTGAGCTCGCTGAGACTGAAGGGACGGCCCAGCACAGAGACATCGGTGAACGCGCGCGCAAGCTGTTCGACTTGTTCACCCATATTGCCGGTTTCGATGATGACAGGCAGCGATGGCCGGAGGGCGCGCAAGCGTGGAAGTGTTTCGCCGCCACTCAAGACCGGCATGTCGATATCCAGGAGGACCAGGTCGAATGCGAGTCCCTCTTGCAGTCTATCGAGTGCTTCTTGGCCGTGGTTGGCGATGGTAATCGCGTGCCCGAGTTTGCGAAGTTGCGCGCACACGGCGGTCTGAACCAGGTTGTCGTCATCCACCAGTAGGATGCGCAATCCTTGCCCATCGGATGCCCGGTCGTGGGCAACCGCGGGGTCATTGGGGCCCTGTTGTGAAGCGGGCAAGGTGATCTGAACTTGCGTGCCGCGGCCGGGCTCGCTGTGGATCTCCAGGGATCCCTGGTGGGCCTTGACCGCGCCGTAGACCGCCGGCAATCCAAGACCGGCCCCCTTGCCACGCGGTTTGGTCGTGAAGAATGGATCGATCGCCTTTTCGAGCACCTCCTTGGTCATGCCCAAGCCCGTGTCCTCGACGTCAACCTGCACCTTGTCCAAACCGACCATGCGCGTGCGCAAGGTCAATAGGCCGCCCTCCGGCATGGCATCGAGCGCGTTCATCAGCAGGTGCATGACGGCCCCACTCAGCGCGAAGGCGTCTCCGCGCATGGTGCGCAGATTGGTGTCGAACTCCCGCTGCACGCGGACGCTTGGCGGTATGGAGCGGCCGAGGAAGCGAAGCTGCTCTTCCAAGACCTCGTTCAGATCCATGACCGTCGCCTCGGAGAGATCCTGGCGGGAGAAGTCGAGCAATCCTCGCACCAGCGTCCGTCCCCGCACGCACGCTTGCAGGACCTTGTCCATGCGCTTGCCCAGGGTCTCGGCATCTGGCACGGAACCCTGCGTGGCGCCGGCCACGTCCATGATGGTGCGAAGCACATTGTTCATATCGTGGGCAACCCCGCCCGCGAAGCTTCCCAGACTCTCCATGCGCTGCGAATGGAGCACTTTCTCCTCGACGCGGAGGCGCTCGGTGACGTCGTGGACCATGGATAGGCAGCCGACGATCCTTCCGCTGGCATCGACATCCGGCGCGCCAAACCATTCGCACGTGATGCGCCGGCCGTCGCGCTTGCAGTTTCCCAAGATGGCATGGCTGTGGAAATCGCTGCCCTCGACGACCGCATCCCAGAATCGCGTGGTCTTGGCACGCTCGTCGGGGGGCACCATGAGGTGGTAGACGTGTTGTCCGACGGCCTCGCCCGCGGTCCAGCCGAAGATGCGCTCGGCCGACGCGTTCCACACCGTGACATGAAATTCCAAGTCCCATGCGATGTAGCCGAAGGGCATGCGCGTGATCTGGAAGTTCAGACGCTGGTTGGTTTCGATCACATCAGCCAGGCTCTTGTGCAGAAGTTCGTCGGTTTCCCTGCGTTGGCTGATGTCCTCGATGACCACCACGATGTGCCGGGTGGGCGTGTTGGACGCGCTTAGGGCCGTGACCTGCACATTGATCCAGACGGTGTGTCCGTCCTTGTGCAGACATCGCTTCTCTCGGCCGGGGGCGCGGCTTTCGTCCTCTTGGATGCCCTTCAAGATGGCCAGGTCTTGCGGTACATCCTTGGGGTGGGTAAGGCTGTCCAGGCCGGTGGCCATCAGTTCGTCCCGGGAGTACCCGAGGATGTCGCAGAAGCGCTGGTTGATGCGGACGTAGGCCCCGGTTTCGGCGTCGGCCTCCGCCACGCCGACGGTCGCTTGCTCGAAGATGGCGCGGAAGCGCGCTTCACTGTCGCGCAGGGCCGCCTCGGCCAGCCGCTGGTCGGTGATGTCGCGGGCGGTGGCGTAGATCAGATCCGAGCCCGCGGTAGCACGCCATTCAAGGAAGCGGTAGCTACCCTTGCGATGGCGCATGCGACTGACGAAACCAACGACCTCCTTGCGCGTGCGCAGTCGCGCCAGCGCGCCCAAGGTGGATTCCATGTCGCTGGGATGGGTGAAGTCCAGGACGCGTGCGCCGTCGAGCTGTTCGAGATCGTAGCCGAGCAGCGTGCCCCAGGCGGGGTTGAGCCGAACCGCGCAGCCGTCGCTGTTAAGGATCGCCAGCAGGTCAAGATTCGTGTCGAAGAAGGCATCGAGTTGGTCGATGTGGTGGCGCAGGTCTTCCTCGGTCCGTCGGCCCGGGGTGACGTTGTGGTAGGTCGTCACCACGCCCACGCCGGGCAAGGGCGTGGCCGTCACCTGGAACCAGATGGGGTTGCCATCGGGGCCTTCCATCCCGATCTGTTCGTCGGCCAGCACGCAATGTTCGCGAAGTGCACGCGCGCTGGGGTGTTCAGCTGGGGGCAGCGCGGAACCGTCGGTGTTCAGAAAAGGAAGATCGAGTTTCCTGGCGCGACCCAGGCCCAGCAGATCGTGGGCCGCCTTGTTTGCTTCGAGGATTTCCCCTTGGCTGTCCGTCACCACGATGCCGAGGGGCAAGTCGTCAAAAAGGCTGGGCGCCACGCCATCGCGCCCTGTGGCTACGCCGCCGATGGGGTCAGGTGAACTGGGCCTAGCCATGGGTTCCCATCCGCGTGGGGGGCGCGAATTCGCCCAGGCAGGCGCGCAAGCGATCAGCTTGGATGGGTTTGGTCAAATAGCGGTTCATGCCGGCGTCGAGGCAGCGTTCGGCATCGCCGCGCATGGCATGGGCGGTGAGCGCCACGATGGGGACTTGCGATCGCCGCTTGAGCTGGGGCGCCGGATCCTGGGCCAAGGCCCGAATGGCCCGAGTCGCAGCCAGACCGTCCATGCCGGGCATCTGCACGTCCATCAGCACCAGATCGAAATCCCGTTCGCGAACAGCCAAGACCGCGGGTTCGCCTTCGCAGGCCTCCTCCACCGTGTGGCCATCCCGGCGCAAGATTCCAGCCACCAGCATTCGGCTGGTCGGATCGTCCTCGACCAGCAAGATGTGCATGGTCTTTTCATGGCCGGACTTGGGCAACTCGTGTTGGCCAGTCGGTCGTCTGACCGGCGCCGCGATCCCACGAAAGAGGGCGGTGAAGAAGAAGGCGCTGCCCTGGCCGGGTTCGCTGGTGACACCCATATCGCCGCCCATCTTCTCCACCAGGCGGCGGCAGATGGTGAGTCCAAGGCCGGTACCGCCGTAGTTGCGCACGGTGGACGAATCCGCCTGGATGAACGGTTCGAAGATGACTTGCTGGCGCGCTTTGGGAATGCCGATGCCGGTGTCGGAGACGGTGAAGCGCAGGCTGTATTGGGGGCCGGGCGGGGTGTCCAGACTCTCGACGCGAAGGTTGATGGAACCCTCGGAGGTGAACTTGATGGCGTTGGAGAGCAGGTTGAGCAGCACCTGCCTCAGGCGCAGGGAATCGCCCCGTAGTTCGGCGGGCACGTCGTCTGCGATGGAGCTTTGCAGTGTCAGCCCCTTCTGCTCCACGCGCAGCCTGACCGATGCCAAGGTGCTAGCCACTGCCTCGCGCACGCGGAAAGGCTCGTCGATGAGTCCCAACCGATCGGCCTCGATGCGCGCAAGATCGAGTATGTCGTCGATGATGTGCAGCAAGTCCTGGCCCCGGCCCTTGACGATGTCCAGGTACTCGCGCTGGTCACCCGTCAGCTTGGTTTCCAGCACCAGGTCGGTGAAGCCCAAGATGGCATTCATGGGCGTGCGGATTTCGTGGCTCATATTGGCCAGGAATTCGCTCTTGGCCCGGTTGGCGGCCTCGGCGCGCTCCTTGGCGTCTTTCAGCTCGCGTGCCGCCCGTTGCCGTACCAGGGAGATGCCGATGACGGTTCCAAGCGATTCGAGAAAGGCGAGAGCGTCAGGCGTGAAGCGGCCGGGCCGATGGTCGGCCAGGTGAAGCAGCCCGAGGGTCGTTTCCCCATTGCGCAGCGGAATCGATGCGATGGATGCGTACCCCTCGCGAACGCAAGTCCGTCGCGTCAGCATCGCGTCCAGCTTCGCGGTCGTCGCCACCGTTCGCGCGTAGTCATTGCTCCAGAAGCTTCCGCGCTGGGTAAAGCAGGGCAGGGCGGTGTCGACTTGCCCACCCAGGATGTGGCCGCACAGGCAAGCTTGTCCTTGGATGGCGGGCTCGCATAGGTTGCGATCCGCGCCGATGAATATCCCATGGGGGTCATTCGACTCGAAGAGATTGAAACCACCATCGCCCCGCAGTCGGATGGCGACCGAATCGAAATCAAGCGACCGTCCCAGTTCGGTCAGGATTTTCCGAACGTCTTCGCCCTCGGGACCGGCGGTCTGATTCAGGATCTCCAGCAGACGGAGCGTCAGATCGTGGCGCTTGTCGACGGATTCTTCTTCGCTTGGAAGATCGAGCGGCCGCAGGCTATCACCGGCCGCAATCTGTGCATTCACCCTACCATCCGACATCTGCCTGTGCCCTGCTTTCTGGCTTCTGATAGACACTTCCGGCTTTCTGCATCGGCGGGAGAGAAGGGCGGCTTGAGGGGAGGTGCGGCGGCGGGGTATTGCTCGAAGCTGTCTTTTTGTGCGTTGACTTGCCTTTGCGGCATCAGCGCACCATGAAGGAGCAGTTGAAAGAGCTCTTTCCTTGCTGGGGGACACTATAGAGTTGTGGTTGACATGAATCGTTCGGCTCATCTCACAGGATTGGTGTTTCTTGCTTTGGCTGCGTGCAACTGCGGAAAGGGCAGCGCATCCGGCGCAGGCTTGGCCAAGGATGGCGGAATGGCTGCCGGATCCGTCGGTAGTGGTGGGGCTGGGGGCGGCGGTGCCTCGGGCTCTGGCGGGGCAGGGGGCCAAGGTGGCGCGTCCGCGACGGGAGGCAACAGCGGTGCCGGTGGCGCGACAGTTTCGGACGCGATGATCGGCAGCGGAGGTAGCGCTGGCGGCACGGGCGTCACCGGTGGCACCCTTGGCGCTGGCGGCACGCTAGGCACAGGGGGAAGTGGGGGCAAAGGCGGGGCCATCGGCTCTGGCGGCAGTGTCGTCACGGGGGGATCGGTCGGCAAGGGCGGCACCATCGGCTCTGGGGGTATCCCTGCGACTGGCGGAACGATTGGTTCGGGCGGCGGGATCGGCTCCGGTGGGGCAACTGGCTCAGGTGGCGGCAACGGCTCCGGCGGCAAGCCCGGCGACGGAGGCGTCCCCGATGCTGGCAGTGACGCCGGCGCCAGCCTCGCTGCGGATTCCCTGGCCGTGCGCTTCGCCAACGCGGTCTTGAGCCGCTGGCCAGACCCTTCGAACATCACCAGCACGGCGGGGTGGGAATACAACCACGGCATCGTCCTGCGCGGCATCGAACAGGTCTACCGGCGCACGTCCGATGCGCGCTACCTGGCCTACATCAAGAAGTACGCCGACGCGAACGTGAGCGACAGCGGCGTGGTGAACATTCCTTCCGCGCACAGCTTCGACAACATCCAGCCTTCGGTGCTGCTGCCATTTTTGTTTCAGAAGACCGGCACCGCGAAGTACCAGCTGGCGGCCGACAGCATCCGCGCCCGTTACGACGGCATCCCGCGCAACGCGGACAAGGGTTTCTGGCACAAGCAGACCTATCCCAACCAGATGTGGCTCGACAGCATCTACATGGGGATGCCCTTCCTGGCCCGCTATGGCGCCGTGTTCGGCACTTGTGGCAGCTTCTGCGGCGACACCGTCGTCGAGCAAATCACGCTCATCGCGCAGCACGTGCGCGACGCCACGACGGGGCTGCTGTACCACGCCTGGGACGACAGCGCGGCTGGGCAGAAGGCTGCCTGGGCCGACGCGACCACCGGACGTTCGCCCGTCATCTGGGACCGCGCCCTCGGCTGGTATGCCATGGCGTTGGTCGACACCCTTGGCGATTTGCCCGCATCGCAATCAGGCACCGCGGACATGAAGACGATCCTGACTTCCTTGGCCGCGGGGCTGAAGGCGACGCAGGATTCGTCGACGGGGCTGTGGTTCCAGGTCGTCGATCAAGGCAGCAAGAGCGACGACTGGCTCGAAACCTCGGGCAGCGGGATGTTCGTTTATGCCCTGAGGGTCGCCGTGGATCGAGGCTACATCGATGCCAGTTACCTGGCCGTGGCCAACAAGGGTTGGCAGGGGCTGCAGACCAAAGTCACCACCGACAGTGGCGGCTTGCCCACCATCAACGGAGCCGTGCAAGGCATGGGCGTGCAAACCAACTACGCCGGATACATCAACCAGACCGCGCTGGCGAACTCGCCGCATGGCCTGTGCGCCATCTTGCTCGCGGCAAGCGAGATGGAAGCGCGCTAGCCCGGGCTAGGCAGCCTCGGATAGTCCGAGCCTGCGGACTTGGTCGCAGAAGGTAGAGCGCGAGATGCCGAGAGACTGGGCGGCGCGCCGGCGACTGCCGCAGTTCCGGCGCAGGGCCCAGCGGAAGATTGCGGTTTGCATTTCCGCGAAGGTTTTTCCTGAGAGGGCCAGCACGTCGCTTTCCGCCCCGGTGGCCGATGGCGTGGGCAGCGCAGCGACTTGCGCTGCGCCTTCCGGGGCATCGGCGGCACGTGAGGCGAGCCGTATCTCGCAGGCTGGTGGAAAGGCAGTCCCAGTTTCGAGTCCGAGCGCCGCGCTGTCGATGGCGCCGTCGCTGAGCGCGGCTGCCCGTCTCAGGGTGTTGCGCAGCTCGCGCACGTTGCCCGGCCAGTCGTGCATCAGCAAGCGCGCCATGGCCTCGGCACGGATGGCGCGCGGTCCAAACTCGGGCAAAAGCTCAGCGAGAAAATGGTCGGCCAAGAGGGCGATGTCGCTGGGGCGCTCGCGCAGGGCGGGCAAGCGCAGCTCGCAACCCGCCAGTCGATGGTACAGGTCGACGCGAAACAGGCCTCGGCTGGCGTCGCGGCGCAGATCGCGCAGGGTGAGAGCCACGACCCGGACGTTGACGGCAACCTCGCCGTGTCCGCCCACCCGGCGTAGCCGGCCAGTCTCCAGCACACGCAGGAGCTTGGGCTGCAAATCGAGAGGCAACTCGCCGACCTCGTCGAGCACCAGCGTGCCGCCCGAGGCTTCCTCGAACCAGCCGATCTTGCGCGCGCCGGCGCCCGTGAAGGCCCCGCGCTCGTGTCCGAAGAGCTCGCTCTCGGCCAGCTCGCGCGCCAGGGCGCCACAGTTCACGGCCACGAAGGGGCCGCAAGCGACCGGGCTCAGGTCGTGCAGGGCGCGCGCAAGCAGCTCCTTGCCGGTGCCGCTCTCACCCGTGACCAGCACGGGTAGGCGCGTTCGCGCTACACGCGCGGCTTGCTCCAGCACGCGGCGAAGGGCAGGGGCCTGGCCGATAATGGCCTGCAACGCGGGGGCTTGCGGCGCAGGGGCTTGCAGCGCAGGGGATTGCTGGGCTGGCAAGGAAACTTGGCAGGCATTGGCTTGTGTGTCGTTCATGCCAGAGGTTCTCGGATCCGGGTCAGAATAGTTGCTTGGCGCAATCCATTCTTTTTCAGAACCATCGGCCAAAGGCGATGCGCGCCTGGGGAAACATCTTGCCGGCAATGGGTTCGTTCCAGGTTCGCGTGTCGCCAGCGCAGTCCGCCGAACACTGTCCGCGCATCTCCCCGCCCAATCCGTAGGTGATTCCGGCTGCGACGAGCAGCGAAAATCCCGAGGCCGTGCGGTGCTCGTAGCCCACCTCGGTGTGCAGCCAATAGCCGTGGTAGGTGTGGTTCGGGCCGGTCGCCAGGTCGAGCGAGGCCGAGGGGCCAGCGCCGACCACGAAGCGCTCCGACTTGTTCAAGGCCAGGGCGAGTTTGGGCATGACTGAGAACTGGAATCCCGTGTAGCCAAGTCCCGTGCCCAGCTCGATTTGGATTTCGGGCAGAGGCGCGTAGGTGTACGAAGCGCCTATCTCGCCCACCGGGGAGCCCAGGCCGAGGTTGGCCTGCAGGCGGCTCTTCGGGGTGGTCTCGCCGGTGCGGTTGCGAACGGTCCCGATCAGCGCGTCGCTGGCTTCCACTTGGGCGTGGGCCGCGGCCGGCAGGATGACCGTGCAAACCGCGGCAAGACGAAGAATTCCAAGGCGCATAGGCTTGGGTAAAGCAAACCTGGTGCCGCCAAAGAGGCCGCGAAAAACCTGCGGTCCATCGCTGGTTGGCGCCGCGATTGCGGTGAACGCCCACCAAGTGGTGAATTCTCGACACCCTGAACCCATTCGCAGGCAGGGCCGATTCCCCGTCGGCCTTGCGCGTCCACGTCGCACGGCTGCAGCCGCCCTTCCTGGCGGCTGCAAGGACTGGTCGGGTCTACCTCCAGGTGTACGGAGGCGCCGGGGTCTTGTCGGTACCGGGGGCGGTGCAGGTCGACGCATCGACGAAGCCCGAACAAGTGCCACTCGAGAGACTCGCCACGCGCATTTCCACGTCACCGACCAGCGCACCCCCGGTGAGACTGCGCCCATCGAAGTAGTCGACCGGATAGAACGTCGTCATCACCTTGGTGGAGGCGCCCGACACGGTGAACTGGTTGCCCACCACACTGAGCGCGCCTACGGTGGCATCGGCCACCTTGCCGCCCAGCACCTGGGCGTGGTCCTGGATGCGTGCCGAGCCGGTCACGCCGGTTCCTGTCACCACGGCATAGGGCCCAACGTAGACCGTCGAGGGCAAGCTAGAGGGACCGCAGCCGCCACCGTTGGCGACGCGCACCGTGCCTGAAGGACATGCGGCCAGCGCGCCACCCTGGTAGCCATCTGGCCAGGCATTGGCCAACTGGATCATGTACGGGTAGCGTGGCACTGTGTTGTAGGCCTGATCCCAGACGATCTGTTGCTGGGTCGATGGCGTAGCCATGACAACCATGAACAGCGACTCACCTGCGTTGACACAGAAATTGAGCTCGGCGTCCGAGCCCTTCTGCAGCGGGCTGTAGCGCGCCTTCGTGAGGCCGGAGTCGGTGGCGACCAAGCCCCAGCGCCAATCGGGGCTGGGCGCCGCCGAGGTCACGCCGCGGAAGGTGACGGTCACGCTGGTCGCCCCGGAGTCGGGGAAAAGTTGGATGATGTTGTAACCCCAGCGCTGCGGTGCTTGGTAGAAGGGCGACATGAAGCGCCGGTTGGTGGCGAAGTCGGCGTCGAGTTGCTCGACCTTGGTGGTGCGAAAGCGTTGCGTGTTCGGGGTCGTGTTGTTGATGGCGCCGTAGAGGCCACGGTAGAACTTGCCCTGGTTGCCACCCGCGGTGCTCTCAGGCGGCGGATCCTGGTAGTCCCAGGTGATGTTGTGCGTGGCCCATTCGCCGAGCAGGTCGTTGAGCTGGCTGATGGTCCATTTCATGCCATTCATGATGGCAGTAAACGGATCGTTGACGGCCGTGCCGGTCCAGATGGCGTTAACCGCGCTGTAGCACGCCTTGTCCTTGAGGTATTCCATGAACTGGTAGTTGCAGTACCGATCCCGCGTGGAGCCGAGGTAGAGGTGGGGCGCATTGACGAGCAGCTCCGTGCAGTGCGCGTCGGTGCCGTGGTATTCCACTTGTTGCTGCGCGGCCCAGTTGGCGTGGCTCTCGTAGATCCAGCCGCAGGTGTTCGATTGGTTGCAGGCCAAGCCACCCTCGACCGACTGCACGCCGTGCATGAACTCGTGCGCGAGTCCCCAGTGATCGGACAAACCGCCGGTGCCGATCCACATGCCCATGCGGTTGGTGCCAAAGGAGCCGCCTGTCAAACCCCAGTCCGAGTGGACGTGGATATTCGCCTTGTACTTGGTGGCGGAATTGCAGAAGGGCTCGCGTTCATACATCGGGTTGCCGAAGTAGAGGCTCCACACCGTTTCAAGATGATCGACTGCTGACTGCGCCAAGGCGGCCGTGGTGGCGGCCTCGTCTCCGTAGACGGCGAAGTGCGCAGATTCCGAGCGCAAGGTCATGGCCGAGCAGCAGGTGTCGTTTTGCGGGCCACCTGCCGTCCACGTTCCCGCGGTACAGGTGGTGGCTGGAGCCGTGGGACAATTGCTGGCCCACGTGGTCGTCGAAGAGCCTGGGTCGCAACTTCCGGGAGGCAAGGTGCTCCCGCCCGTGCCGGGCGCGCCGCCCGAGCCGGTTGGGGTGCCGCCCGACCCTGCGGCAGCGCCCCCGGAACTGGCAACGCCGCCCGAACCTGTTGGCGTGCCGCCCGAGCCTGTCTTGCCGCCCGAACCCGTGGAAGTCCCGCCGCCTGAGCCCGTTGTCCCGCCGGAGCCGGTCTTGCCGCCTGAACCGGACGCGCCACCAGGGCTGCCACCCAAACTCGTGGTCGCGCCGCCAGAGCCGGTTGCGCCGCCTGCGTTGGTCGCGCCGCCCGAGCTGGCGGTGCCACCGGTACTCGGCGAACCGCCTGAGCCCGTCTTGCCTCCGGAAGCGGTGGAGCCGCTCGTTCCTGCCGTGCCGCCGCTAGCGCTCGTCGAGCCTCCGGTGCTGGCTCTTCCACCCGATCCGACGTGTTCGGAGCCACCGGTGGAACTGCAACCCAGTGCCGCGACAACGACTAGTGCGGTGAGTGAAAATGAGCGAAGCATCATCTTGGAGCCCTCCATTAGGAATAGAGTCGTCGAGGTCGAGTCTCGTGGCTCACCAATCTTCTGTCGAACCAGCCCGGTGCCCACGGTCAGTCCATCGGCACCTTTGCGCCGGACACAAGCCGGAGCCATGCTCACGGCAAAGCTTCGGCGCGGTTGCGAAAGATCGCGAGCAGCTCTTTGCGCCGCGCTGGATCGGGAAAAATCTTCTGACAGCGGTCGAGGGTTGCTTCGGCCTCGGCCAGGCGATCGCTGCGCGCCTGCACGTTGGCCAGACGCTCGCAGGCGGGGCGCAGGTTGGGCATGAGCTCGAGCGCGCGTTGGAAGTGCCGTTCGGCCTTGGGGAAATCCCTGACGTTCGAGGCGTGCCAGCCCAGCTCCACTTCGCGCCAGGGCGAATCTTCCGATGGAAGCCACGGCTGGGGTTTGGGCAGGTCGGCACGAATCAGCAAGGTCGCGTTGTGGTCGGCGTACAGCGTGCGCCACTTGCCGGAATCGCGCAGGGCCGTGGTCTGCCCAGGCAGGCGTTTGGGCCAGAGGAAATAGTCCGCGCCCGATTCATCGAGGGTCTTTTCCCAATCCTTTGCTTGGTTGAGGACACGCATGTAGCGCAGATAGGTCTTGTCGCTGAAGACTGTATCGGCCCGGCCATCAATGAAGACCTGCAAGGTCCCGTTGGTGCGCAGATCGACGTAGCCGCCCCATTCGTAGAAAGAGAAGACCCGTCCGCTGAGCTTGTTGGCCTCAACAACGTTGAGGGCCTCGACGGGGAAGTTATCTTGGCTGGTAAGGTAGAAGAACGCGCGGCTGGACAGCGGGTAGGGGGCAAGCCACCACACGCCGAGCCCAAGCGCGGCCGCGGGCAGCGCCAGCCGCCAGGGCAAGGGCCGTTGCAAGCGCGGCCATCGACGGGCCAGGGTCTGGCCCAGGCGTGCGGTCAGGCCCGCGAGTGCGGGCGCTAGCACTAGGGCCTGCGCGATACCGAACAGGGGAATGAAGCGGCGGCTCTTGAGCGACATGGCCAAGGTGAGCAGCGCCAGCGCCAGACTGGTGAAGGTGGGGCGCGGGTGCTTGCGCTGAAGGCCAGTCACCAGGGTGCCCGCGACCGCCAGCGCGAAGAGGCCGATGGTCGGGAAATACAGGGCCGAACGGATGCCACCCGCGTCCCACGGCGGCCGCCACTCGCCGATGCGCAGGTAGGGCGAGCCGGGATTGATCGCGTAGTGCAGGGAAAAGACATAGGCGTCAGGGCCACCGGGATTGACCAGGCAGGCGGCGAGGCAAGCCAGCCACAGCGGCAGTGCGTTTCTGGACGACTGCCCCATCAACCGGGCCGACGCCAGGATCGTGGTCAGTACGAGAAGGCCGAAGAAGAAGCCGCCGTGCAGGTTCACCCAGAAGAAGAAGCCGATAGGCAAAAGCCAGCGCCAGCGCGACGGCACCAGGGCCAGGCGCAGCAGCACGGCGAAACCCAAAATCGAATAGAGCTGGGGCCGGACGTCGAAAAAGGGGGCGCCCACGGCGATGGCGAGCAAGCTGGCGACGTAGGCCGCCAGCGAGCTGCCTGAGATCTTGCGCAGGAGCGCAAAGAGGGTCAGGAACGCGGCGACCAGCACCGACCACTTCCACCAGGCAAGCGAGTCCATGCCAAGCAGGTTGGACCAGCCGTGGTAGACGATGTCTGAGAGCCACTCGTGGCTTTGCCAAGGCTGTCCGTGATGGGTGAACGACCATGGATCCTTGAAATTCAGAGTGCCCGACTCCCAGATCCAGCGCCCCGAGGCCAGGTGCCACCACAGGTCCGAACCCATCATGGTGGTGAAGCCGAAAGACCAGAAGGTCAGCAGGGCGGCAAGCAGCCAAAGCGCGAACACAGATTTCGGTTCAGGGGCAAAGGCGATGACCGGTGAGGCCGGCGCCGTGGTTGCAGGTTTTGCCGGCGGCGTAGGCAACGACGCCGCCGGGGCCGGTTGGGCCGTTCCTGGTTGGCTACTCTTGCGACCGCGATGTTTGGACACGCTTGGCCGCGACTCTAGTAGAAAGCCAGGACTGAATACAGGCCAGTTCCGTACGCGCTAAACATGTCCGCCGCGTGCCTGGATGACCGCGTGGAACCAACTGTAGAAGCGCCACGCACCGCCCAGTCCGACCAGCGCGGGCGAAAGCAGGCCGAACGCGCACACCAACTTGAAGGGCCAGCGGCCCTTGTCGGTGTGGACGAAAAGATAGACGTAGGCGAGGGGAGAAAGCAGGAAGATGAACAGGGCCCACCACGGGTGCCCATCGCGAATCGCGGTCACGATAAGCACGATCCACACCACGAAAGCAAAGAGGCCGGCCACCATCGACAACACGACGATGGTCCACAGCAATCGGCTGAATTGCGCGCGCTCGGGTTCGCTCAGGGGGCTGGTTCCGGCCTTGAGCAGCTTGGCATCCACCAGCGCACTGGCGATGGCCGGTCCCTCCTTCCACAGGTTCTTGCCGGCCACAGCCTTGCGCAAATCCATGCCGGTCGAGCGCAGCGGCTCGGCAATCGTCGGCGCGCTACTCGGCGCAGCCGGCGTACTTTCGTCTTTGCCGGTGCCGTCGTCGGCGGTCTTCGGCGCGTCCGCGCTTTGGATCACGATCTTGGCCTGGTTGCGGTACTTGCGCGGAATCTGATCCAATCGGTTGACGAACACATCCCGGCCCGTGCTCTTGTCGCGGTACTGGTAAAAGGTATCCGCCTGGCTGGCCGCGCTCCACAGCACGAACCCGATGCAAAGAACCACGCCGAGCCCGGTCTTCATCCGGCGATTGAAGCGCGGCTTGTGCGATTGCGCAACAATTCGCGGTCAATCGAAAATTTGCGAAAATTTGCGGTGTGCGGCCAGGTTTCTTACCATGCGTGCATGTACCCAGAGCGCCGCCGGGCGGAACGAGATCGTCGCGAGTGTTGGCGTGTGCCGGTGGTGTGCGCGGTTCGCAACACGGTCGGCGGACGTCAGCACCTTGGCCAGTCCGAGGATATCGGTCCGGGCGGAATTACCCTGCGCCGGCCGCGCGACGTGCCCATGGTGCCGCAAACGCCGATTGCCTTGACCTTCGATCTCCCTGGCACCAAGACCACCATCGACGTGGACGGCCTGGTAGTTTGGGATCGACGCACCGGCGCTTTCCGCCGCACCGGCGTTCGCTTCGTCGGCTCGTCGTCCGAGCAGCTCGCCCTCTTGGCCGAGTACTGCCGGCGAAAGAGCTAGCGTCCTTCTATATCTCCTCTATCAGGATCTCGCGTTTGCGGCTGGGCCGGTGCTGCGTGGGTTCGGCAATCAGGCGCGCCACGCCCCAGGCCGACACGAACTGCCCCTCGCGGCCGAGGCCGGGCAGGTTTTCGTTGCTGGCCAGATAGACGTTCTTGAAGCCGGTGTTGTGAGGGGCGCCGCCCAGGCCCAGCATGCGCTGCAGATCGCAGCTCAGCGCGGGTGTCATGGGGGTTGGCGGGATGCCTGGCAACCGGCCGCGTTCGCCGGGCTCGGCGCGCGACGCCGGCCCCAGCTCGGGCGGCAGGCCATCGTGGGGCGAGGCCACCACCAGCAGGTGCTGATCCTGGAAGGGCATGATGCGCAGCAATTCCTCGCGCAGCCGGGCGCGCACCACGGAAAGATACCCCAGGCTTTCACTGGCCGAGGCCGACACCAGGCATTCGAGCCAAATGGGGATATGGTTGGGCTGCCGGGGCGCCGGCATGCCGACGGTGATGCTGAAGGCGTTTTCTTCCAGGTTGGGTTTGGCCGGATCCTTGACCGCAATCACCCGCGCACCCATGCCCTCGGGCAGGGCCTCGGGCCGCACCAGCATGCACAGGGTGTAGCGGAAACAGGCTGGGCGGATGGCCGAGGCGGTCTCGCGCAAGCGGCGCGGGGCTTCGCTGCCCGCCAGGGCAACCAACGACGCCGCCGAGCCGGCCCAGATCAGCCGGCCGAAGCCGATGGTTTCGTTGCGAGGCCGCACCCGCAAACCATTTAGGTTGCCACGCCGCCACACCAGCTCAGTAGGCACCACGTGCTCGCGAATTTCACCCGAGAACGTGCCCAGCTTGTCCATGAACAGCGCGCGTAGGTCGGCCTCGCTGGCCAGCCGGTGAAATCCCCGCCGCGTGACATCGTAGGCGCGGGCCTGCACCAGGCTGCCCAGATCGGCGGGCGAGAATCCGCTGGCCAGGGCGCCCAGCGCGGCGATACCGGCGCGCATGAGGTGGTACGGCCCAAGCGGGGCAAGTAGGTCGGCCTGCGAGGGCGGCAGCTGGGCCTGCACGCGGCTGACATCACGCCGCTCCCAGAAACCCTGCGGCGGCAGGGTCATGTCCGAGCCGAGCAGCGGATCGAGGATGGCACTGGTGGCGCGCAGGCGGGCCAGGATGGGCTCGATGGTGGCGTGATCCTCGGGAAACTCGCGCACCAGCTCGGCCAGTACGTTCTCCACGCTGGACGAGAATTCGACACGATGGTTGGGAAAGACGAATTGCAGGGACGGCTGGGCTTGCGGGGCGCGGCGGCGGACGATTTGCGAATGGCCAAGCTCGCGTAGAACGCGTGCCACCGGTTCGGAATCGGGCGGTGGCAGCGTGCCGGGCTCGCGCGCCAGGGTGTACGGTCCGGCCTGGAACGTCGACTGCACGCTATCGTGGCCACACAGAAGCACGCGCAGTCCGCGCCGGCCGAGCAGACTGGCGGCAATCAGCCCGGTCAGCTCCGAGCCGTAGACCACGACGTCAAAGTAGTTGGTATCCACGAGAAGGGGCCAGTCTCCGGGACACAGGTGGAACGAGTCAACAGACAAGTCGCGGCAAGAGTCCATCATGAGTCGGCGTCGGACGCTGCGACTGTGGTTGACAGACCGGCCCAGGCAGTTGAAATTGGCGGTCCTGCCTACGCAGATCAAACCATGGCCTGGTACAAACGCAGCAAAAAAGTAGTCGAAGAACCACAGCTCGAAAAGCGCAGCATCCCAGCTGGCGTTTTCACCAAGTGCCCGGGCTGCAACCAGGCGCTGCTGACGGCGGATCTGCACAAGAATCTGGATGTCTGTCCGTCCTGCGAGCACCACTTCGCCATGGCCACGCGGGATCGCATCGCCAGCATCCTCGACGAGGGCACCGGCGTGGTATTCGATCACGGCATCGAGAGCCTCGATC
>Ga0302321_100001980_pt1 | contig 17543 bp, 13 predicted proteins | sample Fen_T0_1_FD_202505 | JGI IMG/M metagenome (GOLD analysis project Ga0302321, IMG submission 202505) | Peat permafrost microbial communities from Stordalen Mire near Abisko, Sweden - Fen_T0_1 | ecosystem: Environmental > Terrestrial > Soil > Wetlands > Permafrost | place: Sweden: Abisko...
GCTCGCGACTGCTGGGGCAGACCTTCGCCAACCCGGCCTATTTCCAGCTGCGTCCGTCAGCGGCTGGCAATGGGTACGATCCCTTGGCCTCCGGCGGTTCGAACTTCGGCCCGACGTCGGCCAAGTTGCAAGACCGGGTCAAGGCCGACATCGTGCGCCTACGCAAGGACAACCCCGAGGCCGTTGGGGAGATCCCGGCCGAGCTGGTCACCACCTCGGGCAGCGGTCTCGATCCGCACATCAGCCCCGATGCGGCCAGGTGGCAGATCCCGCGCGTGGCGCACGCCCGCGGGGTCAGCGCCGCTCGCATCGCCGCATCGCTGGATGAAGCCATCTCTGGCCGGGACCTCGGATTCCTGGGCGAGCCCACGGTCAATGTCCTCGAACTGAACCTATCACTCGATCGCCAGTTCGGTCAGCCGGTGGCGCTACCGACCGTACCGACGGCCGCGGCACCGTAGTTGGAAGAAGAATTCACCACAGCGCACAGAGAGACTTCCTCTTTCCCCACTCAGTGACCTCTGCATTCTCCGTGCTCTCTCCTATTCATCGTATTTCTTGCGTTTGCGCCACAGCGTCGAGCTGTCGATGCCCAAGATCGCCGCAGCGGCGTCGAGCGACGAGGCGCGTGCCATGACGGAGAGAATGTGCGCTCGCTCGATGGCCTCGACGCTGTAGTCGCCGCCGACGTAGGGTCCTCGCTCCTTGGCGCCGGCGATGCGTTCGGGAAAGGCTTGCGGCTCTAGCCGCGGGGACGGCCAGAGGATCATGGCGCGCTCGATGGTGTTGCGCAGCTCGCGCACGTTGCCCGGCCAGGCGTAGTCCTCCAGGGCGCGCTCGGCGGCGGGTGAAAGCTCGGGCACGGCCCGGCCCGTGGCGCGCGCGAAGAAGGCAAGAAAGTGCCTGGCCAGGGACAGGATGTCTTCGCGCCGCTCGCGCAGGGCGGGCACCTTCACCTCGACGACGTTCAAGCGATAGAACAGGTCTTCGCGGAACTTGCCGTCGCGCACATCCGCGTCCAGGTCGCGGTTGGTGGCGGCCACCACGCGCACGTCGGCTTGCCGGGTGCGCGTTTCGCCGATACGTTCGAACTGCTTCTCCTGCAGGAAGCGCAACAGCTTGGCTTGCAGGTTGCCGGGCATCTCGCCGATTTCGTCGAGAAACACGGTGCCGCCCTCGGCAGCTTCGACGCGGCCGACCTGGTCGCGGATGGCGCCGGTGAAGGCACCCTTGGCGTGGCCGAAGAGCTCGCTGGCCAGAAGCTCCTCGGAAAGGGTGGGACAGTTGACCAGGACGAATGGCCGCTCCCTGCGCTTGCTCTGTTTGTGCAAGGCACGCGCAAGGACGCCCTTGCCGGTGCCGTTTTCCCCGCGGAAAAGCACCGCTGCATCGGATTGGGCGGCCCGGCCCAGCACGTCCATCACCGAACGCACCGAGGGTGCGGCCGAGGCGAGAAGCACGTCGGGCGTCTCCGCGCTGAGCTGGCTTTCCAGGTCGGCCGCGCGGTTGGCCAGCGAGCGCTGCTTGAGCACGCGATCCAGGGTGTGCCGGATCTGCGCAGGCGTGAACGGCTTGGGCAAGTAGTCCCACGCCCCGCGGCGCATGGCCTCCACCGCGGTTTCGATGGTGGCGTAGGCCGTAATGACCACGATGGTCAGATTGGGGCTTTCGGCCAGCAAGCGCGGGATGAGGTCGAGGCCGCTGTGCGTGCCAAGTCTCAGATCCAGGAAGGCCATGTCGAAGCTCGTCCGTCCCATCACCTCGATGGCGGCATCGGGCGACGACGCCTCGCCCACCTTTCCGCCCAGCGCTTCAATGCACACGCGCAGCGTGTGCCGGATGTTCTTCTCGTCGTCTACGATAAGGACGTTCAGCGGATCCACAACCGGATTCTAGCGCAGCACGGTCCTTTTCGTGGACCCTTCGACGGGAATTACGCCGACCGTGCAGGTTGCAATCCCCGCGGAACGACAAGTTGCGGAGTGCAAGGATGGCCGGGCGCCGAGCGCAAAGCGGGGCCGTTTGCCCTCGATCCAAGTGGCACGCCAAAGTGGCACGCGGCATGCGTATCCACAAGATTGTCATGTCACACGGATTGGAATTGGTTGAAGACCCCAGCGAGTCGGAAATACCGGACGAACAACCCCATCTTGGACACCTGCCCGCATGGGTGAAGTGGGCCGCGCTCGTGCTCGCAATCGTGGGAGCGATCCTGCTTTTGGTCCATAGTGAAGGCGCCGAACAAAGAGCCATTCGGGACATGCCCGCGCCAGAGCGCCAGGCGCTGCTGGCGCGCACGGTGCAAAATCTCAAGTCGATTTGCTCCCCCGCGGAAGATGCCATGCGCGACTTTTGTCGCGAGCAGGCCCAACTGGCCCTGGAATTCCAGGAATGCGACAAAGCCTGCCAAGAATTGGCCGACCGACAGCTTTCGCGTGTGCAGCTACCGCGCTAGCGGGGCTTCCGGGGATCAGGCGCAATACGCTTTCAAATCCAAGACCCGCGCTCGCCTGCACATGCGCGCCGACAGATCCACGCCCACGGCGTTCATGCCAAGCGCATTGGCCACGGCCAGGGCCGTACCCCAGCCACAGAACGGATCCACGATGGTGCGCGTCGAGGTTTCCTGGAGCACGAACCGGCAAGCCTCTAGGCAGGCCTTTACGCCCATCGCCTTCTTGCCCGGCACGAAGCCCGCATCGGGGATGACATCGGCATGCGGGCGGCCGCTGGGTGGCCGCGGTACGGGCGCGAACCCGAGCAGGTGCGAGTAAGTGGCGCGGCCCGAACTGAGAGTGCCCGCGGGATGTCGGCATACGATGCGGTGAAAGAGCAGGTGGCCACCCGCGCGCTCGGCCCCGCGCGATGCCAGGGCGCCCTTGTCCACCCAACCTCCCGCGTGGCGGATGTCGCTCTGGAAAAAGATGGCCACACCTTCGGGCGGCACGGCTGCCATGACCGCAGCCGAGGCGTCCTCGAACCAGCGGCACCAGCCCTCGAAATCAAGTCGCGGTATCTCGGACACGTCAGGCAGCGATGTCACCACGCTGGCACCGGCCAACGTTCCCTGGGCTTGCAACCAGGCGATGGCTTCGGCTTGATGAATCACCCGTTGCGCGTCGCCTGCGTGAAGAGATTCCGTCTTCATCCGTTGTTCCCTTCACGCGGGTATTGCAACACCACGCTGCTAGCTCTTGCTGGGATCAAGTACGCGACCCATGAAGATAACCGCGCCGGTCGGTTGATCGCGCAGGAAATACAGGAATGGCCGGTCGGCGTAAATGTCGAGTCCAGAAGGTGCGGCGGATCCGGGGGCCATGACCACGGCCGTGGCGGCCGCCGCTTCGGTGCCTTTCTCGGCCACATCGATGAAGGCCTTGTGGATGACCTTGGAGATGTAAAGATTATGCGTGCCGTCCATGCCCGAGAAATCGGCCTGCCCACCGACGAAGGCCGAGGTCATGCCAAGGGCCTGGAGCAACGCCGCCAGACTTTGGCTGGTTTCCGTCCTGAAGCGCGGCATGTGCAGGAGCACGTGTTGATTGGTCAGGCCCGCGACGATGGCGCCCAGCTTGGTCGTGTCCAGCGATGCTTCGAAGGCCGCCAGCGTGCCACTGTCGGGGACCACCACCAGCAAAGAAAGGCGATCATCTTGATAGGGCAGCGACACGGCTGCAAAGCCATCCCCTTGCAGGGCTGGGACATTGAGCAGGCTGCCGCCCATGAACTTCGTCGTGACCGTGGTACCGTCGACGAGGTTGAAGGTACCATCGTAGGTGTTGACGGGATCGAAGGGCGTCATCCAGGCGGCGTTGAAGTAGACGGCGTTGGTCAACACCAGCCGCGTGCCCGAATCCACCGAGCCATCGGGCAAGAGATCCTTGATCCGGTTCTCGGTCTGTCCGGCGACCCAGTCGTTGATGGTCACGCGCGCGGAGTTGAAGTTGTTGATGAAGTCGAGGAGGTTGAGGCCGGTGCCGTAGTTGGCCGCCAGCGTGTCTAGATAGCTGCTCTTGAAAGCGTACGTGCGTTCGCCCCAGGCCGCGTTCACCACGTGCAGCCGCATGGGCCCGCCATCGGCGCCCAGCTTGCCTTCACCGCGCGAGGCCAGCGCCAGATCCAGGGCGTCGAAGGCCGGGTGCAGACGCTCGGGCGGCAGCGTATAGTGCATCGCCGCCGCCATTTCACTTGCCGTGTTTCCAGCCGCGCCGGCATAGGTCATGGCCAGTGCAATGGAAATGCTAGCCGGCGAGAAGACCAGGTTGCCGTTGCTGGCGATCAATTTGTGATATGCGTCCAGGGCAAAGGCGGCGTTGTCGCTGGCCAAGGTTGCGGTGTCGGCTGCTGACACTTGCGGATCGGCAATCCTAACGACCGACGACTTCGCGGGTTCAATCTGTTGCGGGCTGGTGCCTTGTGAGTCGCAACCCGGCACGGCAGCGAATAGGAGAGCGAAAGAGGCGAGGGTGGTGGAGAGCAAGCGATTCATGATGGTCCTCCATGGAAGCAAATGATTCGTTCTCTTCCAATAGCAACCTTCGGGCCAGCCTGTCGAAAGCGCGCTTGATCCAGTGATTCCACAGCCTTGGCGTGGATCTTTTCAGATTTCTGAGGTGTAGCCGCCAGCTCGGTCAGGCCATGGTCTCCGGCCAAGCCATGCCTAGGAACACGGGTTCGGGGCTGAGCACGACGCCGAAGCGCTCGAAAACGACGGCGCGTACGTGCAGGGCAAGGTGAAGCAGATCGGCGGTGGTGCCACCACCGTGGTGCACGAGCGCGAGCGCGTGGTGAGAGGATATGCCAACCGGTCCCATGCGGAATCCCTTGGCTAACCCCGCGCGCTCGATGAGCCAGCCGGCCGCCAATTTCACCTGGCCGGTTGCAAGCGCGAAGCGTGGCATGTCCGAAGGTTCTTTCGCCAACCCAGCCGCGACTGCGAGCTGCGCGATCTCGGCCGCACGCTCGGCCGGAACAACGGGATTGGTGAAGAACGAGCCCGCGCTGTGCCGGTTGGGATCCACCTCGTCGAGTACCATGGATTTCCCTCGCCGCAGGGTCAGCACGGTTTGGCGGACCTCGGCCAAGCTGGGGGCGGCTTTGCCAGTACATGCCGAGATCAATTCACCGTAGCGAAGCGCGGGCCGGCCGTTCGGTACCAGGCCAAGGGTGATTGAAAGAATCACGAAGCGGTCGGGCTCGCGCTTGAAGCGACTGGTGCGATAGCCAAAACCACATTCGCTGGCATCGAGCTCACTCGTTTCCAGGGTTGCGCGCTCGAGAACGTGGATGCTTCGCATGGCCTCGGCGGCTTCCTGCCCGTAGGCGCCGATGTTCTGCACCGGCGCCGCGCCGGCCGTGCCAGGAATACCGGACAGGCACTCGACGCCAGCGGCCCCGCGAAGAACCGCCTGCGCCACCACGTCATCCCACGCCTCGCCCGCTTGCGCCTCGATGCGCACTTCGCCGCCCATTTCTGTCCAGCGCAAGCCGCGCGTGCGCATGTGCAAGACCAGACCCGGGAAGCCCTCGTCGGCGACCACCAGATTCGAACCGCCGCCTAAAATGAAGACCGGCAGCTCTCGCTCTTTCGCCCAGCGCAGGGCTGGCGCCACGTCGGCGGCATCGGTGATTTCCGCGAAGAAGCGCGCGGCTCCGCCCAACCCAAAAGTGGTTCGGGGCGCGAGCGGCACGGATGGGTTGACGGTGAACGGCACGACGGAGGGAGGTTACACCGTTACGGTGCCAGCAGTCGGTCGGGATGGCGTAAGTTCCACTGGTTGATGACGGTTAGCAGATCGTCGCGATCCGGGGCAAAAGCCAAGTCGGCGAGGAACGAGACCAGCGCAACGGCCACCCCGCCGACCATGCTCCATTTGACCGTTCTCGACAACTCGCCAGTGGTCAGCCAGTCCATGGTCCCTAGCGCCGCCGCGCCACCGCCCAGGATCAGCCCGGTGCCGAGCACCCCATTGGCCTGCTCTCGTCGGGCGGCCCAAAATTCGGCCTTGGGAGCGACCAGGGGATCGGATTGGGTGAGCGCGGCCAGTCGCCCCCAATCCTCGATGTACACGGGCGCATAGACGGGCAAGCCATTGCAGGCCCCGCTGGAAGCAGGGCCAGAGGTAGGTGCCGCTGTATCGGTCTTCTTGTCTCTCGGCCGGTCCGTCGCTGGCGCTGCGACACCAGCTGGAACTGTGACGTCAGACTCGTCGGCCCGCGCGAGCGTGGCTTCGCCCAGGGATAGAAGCACCAGGGACACCACGGAAAACGCGAGCCTGCGACTACTCATGGGCGGAATGTAGGCCAGTGCTTCGCTGCGCGCAATCTCGGCCACACCTCGACGCTACTCCGGTTTTGGTGCCATGCTTGCAGTCCACATGCCGGTTGCCGCCAGAGACAACGGGGTTCGATTGCGGGACGGACTCGTCCTGTTCGTGTTGCAGGTGCTTTGCGCGATTCCACTTCTGCCGCTGAAGGAGAAGGGCTTTCCCCTGGCAGGGATCCTTGGCGCCTTCTTGTGGGGCTACCTCACCAAGCGCCGCCGGCCTGAGGTCTTTCGCGCCGATCGCGTGGTGTACGGCCGCTGGATATGGGGCCGCGCTCCGCTTCGACTCTTGAAGGCCCCACTTTTCGCCACGATCTGCGCCATTCTTCCCTACGGCTACCTCACCCTGCGCCAGGGCTTCGATTGGAGCGCTGGGATTTTGCATCCCGTCGCCGTGAAGGATCCTTCCTGGTTCATCTTCGGTGCCGGTTTGCTCGGGGCGCTGCTTTTGGCCGGGCACCTCGTGCTCGGGGTTGTTGGCGTGCGCGCCGCCTTCCTCATATTCGGCATCATGCCGGAGGATGCTGGGAAGACCACCGATGGCAAGGGGATCCAATGGTGAGTGAATCGACCCCGCTCGACCCCGCCACACGCGACCTCTTCGCCGCGATGGGCAGTGGTGACACCGAGGCCGCCACGCGCGCCCTGACCCAGGGGGCCTCGCTTCGCGCGGTCAACGAAAAGCAGAACACGCCTCTGATTGCCGCTATGATCGCGTGCGACACAGAAATGATGCGCGTCCTGCTGGCCGCTGGTGCTGATCCCAACCAGCGCGTGGCCGGCAATCTGCCTCCGCTCATCTTGGCAGCAAAGATGCACATTCCCGCGCTCTATGCCCTCGGAGGCGGGGAGGTCGCGGGCGATGAACCCGCCGAGCCTTGCATTCGCATCCTGGCCGCGGCTGGCGCCGATGTGAAGACACAGGGGCCAGAGGCGGCGATGTACGCGGTGTCCAGCCAGGCGGTCACCACGCTCGAGGCATTGGATGCCGCTGGTCTTGACTGGGCCGCGGTCTACACAGAGGTGGAGCAGCCAGCACCGCTCATCGATCTGTTGCTCGCCCAGGCCACATCGCGGCCAGGGATTGGCACGGCCGTGATTGATTTTTGTCTGCGCCACGGCGCCAAGACGAATCGAACCCGCGGGGGACAGTCTCACTTGCTCACGCTGGTGAGCAAGGCGAACATGGATTTCCCGGCCTTTGCCAAATTGGTCGATGCTGGCGCCGACCTGGAGGCCACCGATGCGCAGGGCCGCACCGCCCTCATGCTCACGGCCGCCCTCGGTCACGACCCGGCCTTTGCCTTGCTGGTCGAGAAAGGCGCGGATCCCTGGCGGCAAGATCCCGCGGGGTGCTGCGCGCTTCACTGGGCTGCGGCCCATGGCCACCACAACGTCCTGCAATGCGGGGCCCGGTTGGGCCTGGACCAGCACGCCTTGCCTGTCGCGCGGGTGGATCGTGAGGCCATCGCCTTCGACAACCTCGCTGGCTCATCCTTCGCCCTGCGATCGGCTGGCACGCCCGGTTTCTTCCACGTGGCGGCGACAGGAGCCGATGGTGATTCCGTGCAAGCAAGCCTGGTGAATCGCTTCTGCAACTACCGCGCGCCCCAGGGCCCCTTTCTGGTCCTTCATTCTCTGGCCGCAGCGCTGACTCCGCTGCGTCCGACCGATCCTTGGGCCAAGCCATCGCCTTTCAGCCTGCGGAAATCCGAGTCCATGGTGCTGGTCCTAGCGGGCGTTGAAACCACACCAGACCTCATCCGCCAACCGGCCCCCAGCGACTACGAACCGCAACCTGTCCTAGCCGCAGTCGCCGTTTGCCGGACTCTCGACGAGGCGCGGGCCTGCCAGATGGCCATTCCCGCCCGCGCCTACGTGGCTCAACTGGAAACCATCCTGATGCTCGACGAGGGGTACCCTCTTCCCCACGCATCCATCGAGCTGAAGGACGACAATCTGAGCTTGTCGTCCTAGGTACCCCTAGTTCGCCATGCCGAAGGGCGCGGGGACCTTGCCCAGGTCGACGAAGGCGCCGTCGCGCATGACGATGAAGGGGCGTTCTTCGAAGTGCAGGCAGCCCTTGCCGTCGTGCTCGACGATTTGCAGCTTGCCCATACCGTAGCCCATGGGGCCGCGGCTGTAGTAGTGGGCCTGCAACTTGTAGGGATAGGCGCGCGCGGAGGAAGCCAGGGGAATGGTGAAGCACTCGGGGCCGTAGCCAGTGGTCACGTCGGCGTAGAGCTGGCCGCCACTGGCCAGGGCTGGACTGCCGTAGTAGGCGTGGTTGCCGTGGGCGTCGATGATGTGGAAGTCGACGTCGTTGGCGTCGGTCTCCCAGACCAGGACGAAGCGCAGAGACGGCTTGTGGTCGGGTGAAATGCCGGCCTTGCGTCGCAGGCGTTCTTCGATGTCGGCGCGCTTGGCCGGCTGGGCGCGAATCCACGCCGCCGCGGCCAGGGCCAGATCCTCGCGCAAGATGCGTTCCGCGCCGGCGAAGCGGCCACTCGGATAGCGCTGCTCGACGCCCTTGCACAGGGCCGCAAAGGCTTCTTCGGGGCGACCCAGCTTCAGCAGCGCCATGCCCAGCAGGCGGTGGCTGGCCGGGTGATCGGGACGCTGTTCGGCGGCTTTGCGGAAGGTGTCGGCGGCCAGGGCCAGGGCGCGGCCGTCGTGGATGCGCTCTAGGCGCTGGCCAGCGTAGCGGCGCAGATCCGCCCGGCCGGGGAAGAGATCAATGATCGAACCGTAGGCCCGGCTGGCCAAGGTCGTGTCGCCCGCGGCCTCGGCTGCTTCGCCGATCGCGATGAGGGCCAGCACGTCGCCCGGGTCGCGTTCGCGCCAGTCGCGCGCCTTGACCATGGCCTTCCAGGTCGCCTTGCGCGCCAGCAGATCCATCACCTCCTTGAATTCACCTTCGTAGGGGGCGGCCTGGGCCACCGGCATGTTGCCCTCGTACGCGCCATCGGCGAATTGGGAAGGCGCGACGATGGTGCGCGGTCGTTGCGCCAAGCGTGGCGGGAGCGGAGCGCGACGGCCGCTCAGGGCTCGCTGGCGCATCGGCGCCTCATCCTCGTCGCTGACCAGACTGTCCAGGCGAACCTCGGCCGGGCTTGCTTGGGCCTGAACCATGGGCCTCGCGATGCGCGCCATGGGCTCCTCGGCCATGCGCGAGGGAGCCGGTGCTGCCATGGCGGCCGGCGATGCCGGTTCGGGCGCGGGCGCGGCTGCAGGCGCGGGTTTGAGAGACGCCGATAGGTCGTCGAGCATCTTCGCGGGCCGAGCATTGCCTGCCGGGCCGGCGGTCTGGCGTATCCGCTTCGGCGCTGCTTCATCCTTCTTTCCATCATTCCTGTCGCTGAGCAGGGAATCGCGCTCTCGCCGCATCCGTGTCGTCTCCTCAACGGGCGGTGCTGCCACCACGGCGAAGTCGCGGCGCGCGAGCACGGTGATGCCAGTCGGCCCCACGGTCAGAATGTCGGCCAAGGCCTTGCGCTCGATGCCGAAGCGCGCGTAGTCCGCCTCGGTTTCCAGGACCAGCAGCGCGGTGTACGGACACAGCACGCGGTAGCGCATGGACAGCTCGATAGCCTGCTTGCGCAGGGCCTCGCCCAGATCCTCGTCGCTGGCGCCCAGGGCATCGCGCTGGGCAAGCACGCGGCCAATGCGCGCCTTGACCCACGCCCGTTCAAGCAATGGGCGCTCGGCCTCGACCAGGGGCGCCTTGCCGGTCTGGATCTCGCTGCCGCCCACGCGCACCGTGAACGGTTTGCCCGCGGGCAGATCGGCGTACACCAATACCTGATCGCCAGGCTGAATGCCGTTGAGCACGTCCGGCCAGACCCAGGCGGCGCCCGGCACTTCGACTTTGAGGCCAGAGCGCGTGGGCGCAAGCAGCCGCCGGATTTGCTCGGTCACCGGCAGGCCCGCGTCCACCACCACGCCGTCCGCCGCCAGCCCGGCCGTCACCAGTCCCGACAGAATCGCTTGCTCGCGGATGCCGCCAACCGCCAGCACGTCCAGGCGGGCAACGCCGCTTGCGGCCAGGGACTTGGCCAGCGGCCGCAGCTTGTCGCCGCCCAGGTCGCCCGCGGTGGCGACGCCGTCGGTGACCAGCAGCACGCGCTGGAAGTGATGCCCCTGCTTGGCCAGCTCGGCCACGTGGCCGAGAGCCCGGCCCACATCCGAGGCACCCAGGGCGCGCCGCTCGCGCAGCTTCTTGAGCGCCGTTTCGCCCAGGCCGCTGGCCTTGCCGGCGTAAATGGGCTCGACGAACTGATCGAAGGCCACGACCGACAACATGGGATCGCCACGCTTGGCCAGGTCGTGTGCCACGGCTTGCAGTTTCGCAATCTGGTCGGCGAATCCCAGGGCCCGCGAGGCGCTACTGTCGAAGAGCACGAGCAGCGACGCGATGGACTGCAACTTTTCGGTTGGCGCGCCTACCCCCAGGGGTGCGATGCGTGCGACCACCAGGTTGTCGTTGCGCAGGCCAAGCCGCGTCTGACTGACGGCGACCTCGAAATCGCGATCGGGCACAAAATCGCGCTTGTCGACCTCGATCACCTCATTGCGGGCCACGCGCCCGCCCAGGCTGGTGGCGGCCGCGGCTACCTCCGACTTGCCCACCAGCGCGCGAATGCTAAGGGCGCTCATCTTGGGCAGCCCACGCAGCGGCAACCGGTAGGCCTGCCCCGCCTGTACCAATTCCTGCGAATAGGAGATGATCAGCTCTTTGGTGGCGCCCGCCGGGATAGGGAACACGCGCGCCGAGAACTCGTTGCCCGCCTCGGTTTCCAGCAGGGCCGGATCTTGGCGTCGGTGCAGAAAGTCCTCGTACGCACGCCGGGCCGCCTGCAACTCCACGACCTCTCCTTCCTGCCAGGCGCTGCCCACCAGCATGGCGAAACGGCTGACCGTGGCGCCTTCGGGCAGGGTGATGCGGAAGCGACCTTCGCGCACCCGCGCTTCGGGATTGCGAAAGATCAGGTGCAGTTCGGTGAACGCCAGCGGGTCTTCGATCACCGCGCGCGCCGACAGCGAAACCAGCTCCAATCCCGTGCCGTCCGAGGCCGTGAGTGAAAGCGGCGCTTCGGGCGCAGGCGCCACCGCAAGCAGAACCTTGGCGCCCGTTTGCCCAGTGGCGGCCCCTGGCAGCAGCAGTGGCGCGAGAAACAGGAGACCGACTATCGGTGACAAACGCGTACCTGAAATCATGGCGAACCCCCTTGTGGAGGGTAGAACGCTCGACGATGGAAAAAGATCTTAGCTCTTCTTTTGCGCCAGCAACCAGCGCAGAACCTTCAGATCCTGGTAGGCGACGTTCCACATGTTATGCCCTCCGCCCGCCACCTCGGTGTAGTTCGGGGTACCGCCCGCGTCGCGCAGGGCCCGGACCATCTGGCGCGAGCCGCGCACGGGAACAGCCGGGTCGCTGTCGCCGTGGAAGATCCAAATGGGCAAGTGGCGCAGCGCCGGACCCTGGGACGGATCGCCACCTCCGCACAGGGACAGCGCGCCGGCAAACATATCCGGATTGCGCGCGATGATGTCGAAGGTGCCGTAGCCGCCCATGGAAAGTCCCGTGACGAGAAGCCGCTTCGCATCGATGGGCAGTTCTTGCCGAAGGGATGCGATGAGATTCAATACCGCCGTCATGGGCTTGCTGATGGCCGTCTTTGCCAGCGCATAGGAGCCATCGCTCCACGGCGCCTCCACCCACTGCGCGTCAGCCGGACATTGCGGGTAGACCACGATGGTTGGGTTGCCGGTCTGCGCCTGGCGCGCGGTCCATGCCAACGCATCGTTCTTGAGCTGAGCCTGATTGTCGGACCCTCGTTCACCGGCCCCGTGCAGAAAGAGGAGCAGTCCACAGGGACTCCCCGCGTTGCAATCCGCGGGCACGAAAAGTCGGTAGGGCAGGGTGAAGCCAGTCGTCGGGTCGGAAAAGATGCGGGATTGAAGGTCGGACACGTTGTTTTTCCCTTGCTTGTTTGAAATCTGGCCGCCTTCGCCTGCCAGCATGTTTCCGGAATGGGGCTGCTCACCAACTCTGGCGAAACACGCGCTCGTCCCCAGCGCGACGAGCAGGATGGCGGTTTGGCCAGCCCTGAGGGGAGCGTATGGGTGAGAGGGTGAATGGGGGCTTGCCACGGCGGTTTCCCTGTTTCTATCGCACCCCGTGGAATTCGACGCTATTCTGATTCCGAAACTCGGACTTCGTCGCTTTTCGATTCTCGCTGCCACGGTGCAACGGACCGGCGTGGACGTGCATCCTAGGAAGCGTGGATCGCTTGACGAATTCCGTGGCACGGGGCTCCATGGATCCCCGCGCTAACCGTTCGATTTCCTGGGATACTCCGTCAACGCACTCCACAGAGAACATCCATGGCAACACCCATCGCAACACCCATCGACGTACCCATCGCAGCACCCAGCGCAACATCCAACGATCGACCTGACACCGCCCAAGACACCGACCCCGAAGAGACACGGGAATGGATTGAGTCCCTGGCCTCGACGCTTGAACGCGAAGGGGTCGAGCGAGCCCACTTTCTTCTGGAGAAGCTCGTCGATCACGCGCGGCGCTCGGGGGCGCACCTACCCTTCGACGCCACCACGGCCTACGTCAACACCATCCCGGTGACGCAGCAGACCCGCGTGCCTGGCGACCCTGGCATCGAAAGGCGCATTCGCTCGCTGATTCGTTGGAACGCGCTGGCCATGGTGGTGAACGCCAACCGCAGCTCGTCCGAGCTGGGCGGGCACATCGCCAGCTTCGCCTCGGCGGCCACGCTGTACGACGTCGGCTTCAACCACTTCTTCCGCGGCCCCGAGGCCGAAAACGGCGGCGACCTGGTCTACTTTCAGGGCCACTCGGCGCCCGGGATCTACGCCCGCGCTTTTCTCGAAGGCCGAATCAGCGAGGAGCAATTGCGCGCATTCCGTCAGGAAGTTGACGGTCAGGGCCTGTCGTCCTATCCGCATCCCTACCTGATGCCCGATTTCTGGCAGTTCTCGACGGTGTCCATGGGGCTGACGTCGATGATGGCCATCTACCAGGCACGCTTCATGCGTTACCTGGAACACCGGGGCATTCAGAACACCAGCGGCCGCAAGGTGTGGGCCTTCCTGGGCGACGGCGAGATGGACGAGCCCGAATCTCAGGGTGCGATTTCCCTGCCCGCACGCGAGCACCTCGACAACCTCGTTTTCGTCGTCAACTGCAACCTGCAGCGCCTGGACGGTCCGGTGCGCGGCGACGGAAAGATCGTGCAAGAGCTGGAGGCGTCGTTCCGCGGCGCCGGCTGGAACGTCATCAAGGTGCTGTGGGGATCGTACTGGGATCCCTTGCTCCAGCACGACACCAAAGGGATCTTGCGCAAGCGCATGATGGAATGCGTGGACGGCGAGTACCAGGCCTACAAAGCCAAAGGCGGCGCCTTCACCCGCGAGCACTTCTTCGGCAAGTATCCGGAAACCGCCGCCATGGTGGCCAACATGAGCGACGAGGAAATCTGGTGGCTCAACCGCGGCGGGCACGATCCCAACAAGGTCTATGCGGCGTACAAGGCGGCCATGGAACACAAGGGCCAGCCCACCATCATCCTTGCCAAGACCGTCAAGGGTTACGGCATGGGCGAGGCGGGCGAGGGCCTCAATCCGACCCACCAGCAAAAGAAGATGGGCGAGGAAGCGCTCAAGACCTTCCGCGACCGCTTTAGCATTCCCATCGGCGACGACAAGATCGGCGAGGCGCCGTTCTACCGGCCAGCCGACACCAGCAAGGAGATCCAGTACATGCGGGCGCGGCGCAAGGAGCTTGGCGGCTTTCTGCCTGCCCGCCGGCGCACGGCTCCGCCGGTGGTGGCGCCGACGCTCGATGCTTTCGAAACCCAGCTCAAGGGCAGCGGCGAGCACGAGATGTCGACCACCATGGCCTTCGTGCGCATTCTGACCCAGCTGGTGCGCGACCGGAACATCGGCAAGTTCATCGTTCCGATTGTTCCCGACGAGGCCCGCACCTTCGGCATGGAAGGCCTGTTCCGGCAGATTGGCATCTACTCGTCGGTGGGGCAGCTGTATGAGCCGGTCGATGCCGAGCAGCTCATGTCCTACAAGGAGATGAAGAACGGCCAGATTCTCGAAGAGGGCATCAACGAGGCGGGCGCTATGTCGTCCTTCATCGCCGCGGGCATGGCCCACAGCAACCACGGGGTCAATATGATCCCCTTCTATGCCTTCTATTCGATGTTCGGCTTCCAGCGCATCGGCGACTTCGCTTGGGCCGCGGGCGACATGCGCGCGCGCGGCTTCCTCATGGGTGGCACCGCAGGTCGAACCACGTTGTCCGGCGAGGGCCTGCAGCACCAGGATGGTCACAACCTGATCACGGCGTCGACCATTCCCAACTGCGTCTCCTACGACCCGACCTTCGCCTACGAGATGGCGGTTATCATTCAGGACGGCATCCGCCGCATGTACCAGGATCAGGAAGATGTCTTCTACTACGTCACGATGATGAACGAGAACTGGCGCCACCCGGCTATGCCAGAAGGCTCACGCGAAGGGATCCTCAAGGGTATGTATCTATTCCGCGACGGCGGTGTCGTGGAAAAGAAGAAGCCGCGTGTGCAGCTCCTCGGTTCGGGCGCCATCTTGCGCGAGGTGATGGCGGCGGCGGACATGCTGCGCGACGATTTTGGTGTCGCCTCGGACATCTGGAGCGCCACCAGCTTCAACGAATTGCGCCGCGACGGCATCGATGCCGAGCGCTGGTCCATGCTTCACCCGCAGGAGAAGCGGCGGCCAAGCTACGTCGAGGCCTGCCTGGCCGGGAAGCCAGGGCCCATCGTGGCGGCAACGGACTACATGCGCCTGTACGCCGACCAGATTCGCCCATACTTGCCCGGCAAGCACTATGTGGTGCTGGGAACCGACGGCTTCGGCCGCAGCGACACGCGCAAGAAGTTGCGCCATTTCTTCGAGGTGGATCGCCGCTACGTGGTGGTCGCGGCGCTCAGGGCACTGGCCGACACCGGGGATCTGGATGCGGGCAAAATTCGTGAGGCCATCGAGAAGTATGGGATAGATCCCGAGAAGCCGAATCCCGTGACCGTGTAGATTCTTCGCGGCGCAAGATCCGGAGGAAAGCAGAACGTGGCCAAGACACTCGAAGTGACCGTACCCGACCTGGGCGATTTTCATGACGTGGCTGTCATCGAATTTTCGGTGAAGCCGGGCGATACCGTGGACAAGGATCAGCCGCTGCTGACCCTTGAAACCGACAAGGCGACCATGGAATTGCCGTCGCCCAGCGCGGGCGTGCTTAAAGAATTTTTCGTCGTCATCGGAACCAAGGTGAACAAAGGTGCGCGCATCGCGATCCTGGAAGTCGCCGAGGGGGGAGCGGCTGCCCCAGCGCCCGTCGCTGTGCAGGCGCCTGTGCCAGCCAAGCCCGCGCCAGCGCCCGCACGCGTGCCCGCAGCGGTGGCGCCAGCTGAAGCTTCCGTCGCGCCAGCCGAGGTCGAGGTTGCGCCCGGCCTGGCAAGCGAAGTTCGCAAGCCCGCCTCGCACAAGACGCCCGCGCCCGAAGAGCTGGCCACCGTCGCGCCGCCGCCGCCGCTTCTTGCCAGCGTGAAGGTCAAGTCGCACGCCAGTCCAACAATCCGGCGCCTGGGGCGCGAGCTGGGCGTGGATCTGGCCTTGGTCAAGGGCACCGGGCGCCACGGCAGAATCCTCGAACAAGACGTCAAGAGCTACGTCAAAGAGCACGTCGGCAAGTCCGTGGCCGCGTCGGGCGGCTTTGTCCTGCCCGAGGCGCCCTTCGTGGATTTCGCCCGCTTTGGTCTCATCGAATCGCAGCCGCTTTCACGCATCAAGCGCGTGACCGCGACCCATCTGCATAGCGCCTGGCTGCGCGTGGTGCACGTCACCCAGCACGACGAAGCGGACATCACCGACCTGGAAGGATTCCGCAAGTCCGAGTCCGACCAGGCCAAGAAGCGCAACGTCCACCTGACCGTGCTGCCCTTTCTTATGAAGGCCGTGGTGGCGACGTTGCGAGCGTTCCCGACCTTCAATGCCTCGCTGGATCCCACGGGTGAGAATTTGATCCTCAAGCGTTACTTTCACATTGGCGTTGCCGTCGATACGCCCGAGGGCCTGGTGGTGCCGGTCATTCGCGACGTGGATCGCAAGGGTGTCTACGATCTGGCCGCCGAGCTCGCACTGGTCAGCGAAAAGGCGCGGGCACACAAGCTTATGCCCGGCGACATGCAAGGCGGCAGCTTCACCATCTCTAGTCTCGGTGGCATCGGCGGCACCGCCTTCACGCCCATCGTGAATATCCCCGAGGTCGCCATCCTGGGCGTCTCGCGTGCGAGCATGAAGCCCGTCTACGAGAACGGTGCCTTCGTGCCGCGTCTCATGCTTCCCCTGTCCTTGTCCTATGACCACCGCGTGAATGACGGCGCGGAGGCGGCTCGCTTCACCACGTACCTGCGCCAGTTGCTTTCGGATATCAAGCGACTGTTGCTGTAGAGGAGAGCGGCACCATGGCCAACACACCTTCCCGCATGGTTCCATTGGGTACACCGATGCCGGCCTTTTCCTTGCCCGACGCGGTCAGCGGCCGGACGCTCGATTCGTCCGCGCTGGCCGGCAAGCCCAGCGTGGTCATCTTCATCTGCAATCACTGCCCCTTCGTGAAGCACATCCGGGCCGGGCTGGCCGACTTCGCCCGCTATTGCCGCAGCAAGGGCGTGCCCATGGTCGCCATCAGCTCGAACGATGTCACCAGCTATCCCGACGATGCGCCCGCGGCCATGGCGCGCGAGTCCGCCAGCGCGGGCTACATATTCCCATACCTCTACGACGAGTCGCAGGCCGTGGCCAAAGCCTTCGACGCCCGCTGCACGCCCGATCTGTTCATCTACGATGGCGAGGGCAAGCTAGCCTACCGCGGGCAGTTCGACGATGCTCGTCCCGGCAACCAGCTCCCAGTCACCGGCCGCGATGCTCGCGCCGCCGTCGATACGCTTGTTGCTGGCGGAAAGCCAGCAGCAGGCCCAAAGGCCAGCATCGGCTGCAGCATCAAGTGGAAACCCGGCAACGAGCCGGGGTGAGGTTGGGCTAGAGAACCTGGTATTGCACGCCCAGCGCGAGCGACGGTTTAACGTCCTGCTCGCCTAAGAGATTCTTGTAGAAGGGGATCTGC